>Ga0180219_1001636_pt1 | contig 14179 bp, 12 predicted proteins | sample eDN3rd30CBELigMG_FD_151338 | JGI IMG/M metagenome (GOLD analysis project Ga0180219, IMG submission 151338) | Enriched Miracle-Growth compost microbial communities from Emeryville, California, USA - eDNA 3rd pass 30_C BE-Lig MG (version 2)... ...
GATCTGGGCGAAAAGAAGGGCTGAGCGGCGGAGGGTCTGCGCCATTCTTTCGGCAGTAATATCGGCCATCCCTTACCCGGAGACAGCCCTCTACATCCCGTCACCCCGGGGTGACGGGGATGATAGGTAGGCGCTTATCACCCACATCAGTCATCCACTTGAACACCATCAACGCTCAAGAAAAAGGCCCGCGCCAAATGGCGGAGGCCTGAATTTTCAGCGATCCCGCTTAATCAGCGCGCGGCGCCGCTCCGTCCATGCTGCCCGCCCGGGCGGCCATTGCCGAACCGACGCGGACCGCCGCCCTGCCCCGGCCGCTGGCCGCGCTGCTGGCGATCTCCCTCAGGACGCTCCGCACGCGCGGGACGGTCGCCATCCGGCCGGCGGGCGCCATCACGCTGCGCCCCTTCCTGCCGGCGCTGCCCCTCAGGGCGGCCACCATCCGGCCTGCGCGCCTGTCCCGGACGGTCTCCGCTGAACCGACGCGCGCCACCCTCGCCGGCCCGCTCCGGGCGCTGGCCGCGCTCGGCGAATTTCACGGGCTGATGCTCGGCACGCGGCTTACCGGGACGGCTGGCGCCTTCTACGCGCTCGGGCGACCCTTCCGGCCGATAGCTGGAGCGCGGCGCATGCTCGTCGCGTCCGCCCCGCTCGTCATGCCGCCGGCCACCGCCGCCACGGCGCGGCCCACGCGCATCGCGAGCGCGATCGTGAGAGTCGCCCGCACGGTCGCGCCCATTGCTGGTCCGGCCCTCGCCGCCGCCGTTCAGCAGCTTCCTGGCCGGCAGCGGCAAGCGCGCGGCCTCCTTGGAGAAATCCTCCGGCAGCGGCAGAGTGGTGAGCTTGACGCCGGTCAGCTTCTCAATGTCACGCAGATAAGGCTTCTCGTCCGGCGCGACGAAGCTGAACGCAAGGCCCGTCGCCCCGGCACGCGCGGTGCGGCCGATGCGGTGGACATATTGCTCGGGCACGTTGGGCAGCTCGAAATTGAACACATGGCTCACGCCCGACACGTCGATCCCGCGTGCGGCGATGTCCGTCGCCACCAGCACCGGCGTCGTGCCCTTGCGGAAGCCGGTGAGCGCAGCGGTGCGCTGGCCCTGACTCTTGTTACCATGCAGGGCAGCCGAGCCGATCCCGGCGGTCGTCAGATGCCGCACGACCCGGTCCGCGCCATGCTTGGTGCGGGTGAAGACGAGCGCGCGGTCGATCGAGCCGTCAGCCAGCCCCTCGCGCAGCCGCAGGGTGAGCAGCGCCTGCTTCTCCGCCTGGTTGAGAAAGGTTGCGAACTGCTCAACCCGCTCGGCCGTGGTCGCCTGCGGCGTCACCGCCACACGCACCGGGTTGCGGATGAACTGCTGGCCAAGCTGCTCGATGGATTTGGGCATGGTGGCCGAGAAGAACAGGCTCTGTCGCTCCTTGGGCAGCATCGCGGCGATGCGCTTGAGCGCGGCGAGGAAGCCGAGGTCCATCATCTGGTCGGCCTCATCCAGCACGAAAATCTCGACATTGCGCAGCGTCAGCGCGCGCTGGTCGATCAGGTCCAGCATGCGACCGGGCGTGGCGACGAGAATATCCGTGCCCGGCACCAGCGCGCGGGCCTGCTTGCCCACCGGCACGCCGCCGAACACGCACTGCACGCTGAGCGCCAGGAATTTGGCGTAACCGCGCATATTCTCGGCGATCTGCGCCGCCAGCTCGCGCGTGGGCGAGAGCACCAGCATGCGGCAGGACGCTGGGCGACGCGGCTGCGGATCGGCCGTGAGCCGGTGGATCGAGGGCAGCGAGAAAGCCGCCGTCTTGCCGGTGCCGGTCTGCGCGATGCCGAGCAGATCGCGCCCTTCCAGCAGCGCGGGAATGGATTGCCGCTGGATCGGCGTCGGGTCGGCATAGCCCTTGGCGGCCAGTGCACGAAGGATAGGCTCGGCAAGGCCGAGCTGGGCAAAATAGGACATGAATAACTTTCAAGGCTTTGCGGCGCGCGCGAATGGATGCAGCGCGGCGCAGGGGCTTCAATACGATGCGACCCTGCGTGAAAAAGGAAGCTTCAGGCGATCAGGACGATTGTCCGCCCCGGCAGGTTCCGCGTAAAACGCGAACCTCACGCTGCATGGGGCTGCGGGAGCATCCTGGCTCGTCCGCCAATCGACTGCTCGCGCCTTTACTGTGCAGTGCAACAAATAGCAAGCTCATTCGCAGGGCGTATCCCCACGCCGCCATTCATAGGCACGCGTCACGCCCGAGACGATGACGCGATAGTGCGCATACCAGCGCGCCCGGCCGAGCGCGCGCACGGCGGCATGATCGGCAACCGCCCGCCACGCGAGCGCACTGGCCTCGTCCGCCCAATAGCTCACCGTGATGCCGAGGCCGTCCGCATCGCGGGCGCTGTCCATTCCCAGATACCCCGGCTGCCGCGCCGCGAGCGCCGCCATCGCCTGAGCGGCGGCATGATAACCGGCGCGGTCCTCGTCCGTGCGGAGCGAGACGAAGATCACCGCGATGGCGCCTTGCGGCGGGAGAGCGTGCATCGGCTCCGTCATGCTGTGCCTTTTCGATGAAACGCACTTGCCAGCAATGCGTTAATTTGTCACGCCGCCGCCATGGGAGATCAACAGGCATGACCGCTGCGAACCGCGCTTCATCCCCCCATATCCTGTTCCTCAAGCAGTTTCTGGATCGCCCCGCCATGGTGGGGTCGGTGATCCCCACGTCGCGGGCGACCATCAGGGCGCTGCTCGATCCCGTCGATTGGGCGGAGGTTCGCTGCGTCGTGGAATATGGCCCGGGCACCGGCGTGTTCACGCGCGAGATCCTGCGCCGCATCGGCCCGGATGCGCGGCTGATCGCAATCGACACCAGCGAGCGCTTCATCCGCTATCTGCGCGCCGCCATCAACGATCCCCGGCTGGACTGCGTCCTCGGCTCCGCCGCGGATATCGAGGCGATACTGGCCGAGCGCGGCGTGACGCAGGCGGATCATGTCATCTCCGGCCTGCCCTTTTCCACCCTGCCCCGCACCGTCGCCCACGCGATCATGGACGCGACGCACCGCGCCATCCGGCCGGGCGGCGCCTTCCTCATCTACCAATATTCGCGCTTCGTCCTGCCGTTTCTCTCGGCGCGTTTCGCCCATGTGGAGCGCTCGCGCGCCTGGCGATGCGTGCCGCCGGCCTGCCTGTTCTGGGCCTGGAAGCAGGCGGAAGCGCCCCTCACGCCCGCTTCTTGCGACGCAGGTTTAGCCGCCGGGTGACGGTGTAATCCAGCACGCCGACCAGCAGATAATCGAACCACCAGATCAATCGGCGCAAAGGGCGGGACATGAGCCGATATACGCGCGGGCTGATCCGCCGGCTCTGCTTCGCCATGGTGTCGACAAGCGCACGCGCCTCGGCGGCAAAGGCGGCATCCTCCACGCGCAGCATCAGCTCGAGATTGATGAACAGGCTGCGCATGTCGAAATTGGCCGAGCCGATATAGACGATATCGTCGATGACGATCAGCTTCATGTGCAGTTTCTGCGGCCGATATTCGAAGACTTCCACGCCCGCCCGCAGCATGCGTTTGTAGAGATAGCGCGCCGCGCCGATGGTCGCGCGATTATCGGATTTCATTGCGGTGATCAGCCGCCCCCCATCATGGCGCGCGAACCGGTTGATCCGCGTGATCATCGCGCGGCTGGGCGAGAAATAGGCGGCGACCATATCGAGGCGATGGCCAACGCGCAGATCCGCGTTGACGTTGCGCACCCAACTGCTCGCATAGCGTGTCGGTCCACCGACCAGCCAGGTCGCCTTCCCTTCACCGGGGTTCCACTTGCGCACGAGGCGGGTGAGCCGGCGGTAGCGTTGGCGGCTGTCGAACGTCCAGCCCGCCAGTTCGTCGAACCAGCGCTGGAGCGATCCGGCCAGCGGTCCCTTCACCAGCAGCCCAAGGTCCGACCAGGCGCGCCTGTCGTCCCGACGGCCGAAATAGGCGCGCTCGCAGTTGAACCCGCCGATCAGCACGCGCTTGCTGTCCACGATGACCATTTTCTGATGATTGCGGATCAGATAGCGGGTAGTCCGCCGGGCGCCGAAATAGGCGAAGCGCACGCCCGCCTCCTCCATCCGCTCGAAAAACGCCACCGGCGTGAGGGCGGAGCCGAACGCATCGACCATGACGGTCACGGTGACATGGCGGTTGCACGCGTCGATCAGCGCCTCGGCCACGCGCTCGCCGCATTCGTCGCTGGCAAAGATATAATAATAGATGTCGATCTGCCGGAGCGCATTCTCGATCAGCTCGACAAGCAGCGCGAGCCGCTCCTCTCCGCCCGGCACGAGCGACAGCTCATTCCCGTCGATGAGATGCCGTGTCTGCCCGCTCACACCCTGAAGGCTCCGTTCCCCACTCCCTGCGGCCCTCTTCATGGGGCAAGGCCGGCCGCTTGCCAAGGCGCGCTTTTCATTGACTTGTGCCCCCTTGGTCGCTAGAGGCTGGCGCTTCCCGAAATTTCCATTTCGCTGTTCAGGAGCAAGCATGGCGCGCGTTACCGTCGAAGATTGCATCGACAAGGTCTCCAATCGCTTTGACCTCGTTCTGCTCGCCGCCCAGCGCGCTCGCGCCATTTCCGGCGGCGCGGAGCTGACGCTCGATCGCGATCGTGACAAGAATCCGGTGGTCGCCCTGCGCGAGATCGCCGAGGAAACTGTCAAGCCCGACGAACTCAAGAATGACGTGATCGGATCGATGCAGAAAATGCAGATCGACGATGACGATACGCCGGACGAGATCGGCTCGATCGCCCGCTCGGCCGAGGCTCTGCGGCTCACCGCCGCAACGCCGCCGCGCGCGCATAATCTGGGCGCCGATTACGAAGGCTGAGCCTTTCCGGCCGCAAGCGCATGACGATATCCGGCACTGCCTTGCAGCGCCGGATATTTTTCGTTCGGCGCCGGCCAGTGCTGAAGCAGGCTCTGTTTCAGGATAGCCGAGGCCAGGAACGGCTCGACAATCCGCCGGATCGCCTCCGAGCGCCGCGAGTTGACCACGATATTGTAAAAGCTGTTGGCCACTACATCGGCGATCTGCACGCCTGGCGAGCGGCGGCTGTCGATCATCGTCGCCGATCCACAGTTGCGCAGCAGCGCCGCCACATCACGCCGCACCCCTTCCAGCACCAACGCATCGTAGCGGCCGGCATCGATGACGAAGCGGGCGCAGGCCTCATCCGCCCCTTCCGCCTCGGGCAACCAGCCTTCGACAAGCTCCGTGAGCAGCGCGACATACAGGTCGAAATCCCGCGGCAACGCACCGCCTTGATCCGCCTCTCTTTTCGCAATGCAGATGCGCGCGCGGCCGCCGAAGCGGTCCAGCAGCTCGAAGAACAGCGCGCGCTCGGTCAGCGTGATCCGGCTGCCCTTGAGTTCGCCGCGCAGGCCGGTGACGGCGCGGAACCTGTGGAGAAGCTGCTCGGCCGCCGCCGGCTCGATCTTCACGCCCGCCATCAGCATGGCGCCAGCGGACAGGCCGCCACTCTCGTCAATATAGATTGCGATGGCGCGGCCCTCCCAATGTAATCGGCGTCGAGGATAGCGCGTGAGGGAGTGCGCGCAAGGAAAAGCCCCGGCTCATCCGTGAGCCGAGGCTTTCCTGTTACATCGTTCCCGGAAGGGCGTCCCCGATCAGACGGCGCCCTGCGCGGCCGGATCGCTCACCGATCCCCGGCGGCGGCCCGCCTTGGGGATGGAGGTTCCCGTCACCGGCACCGGCGCCGGACGGATCACCGTGCCATCCCGCACCAGTTCACCCTTGTCGATCAGCGTCTTGATCTCCTCGCCGGAGAGCGTCTCATATTCGAGCAGCGCATTGGCGAGCAGATGGAGTTGATCGAGATGATCGCTCAGCACCTGCTTGGCGCGATCATAGCCCACCTCCACGATCCGGCGGATTTCCTTGTCGATCTTCTGCGCCGTCTCGTTGGACATGTGGACGCGCTGGCTCTGCGAATAGCCAAGGAACGTCTCGCCCTGCGGCTCATCATATTGCAGCGGCCCCATCTCGTCCGACATGCCCCATTGGGTGACCATGTCGCGCGCGAGCCGGGTGGCATATTGGATATCGCCGGACGCGCCGGAAGACACCTTGTCGTAGCCGAAGATCACTTCCTCGGCGACACGCCCGCCCATCGACACGGCGAGGTTCGCATACATCTTGTCGCGATGATAGCTGTAACTGTCCCGCTCCGGCAGGCGCATCACCATACCCAGCGCGCGACCGCGCGGGATGATCGTGGCCTTGTGGATCGGATCGGAGGCCGGCTCGTGGACCGCGACGATGGCGTGGCCCGCCTCGTGATAGGCGGTCATCTTCTTCTCGTCCTCGGTCATCACCATGGAGCGCCGCTCGGCCCCCATCATGACCTTGTCCTTGGCCGCCTCGAACTCGGCGCTGGCGACCAGCCGCTTGCCGCGCCGCGCCGCCATCAGCGCCGCCTCGTTGACGAGGTTGGCGAGGTCCGCGCCGGAGAAGCCCGGCGTGCCGCGCGCGATGGTGCGCGCGTCCACATCCGGCGCCAGCGGCACCTTCTTCATGTGCACTTCGAGGATCTTCACGCGGCCCTCAATATCCGGGCGCGGCACCACCACTTGCCGGTCGAAGCGGCCGGGGCGCAGCAGCGCCGGGTCGAGCACGTCCGGCCGGTTGGTCGCGGCGATGATGATGATGCCCTCATTGGCCTCGAAGCCATCCATCTCGACCAGCAGCTGGTTCAGCGTCTGCTCGCGCTCGTCATTGCCGTTGCCCAGGCCCGCGCCGCGATGGCGGCCGACCGCGTCGATCTCGTCAATGAAGACGATGCACGGCGCGTTCTTCTTGGCTTGCTCGAACATGTCGCGCACGCGGGACGCGCCCACGCCGACGAACATCTCGACAAAGTCCGAGCCGGAGATGGTGAAGAACGGCACGCCCGCCTCACCCGCGATCGCGCGGGCGAGCAGCGTCTTGCCGGTGCCGGGCGAGCCGACCAGCAACGCGCCCTTGGGAATCTTGCCGCCGAGCCGCGCGAACTTGGTCGGGTCCTTGAGGAACTCGACAATCTCCTGCAATTCCTCGCGCGCCTCGTCGATGCCGGCCACGTCGTCAAAGGTGACGCGGCCCTGCTTCTCGGTCAGCAGCTTGGCCTTGGACTTGCCGAAGCCCATCGCCCCGCCCGCGCCGCCGCCCTTCTGCATCTGGCGCAGCACGAAGAAGGCGATGCCGAGGATGAGGACGAACGGCAGCGACTGGTAGAGCAGGATCATCCAGAAATTGGGCTGCTCCTCCGGCTGGCCGCTATATTTGACGTCATGCTCGTTGAGCAGCGCCGGCAGCGTCGGGTCCGACACCGCATAAGCGGTGAAGCGCTGGTCGTTCTTCAGCACGCCGGTGATCCGGTCCGGCGCGATGGCGACTTCCTTCACCTGATCGGCCGCCACCTTGTCGCGGAAATCGGAATAGGCGATCGCCGTGCCCTTCTGCCCGACACCCTTGTTGTCGAACACGGTCACGAACATGAGCAGCGCCAGGAACACGCCCGCCAGGATGAGCGCACTCTTGATCCAGGGATTGCCCTGCGGTTCCTTGTTGTCGTTCATTCTCACTCGCTTTCGCGCTTCAAAATAGGGCGTTGTTCCGGGAACACAATGGTCAGCGCAACTTTCGCGGCGGCGCGCGCCGCACCATCCACGCCGCGCCGCCCGCCACCGTGCAATCGGCCAACGAGACCGTCTTACCCGCCAAAAGTTGAACAAGCGCTTGATCGAGCGATGGACCGCGCGGTTTTTCCGCCTCCGGGTTGATCGCCGCGATCATCCGCACGAGCAGCCTGCGGAGGATTTCCGGCGGCATATCCGTGGCCGCGAGCCGCGCCACACCCGACTCGATCGCCAGCGATTCGGCGGCGATGCGATCCGTCATCCACGCAAGCGCGCCATCGGCATCGGCCAGCGCCATGACCGAACGGGCAAGCCCCGCCGGGTCGATCAGGTCGCTCCCCGCCAGCGCCTGCCGCAATCGCGCGCGGTCAAAGCGGTCATCGACATTGCTGGGATCATCAACGAACGGAATCCCCTGTGCGATGCAAGAGGCCCGCAGCGCCGCACGGCGCTCGCCCAGCAGCGGCCGCAGCACATGGCCGCGCCGCACCCGCACGGAGGCAAGGCCGCCCACCCCCGCGCCCCGATTGAGCCGCAGGAGGATCGTCTCGATCTGGTCATCAGCCTGATGGGCGGTCATCAGCCAGCTCAGCCCCCGCTCGGCACGCCACGTCTCCAGCAGCCGGTATCGCGCCCGCCGCGCCGCCGCCTGGAGATTGCCGGACAGGCCATGTTCGATCGTCAAGGTCCGGTGGGGCGGGCCTTTATCGGCGCACCAGCGGGCCACCATCTCGGCTTCCGCACAGGACTCCGCACGCAGGCCATGATCGACCGTCGCCGCCTCCACCTGCCCCGGCCACGCGACGTTCGCCGCCGCCAGCAGCGCCATGCTGTCCGGCCCGCCCGAAACCGCGATTCCGATCCGTTCGGTGGGTGCGACAGCGCGGCCGATCAGCCGCTCCGTCTCGATCCGCAGGCGCTCACTCAGGTCGTCAGGCACCGCATTTGGCGCGCACCCGGCCCTTGGTCATCATCTCGCGGACATTCGCCGCCATGCCGGAACTGAACTTCTCATCCAGCTCGTCATAAGCGAGGCAGGCATCCTTGAAGCGATTGAGGCGGATCAACGATTCGCCCACCCATGCAAGACTCTCCGCCGCGCGATCACCCGTCGGGCGGAGCCGATAATTTTCGTAAAGAACCTTGGCTGCCGTGGCGGTCTTGCCATCATCCAGATAGGCACGGCCAAGCAGGTTCTGCGCACGGCTGGCGACGGAATCCTTGCCATATTTGTCGACCGTGGCCTGGAGCTGCGTCTGCGCCTCGGGATAGAATTTCGCGTCCCACAGGCGATAGCCATAAGTGTAGCTGTCCAGCGCCGCATTGCCCGTGTTCGGCCGCTCGACCGCCGCGACCTGCTCATTGCGCGCAACGATGGATTGGTCGCCCGTGCCCGTCAGCGGACCCGTGCGCGCGGGCGCCGTGGGCGCGCCGGCCGTGGAGATCAGCGGCGCGGCGCCATCCCCGCCTGACGCGTCGGCGGCTGGCAGCGCGGGCGCCGCCGTCAGCTTGGCATAGGCATCCTCCAGCTTGCGTAGGCGATAGTCATTCTCCTCCGCCTGGCCGGTAATCTGGGCAAGCTGCGCCTCGATGGCGCTCACCCGCGCGGTGAGGTCCGCAATCGGCAGGCTGGCGGGCGATCCCGCCACAACCGTCGGCGCCGTGGTCGGCGTCACGTCCGGCGTGACCACCGCGCCGCCCGCACCGGGGAACACCTTGCGCTGCACCGCGCGCATCTCCTGCTCCAGCCGGTCGACCCGTCCTTCGACAGCCTTGGTCTGGGCCAGCGCAGCCGCGCTCCACAACAAGGGCATGGCAGCGCCGAGCAGCGCGGCAGCCCGCAAGCGCAGGCGGCGGGAATGAAGGAGGCTGGAATGCGAGATGGCCGTCATGGTGAACCGTTCCTGTGTATGCATAAGGCATCCATAACCGATCCCGCTGCCGGGTAAAGCGCCCAGCAGGGCGACCGGCCGAACCGAGCCGCGTTCGGCGATCAGGCGCCGGGTGCGACGGAGGCCGCGTTGCCGCCCGGCGCAGGCGCCTCATCCCCCTCGGCCGATCCCGCCTTGCGCGCAAGCAGCGCCGCGGCGCTCACCGGCACGTCGGAAATGGTGCGCTCGGCCGTTCCCAGCGGCGGGATCGCCTGCCCGCCGACCGTCACGGCCAGCGCATCCGGACGGCCGGTCAGGATCATCGGGTTGCTGGCGGTTTCCGGCACGGTGACGCTCTTGCCCTGCGCCAGCGTGCCCTCGAACAGCCGCTTGCCGCCCGGCTCATAGATGCGCAGCCACACCTCGTTGACGGCGGTCATCACCACCGGTCCGGTCGGAGCCTGCACCTGAGGCGCCGCTGCCCGTGTTCGCGAGAGCGGATCCGCGATGCGCGTTTCGGTGCGTTGCTCGGCCTGGAGTTGCTCGTCGGTCGGCGGCGTGTTGAGCTGCATCCGCCAGATCGCATAGCCGCCGGCAAGCAGCAGCACGAGGATGGCCGCCGCCCATGCCAGCGTGCGCGGCGGCACGCTGCTCGGGTCCACCGGCTCCTCAATCTCATAAGGCCCCTGGCCGACACCGCCTTGCTCATCAATCTCGGCGCGGACCTTGGCGACCAGCTGCGCCTCCTCCAACCCGACCACCCGGGCGAAGGCGCGCGAGAAGCCGGCCGCATAGGTCGTGCCCGGCAGCGCCTGATAATCGCCCGCTTCCAGCGCGGCGAGATGCCGGATCGGCACGCGCGTGCGCGTCGCCATATCCTCCAGCGTCAGGCCCGCCGCCTCACGCGCGCGTCGCATCTGTTCCGGCGCGCTCGCATTCTCGAGTGCGACCTCGATTGGCTCATCTGCTGCTTTTGCCGCTTTAGGCTGCTTGGCCATCGTTCGTCCGCTGTTGGTTCATTGTTCGGTCCGCTTCGGGCGGAGACTTTGTTTCATGGCACCCCGCGCGGTGTCAACGCGGTAATGCCGGCTTCCTGTCAATGCCTGCCGCGATCAGTTGATCTCGACATTATTCGCGCTGGCCCATTGGCTCAACGGCTCGCGCAGATTCTGCGTGCCGCTCTTCACCAGATCGCCGCAATAAGTCTGCAATGCCGCCAGATCGAGCGAGCGGATCATGGCCTTGACCGGCCCCACGGAGGCCGGCGTGATCGACAGGCGCCGGATGCCGATGCCGAGCAACGCCATCGCCTCCAGCGTGCGCCCGCCCATCTCGCCGCACACACCCAGCTGCACATTATAGCCTGCGCATGTCTGCACCACGCGCGAGATGAAGCGCAATATCGCCACGCCCAGCCAGTCATAGCGCATCGCCAGCTTGGGATTGGCGCGATCCGCCGCAAGCAGGAACTGGGTGAGATCGTTGGTGCCGATCGAGAGGAAATCCAGCTCGGGCAGCACGAAATCCAGCGTCTCGGCCAGCGCCGGCACCTCAAGCATGGCGCCATAATGGATCGTCCTGGGCAGCTTGCGGCCATGCTGCGCCAGCCAATCATGCTGGCGCTGGAACAGCGCCTTGGTCTCCATCAACTCCCATGGTTCGGAGATCATCGGGAACATGACATGCAGCGTCCGGCCAGCCGCCGCTTCCATCAGCGCCCGCGCCTGCACCTTGAGCAACCCGTCCCGCTCCAGCGCCAGCCGCAGGGCGCGCCAGCCCATCGCCGGGTTTTCCTCCTGGTCGCTGTCGCTCTTGCGCAGATAGGGCAAGGCCTTGTCCCCGCCGATGTCGACGGTGCGGAAGATCACCGGCCGGTCGCCCGCCGCATCCAGCACCTCCCGATAGAGGCGCTGCTGGCGCTCGCGCTGCGGCAGCGTGGCGGAGACGAGGAACTGGAACTCGGTGCGGAACAGGCCGATGCCGTCCGCCCCGGTCACATCCAGCGCGGCGACGTCATCGCGCAGGCCGGCATTGACCATCAGTTGGATGCGCTGCTGGTCAAGGGTGATCGGCGCCTTGTCGCGCAGCGCGGCGTAAGCGGCGCGGCGCTTCTGCGTGATCGCAAGGCCGCTCTCGAACGCCTCGTCCATCGGCACGGATGGCCGGATGTAGAGCCGGTTCTGATTGACGTCGAGCAGCAGCAGATCGCCCTCGTTGATGAGGTGGCGGATATTCTTGACGCGCCCGAGCACCGGCACGCCCATCGCCCGCGCGACGATGGTGACGTGCGCGGTGAGCGACCCCTCCTCCAGCACCAGCCCCTTCAGGCGCCGCCGGTCATATTCGAGCAGCTCCGCCGGCCCCAGATTGCGCGCGATGAGGATGGTGTCCTGCCGCAAGCCAAGCTGCGCCGCCGTGCCGAGCTGGCCGGAGACGATGCGCAGCAGCCGGTTGGAGAGATCCTCCAGATCGTGCATCCGGTCCTGGAGCAGCGGGTCGTCGATCTGGCGCATCCGCATGCGGGTGCGTTGCTGTACGCGCTCGATGGCCGCCTCGGCGGTGAGGCCGGCGTCGATCGCCTCGTTGATGCGGCGCGACCAGCCCTCGTCATAGGCGAACATCTTGTAGGTTTCGAGCACCTCCTTATGCTCGCCATCCACGCCGAACTCGGCCTGCCCCGCCATGCGGTCGATCTGCTCACGCATTCGCGCGAAGGCGGAATAGACGCGCTGGCGCTCGACCTCGACATCCTCGGCAACGGTATGCTCGATGACGATGCGCGGCTGGTGGAACACGGCGTGGCCGCGCCCCATGCCCATCACCAGCTGGAGGCCGGAGATGATCGTCGCGCCGGTTTCCAGCGGGCGCGTATCCCCCGGATTCTCATCGACCAATCCGGCATGGCTGATCAGCTCGGCCAGCACCATGGCGACCGTCTGCAATGCCTCGACCTCGACATCCTCATAACCGCGCGGATCGTGATGCTGCACGCACAGCACGCCGATGGCGCGCTCGCGCCGCACGATGGGCACGCCGGCGAAGCTGCGGAACAGGTCCTCGCCCGTCTCCGGCCGATGGGCGAAATCGCGGTGGCTGGAGGCTTCCTCCAGGTTCAGCGCCTCGACATTGGCGGCGATGGTGCCGACAAGCCCCTCGCCCAGCGCCAGCCGCGTGACGTGCACCGCTTCCTGCTTCAGCCCGCGCGTGGCGAACAGCTCCAGCATCCCCTCGCGCAGCAGATAGACGGAGCATACCTCGCTGGAGAGTTCGCTGGCGATGATCTCGCAAATCTGGTTGAGCTTGACCTGCGCGGGCGTGCGCGCCGCCATCACTTCATGCAGGCGCTGCAATATCTTGCGCGCCGCCACGACGGCGGTGCTGGAGGATGGATCGGGTCGGCGGGTCGCATTCATGACGCTACGCTAACAGAACATGCCCGCCCTGCTAACAGAAAGTGTATGCGCCGTGCATTTCATTGGCATGCCCCGCCGCGATCCATTGTGCGCACAAAAGCCGCAGCAATTATGCAGCGTCGTTCAGCCCCGCCGCCTCAGCGCCGTGCGGGTCTCGGCGATCAGCGTGGCGACGATTTCGGCCACTGGCTCCTCGCGCGTGACCATGCCGACCGATTGCCCGGCCATCAGCGAGCCGCCGTCGACATCGCCCTCGATCGCGGCGCGGCGCAGCGCACCGGCCCAATAATGCTCGATCTGGAGTTGCGCCTCCCCCATGTCCAGCTTGCCCTCATCGAGCAGCTGCGCGACTTCGCGCTGCTTGGCGGTGAAGGCTTCCGTCCCGGCATTTTTGAGCGCGCGCACGGGGATGACCGGCAGGCGCGGGTCGATCTGCACGCTCGCCACCGCCTCGCGGGCTGAGGCGCGGAAGAACGCCTTCTTGAAATTAGGGTGGGCGATGCTCTCGCTGGCGCAGGCGAAGCGGGTGCCGAGCTGCACGCCGGCCGCGCCCATCTCCAGATAGGCGGCGATCGCCTCGCCATGGCCGATGCCGCCGGCGATGAAGATCGGCAACTCGCTCGCCATGCTGGGCAATATCTCCTGCGCCAGCACGCCGGTCGCCACCGGGCCAATATGGCCGCCCGCCTCCATGCCCTCGATCACCAGCGCATCGACACCGGAGCGGTGCAGCTTCTTCGCCAGCGCCAGGGCGGGCGCAAAGCAGATCACCTTGGCGCCGCTCTCCTTGATCGCCTCGATGCTGCCCTTGGGCGGCAGCCCGCCGGCCAGCACGACATGGCCCACGCCATGCTTGGCGCAGACCGCGATCAGCTCCATGAGTTGTGGATGCATGGTGATGAGGTTGACGCCGAACGGCTTGTCGGTGAGCGCCTTCGTCCCGGCAATCTCTGCATCGAGCAAGTCGGGGGTCATCGCCCCGCAGGCGATCAGGCCGAAGGCGCCGGCATTGCTGACCGCTGCCACCAGATGCCGCTCGGACACCCAGCTCATTGCGCCGCAGATGATCGCCGTCTCGCACCCCAGAAACGCCGTGCCCCGCGCCATCAGCGCCGCAAGACGGTCCGTCGCCAGATCGGTTTCGCTCATGCCTGCTCCATTCGAAAGATCAATAACCGCTCGCCGATAGAGCCTCTCGCGCCGCTTGGCGACAGGAAAT
>Ga0180219_1001640_pt1 | contig 14173 bp, 15 predicted proteins | sample eDN3rd30CBELigMG_FD_151338 | JGI IMG/M metagenome (GOLD analysis project Ga0180219, IMG submission 151338) | Enriched Miracle-Growth compost microbial communities from Emeryville, California, USA - eDNA 3rd pass 30_C BE-Lig MG (version 2)... ...
TGCAGCCGGGTCTCGCGATGCTGCAGGGCGCGTATCGCACGCACTTTGCGATCGTCATGGCGGGAGCGGTGGTGGCGTCGGTGCCGGTGCTGATCCTGTTCGGCGTCGCACAGCGCCAGATCGTCGATTCGGTGGCCGGCGCGGCGGTCAAGGGATGAGGCGGGGGCGGGTTGTCGCCGTACTCGCCGCTGCGCTGTGTCTCCTGGTCGGATGCACCGCCACCCCCGGCACGACGGAACCGACGAGGGATGCCGCAGAGCCCGGCTTCGCCGTCGACGCCGACTTTCCCGACCCCGATGTGGTCGCGACGAATGGCGGGTTCCTCGCCTTCGCGACGAACTCGTTCGGCGCGAACATCCAAGTCGCATCGTCGCCCGACATGCACACATGGACAGTCGAGCAGCGCGATGCCCTGCCGAAGCTCCCGGCATGGGCGTCGAAGGGGCGTACCTGGGCACCGGATGTCTCCGAGATCGGTGGGCGTGCAGTGATGTATTTCACCGCCGAGCACACCGACTCGGGGCGCCAGTGCATCGGAGTGGCGACGAGCTCGACGGTGGCGGGAACGTTCACACCGGCATCCACCACTCCCCTGGTCTGCCCGCTCGATCTGGGCGGCGCGATCGACCCCGACACGTTCGTCGACACGGACGGCCGGGTGTACCTCGTGTACAAGACCGACGGCAACTGCTGCGGCCTCGACACCTGGATCGAGATCGCGCCGCTGGCGGCCGACGGGCTGTCGCTGGCGGGACCACCTCATCGACTCATCACGCAGACCGAGCCATGGGAGGGGCAGCTCGTCGAGGCGCCGACGCTGATTCGACACGACGATCGGTACGTGCTGCTGTATTCGGCGAACGACTACTCGACCGCGAAGTACGCGGTGGGCGCCGCGAGTTCTTCGACGCTGCTCGGGCCCTACGTGAAGCAGTCGGTGCCCGTCGTGTCGAGCGAGCTCAGCGACGGGCTGTGGGACGGTCCTGGTGGACAGGACGTCGTCATCACCGGCGACCACGCGTACCTGGTGTTCCACTCGTGGGATGAGAACCACATCTACCGTGGTATGAACGTCGCCCCGCTGCTGTTCGCGGACGACGGCGTGCACGTCTTGGTGCCTTAGCGTCGGAGGGCGCGGGCGCGGTGCATGCCGCAAGCTCGCAATGCACGCGGGGTGGCGAGTTTCGACTAGTTAGAGACTAGTCTTAAATCATGAACAGGGTCAGTGCCTACGACGCGAAGACACACTTGTCCGCGCTGCTCGAGCGGGCCGCGGCGGGCGAGTCGATCACGATCACCAAGCACGGTCACGACATCGCGCGGCTGACGCCCACCGAGTCGCGACCCGAACCTGCGGAGATCATCGAGAGAGCCCGCCGTCTTCGCACCGCGCTCCCCCAGGAGCCCGTCGACATCCGCGAACTCATCGAAGACGGGCGCCGGTACTGATGCCGCTCGTCCTCGATACCTCGCTGACACTGGCGTGGTTGCTTCCCGACGAGGCGAGCGACGCCGCCGAGGCTGTGCTGAGCCAAGCACTCACGGGCCGAGAGACTCTCCTCGCGCCGAGCCTGTGGCTGTATGAGACGGCGAACGCGCTCGTCAGCGCACGCCGACGCGGGCGGCTGACCGATGCGCAGGTCGCGCAGGCCGTCGAGCTCCTTGAGGCGCTTGACGTGCAGACGCCCGAACGACCGGCTGCACGTGTTGCGCTCGTCGCGACGTCGCTGCGCACGGGACTGAGTGCATATGACGCGAGCTACCTTGTGCTGGCGGAGTCGTCCGGGTGCCCGCTTGCCACGATCGACGCGAAGCTCGCACAGGCCGCCCGCGACTCGGGCGTCGAGGTGGTGGGAGGCTGAGGCTGCGCCCGCCTGTCGCCGAGAGAACATCTGCTCGCCGAGAGCACGGGTATTCCCCGCATCCTCGGCGCGCAGATGTTCCCTCGCGGTCGAATGGGGGTCGCGCAGAAAGTCGGCTCAGCCCCCGAACGCCCCGTCGGAGCGCTCGCCCACGTTCGTCACGTGGAAGTTCTGGAACGATCGGGATGCCGTCGGCCCGCGCTGTCCCTGATACCTGTTGCCGTACGGGCCGGTGCCATAGGGCGACGCCGCGGCCGACGAGAGCTGGAAGAAGCAGAGCTGACCGATCTTCATCCCGGGCCACAGCTTGATCGGCAGCGTCGCGACGTTCGACAGCTCGAGCGTCACGTGCCCGGTGAAGCCCGGGTCGATGAAGCCCGCGGTCGAGTGCGTGAGCAGGCCGAGTCGGCCGAGCGACGACTTGCCCTCGAGCCGCGCGGCGATGTCGTCGGGCAGGCTGACCTGCTCGAACGTCGACCCGAGCGCGAATTCGCCCGGATGCAGCACGAACGGCTCGTCGGGCGCGACCTCGATCAGGTGCGTGAGGTCGGGCTGATCCTCAGCCGGGTCGATGAACGGGTACTTGTGGTTGTCGAACAGCCGGAAGTACCGGTCCAGACGCACATCGACGCTCGACGGCTGGACCATGTCGGCGTCCCACGGGTCCAGCGCGATGCGCGCGTCGTCGATCTGTCGGCGGATGTCTCGGTCGCTGAGCAGCACCCCGCCAGCCTACCGGCGCATGATTTCGGGTTACTCCACGAGCCGGGCCCGCAGCATCCCGATCTCGTCGTCGCTCAGCCCGCCCGAACGCAGGTATGCGGCCGATCCGCCCTGATCGTCGACCCACGCCAGCATGGTGCGCATGGCGTCGGGCGGGGTCGCGGTCACCAGAGCCACGATCTGCGGAAGCATCGGCACGCCGGTCTTGGCGACGCCGGCCAGCATCCGCTCCGCCCACTCCCCCGACAGATTCTGCTCGCTGACCGCATAGTCGGCCACGATGGCGTCGCGATCGGCGCCGACCGTGTCGAGCAGCAGCGCGGTGGCGACGCCGGTGCGATCCTTGCCGGCCGTGCAGTGCACGAGCACCCCGGGCTTGCCCTCATCGGCAGGCGCCGTGACGAGACGGGCGACGCGGGCGAAGGATGCCGCGGTGCCGCCCAGCATGCAGATGTAGAGGTCGCCCAGCGTCGGGATCTCCTTGAGCACTGACCGCACGGCCTCGCTCGACATGGCAGCGGGCGCTCCGATACCGGGCGCCGCGCCCTCGAGCACCGAGAGGTGCTCGGTGCCGATCGGGCGGGCGGGCAGCCGGTCGGGCGCGGCCGATCGCTCGCCGTCGGTGCGGAAGTCGACGATCGCCCCGATCGGGCTCGCGTCGAGTTCGGCGAGACCCTCGTCGCTCACGGTGACCAGCGCGTCCGAACGATAGAGCACGCCGGTGCGGGTCTGCCCGCCGCGGCGCAGCGGCGTGCCGCCCGTGTCCCGTGAGTTGTAGGTTCCGTCGAACAGCGCACTCATGCGACCTCCTGGTTCGGTGTTCACGCTATCGAAGCGTACGGTCGAATGATGGGCACAACGAGAGGAGGGACCATGCACCAGGTTCCAACCGCGCGCCGCGGACGCGGCATCAGCGTCGGGCTCGATCGTGCCCGCATCGTCGCCGCTGCCCGCGAGCTCGATCCGGCGACGCTCACGGTGCAGGCGGTCGCCGATGTGCTCGGCGTCGACCGTAAGGCGATCACCTACCACGTGTCGGGGCGCGAGGGGTTGCTGCACCTCCTCGCCGAAGACGCGTTCACCACGCGGTTCGAGGTCGTCGAGATCCCGCCGGATGCCGACTGGCAGACCGGCCTGCGACTGATCGCGACGTCGATGCGCGACATCCTGCTCGGTTCGGGCACGGCCATCAGCCACATCCGGTTCGATCCGTCGACGCGGGCCGCCGCTCTGCGACCGGCCGAGATCGTGCTCGCCGCCCTCGTTGCCGCCGGGTTCGACGAGACCACGGCCGTGCGCGCGATAGCGCTGGTCGCCGATGTCGCGATGGCACACGCGCGCGGCGTGCTGCTGAACGCGCGGGCCGGCGGTCACCCGCAGCGCGCCGAGCTGCACGAGGCTTTGTCGACGATGGATGCCGCGGCCAGCCCCTATCTGCGACGCATCGATGACACCGGGTTCTCGACGTTCGACGAGGAGCAGTTCGCGTTCGACCTCGACGTGATCCTCCGCGGGCTCGAGGCCCGGCTGGTCGCACCGTAGGTCAGAGCTCTTGCTCGATGGTGGCCCAGATGCGGCGCGCCGCATCGGCGTCGCGCAGGCGGTGGTACAGGCGAAGCCGGCGCGGGTGCCCGCTCAGCTGCGCAAGGCCCTTCGGGCCGTAGAATCCGCCGGCTGCGGCATCCACCCCCATCGCCATCAGCGCCGACTCAGCGGCCCGCTGCGGAGGGTTGCCGAAGCTCTGCACGACGGCGTCGACGACGCGGTCGGGCAGCAGCGCGCGGATCGGCGCCGCGATGGCCGTCGCCGGCGCGACGCCCGGGTGACACAGGGCCACGTGCAGGTCGGGTTCGCGGCGACCCAGCTCGAGGCCGAACACGCCGAGCGCAAGCTTGGACTGCGCGTACGCACGGAACGGGCCGTAGTGCCGCTCGCGCTGCAGATCGTCCCAGTGCAGGCGCCCGACCGCCGCGGCGATGCTGCACTGCACGGCGATGCGCGCGTGCCCGGCACGCAGGAGGGGAAGGACGCCGCGCACCAGCGCCGTCTGCCCGAGCAGGTTCGTCTGCCAGTGCAGCTCGTATCCGTCGGCGGTGACGTGACGGGTGCGGTCGCCGAGCAGGACGATCCCGGCGTTCAGCACGCACAGATGGATGGGCTCGTCGAGGCTCGCGGCGAACGCACGCACCGAGTCGAGGCGCGCCAGATCGAGGTCGGCGACGGTGCTGCCCGGGAGTTCCGCGGCGACGCGCTCGCCCTTTTGGCGGTTGCGCGCGGGCAGGATGACGCGGGCCCCGCCCGCAGCGAGCGCGCGGGCGATCTCGAGCCCGATGCCCCCGGTCGCGCCCGTGACGAGCGCGGTGCGTCCGGCGAACGGCTGATCGGGGGTCACTCGGCCATTCTGGCGCGTGTGCGGGGTGGGGCGCGTCGTGAGGCGGCGGGTTGTGAGTGGCGGCGCGTTCAGAACTCAGCAAATCTTGGGCTTCGATGCCGGATATCGGACTTCTGGCGGCGCTGAACGCACGAATGTGATGAGTTCTGAACGACCCGCGCCGGAAAGGGCGTCGTCCGGAGCCTGTTATGCTGGCCGGAGCGCGTTTCGACGCGTGCGGGGCTGTAGTTCAATGGCAGAACTTCTGCTTCCCAAGCAGACAGCGCGGGTTCGATTCCCGTCAGCCCCTCTCCCCAGGACTCTTCCTGAAACAGTCGCCCTTCCGATCATCGAATCGGGAGGGTGATTCGCCTTTTACTCGCCGTTTTGGCCGGCGAGCACCTCGAGACGGGCGGCCATGTCGGGACGCTCAAGCGGGCGCTCGACGTAGTGCCGAGACGCGACCGCCAGGTCCGCGTGGCCGAGCTGCAGCTGCGCGTCCTCGACGCCGAGCACCGTCGCGACGGCCCTCCTGCACGCCTTCGGCGTCATCCGCGCGACATTCGTCTCCGCGAGAGCCTTCGCCCACAGCTGGCGGACGTTCTCAGGCCATCGGAGCGCACCCACCGCGGAGGGGAACACCCAGTCGCAGTACGCCCCGACGCGGCGGAGCGTACTCGGGGTCGCCTGCGCCCGGCGCACCGGAAGAAAGCTCAGGTTTTGCTCAAGGGCAACTTGTCCCCCATTTGGGGGACAAGCGTCATGTATGCTGAAACTCGTTCAACCGCACTGGGGGCGAAGAACAATGGGGAATCCCGACGTCGGGTGCGCCACTGGGGGGCGCGCCCGAATGGGGTCACCGAGTTCGCGACGCACCGACGTGCAATGGGTGGGTGCCGCGAGCTGACGCCGGGAAGCATGAGCCTCACGACACCCACCGGGTGAGCGCACACTCGCACAGCCGGCTCCGTCTGGGGAACGGGCGCGCATCAGACTGGGGATCTGACGGGCTATGGGCGTGAACCATCGCCAGGGTACCGCATCGATTTGCGGCTGGCGGCCCCGATCTGGTATTTATCCGCTCCACGCGCCGAGACACGCGCCCCACGGATAGGGCTTCACCAGCCGCGCATACCCGGTACGTTCGCCTCCGGATACTCGACCTCACGCACCGGGTGCACGACCACGTTGCACTGCCGACGCGCGGGTGATCGACGAGCGCCGTCCCGCAGTCCGGGCACGTCGGCGGCGCGTAGTCATCCCCGCACCGCGTCGTGCACCGCCACGGCCGCCGCCTTCAGCTGGCCAACGGTGAGCCCCGGAGTCTTCACGTACTGGTAGACGAATGACGGCGCGAAGTGGTTGAACTCCTTGCGTCCCTGATGTGCTTGAGGAAGGCCATTGGGGAACGCGAAGAACTCCGGATGCGCACGGCTGAGCTCTTCTCGTCGTTGCTTCGACCGCGCGTCTCGGCCGTCGATGCCGCCACCCCAGTACACCGCAGCGCGACGGAACTGGTCGCCTTGCAACTGCCAACCCAGAAGTGCGTCCTTGCCGTCGACACGCGATCTCTCGAGGATTTCGACGAGGGGCGTTGCGTTACTCAAGTCTCCCTTGGCGGGCGGATCGAGTCCGGGAAGCATGTCGTTGAGCGACCGCGCAATCCGCTGCGCGCGCGCCTTCTGGAGCGCCGCCCGCATCTGCGAGCTCGAGAGCGACGACAGCAGAGAATCAGAGAGCCACACCGGCTCATCATCCGATCGGATGTCGACCGTCGAGATCAGCCTGTCGAGGTCGGAGACGAGCAGCGCATACCGGCGCATCGTCTCGACCTCATACGAGGGATCCCCGGGCAACGCATCGACGATCCTCTCGGCGAGCTCGCCGTAGTCCACATGACGCCATTCGTCGAGGACGAAGTCCGGTTCGCTGACCGACAGCAGGACGAATGCGGGTGGATGCTGCCATCCGGCCGTGGCCGCACGATACCCGTCGAGCTGTTCCCGGCGAGGCAGCGAGAAGACCTTGTTCTCGATCACCAATGGCGCCCGATCCGCCCAATGGAAGACGAGATCGATGTGACCTCGCTCCCGCTCCACGAAGCGCCGCGTGTCAGCACCGTCGAGCGAGAACGGGCGGAAAGTCGCATCCGCCGCTTCGGGAAGGGCATCGAAGTACCAGCCGAGGAGGTTCGAATGGAAGAGTTCGCGTTGCCCGTACATCAGCCGTCCGATCGGGTTCGCGTCGATACGACGGGCGATCGCTTCGAAATCGTCGCGGGACGTTCCGCCGACTTCAGAGAGCGGGCGGTGGGATGACGAACTCATTCTCCGACCGTATCGCTCCCCTTTCACCCGTGATCGAACGCGGCTCGGCCGGCCCGGCGGGGCGGATGGGCGGCGTAACGATCGCCGGCTCCCCTGGCCGGTTGACGGGACGGACGTCACGCAGGTGACCCCGGGCGGTACCTCGGCCACCGCGGCACCGGCACGTACGAGGCGGCATCGAGGACTACAGGCTCCGCGTGAAGAAGTGTCCCCACCGGCGAGATCACCGGCACCTCATACGTGTTCGGCAGCGGCAAATGGTCGAGCTGCCGCTTGATTCAGGTCTGCCACTCCGAGTTCACGAGTCGGCGGGTGGTCCACCATCCGACGAGCGCGCCCAGTCCGGCCATGAGGACCACGGCGGCGACCAATCCGTCAAGCGGCGGAACGACCGGAATCCCGATTCCGATCGCGAGTGTGATGGCCGCAGCGATCGTCACGGCGATCGCGGAGATGGCAAGCGACAACCCGATTGTGATCCCGATGCGGACAAACGTCACGCGCGCGAGGAAGCGGCCGCTGACCCCAACCGCGCGTAAGCCGGACAGTTCTGGACGCATCGCACGGGACTGCGCGCCCGCGGACACGAGCAGCACCACACCTGCCAGTGCGGAGATCATGGCTGCGATGAGAATCATCCGGAAGGAGGCAGTGATGGGCTCGGGCGCCGCGTAGGTTTCGATCCACAAGGGGTCGAGACTGAGGCCTGCGGCTGCAGTGGCAGCCCGCTCCACCTGCGAGTGGTCCACAGACACGTAGGTCCAGGTGTCCGCGGGCGGCGTTACGAGACCGCTCTTTGAGGCTGCTTCTTCTGTCAGGAAGCCTGCTATCAGCTTGAAGCTGGGATCGATGTCGTGAAGCTCCCGCGCAGGGAGGGTGGCGACGACGTTGTCATCCTGGACGACAGACACTTCTGAACCCGATGCCGGCCCGGTCAGGAGGTAGCTTCCTTCTCGGACGGACGCCAGTTCGTCGGGGGTGAGGTCGCGGCCGATCAGACGCTCGATGTCGCTCGCGTCGTCGACGATCCACGTAGAACCGTTGCGCTCTTGGATCTCACCGACGAACGTCGACGTCGCCACGGGATTGCTGACACCCAAGTACTGTTCGATGTCTGCGCGGATAGATCCCGCATCGATGTCGGCGGGAATGGTGACGCGAATCTGGTCGGGCGGGACGAAGGATTCTGTCTCATTGTTCGCGGCACTGAGGCTGGAGTTCAGGATCGTGATGAGCACGAGCCCGACCGCCTGGAGCGATGCGATGAGTACGACCGTCATCGTGGACTCTCGATGTTCTGAAGCGAGTCGCCGCACGGCGAGGCGTGTGCTGAAGGACGCGGGGTTCCAGCGCCCGACGGCGCGTATCGCCGGACCGGTCACCGCGAGGATGAGTCCTACCGAGATGAGGACAGCGCCCAAGGTCTGGGTCGATCTGCTCGCTTCGCCCGTGACCACGAACACTCCAGCCGCGGCAAGAACAACCCCCAGGCTGATCCGATATATCGCGCGATCGGTTCCAGCCCGCGGAGATGCGACGCGATCGCCACGTCGCCGGATGCTGTCGATGAGCGCAAACCCCGCGATCGACCCGCCGACGGCGAGCACCGGTGCCCAGACAAGACCTGCCACAGCGGGGAACACACCCGACGGCTGTCCTGCTAGGGCTGCGATCAGCGGGCGCGAAACCAGCCCCGCACCGACGCCGACAAGTAGTCCGATCAGCGCGCCCCGCGTGGACGCGATGGCCACCGTTAGGAACGCGGCGAAGCGTGTCCGGGAGTATGGAACGCCGATGGTCCACATGACCCGGCGAGTTCGCCGCAGGAAGGACCCGGCTATGACTCCCGCGAGAATCCCAGCGATGGGTGGGCCCGCCCACAGGATGATGGTGAGCGCAGCATCCGAGAACTGAGGGGTTGCTTGAACCTGTGCCCGCGTCTGCAGGCCACCACCCTGTGCAAGTTCGTCGAGGCTCAAGGACAAGCTCTCCGCGATCGCGGAGGTGACTGCGTCTATGGACTCGGGGCCGGACCAGCGGACACTAACGGACGCCGTCTGGTGCAGCTTCTCCGCAGCCTCTGCACTGAGGGTAGACAGCGACCCCCACGTGCCTGTGCGGACGACGACGCGTCGCGACGAGGTGTTGTAGACGTCGGAGAAGACACCGACCACTTTGAGTTGAAGCGCGCCGCCGAAGAGCTTGATCGTGCTGCCTTCGGGCCAGTCTTGCGTCAACGCTGAGCTGACCATCGCCTCAGCGACGGCCTCCGGTTCACGTCCTCTCTGGAGATCCACTTGACCGGCGACGGTGGAGAGATCACCGATCTCAGTCAGCGCAATGTCGCGCTTTGCCGCATCGTCGGGACGTAGACCGACCAGCAGGTAGTCAATGGACATTCGCTTCCCACCGCCGGAATTCACGGCGTCGTGTAGCTGAGCTTCCAGGGGCGCGACGTCCGAGCCGAGCGGTACACCGGCGGGAAGCTGAATCATGGCGTCCGACTCCCCCAGGTACCGGGAAACCTGCTGGGACGGCGAGAGAAGCAGGGTGGACACGGCGATGTTCGTGATCGTGATCCCCGCGACGACGACCGCGACGAAGACGGCAGCCAGCCGGACTTGCCACGCGCGCCCGAAGAGCTGTGCCGTCCGCCAGGCCCAACGCCCTCGAGCACTCACGAGACCTTGCCGTCGCTGATGAAGACCACCTTGTCTGCATACACGTCGATCTCGGGGTCGTGGGACGCGACAATGACTGTCACGCCGCGCCGACTGAACTCGCGCAACAGCGTGAAGACAGCATGGGACGTCGTCGTATCCAGCGCGCCAGTTGGTTCATCGGCAACCAGCACGTTGCGTCCGCCCACGAGCGCCCGCGCAATCCCCACCCGCTGTCGCTGACCACCGGAGAGCTGGGATGGGCGTCTCCGCCCGAGCGTGCCCAGGCCAACGGCCTCCATCATCACATTGGTCTCGATCATTGCTTCCGTGCTTCCCCACCCTCGCGCGCGCAACGGCAGCTGTACGTTTTCCGAGGCGGAGAACTCGGGAAGAAGGTTGTTCTCCTGGAACACGACCCCAACATGCGTGAGTCGCATCATCGCGAGATCCTCCTCGCCGCTGGTCGCAACGTCCACCTCGCCCACCCGAACACGGCCGCCGTCAACGCCCTGGAGACCTGCGATGACATTGAGCAGGGTCGACTTGCCCGAGCCGCTTGCTCCCCTGATCACGGCCAGCTCACCAGCCGCAGCCTCGAAGGAGGCGTGATCGATCGCCGTCACCCGGCTTTCGCCGTCTGGAAACGAGACGCTCACATCGCTGAGGTCGACCCTGCTCGTCACGTCAGCAGCTCCCCGACCAGCTCGACATTGTGTCGTTACGTCTCTTCATGATCTTGCGCCCTTTGCCAGATGATGCAGGGAGTCCCCCTAGCACGAACGTTTCCGACACGGCGTGTGTTGTGACATCGCAATGAAAGATGAGGCCTCAGAGACTGGGAGTGAATGCGGCGGGCACAGAATCTCGCGATCGCGTGTCACACTGTCACGTCGGCGGGAAACATCCTGACTGTAAGCAACCGGTCTGGTCCATTCGCCCCCAGATCGTGCCAAGAGAGGCGGAGCGTGCAGAGCTTTGCGGCGTTCTTCAGGGAGAACTACTCCCTGGTCCTCGGCGTTGCCGATCGTCGCCTGAGTTCTCGACAGGATGCAGAAGAAGTAGCAGCCGACGCATTCCGTCTTGCATGGGAGAACCACCAGGCGGGAGGGGAGCTCAGCGTGCCGTGGTTGTACGTCACCGTTCGGAACCTCGTTGGCAACGAGTACCGCCGCCGTGACCGCCGCAAAGCGCTCTCGGAGAAGGTCGCCGACGAGCTCCGGCTCAATTCATCGCGGGACGAGCCGCTTTACTCCGACGTCCACGACGCGCTCGACCGCCTCGCCCCGCCCTATCGCGAGATCCTCATCGTGACGTACTGGGATCAACTGACTTCGCACGAAGCAGCGGGCGTGCTGGGACTCTCCTCCGTTGCCGTGCGTGCGCGGCTCATGCGAGCCCGCCGCATGCTGCGCGCAGCCTTGGCTGAGCCGGTCGACCTACCTGCGAGTTCGGACGTTCCGGATTCTCCTCACGTGATCGGGGATGAAGAGCTCACACATGGGTGACACGCTTGATCGTCGACTGCGGGAAGCAGATCCCAGCAGCATCCGCCGCACCGACCCGCTTTCGGTGCGAGCCCTCAACGAACTGAAGCACTACGAAGCGACGGAGAGCGCACGCGCGCCAGCCGCTCGCACCAGCCAACCCCGCCATGTAGGACGTATGCCTGTCATCACCGGGCTGGCGGCCGCGTCGCTGATGATTGTCGTTGCTCTCTTCGTGACGTTCGTGCGCCCAGACGCAGCTGTAGCGAGCACGCCGCCGTTGCTCGCTCTCACGCCAGTGCAGACGGGAGCGGGCGAATTGTTGGAGATCCTCAGAATGGCACGACTCGATGGCCCGGACGCAGCCTCCTCAATCCGTGCGCAGTCCTGGGATCTGAGCACTTCCATCGCGGAGGATGGTTCGATCGAGTATTCCGAGATCGAGCCGCAGTGGAGTGAGACGACGTTCGCATCAGATGGGAGCGTCCGCGTCAAGCGCGTCGCTGCCGAGCCCTTTCCCGGGCAAGAGGCGAAGGGACTGCCCACTGCGGGAACCGTCCTCGCGGACGACACATACTCGAGCCAAGAGTGGGCGTTTCCTGCCGAGTCAGGTCCGCCGACTGATCCGGCCAAGGTTGCCGCTTACCTCGCCGAATTCTCGGGCAACCCATCGCTGACTGCAGGCGATGCCCTGAGAGAGATCTCCGGCATCATCTCTAACTACCTTCTGAGTCGCGATCAAGAAGCAGCGTTGATCGGCTATTTGAGGACGCTGCCTGCGCTGACGGTAGCCGGAGAGACCACGGACCGCCTCGGACGGGTCGGCATCGCGTTCCGCGCAACTGATCGCTCGCCCGGCGAATTCGAGGACTTGCTGATCATCTCCCCGGTGTTGGGGCAGATCATCGCGTCGGAGACGATTTACGTGGGTCCACAGCGTGCGGAGACGGCAAGTCCGGCCGTCATCAGCTATACGGCGTGGGAACGCTGATCACGTGAAGAAAGAAGAACTGTGAGCCAAGGCCGCCGATGTCGATCTTCCGAACAGCGACATCAGGCGTCACGCGAGTCACGTGCACAGCGGCCTGGCGAGCTGACCGGGTGACCCGACCCTTCTCGGTGGCGGCATCCGGCCCCCGCCCCGCCAGCCGCCGCTAGCGTGGAAGCATGACCGATGCCGCGGCATCCACCCCTCGCTCCCCCGAGATCCCGCTCGGTGATCGCCCGGCCGACGCCGTGCCCGCGCACTGGCTGCTGGCCAGGGTCGGCAAGAAGGTGCTGCGCCCGGGCGGAGTGAAGCTGACGAAGCGATTGGTCGGGATGCTGCCGCTGAACGGCCGCGATGTCGTCGAGCTCGCCCCGGGTCTGGGGTTGACGGCGCGGATGCTGCTGGACGCCCACCCCGCCTCCTACATCGGTGTGGAAGACGACGCGTCGGCCGCGAGCCTCGCTGCCGACGCGATCGGCGAGCGCGGGCGCGTGATCGTCGGCGACGCGAAGAGCACCAGCCTGTCCGACGCCTCGTGCGACGTCGTGCTCACCGAGGCGATGCTCACGATGCACACCAACGCGCACCGGGGCGAGATCCTCGATGAGGTCGCGCGCATCCTGCGGCCGGGCGGCTGCTATGCCGTGCACGAGCTCGCTCTGGTGCCCGACGCCATCACTCGCGAACAGGCCGACGAGGTGCGGCTGTCGCTCGTCCGCTCGCAGAAGGTCAACACGCGCCCGCAGACCACGCCCGAATGGCGCGCCCTGTTCGCCGCGCACGGGTTCGACATCCAGCGCATCGAGCACGCGCCGATGCGGCTGCTGCATCTGCGCCGCCTCATCGCCGACGAGGGCATGCGCGGCACCCTGCGCATCGTGCGCAACGTGCTGCGCGACGCCGACGTGCGCCGGCGGATGCTGACGATGCGTGCGGCCTTCAAGCGCAACGAAGACCACATCGCGGCCATCGCGATCGTGGCCGTCCGGCGAGAGGAGAGACCATGACCGACTCCGACGAGCAGATCGTCGACGCCCGAGTACGCGGCGAGATGAGCTGCGCCGACATGGCGATGGGCGCCTTCGACGCACTGGCCGACCAGGCGAGCTTCGTGCTCGTGGCCGATCACGACCCGCGCGGCATCCACTACATGCTGCAGGCCGAGCGGCCGGGCACGTCCGGCTGGGAAGACCTCGAGTCGGGCCCCGAACTGTGGCGGGCGCGCGTCACGCGCACCGCCTGACCCGCTACCGCCGCGGCAGCCACTCCTCCGCGCGCGATGCGAGGTCGAACACAGTGCGCGCAGCGGTGGATGCCGCGGCCCGCGTCGACCACGAGATGCCGATCTCGCGGTTGGCATCGGCATCCCGGATCGGCACCTCGACGACGTCGGTGGGCGCAGGGCTCGCCGGCGGCAGGATCGCGACGCCGAGCCCGACCGACACCAGCCCGCGCAGCGTGTGTACGTCTTCGCCCTCGAACCCGCGCTCGACGACCGCGCCCGACCGCTCGAGCATGCGGTCTGCGAGGATGCGCAACCCGTACTCGGGCCGCATCTGCAGCAGCGTCTCGCCGTCGATCTCGCGCAGGCGGATGCCGCGCCGCGCCGCGAACCGGTGGTTCCGGGGCACGGTGAGCACGAGCGGCTCGGCATAGAGACGGACGGTGTGGATGCCGCCACCGCCGTCGTACGGCGGCGACAGCAGCGCGACATCCGTGCGTCCTGACTCCAGCGCTTCCAGGCACAGATCGCGC
>Ga0180219_1001641_pt1 | contig 14169 bp, 12 predicted proteins | sample eDN3rd30CBELigMG_FD_151338 | JGI IMG/M metagenome (GOLD analysis project Ga0180219, IMG submission 151338) | Enriched Miracle-Growth compost microbial communities from Emeryville, California, USA - eDNA 3rd pass 30_C BE-Lig MG (version 2)... ...
AGCGGTGCAGCGGATCGCCGAACTTCTCCAGCGACAGCGGCTGCACATGGTATTGCAGGTTGGCGCGCGCGTGCCGCGTATCGGAGCGGGTGAACAGGCCGAGTTGCGAGGGCGCCATGGTCAGCGCTCCGCGCCGGCGGAATGCATAATCGAGCCCCATCAGCGCGCGCCCGTAGAGCGAAGCGTAATCGGTGTTGAGCGTGCGCACGCCGGACACCTTGTAGATCATCCGCAATTGCAGATGGTCTTGAAGATTGCCGCCGACGCCGGGCCGGTCGGCAACCACCGGCACGCCGAGCCGCGCCAGATCGGCGGCCGGCCCGACGCCGGAGAGCATCAGCAGATGCGGCGAGCCGATGGCGCCGGCGGCGAGGATCACCTCGCCGCGGCAACGGGCGCTGCGCGTTTCGCCGTTCTGGCGCCAGCGCACGCCGACAGCCCGGCGGCCCTCAAAGATCAGGCCCTGCGCCTGGCAGCCGGTTTCGAGCCGCAGATTGGCGCGGCTCAGGACCGGCTTGAGGAAGCCGCGCGCCGCCGACCAGCGCCGGCCGAACCGCTGATTGACGTGGAAATAGCCGACGCCGCTGTTGTCGCCGGTGTTGAAGTCCTCGGTCGGCGGAATGCCGGACTGGATCGCCGCCTCGCGGAACGCATCGAGGACGTCCCAGCGCAGCCGCTGGCGCTCCACCCGCCACTCGCCGCCAGCCGCGTGATGCTCGCTTTCGCCGAGCGCGTTGTTCTCGTGCTTCTTGAAGTAAGGCAGCACGTCCTCCCACGACCAGCCGGGCAGACCGAGCTGGCGCCAGTGATCGTAATCGGCGGCCTGCCCGCGCATATAGATCATGCCGTTGATCGCCGAGGAGCCGCCGATCACCTTGCCGCGCGGATAGATCAGGCTGCGGCCGTTGAGCCCCGGCTCCGGCTCGGTCTTCAGCATCCAGTCGGCGCGCGGATTGCCGATGGCGAACAGATAGCCGACCGGAATGTGAAACCAGATCCAGTTGTCGCGCCCGCCGGCCTCGATGAGCAGCACGCGGTGGCGCGGATCGGCGGAGAGGCGGTTGGCCAGCACGCATCCGGCGGAGCCGGCACCGACAATGATGAAGTCGAAGTCGCCTTCGATCGCCTGCGGTTCGCGCATGGTGCCTCCCCTTTTCGACGACTTTACCCGGAACGGCGACGCTTGCTAATCTGATTGCAGATCGCGGAGCGTTGTGCGCGCGCCCGCCTGCCCGGAACGGCGGTTCCGGCAAAACCCATCATATCGACAACACCTCGCCGTCCGGCAGCACTTCGCCGCCGTGCGCGCGGGCGGATATCCATGCCAGGAGACGATGCGTGATCGCACGATTGATTTTCACTATTGCCGTCACGGCCCTGCTGCCGCTTCCAGCATCGGCCGAAAGCCCGCGCTGCGCCGCCCTCAACCAGACGCTGGCGCATGAGCGCTCGCTGCTCCAGAGCAACACGGCGCCGCTTGTCTCCGGCAGCACGCTCGACGCCACCGAGCGCGCCGTCCGGCTGTCGCTACAGCCGTTTGCCGATGCGCTGCTGCTCAAGGAGCCGGAGCGCGCGCCCGCCGCGACCGGCGGCCATGCCGGCTATGTCGCCATCGCCGCGCCGCCGCCGGGCGTCTACCGGATCACCATTGCGACCGATGCCTGGGTCGACGTCATCGAAAACAACGGCTTCGTGCGACCGATCGCCTCGGAAGGGGCGCGCGGCTGCGACGGATTGCGCCGGCGCCTGTCGTTCAGGCTTTCCGGCAGTCCCGTTGTCGTGCAATTCAGCGGCGTCGCAAGCGACCATGTCGTATTCGCCCTCACCAGGGCACCCGATCCCGTATCCGGCCAGGCACCACGACCATAAACCCGACGCCCGAGCGGCACCCGACCAATATCCCTCGACCAATATCCCCTTGGCACTGGCGCTCACAGCCTGTTAAATCCTGATCGACCCTTGCCGCACCGGGCGTGCGGCCGAGGCGACGGAACGGCGGTTCCGACACGTCATAACTGAATACTGACGAATCCGAACACTGACGAACCGGGGCGGAGCCGTCCCCGAGGGAGAACCGCCATGCATGCTCGTCCGCTCCATACGCTGCGTATCGTGTCGCTCGCCGCGACATTGTTCGCCGCCGCCACCGTCGTCACGCCGCTGCCGGCCGCCGCGCAGGACCTCACGGTCTTTGCCGCCGCGTCGATGAAGAACGCGCTCGACGAGGTCAACAAAGCCTTCACCGCGAAAGAGAACATCAACGTCAAGGCGAGCTATGCCGCCTCCTCGGCGCTGATCAAGCAGATCGAGGCGGGCGCGCCCGCCGACGTGTTCATTTCCGCCGACCTCGACTGGATGAAGTACGGCATCGAGAAGAAGGCGATCAAGCCGGGCAGCGACTTCGCCCTGCTCGGCAACCGGCTGGTGATGATCGCGCCCAAGGATTCCAAGATCAACGACGTGAAGATCGCGCAGGGCTTCGACATCGCCGCGCTCGCCGGCGACGGCCGCATCGCCACCGGCGACGTGCGCGCCGTGCCGGTCGGCAAATACGCCAAGGCGGCGATGGAGAAACTCGGCATCTGGGCCAAGGCCGAACCGAAAATGGCGATGGCGGAGAACGTCCGCGCCGCGCTGGCGCTCGTCGGACGCGGCGAGGCGGCACTCGGCATCGTCTACGAGACCGACGCCAAGGTGGAGCCGAACGTGAAGATCGTCGGTGCCTTCCCGCAGGAATCCTATCCGCCGATCGTCTATCCGGCCGGGCAGACGGTGAACGCCAAGGCCGATGCGGCGAAGTATTCTGCATTCCTGCGCTCGCCGGCGGCGACGACGATCTTCGAGAAATACGGCTTTACCGTTCTCGGCAAGCAGTCGTGATCGAGCAATCGTAGTCGAGCAGTTCCAATCGAGGCACGCCTCGCGCCGGCGCTTTCCGCCCTTCCGCCGGCGAACGGATGAACGAGCGGCCTCTCTCCTTCCCGGAGCGAGGCCGCTTTCTCCTGATCGGGAACGCTACCCGCCGCCAAACGATTCCAGAGTATCACCGCCGATGTTCGCGCTGACGCCCGAAGAATGGACCGCGATCACGCTATCGCTGCGCATTGCCATCACCGCGACGATCTGCTCGCTGCCGGTCGGCATCGCCATCGCGTGGCTGCTGGCGCGCCGCGACTTCTGGGGCAAGGGCCTGCTCGACGGCATTATCCATCTGCCGCTGGTGCTGCCGCCGGTCGTCACCGGTTATCTGCTGCTGATCTGGTTCGGCCGCAAAGGCGTGATCGGCGCGTTCCTTTACGACGTGTTCGGCATCACTCTCGCCTTCCGCTGGACCGGCGCGGCGCTGGCCTGCGCGGTGATGTCGTTCCCGCTCCTGGTGCGGCCGTTGCGGCTGTCGTTCGAGAGCATCGACCGGCGGCTCGAGGATGCCGCCTCGACGCTCGGCGCGCGCCCCTTTCTGGTGTTCCTGACGGTGACGCTGCCGCTCGCCTTGCCCGGCCTGATCGCCGGCACGCTGCTCGGCTTCGCCAAGGCGCTCGGCGAGTTCGGCGCCACCATCACCTTTGTCTCCAACATCCCCGGCGAGACGCAGACGATCTCCGCCGCCATCTATACGCTGACGCAGATCCCCGACGGTGACGCCGCCGCAGCGCGGCTGGTCGTCGTCTCGATCATCATCGCACTGATTGCGCTCGTCGCCTCGGAGTGGCTGTCGCGCCGCGCCGGGCAGCGCTTTCACGGGGAATGACGATGCTGTCGGTCCACGTCCGCAAAGCCCTGCCGGCCTTCACGCTCGACGTCGCGTTTTCCGGCGCGGGGACCACGGCGCTGTTCGGCGCCTCCGGCGCCGGCAAGACCACCGTCGCCAACCTGGTCGCCGGACTGATGCAGCCGGATGCCGGGCGCGTCGCGATCGGCGAGGATGTGCTGTTCGACAGCGAGCGGCGTATCGACGTGCCGATCCACAAGCGCCGCATCGGCTACGTCTTTCAGGAAGGCCGGCTGTTCCCGCACATGACGGTGATGCGCAATCTCGACTATGGCCGGCGGATGAACGGCCTGCCGCATAACGACGGCGACCGCGACCGCATCGTCGCCATGCTCAATCTCGGCGCGCTGCTGCCACGGCGGCCGGGGCGGCTGTCGGGCGGCGAGCGCCAGCGCGTCGCCATCGGCCGCGCGCTGCTGTCGAAACCGCGCCTGCTGATACTCGACGAACCGCTCGCCTCGCTCGACGCGGCGCGCAAGGACGAGATCCTGCCCTATCTGGAGCGTCTGCACGACGAAACGCTGCCGATGATCTATGTCAGCCATCAGCCCAACGAAGTGCGGCGCATCGCCGACCGCGTGGTGCGCATCGAGCAGGGCAAGGTCGCGGCGGCAGGCGGCGTCGAGCTGCTCGATTAAATAGCGATCAATCAATCCCGCGCCAGCCGGGTCAGTTCGTCGGCCAGATAATTCACCGCCGCCACCAGCGCCGGCCCGCCGCAGAAGCTGTAGCGCGTCGGCAGCGCGATGCGTCGGCGCGGTGGATAGAGCGCGGTCAGCGCCGGATGCATGAGAAAGAGCGCGCCCTGATCGCTCGCCGTGCGCGGCGGATCGCGCAACACCAGCACGTCCGGCTTGAGCATCAGTACTTTTTCGAGCGGCACGAAGCCGCCATAGCCACCGAGCGCACCGGCCGGCGGCAACAGCCCGGCGCTGGCGATGAGCGCCGCCACCAGACTATCGCTGCCCTGCGTATAGCCGTCGCGGTCGAGGATCAGCGCCGTCTTCAACGGCGGACGCGGCGCCACCGCGAGCCGCTGTTCAGCCGCGTCGAGCGCCGCGATCAGCGCCGTGCCGCGCTGCGGATGACCGAGAAGCGCCGCGACCTCAGTGATCTGCCGCCGCGCCGTTGCGAAATCGCCGACCAGTTGCACTTCAAAGAAGCGGAAGCCGAAGCGCCGCAACAGGCGCTGCGTCGCGGTGCGGTCGTCGGTGCCGACCAGCACCAGATCGGGGTCGAGCGTCAGCATGCCTTCGGCGCGCCAGTCGAGCCGGGGAAAGGCTTTGGCGGCATCGGCAACCGCCGACAGCGCCGGATCGGCGGCGTAGGGCGACAGCGCCGCGATCTGCTGCGGGTCGGCGAGCGCCACGACGAGCTGGTCGGCGCACAGATTGAACGACACGACGCGGTGCGGCGTCTCGGCAAGCGCCGGCGCCGGTAAAAACCCCGCTCCCGGCCACGCCAGGCAGAAGCCGGCGAGCAGCGATCGGGTGATGGCGATCCGCATTCTCATCCTGATGTACGCTTCTATCACATCCGCCGGCAACGCCGCGACCGCTTAACGGTTTGTTAACGAATCATCGCCGCCGCGCGGCACCCGGCGCGCGCCGTCACTCGGCAAGCGACCATTAACTCGTTTTGGATACTCCCGCTTAACCATACCTTGACCTTTCGATGGTGAAATCACCCTGCGCGGCGGTCTCGCCGCGCGTGACACCCGAACGAACGCCCATCTGGGTGGAGACGGCGGCGTGCCGTCGTTCGTGAGTAGAAAGTGACTGCGTTATGAAAGCCGCGCGTCTTGTGGTGTTGGGAGTGGCGATCGTCGCCGGTGGTCTGGCGGCCATCCTCGCCGGCCGTGATTCGAAGCCGCCGCCGGCGCCCGCCGTCGAGGCGGGGCCGAAGCTCGACACCGTCGATGTCCTCGTCGCCAATAACGATATCGGTCTTGGCAGCACCGTCTCCGCCGGCGACATGAGCTGGCAGGCCTGGCCGGCATCGACGGCCAACAGCACCTTCATCGTCAAGAAGGACCGGCCGGACGCCGTCGAAAACATCTCCGGATCGATCGCCCGCGCGCCGTTCGTCGCCGGCGAACCGATGCGCGAAAGCAAGCTGGTGAAAGCCAAGGGCTCAGGCTTCATGGCGGCGATCCTGCCTGCGGGCATGCGCGCCGTGTCGACCGAGATCTCGCCGGAAACCGGCGCCGGCGGCTTCATCCTGCCCAACGACCGCGTCGACGTGATCCTCAGCCGCCGCGACCGTGCGCCGGCCGGCAGCGAGACGCGCGCCAGCGAGACGATCCTCACCAATGTCCGGGTCCTCGCCATCGACCAGACCGTCGAGGAGAAGGACGGACAGAAAGTCGTCGTCGGCAAGACGGCGACGCTCGAACTCAAGCCCGGCCAGGCGGAAACGCTGGCCATGGCCCGCCAGCTCGGCACGCTGGCGCTGGCGCTGCGCAGCATCACCGATGCCGACAGCAAGCCGCAGGTTGAAAACAAACCCACCACCCGCTCGTCCATCAATGTCGTGCGCTACGGCGTGAGCGTACCGACGACGATGAAATGACCTGTTGAGGAGAAGCGCAATGCGGAAGTCGATGTGGCGGCGCGCAGCCGGACTGGCGGCCCTGACGATGCTTGCCGGTCTAACTGCCGGCTTGCCGGTGCTGACGCCGGCCTCCGCCGCCGATCCGCGTGGCGGCTCGACCATCTCGGTCGCCGCGGCCGATTCGACCTCGCGCGCCGTCTCGCTCGGCGTCGGCAAGTCGGTGGCGATCGATCTGCCGGCCGACATCAAGGACGTGCTGGTCGCCGATCCGCTCACCGCCAACGCCGTGGTCCGCTCCACCCGCCGCGCCTATATCATCGGCGTCAAGGTCGGGCAGACCAACGTCTTCTTCTTCGACGCCGCCGGCCAGCAGATCGCCGGGTTCGACATCGCCGTCACGCGCGACCTCAACGGCATGCGCGCGGCGCTGCGGCACGCTTTTCCCGACGCCGAGATCAGGGTCGATGGCATCGGCACCGGCATCATGTTGTCCGGTACGGCGATGAATGCCGGCGAGGCGCAGCAGGCTTACGAACTGGCGCAGAAGCTTGCCGGCGACGACAAGGTCGTCAACGGCATCGCGGTACGCGGCCGCGACCAGGTGATGCTGAAGGTCAACGTCGCCGAAGTACAGCGCAACGTCATCAAACAGCTCGGCATCAATCTGACCGGGCAGGTTGGCTACGGCAGCAACGTCGTCAACTTCAACACCTCGAACCCGTTCTCGGCGACCGGCATGGCGCTGAGCGACACGGCGCTGAGCGGCTCGCCGATCCGCGGCATCACCGCGACGCTGAGGGCGATGGACCGCGCCGGCCTGATCCGGACGCTGGCCGAGCCGAACCTGACGGCGATCTCCGGCGAGACGGCGAGCTTCATCGCCGGCGGCGAGTTTCCGATCCCCGCCGGGCTGTCCTGCGACACGACGAAGTCGCCGCCGGTGTGCCAGTCGCAGATCGACTTCAAGAAGTTCGGCGTCAGCCTGATGTTCACGCCGATCGTCATGTCCGGCGGCCGCATCAGTCTGAAGGTGCTGACCGAAGTCTCCGAACTGTCGAGCGAGAACGCCATCACCCTGCAACAGCCGGGCTCGACCACCGCGCTCACCGTTCCCTCGATCCGTACCCGCCGCGCCGACACCGTCGTCGAAATTCCCTCCGGCGGCACGCTGGCGATGGCCGGCATGATCCAGGAGCAGACCAAGCAGCAGATCAACGGCGTGCCCGGCCTGATGCAGCTTCCGATCCTCGGCTCGCTGTTCAAGAGCCGCGACTTCATCAACAACCAGACCGAACTCGTCGTGCTGGTGACGCCCTACATCGTCAAGCCGGTGGCGCAGCGCGAGCTGTCGCGGCCCGACGACGGCTATGCCGATCCGAGCGACCAGTCGAGCGTGCTGCTCGGCCGCCTCAACCGCATCTACGGCGCGCGCGGCGACGCCACGCCGCGCCACGCCTATCGCGGCAAATATGGCTTCAACCTCGACTGACCGTGTTCCGGAGACTCCGCTGATGAGCGCCCCACGTCCCGCGATCGCCACGCTGATGCGCACCGCCGCCTGCCTCGGCGTCGCGCTGACGCTGGCGGGCTGCTATTCCTCGACGCGGGAGGCCGCGCTGGCGCCGCCCGCCGACTATCGCGACCGCCATCCGATCACCCTGCAACAGGGCGAGAAGACGGTCGAACTGTTCATCAGCCGCAACCGCGGTGGCCTGAGCCCCGACCAGCGCGCCGACACGCTCGCTTTCGCCCGCTCCTGGCAGCGCGAGGCGAGCGGCGGCGTCATCGTCGACGTTCCCTCCGACCCGACGCTCAAACGCTCGGTCAGCGATGCGCTGCGCGAGATCCATTCGATCTTCGGGCAATCCGGTCTGCCGCGCGGCGGCGTGCGCGTCACGCAGTACCACAAGCGCGACGCGGAGCTGCCGGCGATCCGCCTGCGCTACCCGAAACTCACGGCGCAGGCCGGCCCGTGCGGCCTGTGGCCCGAGGATACCGGCCCGAGCTTCGGGCGCACCTACACTGAGAACCGCGAAATGTACAATCTCGGCTGCGCCCATCAACGCAACCTCGCGGCGATGGTCGAGAACCCGGCCGACCTCATCCAGCCGCGCGCCGAAGCGCCGGCCTATTCGGCCCGCCGCTCCGTAGCGATCGACAAATACCGCAAGGGCGAGAACCCGGCCGGTAAATACGACCGCTATCCGGAAGGCAAGATCAGCGACATCGGAAAATGATCAGACACGCACAGCAGCTCGCCGAGACCCAGGACGACGCGCCGGTTGCGCCGATCGTCGACGCCGCCGACGATCACATCGCGCCGGCGCCGCGCGTTTCGGTGCAGGCATTCTGCGAAACGGTGGAAACCGCCGCCGCGGTGCAGTCCGCCGGCGCCGACCGGCGCCTTGCCAAGACGCATCTGAAGATCCAGATGGGCGGCATCGCCGCCGCACTCGAAGCCTATCGCAACTCGCCGACGCCGAACGTCATCGTTCTGGAATCGGCAAGTCGCGGCGAGGAGATCCTCGCCGGGCTCGATCAACTCGCCCAGGTCTGCGACGCCACCACCCGCGTCGTCATCGTCAGCCGCATCAACGACGTCAGCTTCTATCGCGATCTCACCCGCCGCGGCGTCAGCGATTACCTGATCGCCCCGGTCGGCACGCTCGATATCGTTCGCTCGATCTGCGGGCTGTTCTCGGCCGAGAGCACCAAGCCGATCGGGCGCGTGCTGGCGGTGATCGGCGCCAAGGGCGGCGTCGGCGCCTCGACGATCGCTCATAACATGGCGTGGTCGATCGCCCGCGACGTCGGGCTCGACGCGGTCGTCACCGATCTCGATTTGCCCTTCGGCACCGCCGGGCTCGATTTCAATCAGGATCCGCCGCAGGGCATCGCCGACGCGGTGTTCTCGCCCGACCGCATCGACACCAATTTCGTCGACCGGCTGCTGTCGAAATGCACCGACCATCTCAGCCTGCTGGCGGCGCCGGCGACGCTCGACCGCGTCTACGATTTCGGCGCCGATGCGTTTGACGCCATCCTCGATTCGCTACGCACCAGCGTCCCCTGCATCGTCCTCGACGTTCCGCACCAATGGACCGGATGGACGCGCCGGCTGTTGACCGGCGCCGACGACATCCTGGTCGTCGCCGGCCCCGATCTTGCCAGCTTGCGCAACGCCAAGAACCTGATGGACCTCCTGCGGACGGCACGGCCGAACGACCATCAGCCCTATTACTGTCTCAACCAGGTCGGCGTGCCGAAGCGCCCGGAGATCAAGCCGGCGGAGTTTGCCAAGGCGCTCACCGACGCGCCGCTCGCGGCGATCCCGTTCGACCCGCAGATGTTCGGCACCGCCGCCAACAACGGCCAGATGATCGCGGAAATCTCGACCGGCCACAAATCGGTGGAGCTGTTCCGCACCCTCGCCCAGACCATGACCGGCCGTGCCGAAGCCAGAAAGTCGCGCGGCAGCCTGCTGGCGCCGCTCCTCGGCAAGCTGCGCCGCAAAACCGCCTGATGCCGCATTAGGGGATACGCCTGCTCTTGTTCGGAAAGCGCACCATCAACGACCTTCGATCGACGGCGCCGGCCCCGGCGCCGGAGACCGCGCCCGTCGCGGCGCCGCCGATTGCGCCGCTGACGACCAGCCGACCGGCGCTCGCCTCCGACGGGCTCGGCGCTGCCGTCGTGCAAGCGGCGCCGAGCGCGCAGCGCGCCACCGCCACCATCCCGACGGCGGTCGATTCGCGCCGCTCCGAATCCTATTACGAGACCAAGGGCGCCGTGTTCGGCGCGTTGATCGAGGCGATCGACCTCGCGCAACTGGCGCGGCTCGATTCCGATTCCGCGCGCGAGGAAATCCGCGACATCGTCAACGAGATCATCGCGATCAAGAACATCGTGATGTCGATCGCCGAGCAGGAGGAACTGCTCGACGACATCTGCAACGATGTGCTCGGTTTCGGCCCGCTCGAACCGCTCCTGGCGCGCGACGACATCGCCGACATCATGGTCAACGGCTCCGGCACCGTCTATATCGAGGTCGCCGGCAAGATCCAGCGCACCGGCATCCGCTTCCGCGACAACCAGCAACTGCTGAATATCTGCCAGCGCATCGTCAGCCAGATCGGCCGCCGCGTCGACGAATCCTCGCCGATCTGCGACGCCCGCCTGCCCGACGGCTCGCGCGTCAACGTCATCGCCCCGCCGCTGGCGATCGACGGGCCGGCGCTGACCATCCGCAAATTCAAGAAGGACAAGCTGACGCTCGACCAGCTCGTCAAATTCGGCACCATCACCCCGGAAGGCTCCGAGATCCTGCAGATCATCGGCCGCAGCCGGGTCAATAGCATCGTCTCCGGCGGCACCGGCTCCGGCAAGACGACGCTGCTCAACTGCCTGACGCAGTTCATCGACCACGACGAACGCATCATCACCTGCGAAGACGCCGCCGAACTCCAGCTCCAGCAGCCGCACGTCGTGCGCCTGGAAACGCGCCCACCCAATCTGGAAGGCGAAGGCCAGGTGACGATGCGCGACCTGGTGCGCAACTGCCTGCGCATGCGGCCCGAACGCATCATCGTCGGCGAGGTCCGCGGACCGGAAGCCTTCGACCTGTTGCAGGCGATGAATACCGGCCACGACGGTTCGATGGGCACGCTGCACGCCAACTCGCCGCGCGAAGCACTGTCGCGTATCGAATCGATGATCACCATGGGCGGCTACGCGCTGCCCTCGCGCACCATCCGCGAGATGATCGTCGCCTCCGTCGACATCATCGTCCAGGCGGCGCGCCTGCGCGACGGCTCGCGACGCATCACCCACATCACCGAGGTGGTGGGTATGGAAGGCGACACCATCATCACCCAGGATCTGTTCGTCTACGAGATCGTCGGCGAGGACGAGAAGGGCAATCTCATCGGCCGCCATCACGCGACCGGCATCGGCCGGCCGCGGTTCTGGGAGCGGGCGCGCTATTACGGCGAGCACGAGCGGCTGGCGCGGGCGCTCGACGCGGCGCTCGTCGCCGAAGCCGACCATAGCTGACGGGCGAGGCAGAGCCGATGCAGTCGCTGGCGTTGTTCTCTCTGGTCGCGATCGCCATCGGCGGCGTCGCCTGGGTGTTCCTCTACCCCATCCTCTCGGGCGAGCGGCAGGCCGAGCGCCGGCGCGCCAGCGTCGCCCAGAACGCGCCGCAGACGATGCGCGTCGCCCGCGGCACGCAGCGCGCCCGCCGCGAGCAGGTCGAGGACACGCTGCGCGAGATGGAGCTGCGGCGCAAGAAGCAGAAGCAACTGCCGCTGTCGGTGCGGATTTCGCAGGCCGGCTTGAACTGGTCCGCCCAGAAATTCCACATCATTTCCGCCATGCTGGCGCTGGTTGGCTTTGCCGCCGTCTGGGTCACCGGCGTCGGTCTGATCGCGGCGCTGGCCGCGGCATTCGCCGCCGGGTTCGGCGTGCCGCGCTGGCTGCTCAAATTCCTCAAGAAACGCCGCGAGAACAAGTTCATCGCCGCGCTGCCGGACGCGGTCGACGTCATCGTGCGCGGCGTCAAGGCCGGGTTGCCGCTGCTCGATTGCCTGAAGATGATTATCAACGAAGCGCCGGAGCCGTTGAGTTCGGAGTTCCGTCAGATCATCGAGACGCAGGCAATCGGCGTACCGCTCGGCGAGGCGTGCGCCAAGCTCTACGAGCGCATGCCGCTGCCGGAGGCGAATTTTTTCGGCATCGTCGTCAGCATTCAGCAGAAGTCCGGCGGCAACCTGTCGGAGGCGCTCGGCAACCTGTCGCGCGTGCTGCGCGACCGCAAGAAGATGAAAGGCAAGATCAAGGCGATGTCGATGGAAGCGACGGCCTCGGCGGCAATCATCGGCTCGCTGCCGCTTGTCGTGATGGGCATCGTCTCGATCACCAGCCCCGCTTATATCGGCCTGCTGTTCACCGAGCCGCTCGGCCGGATGATGCTGGTGGCCTCGGCCTGCTGGATGACCATGGGCATGCTGGTGATGCGCAAGATGATTAATTTCGACTTCTAGGGCGTATGCCATGATCCAGGCTCTTGTCGACGCCATCAACCCGAAGACCCTGACCATGCTGCTGGCGGCCATCGCCGCCGGCGCCACCGTGCTGACACTGGCGATGCCGCTCTTTGCCGGCGACTCGTTGCAGAAGCGGATGAAATCCGTGGCGCTGGAGCGCGAGAAGATTCGCCAGCGCGAACGCGAAAGGCTGGCACGCGGCGAGCGCGTGACGCTGCGCCAGTCGCCCAAGCAATTCGTCCAGCGCGTGGTCGAACGCTTCAACCTGTCGAAATGGGTCGGACAGGAGGAAGCGCGGCTGAAACTGGTGCAGGCCGGCTATCGCGGTCAGGCGCCGTATGTGACCTATCTGTTTGCGCGGATGGTGACGCCGATCGTCGCTTGCCTCGGCGCCGCCTTCTATATCTTCGTCGCCGTCGACTTCGATCAAACGCTGACCGTCAAGCTCGGGATTTGCATCACCGCCACCTATCTCGGCATGCACCTGCCGCTACAGTTCCTCAAGAGCAAGATCCAGCGCCGGCAGCTCTCGATCAAACGCGCCTTTCCCGACACGCTCGACCTCCTGCTGATTTGCGTCGAATCCGGCATGTCGATCGAAGCGGCACTCAAGCGCGTCAGCGAGGAGATTGCCACGCAATCGGTGGCGCTCGCCGAGGAACTGACGCTGACCAATGCCGAACTCTCCTATCTGCCGGATCGCCGCGCGGCCTACGAGAACCTCGCCAGGCGCACGGATCTCGACGGCGTCAAATCGGTGTGCATGGCATTGCAGCAGGCGGAGCGCTACGGCACGCCGCTCGGCACCACGCTGCGCGTCATGGCGCAGGAAAACCGCGACATGCGCATGAACGAAGCCGAGAAGAAGGCCGCGGCGCTGCCGCCGAAGCTGACGGTGCCGATGATCCTGTTCTTCCTGCCGGTGCTGTTCATCGTCATTCTCGGACCGGCGGCGATCCAGGTCATGGCGATCAGGTGATGGCGATCAGATAACGGCGATCAGGGTGACGGCGCGGGAATAACGGAGAAGCCGCTCAGCTCCGGCCGCGGGTCGGCCGCGCCGGCGCCGCGACGCGGCTGCGCTCGCCGTGTTCGGAGAGCATCTGGCGCAGGAGCGCGACGTTTTCGGCCGCCTCTTCCGGCGGCAGGTCGGCACGGGCGATCGCCTCCGCCTCACCGAAGCGGCCCTGCAGGCCAAGCACCAGCGCGAGATTCTGCCTGGCCCGGACATCGGCGCCGGGCTGTCCGACGGCGCGGCGCAGCGTTGCTTCCGCCTGTGTCAGGTTCTTCGACAACGCGTAGGACAGGCCGAGATTCGACAGCACGGTCGGATCGTCGGGCTTGATCTTCAAGGCATTGGTGTAAGTGTTTTGCGCCTCGGCATGACGCCCCATCTTGTCGAGCACCACGCCCTGCGCCGAGAAGATGCGCCAGTCCGGCTGATCCGGCGTATGCGCGCGCGAGAGCACGTCGAGTGCCTGATCGAGGCGCCCGACATCGGCGAGCGCGCGACCATAGGCGCCGAGCACGGCCCTGTTCTCGGGATGACGCACCGCCACCTGTTCGAGCACGGCGACCGCCTGCGTCTGCTGGCCGGTCGCCCGCAGCGCCTGCGCGTAGCGGATGGCAGTCTCGGGGTCCTTGGCGTTCGAGCGATAACGCGCGCCCCAGTCTTCAACCGAGCGCCGCATGTCGGCGTCGCCGCGCTGGCCGATGGAGCCGGTCACATCGCCATCGCCGCCACGGGTGGTCTTGCAGGCGGCAAGCGAAACCGCCAGCACGCCGGCAAGCGTCGTCGAGACG
>Ga0180219_1001642_pt1 | contig 14168 bp, 5 predicted proteins | sample eDN3rd30CBELigMG_FD_151338 | JGI IMG/M metagenome (GOLD analysis project Ga0180219, IMG submission 151338) | Enriched Miracle-Growth compost microbial communities from Emeryville, California, USA - eDNA 3rd pass 30_C BE-Lig MG (version 2)... ...
CGCCCGCGCCGACGGCATTGCCGACCCGCACGCCCGCTGCCGAGCCGAGGCCGAGCGCCAGGGCAAAACCGATATTGTGCAGCGAGAGCATCACCTGGAAGGCTCCGGCGATCACCTCACCCATCCAGGTCGAAAGGATGATGAGGAAGGAGAAGCCGAGCACTTCCATCGCCGCGCCGATGCCGGGCATGGCGCCGAAGCGGATGATGGCGGGAATGCCGCGCAACGCATCCAGCCATGCGGTGACATCGAGCCGGCGCAGAGCGCGGGCCGGGGCGCTCGGCAACGTCCAGGCAAGCAGTGCCATGGCGAGGCCGCCGATGGTGCTGGTGATCGAGGTTGCCAGCGCCGCGCCGACCGCGCCCATCGCCGGGAAGCCGAGATGGCCGAGCGTCATCGCATAAGCAAGCACGGCATTGAACGGCAGGGTGCCGAGGTTGACCGCAAGCACCCGCCGTGGCGCGCTCACACCTTCGAGAAAATAGCCGCAGGCGATGAGCAGCATCTGCCCTGGCAGGCCGACCATCATCGCTACCAGCACCGCCGCGCCCGGCTCGACAAGGTCGTGCGCGACGCCGGTCAGCGCGAGCAGCGGCCGAGCGCAGAGGCCGATGATGAGGGCGCTGGGCAGACCGAGCAGCAGCCCGGTCAGGACCGATTCGCGCCACAGCCCGCCGGTGCGGGTCAGGTCGCCCGCGCCATCCGCTCGGCTGGTGAACACCACGATGCCGGACATGCCGCTGAGCAGCAGCATGAGGATCACGAAGTTCAGCACCCGGCCCGCCGCCAACGCGCTCAGTTCGTGCGTGCCGGACAATCCCACCACCGCCACGTCGACCAGATGCATGATCGTCCAGTTGAGGTTGGTGAGGATGATCGGCCACGCCAGCCGGGCGATGCGCCGCGTTTCCGCCATAAGGCCCTGGTTGGTGATCGCGTGGAGGTGCGGCATGTTTCTGTCGGTCCCCGCCGGCGCGCCATGCCGGGCATTGCTGGTGATCGCGGTAAGCGGCAGCGCATCTGGCTATCCAGGCCACGCCGACAATGCATAGGCGGGCACCCCGGATTTGCCTCGGCGGCGGATAAGTGAGGGGCAATCCGAGGTCCAGCATCTTCTGGCATCGGCATTCATTCCATTACGAGAAGATGGATAGTTGCATGGGCCGAATCCCTTTGCTAAAGGCCGCCGCCTACCTGGGGGCCGCCCGGCTCCCGAACCCCCTGATGTGCGGTCGTGGCGGAACTGGTAGACGCGCAACGTTGAGGTCGTTGTGGGCGAAAGCCCGTGGAAGTTCGAGTCTTCTCGACCGCACCAATCAGTCCCTGAAATTGAGAGAAATCGGACAATTTCGGCTTCGGCCGGAAAGGTCGTGCGGGCCTGCGTCCGTGCGGGTTTGTCCCAAGAGCGTGAGGCAAGCAGCGAGTGCAATCCTTGCGGCTTTTCCTCCGCCGCACGTCAATGAGGCGCCGCCGCAGGAAACCGAACGTCCAAAGCGGTGCTTGAATATGGCGTGCGATGATCCCGGCAAGCGTGATGGTTACAGGAAAATGTAACCGCGCTGTAACCGCCTCGAACCGTTCATAACTTGTGCCGGCTCCGCCCTCTGGTAGCGCTGTGCCCGTCAATCGACTTGCCCTGTGCGGCCAGTACCACACCGGGCAACGGGCTGCTTTCAGCGGCCCATCCCAGCTCCGCCCCTAGCCTCCCCGCAGGGGCGGAGCATCCCATTCCCTATCCCGATGCAATGGACTGGCGGCTATGCGCCGCACCGACTCAACGGCCAGAGCCGTTTGTTGAGGTCCGACCTTCCTTACCGATATTGGCGGGTTCTCTCGGGCCAAAGCTGCAACCGCTCGCTCATATTGACTGTCCTGAGGGATACGGTCATGGAGCGGAGGCTGAGGTTCTCTGCCTTCGGGCGGAGCGAAGATGGGAAGCCGGGGGCCTTGGGCCAGACCGGCGCTGCCCCCGCAACTGTTCGCGGATAGCGACAGGTCACAATGCCACTGGAGCCATCGTTCTGGGAAGGCAGGCCGTCGTAATGACCCGCAAGCCAGGAGACCTGCCTCAGCGAAACGAGTCCTCCGGCGGGGTGTCGGTCGGGCCGCCGGGTGCGAGCGTGGGCCGGGCTGACGGTGCCATGCGAGCGCCTGCGCGTCTCAGCCTCCTATCGCCAAGCATGAGTGATGGCGATGATGGAACGACATTCGCGCGCACGGCCTTTCCAAAACCTCTTCCTTTGTAGCTCCTGTAGCTTCAAGCCGCGTGGATTCATTTGAAGGTGGCCCTGAGCGCGCACTCCACTTGCGGCCGATCCTTATCATGCTCTGCTGGCGTCCTGTCCCGTATTCAGCTGCGTAACCATCGAGGCCGGACAGGAAAGCGCGTCTGGATGGGATGGTCTTCTCTTGTCCTCGCGGTGGCGAGCGCGGCGGTGCCGTCCAGCGCCGCGCCCGCCATGGTGGCCGCGGACGCCGTCGCTGCAAGGCCTGCGAAGCCCCATCACATCATGTCCTTGAATATGTGCAGCGATCTCATCCTGCTGATGCTCGTTCCGCGAGAGCGCATCGCCTCCATCACCTATCTGGCCCATGATGCTGTCGATGCGTTGATGCCGGGCGCGGACAAGGGGGTGCGGACCAACCATGGCACGGCTGAGGAGGTGCTGCTGCAGCGGCCCGATCTCATTCTGGCCAGCCCTTGGACCACGCCCGTCGCCCGGCGCCTGAGCAAGCAGGTTGCGGCATCCGTTATCGAGGTGGAAGACGCCACCGACTTTGCCTCCATCCGGCATATCGTCCGTCAGATCGGTGCGGCGGTAGGAGAAGGTGCGCGCGCCGAGGCGCTCATCCGGCAGATGGACGCCGATCTTGCCGCGCTGGCGGCGGAGCGGCCAAAGCCTCCATTGCGCGTGGTGGCGTGGAGTGGCGATGGCTCGGTGCCAGGGCGCGGCACGCTCACCGATGCGATCATTACGGCCGCTGGCGGCATCAATATCGGCGCCAAACGGCCGGATGGTCGCTTTTCGAGCTTCGGCGTGGAGGAATTACTCGCCGCGCGTCCCGATGCGATCATGCAAGGTGCAGGTAACTATCGTGCGCCTTCGCTTCGATCGGCACGGGCACGCAACCCTCTGATCGATAAGCTCTTTGCGCATCGGCAGATTGATTATCCCGATGCCGCTTATGCCTGCGGGTTGCCGCAATCGGCCAAGGTCGCACGGGATCTCGCCAAGGCCTTTGCGGCTATTCCACGCGGAGGGCCACGTTGGTGAGCCGATTGCTCTGGGTAGCCGCCATCGCTCTGCTGGTCGCGCTTCTGCTGCTTTCGCTGGCGATTGGGCAGATCTGGTTGCCGCCTTCCATGCTGGTCGATGGGCTGTTCGCGCCGGAGCCGAATTTGGGCGGTCTTATCCTCATGGAACTGAGGCTTCCGCGGACCTTGCTGGGATTATTGGTAGGTGTGGCCTTGGCTGTGTCCGGCGCGGTCCTTCAAGGCCTTTTGCGAAATCCCCTTGCTGAACCCGGATTGCTCGGTGTTTCGTCCGGCGCGGCACTTGGTGCGGTCATTGCTATTTATTTCGGCCTCAGCACTATCTTTCCGCTGGCGACTCCCCTTCTTGGCATCATTGGCGCGTTGCTCGCCGGCCTTATCACCTTCACGATCGGGCGGGGGGGCACGCTGACCATGATCCTGGCCGGAGCCGCTGTCTCCGGTCTGGCAGGGGCGGGGCTGAGCCTGGCGCTCAATTTCGCGCCCAGCCCCTATGCGGCCTATGAAATCACCGACTGGCTGCTGGGGTCCTTGGCTGAACGGAGCTGGCCGCAGACTCTGTTGGCGACGCCCTTCATTCTGGCGGGCCTTGGCTGCCTGCTTTCCACCCTGCGAGCGCTGGACGCATTGACGCTTGGTGAGGCGCAGGCGGCAAGCCTCGGCATCAATCTTGAGCGGGCGCGCCTGTTGGGGTTGTTTGGCACGGCGCTGGCGGTCGGCGCGGCGACGTCCGTCACCGGCAGCATCGGATTCATTGGCTTGCTGGCGCCTCATCTGGTGCGGCCATTTGTCGGCCATCAGCCCAGTCGCGTGTTGCTCCCTGCCGCCCTGTTCGGCGCTATCCTGCTGCTCGCGGCGGATATCGCCACCCGGCTCATTCCCACGGCGCAGGAATTGAAGCTGGGCGTGCTCACCAGCCTTGCGGGTACCCCCTTCTTCTTCTGGCTTGTGTTGCGTCTCAAAAGGACCGCGCCATGACGTGCCTCCATGCCGATGGCGTAACGGTTCGGCGTGTTGGCCGGGCTGTTGTGGACGATCTGTCGATGACGGTGGACGGTGGCCAATTCGTCGCATTGCTAGGCCCTAACGGCGCCGGCAAGTCCACGCTGCTGACCTGCCTCGCCGGATTGGCTGCGCCTGATGACGGGCGGATCCTGCTGGATGGGCGCGCGCTTGCCGCCATTGGACTGCGCGCGCTTGCCCGCCGCCGTGCTTTTCTGCCGCAAGCCCCCCGCGCCGAATGGCCGATCTCGGTGGAGCGGCTGGTGGCGCTTGGCCTTACGCCTCATTTGCCTGCATTCGGTGGATTATCGCAGGATATGATGACGCACGTTGCGCAGATGCTGGAACAGGTCGACCTTGTCCCGCAGCGCGATCAGCCCGCCACGACGCTCTCAGGGGGTGAACTGGCGCGGGCCATGCTGGCGCGCGCCATGGTCGGCGATCCCGATATATTGCTGGCGGACGAGCCACTTGCGGGCCTTGATCCGCGACATGCGCTGGATAGCATCGCTCGCCTGCGGTCGCTCGCAAATGGCGGCATGCTTGTGATCGCTTCCGTCCATGATCTTACGCTGGCCGCTCGCTATGCCACGCATGTTGCGGTGATGCACAAGGGCCGGCTCGTGGCGTTTGGGGAGACGGCGACGACGCTCACCGCTCCCCTCCTGCGCGATGTCTTCGGCGTGAAGGCCTGTGTTCAGGATGCCGGCAAGATTACGGCGGTCGTCGATTTCATGGCTGCTTGAGCAGGCCCCAAGAGGCTTGTGAAGAAGGCCGGTTCGAGGCGTTTCGAGAGGGGCCGTTCGGCAATGTCTGATCGTCGCGGGCGTCAGCGAGAGCGGCGGGAGCTGCCGGCTGTGTTCATCCGGGAACGCCATCAGATCGCATCGGGATAGCTTGGCTGGATATCGACGGGGATGCTGCGCATCGTCGCGATCACGGCCTGCGCGTTGGCATCCAATGTTCCATAGCGCGCGTTGAAGGCCTTGACGCCCTCATAGTCCCCATCTCCCTGTAGCTTCACGATCGCCCCGACGAGCGCGCTGACCGCGCTTTTCATCTTTGCGTCATTCACCCGGTAACGCCGCGCTCCGGCGTCCCAATCGAAACCGCCATGCTCGCGCAGGAAGTTATATTGAACGGCCGCGCCGCGGCCATGGGCATCGGCGACGCCAAAGCGCATCGCGCGGAAGAGGCCGGTCACATAAGTGGCATAGAGTTGCGGCCGCTCGGCGGCGGGGAGTTCGCCCTTTTCCATCATGAACAGGATATTCCAGACGCCCATGACGTCGGCCTTGCATTCCTCCAGTCCCGATGCCTGCTCCTTGAGTTCCGCGTCCACGGTCGTCTTGCGGCCATTCTTGACGATGGTTCCAGGCCCCAGGCTGTGCGACAGTTCGTGGAAAAGCGTTTCGTTCTCCATGTGGATCTTGGAGACGAGGCCCGCCTGATCCTTCACGAGCACAAGGGCTGCCAGGGGTTTCAGGATGCGATCGAACTTCGCGCCGAGCACGTTGGCGAGGATGACTTTCTTGGCGCCCTTGGCTTCCCGGACGCGTTCGTCATTGGGCAAGTTGAAAGCGACGGTCTGGATGCCCGGCTTTGCTTCCCCGCCGGAACCAATCTGGTCGACCACCGCGATCGGCGACTCAAAGCCGCGCTGGAAATTCTTGTAAGCCTCGGGGACGGGAAGATTGGCTTCCATGGCGCGCAGATATTGCTTGTATTTCTCCAGCGCGGCGGACGCATCTGGGTTGCGCAGCGTCACATAGGCTTCGAACGCCGTCTTTTGCCCGTACAACTCGTCGCGATAGCTCTCATAAGGGCCGATGGTGATCTCGATCGGCGTGTCTTTGACATCCATCCAGGCCAGTTCGGATTCGAAATAATCATCGGTGCGAAAGGCCTTGGCGCGCAGGGTCAGGAACGCCTTGAGGCTGGGGTTGGAGGTTATGGAGGCGGCCTGCTCGAGCAGCCTTGCCGCCGGTTCCAGCCACTGTGCATAATATTTCGAATAAGGGATGGCGATCAGCGTCTCCCCTTGCCGCCGCACGACGGTATAAGGGCTGAGCAGCGCCGTCTTCTCGTCCGGGTTGGCTGCGATATAGGCATCCAGCTCAGCCTTGGTCAGATCGGCGGGATATAGTCCTCCTCCCGCGGGATAGGCTTGCGTGCCCCAGAAGATCGCATTGTCGTTGAGCTTGTCCCATGGCCCGGCCATCAGATCGAACATATCGAGCAGGAGCGTGCGATCCGGGCTTTTGCTCGCTGCAATCTTGCGACGGGTTTCAGAATTGTCGGCACCGTTCTGCACAAGATAGATGCCGGACATCTGGTTCGATGCCTGAATTAGAAGATTGACGACCTTTCGCTCCTCGGCGTTCAGATAGGTCGTGTCGGGCCGCATGGCGATCCGCGCCATCTGCGCGCGGGTGGTTTTGACCATCTGGATCGTCTCTCGCGGGGCCGTCGCGGCAGTGGCGGGCATGGCGGTGGCGAGCAGCAGGCTGGTGAGGATCATGGTACGCATGGCAGGGAGCGTAACGCTCTCAGATTTGCTGTCCAGTGGCGGTTGGGCGCCCGCGCTCGCTGAGGTCAGAGAGTCATGGGCAATCTCCCGGTTCTCGGGCCGCCCATTGGCTCTATCCGATCCACAACGGTCAGGCGCTTGGGGTCTTGGGCCGAGGCGTCATCGGCAGAGTGGGGCTGCTTCGAGATCGCCCACCATATCTTCGTAACGGATGGCGGCGATATGCCCCGGATGTGCTCTGTGGCAATGATTTGCCGCGGGTGATATCGGTCTGCGCGCTCTGCGGGGGGCGGTCGATTGCCTTGCGCAGACTCTTCGCGGCGGACGGGTCAGACAGGTGTGGCGAAATCCGGTGCAAATGTAAGGGATTCTGGCTGTCGCGGGAGGGGTGGATCGGCTGGCATTGCGGACTTCGCAGCCCAGAACTCAGCCTGTTGCGTGAAATGACGTTGCAGTAACGAGCCGCCTTTTTCGTTGTCGACGGGAGGAGTTGTCACGCCTTCCACGAACCGGATCGCTCGCGGCGGAACGCCGAAGCGGGTGCGAAAGGCGCGCGAGAATTGTGCGCTGCTGGCGAAGCCCAATTCATAGGCGACTTCGGTGATCGACGGCGGATGCGGACTCTGCACGGCGAGGCGCCGATAAGCAATGTTGAGCCGCCTGTCTCTTATTACGGTCGCGACGCCGCCCTCGCTGGCAAAGACGCGGTAGAGATGGGCGCGGGAAATCTGGAACTGCTTCATCAGCGATGCCGGCCCCAAGTCCGGCCGGTCGAGTTGAGCGTCGATAAGGTGCATTATATGGGCGCGCAGCTTGCGCTCCCGGCTGGATTCTTCCGGCAGGAAATGGCGCGCCCTGCCGGCGATGATCGCCGTGACGAAGGCGATGATGGCCGCCTCCGCCACGAGGTCGCACGCGCCTATATCGGTGCCTCCATGCTGCATGTCCTGGAGCATTCGCCCCAGCATGCGAGCCAGCGGGTCCGTGGAGGTGAGGTGCAGCCCATGGACGCGCTGGCCGCCGACCGCCTTGTCGATCCGCTGGCGCGGGATGGCGAGGGAGATTCGCTCGCCAGCCCGTGCCTGGCTCGCATAGGGCCGGGCCAGGTCGAACAGGCAAATGTCCCCTGGCCCGGCCGAGAAGCTGACCCCTTCACATTGCGCGCAGAATGTTCCGGTGATGACGAAGTGCAGGAGATAGTTATCAAGCTCGCTATTCGCGATCGTCATGCTGCTGCGCACATGCCGCTGACCATTGAAACGAACCGAGGCGACCGTCAGCCCTCCAATCGGTCGCACGAGGGCTGATGCATGGAGCTGGCCGTCACTTTCCGCCGGAAAAGTATCGTGCAGGGGCTGCACGATCGAGCGCCAGAAAACGTTGCGCAAAGCCGGCTCGACTTGATCGGTCGAGAAGAAAATACCGTCATTCATGCGCCCCATATCCCCCATGCTCATTAATCAATATTAACAAAGCGTTAAATCGTTGATTTGAAAAGGGGGTGAGACATTTTGTGTGAAGAAATGAGACGGTGGGGCAAGCTTGAGAGCGTGCCCCGTGCGAGGCTATCCTGACGCGGCATTGTGGTCCTCTGGACTGTCCGCATCCGGTTTTGGAATTGCCGCAGACAGTATCACGCGACGCGACCGGGACTCTTCGATGAGTGGACCGGGCGGTTGGCGGAGGGGGACGAATGGACAATATGACGGATCGGCGTGGATATGGCGCCAACCATGGTTCGAGGCGTCTGCTGAGCGGAACATCGCTGGCTGCCCTGATGCTGATCGCGCTACCGACCATCGCGCTGGCCCAGGACCAGGATCGCTATTGGGATGCCAATGGAACCAGTGTCGGCAGTGGCGGAACGGGCAACTGGAATACATCGTCCAATATCTGGAGTCCCAGCGGCGATGGGGTGAGCGGCCCCTTTATCGCGCCATGGAATAATCTCGCGCTCGACAATGCCATCTTCGGCGGAACGGCTGGGGCCGTGACGCTCGCCGAGCCGATCCGTGTTCATAACGTCGATTTCAGCGTGGGCGGCTATACCCTCACCGGAAACACCCTCACTCTCGATGGCGATACGCCGACGATCACTGCGGCGAGCGGCACGACCATCATCCAATCGATCATCGATGGATCACAAGGATTGACCAAGGCCGGGAGTGGCACGCTTCGCCTTGAAGGGGTGAACCTGTTCAGCGGGACCATCTCCCATTTCGGTGGCGGATTATATGCCCTGAGTGATGCCGCTCTGGGGGCAGCGGGCAATTCGATCACGACGAAGGCAGGCGTTACGGTCGCGTTGACGATCCTTGGCGCCCCGACCAGCCGGTCGGTCGTTATCGGCGATGGGGGCACCTTGTCGGTTGGCGGCGCGGGGGTCGGCGGCGCGTTAATCAGCGGCAATGGCAACGTCAATGTGGTTGCATCCGGCTCTGCGGATGGGATCGTCCGGTTCACCAATGATAACAGCAGCTACACGGGCACCACCAGGTTCAACGGATGCAACGGCGTCTGCTACGTCTATTTTTCGTCCATTGCCGATCTTGGCGAAGTGAGCTCGCTCGGTGCGCCGACGGATGCCGTCTCCGGCACGATCCTGTTCCAGCAATCGAGCCAATATTCGGATAGCGTCATCTATACAGGTGACGGCGATAGCTCGAACCGAAACTGGCAATTGAACGGCTCGACGGCCATCATCCGCAACCAGGGCACTGGTGCGCTGACGATCACAGGCAATATCGATACGTCCGGGGGCGGAGCGTTCAACGCCGAAACGGCCGGTTTCAGCCTTCTGGGCATTCTCAGCGGCGTCAATTACAGCTTCAATGCGTCGGCTGGTCAATCCATCACGCTGGCAGGCGCGAATACATTCACCGGGCAGGCTGCAATCACCGGGCAGGTGTATGCTCCTGTGCTGGCCGATAGCGGGACCGCCAGTTCGCTCGGCGCGGGGTCCGATATTCTGCTGAGCAACGGCATGCTGAGTTACACCGGCACCGGTGCGGGCAGCAATCGCCCGTGGACCGCCAACGGCGTCAACATGCTCCTCAACGATGGCAGCGGAGCGCTCGCGCTGAGTGGGGATATCGCCTTCGATCCCGCAAGCCCGGCGAGCGACAGCCTGACGCTGGGCGGCAGTTTTACCGGCTCGAACAGCCTGTCCGGCCAGATTTCGGGCAATGGCAATCTGATTGGCGATGGTGCCGGAACCTGGGTGCTGAGCGGCGCCAACAGCTTTGCCGGATCGATCACGGTTGAGAACGGCACGCTCCGGGCTGGCAATGCCTCGGCCTTTGGGGCGCTGACCGGCCTGACCGTCAACGCCGGCGCGCTCGATCTGGGCGGATTCGATCTGACGACGCCGGGCCTGGTTGGCGGCGGCGGCATCATCGCGCTCGGCGCCAGCACGCTCACGGTGAATAGCGAAGGAAGCGCAGGGTTTGCCGGCATCATCACCGGCAGCGGTGGCTTCGTGAAAGCCGGGAAGGGAACGCTCACGCTCAGTGGCGCCAACAGCTATACAGGTGCCACGTCGATCAACGGAGGCGAACTCACCCTCGATTTTTCTGTGCCCGCGGCACCAGCTTCCAACATCATTGCTGCCGCATCGACGCTCAATCTGGCTGGCGGCACGCTCAACCTCATTGGCGCCGATGGTGGAGCCAACAGCCAGAGCTTAGATGGCCTGAATGTGACGGTCGGCAACAACCGGATCGCGGCGACGTCAGGCGCCGGCGGCAGCATGACCGTCGATTTCGGGACGATCACCCGCACGGGCGGTCTGATCGACTTCGTGATGCCGGTGAGCGGCAGTTTCACGACCGACAGCACCAGTCTGGGTGGTTGGGCGACCGTCAATGGCAGCGATTATGCCAAGGTCGTGAGTGGCGTCATCACCGCGTTCACGGAAGCCGATTATACCCAGCAGGACGATGCGGCAAACTGGGTGGATGGCGAGGTAATCAGCGACGTCGGCGGCACGGCCGATTCGCCCTTTTTCAACACGGTCAGCGGGTCCAGGCAGCTGGGCGGCCTGAAATACACGGCGGCGGCGACGTCGACCGTGAACGTCGGCGCCGGCCAGCAGTTGGGCATTGATGGCACCATCGTCGTCGCAGCCTCGGTCGGTGGCAACGATCAGACCATTACCGGCGGTTCGCTCACTGGTGGCGCGGGCGGCAGCACGCTCGGCATTCTCCAGAACGGAGGGGGCCGTTTCACGATTGGATCGGCCATCGTCGACAATGGCGGGGCGACTGGTTTCACCAAGGGGGGCGATGGCGTCGTCAGGCTGGCCGGCGCCAACAGCTATTCCGGCGTGACGACACTGAGCGGCGGCGAACTGCAAATCGCCAGCCTGGCGAATGGCAGTCTGGCGAGCAGCATCGGCGCGGCTTCGGTGGATTCGTCCAATCTCGTGCTTGAAAGCGGCATGCTCCACTATGTCGGGGGGACGGACGGCAGCACCAATCGCGGGTTTACGCTGGTCAATGGCGGTGCGAGCGATCCAGTGGTCGCTGTCGACGCCGGACGAACGATCGAGTTTTCAGGGCTGGTGACCAGCCCGGACGATGCCGGTCTGACCAAGACCGGCTGGGGTGCACTGGTCTTGTCGAACGCGGCCAATGATTATGTCGGCGCGACGGAGATCAGAGGCGGCAGCGGGGGCGATTACAGCACAATCTCCGTGAACACGCTTGCCGACGGCGGCGTTGCCAGCGGCATTGGCGCCGCGACAAGCGATTCGGCTAACCTCATCCTGAGCGATGGAGGCCGGCTGCAATATACCGGCGGCACGGTCGAGATCGATCGCGGCTTTACGCTGGCAAATGGCAGTGGGCGCATTGCCGTCACACAGGCTGCGACGACACTCACCATCGGCGGCGCGGCGGTCGACACGGGGCGGTTCATCAAGGAGGGGGCTGGTACCTTGGTCCTCTCCGGCGCCAACAGCTATACGGGCGGCACTCTCGTGAGCGCGGGCACGCTGGTTGCCGGGTCCGCTACGGCGTTTGGCGGCGGTGCGGGCGGCACCGGCGTCGGGGCGCTGACCGTCAACGCCGGTGCGACAGCCGATCTTGCGGGGAACAATGTTTTTGTCGGTGGCCTTAGTGGGGCGGGCAGCGTGCTGCTGGGCAACGCGACACTCAACATCAATAGCACAGGTTCCTTCAGCGGGGCGATTACCGGCGCCGGCGGCATTTCGGTCACCCGTTACGTGCAGACCATGGTCGGCTGCAACAATGCTTATACCGGCGTAACCTCCATCACCTCTGGATTGAGTGTCGATTGTCTTGCCGATGGCGGTCAGACAAGCGGTATCGGCGCTTCCAGCAGCGCTGCGGCCAATCTCGTCTTCAGCGGCGGAACGCTGACCTACACCGGTGGCAGCACAAGCATCGACCGCGGCTTCACGCTGGGCAACGATGGCTATATCAATGTCGCAAATGCGGCCACCGTGCTCGAATTTGAGGGGGCCGTTACCGGATCGGGGCGCCTGCGGAAGACAGGTGCCGGCACGTTGATCCTCTCCGGCACCAATAGCTCCACCGCTGACACCATCATCAGCGGGGGGATTTTGCGCGCGGGAAGCGCTGATGCTTTGGGTTCGCGCGGTTTCTCGCTGGCAAACATAGCCGGCACGGCCCTTGATCTGAACGGGTTCAACAGCACCATTGGCTTCTTGAACGACGGCGGTGCGTCAGGCGGTAACGTCACGCTTGGCAATGCGACGCTGACCCTGAGTTGGAACGGCGGATCCGCAACTTATGGCGGTGCGATCAGCGGGAGTGGCGGCCTGATAAAGAACGGGAGCATTACCCAGTCTCTCACCGGCTGCGGCAGCAGCTACACCGGCAGCACCATCATCAATGGCGGCGTTCTGGCTGTCTCCTGCCTCACGGATGGCGGCGTCGCCAGCTCGATCGGCGCCTCGGCCGCCGGGGCGGGCAATCTTGTCATCAATGGCGGCAGGTTGACCTACACCGGTGCAGGCGGCAGCACCGACCGGCAGTTCACGCTGGGCGCATCTGGCGGGAACGCGATCTATGCCTCCGGCACGGGGGCAATCGCATTCACCAGCAATGCGCCGATCACGTTCAGCGGCGCCGGAACCGCGCAGACGTTGACAGTGGGCGGGACCAACACCGGCGCTAACAGTTTCGCGCCGCAGATCGGCAATAATGGCGCGGGGATCACGTCGCTCGCCAAGAGCGATGTCGGCACTTGGATCCTCACCAATGCGGCCAGCAGCTATACGGGCGCCACCACAATCAGCGGCGGCGTGCTCGGCGTGGACAAGCTTGCCAATGGCGGTCTTGCCAGCAGCATCGGTGCGTCCTCGGCTGCGGCATCCAACCTCGTCATCGGCAATGGATCGACATTGCGCTATACCGGTGCGGGCGACACGACGAACCGGCTCTTCACCCTCTCGGCAGGCGTTACCTACATAGAATCTTCCGGCACGGGGGCGATTGTCTTCACCGATACCGGGCCGGTCACGCTGCAAGGCAATAATCAGGCGCGCACCATCGCGCTGGGCGGCACCAATAGCGGCAACAACACGCTTGCAGGGTCAATCGGCAATGCTGGCAGCGGCATAACGACGCTCGCCAAGAACGACAGCGGCACCTGGGTGTTGACCGGCAATCACAGCTATACCGGGTCAACCAATGTCAATGCCGGCATCCTTTCGATCGGCGGCGGTGGCGCCACGGGTTCGATCGTCAGCGCGATCGTGAACAACGACGGCACGCTGGCCTTCAACCGGTCCGACAGTCTTATCTATGGCGGCACGATCGTCGGGGCGGGCGGGGTTCAGCAGAACGGCGCGGGCACCACGATCCTGACCGGCGACAGCATATACACCGGCGGCACGACGATCTCCGCGGGGACGCTCCAGCTCGGCAATGGGGGCGCCAATGGAAGCATTGTGGGCGACGTGCTCGACAATGGCGTGCTGGCCTTCAACCGGTCGACTCTCTTCACCTTCGATGGCGTAATTTCCGGCAGCGGCGCCGTGCATCAGGACGGCGGCGGCACCACGGTGCTCACCGGAACCAACAGCTATGCTGGCGGGACGACGATCAGCGGGGGGAGGTTGCAGATTTCCCGTGATGCCAATCTGGGCGCGGCGTCCGGCGCGCTCAGCATCGGCAACGGTGTTTTGGAAACGACCGCAAGCATCACCAGTGCGCGCGATGTGGCGTTGACCGGCCATGCATTGCTGGCGGTCAACGCGGGCACATTCAGGCTGGACGGTGTGGTTTCAGGTGTTGGCCTGTTGGACAAGCGCTTTGCCGGCACGCTCGTCCTGACGGCCGACAATCTTTACACGGGCGGCACGACGATCGCCCA
>Ga0180219_1001643_pt1 | contig 14164 bp, 13 predicted proteins | sample eDN3rd30CBELigMG_FD_151338 | JGI IMG/M metagenome (GOLD analysis project Ga0180219, IMG submission 151338) | Enriched Miracle-Growth compost microbial communities from Emeryville, California, USA - eDNA 3rd pass 30_C BE-Lig MG (version 2)... ...
GAGCGGTGGTGTCAAGGACGTCGTCGGGCGTGCCGGTGGCGTCGTCGGGGAAAGTCATACCGACCATTCTCCCAGGTATCAGGCGCTGCGTGGTCCGTCCAGCGGCAGCGGCACGCCGGAGCGCCTCGAGGCGGCCACCACCAGGGCGGACATCGCGTCACGGATCCGCTCGACGGCGGCCTGCTGCGCGGCCCGCCCGGTCGTCCCCGCGGCTTTCTCGACGACGAGCGGCTCGCCGAACTCGACGTGCAGGCGTCGCCCCGGACCGGGGATCACCCCGACCTTCTCCCCCGTGCGCCGCGTACCGAGCACCGCGACGGGCACCACGGGGGCGTGGCAGGCCAGGGCCAGCCAGGCGACTCCCCCGCGCGCGTCGGCCACGTCGCCTCGGCCACGGTTGCCCTCCGGGAAGATCCCCACGGCGTCACCGCGCCGCAGCACCTCGCGGGCCGCAGCCAGCGAGCCGCGACCGCCGTCCTCCTTGTCGACCGGGATCTGGCCCGCGGCGTCGAGCACCCGGCCCACCGGGCCCCGGTACATCTCGCGCTTGATCAGGATGTGCAGCGGTCTGGGAGCCACGCCCAGCAGCACCGGGCCGTCCACAAAACCCTGATGGTTCGCCGCGAGGATGACCGGCCCGCTGCGCGGCACGTTCTCGCGCCCGACGACGGTCGTGCGCCACACGACACGGGCGAGGAACCGCCCGACCTGGCGCGACCAGCGGGGGCCGCGCGGAGAAGGTGCCGTCATCGTCGTGTCCAGCCGGTCTCTCGTGCGGTCAGGACCCGGCGGGGGTCCGGCGGTCCAGGGACGGCGCACCGTCCCGCTCGCCGTCCCCGTGCTCCGGCGCCCGGTCCGCGGCGATCGACACGATCTTCAGCGCCGCCGCGACCGTCTGGTCGAAGTCGAGGTCCGAGGAGTCCAGCGTGACCACGCCCGAGGCCGCCACGGTGAACTGCGTCACCGCGGAGTCGGCCGCGTCGCGCCTGACGATCTGGTCGCGCGTGGCGTCGACCGCGCTGGCGTCGGCGGAGCCGTGCAGCTCGAGCGAACGACGGCGCAGCCGCGACTCCTCCGAGGCCGTGAGCAGGATCCGGACGTCGGCGTCGGGCGCGATGACAGTCGTGATGTCCCGCCCCTCGGCGACGATCCCGCGTCCGCCGCTGAAGCCGCGGCCGTGGCGCTCGGCGTCGATCGCGGTGCGCTGGCGGTCGGCGAGCTCCGCGCGGACCTCGAGGTTGGCGGAGACGGCGCTCACGCTCGTGGAGACCTCGGTCGTCCGGATCGCCTCGGAGACGTCGTGCCCGGCGAGGAACACGCCGGGCTCGGTCGGGTCGACCCCCATGACCAGCGGCATCTCGCGCACCGCCGCGGCCACGGCCGCGGCGTCGTCGAGCGCCAGGCCCTGCTGCGTGACCCACAGGGTCGCCGCCCGGTACATCGCGCCGGTGTCCAGGTACGCCAGGCCGAGCGAGCGGGCGACGGCCTTGGAGACGCTCGACTTGCCCGAGCCGGACGGCCCGTCGATCGCGACGACGAGCGGGGTGCGGACGGGGAGGTCGGTGCCGGTGTCGGTCACAGGAGGGCCTTTCGGGTGAAGAGGGGTGGAGCACGGTGCCGTCGCCGCGCGCAGTCGCTGCTGCGCAGAACCACGACTGCGCAGATCTGCTACTGAGCGATGTCCCGTCGCAGCGCCGTCGCACCGTGCAGGTAGACGTGCCGGATCTCGGAGCGCGGCACGTCGACGTTCGCGTGCGCCATCAGGCGCACCACGCGCGGCAGGGCGTGCGGCACCGCGATCTCGACCGCGCACATGAGCGGCACGTCGCCGAGCCCCATCTCGCGCGCGGCCGCGGCCGGGAAGTCCTCGGTGAGGTCGGGCGTCGAGGTGAAGATGATCGAGATCAGCTCGTCGGTGCTCAGCGCGTTCGCCTCGAGCACCGCGGCGACGAGCTCGCGGGTCCGGGCGAACAGGTGGTCCCGGTCGGTCGTCTCGAGCTGGGTGGCGCCGCGGATGGCGCGCACGGCGCTCACAGGCCCACCAGGTCCATGAGCGTGCCCAGCTCGGTCTTGCCCAGCACGCGGGTGCTGCCCGGGCGCAGGTTGCCCAGGCGGATCGGCCCGACCTGAGTGCGCACGAGGCGCACGACCGGGTGGCCGATCTCGTCGAACATGCGGCGCACGATCCGGTTGCGGCCCTCGTGCAGCTGCACCTCGACGAGGCTCGCCATCGGCGTCGAGTCGACGATCTTGGCCTGGTCGACCTTCGCGGGCCCGTCCTCGAGCTGCACGCCGCTGATCAGCGCGCCGAGCCCCTGGCCGGTCACGCGGCCCTCGCACTCCACCAGGTAGGTCTTGATGACCTCGTACTTGGGGTGCGTGAGGCGGTGCGCGAGCTCGCCGTCGTTCGTCAGGAGCAGCAGCCCCTCGGAGTCGGTGTCGAGACGACCGATGTGGTAGAGCCGCTCGCCGCGGTTGTACACGAACTCGGCCACGGTCTGGCGACCCTCCGGGTCGTTCATCGTGGTGACGACACCGGCGGGCTTGTTGAGCGCCACGGTGATCTTGTCGGCGTTCACGTTGATCCGCATGCCGTCGACATAGATCGCGGCCTTGGCGGGGTCGACGCGCATGCCGAGCTCGTGGATGGTCACCCCGTCGACCTCGACGCGACCGGCGACGATCAGCTCCTCGCACGCACGCCGGGAGCCGACGCCGGCGTCGGCGAGCACCTTCTGCAGCCGGATGCCGTCAGCGACGTAGACGTCCTGCTCCGGGGCCTCGCGGCGAGCCGCCCGAGCCTGCGACGCCGCCGACCGTCGACCCGCCGCGTCGCTGCTCGGGGGTGTGGTCTGGGGGCGCTTGCGGCCACCCCGCGTCGTGCTCATAACGTCTCCTTCGTGTCGGCGCCCAGCGACTCGATGTCAGGTAGGTGGGGCGCGAGCGCAGGCAGCTGGTCGAGAGACGTCAGCCCCATGCGCTCCAAGAAGTATCCCGTAGTTCCGTACCGCAGCGCACCAGAGGACTCGTCGGTGCCCACCTCGGCGATCAGCCCGCGGGCGCTGAGCGTCCGCACGACGCCGTCGACGTTGACCCCGCGCACCGCCGAGATCTGGCCACGGGTGACCGGCTGGCGGTACGCGACGATGGCGAGCGTCTCGAGCGCGGCCTGGGTCAGGCGCGTCGTCTGGCCGTCGAGCACGTACGCGCCGACGACGTCGGAGAAGGCCGCCGCGGAGTAGATCCGCCAGCCCTGCGCCACCTCGCGCAGCACGAACCCGCGCGGCCGTCCGCCGTGGGCCCCCACGTAGTCGGCCGCGAGCTCGTGGAGCAGCGCGGAGACCTCCTCGGTCGGCAGGCCGACGGTCGCGGCGAGCTGCACCACGGAGACCGGCTCGTCGACCACCATGAGGATCGACTCGAGCGCGGCCAGGGCGCCGCCTGGCAGCGCGGTCACGTCGACGGTCGTCGTCTCACTCATCCTCGGTCCCTCCATCGTCGGTTGCCTCGTCGGTTGCCTGGTCGGTCCCACGGTCGACCCGCTGGTCGCCGTCGTCCCGGTCGCCGTCGTCGTAGTCGGTGTGGATCTGGACGCCGTCGTCGTCCTTGCCGCTCCAGCGGACGGTGAGCTCACCGAGCGGTGCGAGCTGCTCGAACAGGATCGCGCTCTCGCGGTACAGCTCCAGCAGCGCGAGGAACCGTCCCACCACGATCAGCGGCGTCTCCGCGTCCGCGACGAGCGCCCGGAACGTGCTCTGCCCGTCGCGACGCAGCCGCTCGACGACGATCGCCGCCTGCTCGCGGACGCTCACGGCCGGCGCGTGCAGGTGGTCGAGCGACACGCCCGCCGGTGGCGGCCTGGGGGCGAGCGTCTGCGCGGCGATCACCGCGAGCTCCTCGGGCCCGATGCTCCACACGAGGTCCGGCAGCAGGGCCGCGAGCTGGGGCTCGAGCGACACCGACCGCGGGGTGTAGCGGCCCTGGACGTCGAGCCGCTCGACGATCTGGCCGGCGATCTCCTTGTACGCGCGGTACTGCAGCAGCCTCGCGAACAGCAGGTCGCGGGCCTCGAGGAGCTCGATGTCCTCGGGGTCCTCCGAGTCGTTCGTCGGCAGCAGCCGCGCCGCCTTGAGGTCGAGCAGGGTCGCCGCGATGACGAGGAACTCGCTCGCGGTGTCGAGGTTCCACTCCTCGGCGGCGTCGCGGATGTGGCTGACGAACTCGTCGGTCACCGTGGCCAGCGCGACCTCGGTGACGTCGAGCTTGTGCTTGGCGATGAGCGAGAGGAGCAGGTCGAACGGCCCCGTGAAGTTGCTGAGGTGGACCTCGAAGACTCCGGCGCCGCCACCGGGCGCCGAGGGCGCGGGCTCCGCCGTCGGCTCCGCCGTCGACACCGGAGCGGCCACCGACGAGCCCGAGCCTGACGGACGGGGCACCGACGACCCTGGCACCGAGCGCTCAGGCGGCGGCACCACGGGCCACCAGCTCCCTGGCGAGCTGGCGGTACGCCGTCGCGCCGGAGTGGGTGGGGGCGTACGTGGTGATCGGCTCGGCGGCGACGGAGGCGTCGGGGAACTTCACGGTGCGGGCGATGACGCTGTGCAGGAGCGTGTCGCCGAAGGCCTCGTGCACCCGGGCCACCACCTCGCGGGAGTGCAGCGTCCGGTTGTCGTACATCGTGGCGACGATCCCGTCGATCTTCAGCCGCGGGTTCAGGCGGTCGGAGACCTTCTCGATCGTCTCCACGAGCAGCGCGACACCGCGCAGCGCGAAGAACTCGCACTCGAGCGGGATCAGCACGCCGTGGGCCGCCGTGAGGGCGTTGACGGTGAGCAGGCCCAGCGAGGGCTGGCAGTCGACGAGGATCACGTCGTACTCGTCGAGCACCGGGCGCAGCCCGCGCGAGAGCACGGACTCACGGGCGACCTCGCCCACGAGCTGGACCTCGGCCGCGGAGAGGTCGATGTTCGCGGGCAGGACGTCGAGCCCCTCGACAGCCGTGTGCTGGATGATCTCGTGGACGTCTGCCTTCGAGTCCATGAGCAGGTTGTAGACGGTGAGGTCGAGCTCGTGCGTCGGCACTCCGAGGCCCACGCTCGCCGCACCCTGGGGGTCGAAGTCGACGATGAGCACCCGGCGCCCGTACTCGGCGAGCGCGGCGGCCAGGTTGATGGTGGTCGTCGTCTTCCCGACGCCGCCCTTCTGGTTGCACATGGCGATGATCCGCGCCGGGCCGTGGCTCGCGAGCGGTGCGGGCACGGGGAAGTCAGGCACGTCCCGGCCGACGGCGTCGGTCGTGGACGATGCGCGCTCCGCGCTGGTCGCGGGGGCGCTGGGGGGTGTCTGGGAGGACTCGCTCGTCACGGGCCTCAGGCTACCGCAGCGGGGCGGCGTGGACCGTCAGGCGCACGGGCAGGACGGCGATCCACCGGCCGGTCTCGCGCCGGGGCGACGTCACCGGTCGACCGCCCTCACAGCGCACGCGGGTGCGAGGTGGAGTACACCTCGCGCAGGTGCTCCGGCGTGACCCGCGTGTAGATCTGCGTGGTGGTCACCGACGCGTGCCCCAGCAGCTCCTGGACGACGCGGACGTCGGCGCCACCTTGCAGCAGATGGGTGGCGAAGGAGTGGCGCAGGGTGTGCGGGGAGACGTGCGCGCTGCTCGCGATGCCCGCCCGCTGCGCGGTCGACCCCAGCGTGGCCCACGCGGACTGCCGGCTCAGGCGCGCGCCGCGCAGGTTGACGAAGACCGCCGGTCCCCCCGTCCCCGACGCCACCATCGCGGGCCGTCCCCGCACGAGATAGGCCTCGAGCGCGGCCACGGCGTACGAGCCCAGCGGGACGACGCGCTCCTTCGAGCCCTTGCCGAACAGCCGGACGCTCGCCCGCTCGGGCGTGAGGTCGAGATCGTCGACGTCGAGGTTCACCGCCTCGGAGATGCGCGCCCCGGTGCCGTAGAGCAGCTCGAGGAGCGCGCGGTCGCGCAGAGGCACCGGGCCGTCGCCTGCGCCCGCGGCGTCGAGGAGGCGCTCCACCTGGTCGGTGGACAGCGCCTTGGGCAGGCGCTGCGGGAGCGTGGGAGCGCGCAGCCTCGCGGCGGGGTCGTCGTCGCGGACCTGCTCGGCGAGGGCGAAGCGGTACAGGCCCCGCACGGACGCGATCATGCGCGCGGTGGACGAGGCCGACAGCGGAGCTCGTCCGTCGCTCCCCGAGCGCACGACGGCGACGAACTCCTCGAGCACGTCGGGCGTCGTCGTGCGGACGTCCAGACCACGGGCGGCGAGGAACTCCCGGTGCCGCTCGAGATCACGCCGGTACGCGGAGACGGTGTTGGTCGCCAGTCCGCGCTCGACCCGCAGGTGGCTGAGGTAGTCGTCGATCACCACGTCGTGATCCCCCTCCGGCCCATGTCAGCGGGCTCTCGTCACCAGGGGAGGAAGACGTCGACCGCCATCGCCAGGAAGAGCACGCTCGCGTAGGTGATCGAGCCGTGGAAGACCCGCATCGCGTTGAGCTTGCCGAGCTCGGGATGGTTGGCGCGGCGCATGAGCTGGACGCACGACGTGAGGAACCACGCACCGGTGGCCACCGCGACCACCCCGTAGAACCAGGTCATGTGCGCCACCGGCCACAGCAGGATCGAGCACGCCACCATGCCCGCCGCGTAGAGCACCATCTCGACCGCCACCCGGGTCTGCGCGGCGACGACGGGGAGCATCGGGACGCCGGCGTCGGCATACTCCTGGCGGAACTTGATCGACAGCGGCCAGTAGTGCGGCGGCGTCCAGAAGAAGATCAGCAGGAACAGCAGCACCGCGGGCCACTCGACGGTGTTCGTCACGGCGGCCCAGCCGATGAGCACGGGCATGCAGCCCGCGGCACCGCCCCACACGATGTTCTGCGGCGTGCGGCGCTTGAGCACCAGCGTGTAGACGACGACGTAGATGAAGATCGCGATCGCGGTGAGCAGCGCGGACAGCAGGTTGACGACCGCGGCGAACCAGACCAGCGAGAAGACGCCCAGCACGGTGCCGAACACGAGGGCGCCGCGCGGCGAGACCTCTCCGGTCACCAGCGGGCGCCGCTTCGTGCGGTGCATGATCTGGTCGATGTCACGGTCGACGTAGCAGTTGAGCACGCCGGACGCACCGGCCGAGGCGTAGCCACCGATCAGCACGGCGAGCACGAGCCCGAGAGACGGCATGCCGTCCTGCGCGAGGATCATCGTGGGGATCGTCGTCACCAGGAGCAGCTCGATGACGCGCGGCTTGGTGAGAGCGACGTACGCCCCGACCTTGCTCCGGATCGCGGCGGCGTCCAGGCGGGTCTGCTTCGCGGCGAGTTGAGGCGTGTGCACGCGCTGATGCGCTCCGTTCCGGTGTGGGCAAGCGAGGGATGGACCCGAGGGCGATGTCGCGCCCTGCGGTCGCGTCGTGGACCCGTCCACCCGCAGCCCATGCTAGTCGATCCGCGGGGCCGGTACGCGGCCGCACGCCGTGTCGATCGCGTCACTACGGCGCCGCGACCTCACAGGCCCTGCGGGCCGTGGCGAGGTGTGTGACGTAGATGTCACCGACGCACCGGTGGCGGTCGCTATAGGATCGAAGGGATCGTTCACGCGTGCTGACCCACGTCCGCTGACCGCGCGCGAGCCCTGCTCGCAGCGCGCTGCGCGGGCCTCGCGGCCGGTGAGCAGGTATGCCGCCAGGGACGATCGCGATGGACAGTCCTATCAGTGAGGTGCGCTCGTGCACACGCACGCGCCGCCCATGAGAGAAGAGGTTCGGTGAACGTTCCAGCTCCCAAGAGCGCGACCGTCGGTTGGTCGGAGCTTGATGTCAAGGCCGTCAACACGGCTCGTGTGCTCGCGGCCGACGCCGTCGAGAAGGTCGGAAACGGGCACCCCGGCACCGCGATCTCGCTCGCACCCGTGGCGTACCTGCTCTACCAGAACTGGCTCCGCCACGACCCCACGGACACCACGTGGATCGGTCGCGACCGCTTCGTGCTCTCCTGCGGCCACACCTCGCTGACGCAGTACCTGCAGCTGTTCCTCGGGGGTTTCGGCCTCGAGATCGAGGACATCGAGGCGCTGCGCACCTGGGGGTCTCTCACCCCGGGGCACCCCGAGTACCGCCACACCAAGGGCGTGGAGATCACGACCGGCCCGCTCGGCCAGGGCCTGGCGAGCGCCGTCGGCTTCGCCGCCGCCCAGCGCCGTGAGCGCGGCCTGCTCGACCCCGACGCCGCGCCCGGCACGAGCCCGTTCGACCACCGCGTCTTCGTGCTCGCCTCGGACGGCGACCTCCAGGAGGGCGTCACGAGCGAGGCCTCCTCGTGGGCCGGCACCCAGGAGCTCGGCAACCTCACGGTGATCTGGGACGACAACCACATCTCGATCGAGGGCGACACGGACATCGCGTTCACCGAGGACGTCCTCAAGCGCTACGAGGCCTACGGCTGGCACGTGCAGTACGTCGACTGGACCGTCGGCCCGGACGGCTACACCGAGGACGTCGACGCCCTCAACGCCGCGATCGAGGCCGCCCAGGCCGAGACCACGCGGCCATCCTTCATCGGGCTGCGCACCATCATCGCCTGGCCCAGCCCGACCAAGCGGAACTCGCACTCCGCGCACGGCTCCAAGCTCGGCGCTGCCGAGGTCGAGGCCCTGAAGTCCGAGCTCGGCTTCGACCCGTCGAAGTCCTTCGACGTCGACCCCGAGGTCCTCGCGCACTCGCGCCGCCTCGGCGAGCGCGGCGCGGCCCAGCACGCCGAGTGGGACGAGGCCGTCGCCGCCTGGCGCGCCGCCAACCCCGAGCGCGGCGAGCTGTTCGACCGCCTCGCCGCCCGCGCGCTGCCCGAGGGCTGGGCCGACGCTCTGCCCGTCTTCGAGGCCGGCAGGTCGATCGCCACGCGTGCCGCCTCCGGCGAGATCCTCACGGCGCTCGCCCCCGTGCTGCCCGAGCTGTGGGGCGGCTCGGCCGACCTCGCCGGCTCCAACAACACCACGATGAATGGTGAGCCGTCCTTCGTGCCCACCGACCGGTCGACGACCGAGTTCCAGGGCGACGAGTACGGCCGCACGCTGCACTTCGGCATCCGCGAGCACGGCATGGGTGCGATCCTGGCCGGCATCACGCTCGGCGGCTTCACGCGCCCCTACGGCGGCACGTTCTTCCAGTTCTCCGACTACATGCGCGGTGCCGTCCGCCTGGCGGCGCTCCAGGACATCCCGGTCACCTACGTGTGGACGCACGACTCGATCGGCCTCGGCGAGGACGGCCCGACGCACCAGCCCGTCGAGCACCTCGCGGCCACGCGCGCCATCCCGAACCTGTCGATCCTGCGACCGGCGGACGCCAACGAGACCGCGCAGGCGTGGAAGGCGATCCTCGAGCGCGACCGCGGCCCGGTCGGCCTCATCCTCACGCGGCAGAACGTCCCGACGTTCCCGCGGGGCACCGAGGGCTTCGCCGGCGCCGAGGGCCTCACCAAGGGCGCCTACGTGCTCCTGGAGTCGTCCAAGGCGACCCCCGACGTCGTGCTGCTGGCCACCGGCTCCGAGGTCCAGCTCGCCGTCGAGGCGCGCACCGCGCTCGAGGCGGAGGGCATCGCCACCCGCGTCGTCAGCGCCCCGTGCCTGGAGTGGTTCGAGGAGCAGGACGCGGAGTACCGCGAGAGCGTGCTCCCCAAGGCGGTCAGGGCCCGCGTCTCGGTCGAGGCCGGCCTCGCGCTGTCCTGGTACAAGTACCTGGGCGACGCCGGCCGCGCCGTGAGCCTCGAGCACTACGGCGCCTCGGCCTCCGCCGAGAAGCTGTACGAGGAGTTCGGCATCACCTCCGCGGCCGTGGTGAGCGCGGCCAAGGAGTCGATCGCAGCCGTCTCTGCGTGACGCACGGCGTGACATGCGGCGTGACAGACGCCGTCTGACAGCGCACGCAGCACTCCCCCGGGCGCACGCGCTCCCGGGTGCATAGCCTGAACCTGGAGGTGCGGTCGGCACGTCACCGACCGCACCTCCGGGCTCCGATCCCACGGAAGAAGGCACGGCACACCATGGCCACGAACGACCTGACCTCATCCTCGGCCCGCACGCAGGTGCTCAGCGACGCCGGCGTCTCCATCTGGCTCGACGACCTGTCGCGCGAGCGGCTCGACACCGGCAACCTCGTCGAGCTGGTCACCACGCGCAACGTCGTGGGCATCACGACCAACCCCACCATCTTCGAGGGCGCGATCTCCGGCAGCGCCGCCTACGACGCACAGCTCGCGACGCTCGCGGACGAGGGCGTCGCGGCAGCCGACGCCGTGTGGGCCCTGACCACCGACGACGTGCGACGCGCCGCCGACGTGCTGCGCGACACCTACGAGGCCACCGACGGCGTCGACGGGCGCGTCTCGATCGAGGTCGACCCGCGGCTCGCGCACGACGCCGCGGGCACGACGGCGCTCGCCGCCACCCTCTGGGAGACCGTGGACCGTCCCAACGTCTTCATCAAGATCCCCGCCACGGTCGAGGGCCTCACCGCGATCAGCGACACCCTCGCCCAGGGCATCAGCGTCAACGTCACGCTGATCTTCTCGCTGGAACGGTACCGCACCGTGATCGACGCCTTCGCCACCGGCGTCGAGCGGGCTGTCGCCGCGGGCCTCGACGTGTCGCGGCTCGCCTCCGTCGCGTCGTTCTTCGTCTCGCGCGTGGACAGCTCCGTGGACGCCGCCCTCGAGGCGAACGGCTCGGCCGAGGCCCTCGCGCTGCGGGGCAAGGTCGCCGTCGCGAACGCGCGCCGCGCCTACGCGATCCACGAGGAGTTCCTCGCGACCCAGCGCTGGGCTGCTCTGGCCGCCGAGGGTGCCGCGCCGCAACGGCCCCTGTGGGCGTCGACGGGCGTGAAGAACCCGCAGTACTCCGACACCCTCTACGTCACCGAGCTCGTCGCCGAGGGCGTCGTGAACACGATGCCCGAGAAGACCCTCCAGGCCGTGGCCGACCACGCCGAGATCACCGGTGACACCATCACGCCGCACGAGGCGCACGCCGCGCACCTCCTCGCCGAGCTGCCCACCTTCGGGGTGGACCTCGACGCGGTGACGCAGCAGCTCGAGGACGAGGGCGTGGAGAAGTTCATCAAGAGCTGGGAGCAGCTCGTCGAGACCGTCGCCGACGGTCTGCAGAAGTCCGCAGCGAAGGAGAACGCGTGAGCGAGCAGGAGAAGTCGACGACGCAGTGGGTCGTGGCCTGGGCCGGTGACGAGTCCGGGTCGGTGATCGAGGTCACCGCATCCGGGGCTGCCGCGCAGGCGGTCGCCGCCCACGCGGACGCTCTCGTCGAGGCGAAGGTGGCGTCCGGGATCGCCGCGCAGGACCCCACCCTCTGGGGCCCCGCCGCCGAGTCCGAGGCAGCGATCCGCCTCGCCTGGGTCGATCTCGCGACGTCCTCGCGCGACCTCCTCGAGCCGCTCGCCGCCCTGCGCGCCGAGCTGCAGGCGGAGGGCGTCGACCGCGTGGTCCTGGCGGGCATGGGCGGCTCCTCGCTCGCCCCCGAGGTCATCACCCGCACGGCGGGCGTACCCCTCGTCGTCCTCGACTCGACCGACCCTCGCCAGGTGCGCGAGGCGCTCGACGCCGACCTCGCACGCACCGTGCTCGTGGTCTCCAGCAAGTCCGGCACCACCCTCGAGACGGACTCGCAGCGCAAGACCTTCGAGGCCGCGTTCACGGCCGCCGGCCTCGACCCGCGCCGGCACATCGTGGTGGTCACGGACCCGGGTTCGCCGATGGAGGCCGCCTCCCGTGCCGCCGGCTACCGCGCGGTCTTCACCGCGAACTCGCACGTGGGCGGCCGCTTCTCGGCCCTCACGGCGTTCGGGCTGGTGCCGTCGGCCCTCGCCGGGGTCGACGTCGCCGAGCTGCTCGACGAGGCGGCCGCGGTCGCCAGCGCGCTGGGCGAGGACACGCCCGCCAACCCTGGCATCGTGCTGGGCGCGGCGATCGGCGGCACCGTGCCGCTGCGCGACAAGCTCGTGATCGTCGACGAGGGCTCGGGCATCGTCGGCCTGGGCGACTGGGCCGAGCAGCTCATCGCCGAGTCGACCGGCAAGGACGGCAAGGGCCTGCTCCCCGTCGTCACCGGGACCGGCACCGCGCAGGCGGCGGCGAACCCGCCCGAGCTCGAGCACCAGGCCGACGACGTCCTCGCGGTGCGCCTGGTCCCCGCGCAGGACGAGTCCGACTCCGCGGAGGCCGCCGACACCGACGCGGGCCCCGCCACGGTGACGGTCGCCGGTCCGCTGGGCGCTCAGATGCTGCTGTGGGAGTACGCGACCTCGATCGCCGGGCGCCTCCTCGGCATCAACCCCTTCGACCAGCCCGACGTCGAGAGCGCGAAGTCCGCCGCTCGCGGTCTGCTCACCGCGACGCCGGAGCCCGAGGCTCCGGCGTTCGTCGACGGTGAGATCGAGGTCTACGGCCCGGCCGACCTGCTCGAGGGCGTCGCCGACGTCCAGGGCGCGATCGCCGCGGCCTGGGGTGCGCTGCAGCCGCACGGCTACGTCGCGGTCAACGCGTACCTCGACCGCGAGGCCTACGCCTCGTTCGCGGCCGTGCGCGACTCGATCGCCGAGCGGACCGGGCGCCCCACCACCTTCGGCTGGGGCCCGCGGTTCTTGCACTCGACCGGGCAGATGCACAAGGGTGGGCCTGCGACGGGAGTGTTCCTGCAGATCACCGGCACCGAGCCGGAGGACCTCGACATCCCCGACGCTCCCTTCACCTTCGGTCAGGTCATCGCGGCGCAGGCCGCGGGTGACGCGGGTGTGCTGCGGGAGCGCGGTCGCGTGGTGCTCCGGCTGCACCTGCGCTCGCCGGAGACGGGGCTGGAGCGCCTCTCCGGGCTGCTGTAGCGGCGCGCGTGGCACGGGCCACGCGTGCCCTCCGCGAGGGTCCCGGCCACCGTCGGTGGCCGGGCTCTCGTATCGATGAAGAGACGTACCCGCACGCGACAGCGCGCGGCTGACGAAGAATGGTGTTGTTCCTTGGCCAAGTCTGCGACCATCAGCGCTGTGAAGAACCCGCTGCGCGACCCGCGGGACCTTCGACTCCCTCAGATCCCCGCTCCCTGCGGACTGGTGATCTTCGGCGTGACGGGCGACCTCGCGCGCAAGAAGCTCATGCCCGCGGTCTACGACCTGGCCAACCGTGGTCTGCTGCCCCCCGGCTTCGCGCTCACCGGCTTCGGGCGCCGTGACTGGAGCAACGAGGACTTCGCGAAGGTGGTGCACGACGCCGTCAGGGAGCACGCGCGCACCCCCTTCCGCGAGTCCACGTGGCGTCAGCTCGCCGAGGGCATCCGCTTCGTCCAGGGCACCTTCGACGACCCCGAGGCCTTCGAGCGTCTCAGCACCACGGTCGCCGAGCTGGACCGTGACCGCGGCACCCGCGGCAACCACGCCTTCTACCTGTCGGTCCCGCCGCGCGACTTCCCCCTCGTGTGCCGCCAGCTGGCGGACTCCGGCCTGTCGACCTCCGAGGAGGACGCCTGGCGCCGGGTCATCATCGAGAAGCCGTTCGGTCACAACCTCGAGTCGGCCATCGAGCTCAACAACGTGGTCTCGGAGGTCTTCTCCCCCGAGTCGATCTTCCGCATCGACCACTACCTGGGCAAGGAGACCGTCCAGAACATCCTGGCGCTGCGCTTCGCCAACCAGATGTACGAGCCCATCTGGAACGCCAACTACGTCGACCACGTGCAGATCACGATGGCCGAGGACATCGGCATCGGCGGGCGCGCCGGCTACTACGACGGCATCGGCGCGGCCCGCGACGTCATCCAGAACCACCTCCTGCAGCTGCTCGCGCTGACCGCCATGGAGGAGCCCGTCTCCTTCGAGGCCGAGAACCTCATCGCCGAGAAGACCAAGGTGCTCTCCGCGGTGCGCGTGCCCGAGGACCTCTCGCGGCACACCTCGCGCGGACAGTACGCGGCGGGCTGGCAGGGCGGCGAGGAGGTCATCGGCTTCCTCGACGAGGCGGGCATCCCGAAGGAGTCGATCACCGAGACCTTCGCCGCGATCCGGGTCGACATCGACACCCGTCGTTGGGCGGGGGTGCCGTTCTACCTGCGCGCCGGCAAGCGTCTCGGTCGCCGGGTCACCGAGATCGC
>Ga0180219_1001645_pt1 | contig 14152 bp, 12 predicted proteins | sample eDN3rd30CBELigMG_FD_151338 | JGI IMG/M metagenome (GOLD analysis project Ga0180219, IMG submission 151338) | Enriched Miracle-Growth compost microbial communities from Emeryville, California, USA - eDNA 3rd pass 30_C BE-Lig MG (version 2)... ...
TGAACCTGCTGCTGCGGCCGCGGCATAGCCTGGCGCCGGTCGAAACCCGGGGCAGGGCGGAAACCAACTGGTTCCTCAAGGGCATGCTGGGCAACCTGCTGAACCCCAAGGTCGGTGTCTTCTACGTTTCGTTCCTGCCGCAGTTCATCCCGCAGGGCCAGCCCCTGGTGGCCTGGACCTTCGGCCTGGTCGGCATCCACGTGGCGATCGGCCTGCTCTGGTCGCTGGCCCTCATCGGCGCGACGCGGCCACTGGCGGGCGTGTTGCGTCGCGAAAAGGTCATCAGGTGGATGGACAGGACGACGGGCACGGTCTTTCTGCTGTTCGCCGCGCGGTTGGCGCTGAGCCGGCGTTGAGGCGCGCCGCGCCAAAGAGGGCGTGGAGTCCGCTCCTACAAGGTAGCCGGGAAGCACGGCATTCCTCCCCTCCGTAGGAGCGGACCTTGTCCGCGATAGCCGGAGGCATCGGCGCGGTTCGCGGATGAGATCCGCTGCCCCACCCGCGCCATGCCCCGTAGGATGGGTGGAGCGAAGCGATACCCATCACCATGGTCCGATGGGTTTCGCAGGCTCAACCCATCCTACGAAAAGCGCCTCGATGCGTGGCTCCTACGTTCCCCGTCCGCGATGGGACTCACCGGCCACGCCGAACGCCCCGGTAACACGGCCTGCCGCCGAACCACGGTTGCGACGGGGCCTTGCGGTCGGATGCTCTGCGCAACCGGTGATAGACTGCACCGTTTCAGCGCCCCTGCCTGGCCAAGGAGATTCATCCATGTTCGGAGTGACCGATTACGGCGCGTTCCTCGTTGCGTTCATCGTTCTGCTGGCCATTCCCGGGCCGGGTAACTTCGCGCTGATCACGGCCACCGGCAAGGGCGGCATCAAGGCCGGGCTGGCGGCGACCTGCGGGGTGATCCTGGGCGATCAGGTGCTGTTGTGGATGGCGGTGGCGGGCGTGGCGACCTTGCTGGCCACTTACCCCGCGGCCTTCCACGCGGTGCAATGGCTGGGCGCCGCCTACCTGGCGTGGCTGGGGCTGCGGATGCTGTTGAGCAAGCCGGGCGGCGCACCCCGCAAGAGCAGCATGCAAAGCGGCCATTACCTGCGCCAGACCATGCTGATCACGCTGCTGAACCCCAAGGCGATCGTGTTCTACATGGCCTTCCTGCCGCTGTTCATCGACCCGGTGAGGCACCAGGGGCTGGTGACCTTCGCCTTCATGGCGGTGACCGTGGCAGTGGTGACCTTCCTCTACGGCCTGGCGGCCGTCCTGCTGACCCACAAGCTGGCCGAGCGCATGCGGGCCAATCCGCGTATCGCCAATCTGCTGGAGCGCCTGGCCGGGGCTTGCCTGCTGGGGTTCGGCATCAAGCTGGCGGCAATGCGCTAGGCACCGGCCAGCGCAGGTGTCCGGCATCCGCCAGGTGCTCGGGAGAATTGCGCGGGGCAGGGCAAATCCAGTATTGTTGAGAACGATTATCATGTTTAACAAGACTGGACGTCCATGGACCGCGAGCAGGCATTCGAACGGGATGTTGAACGGCTCTACATTGCCCACCACGGCTGGCTGAAGGGCTGGCTGCAGCGTCGCCTGGGCGGGCATGCCGATGCCGAGGACCTGGCCCAGGACACCTTCGTGCGGGTGATGCGTTCGCGCAGCCCCCTTGCCGACCTGCGCCAGCCGCTGGCCTACCTCGCCACCATCGCCAATAGCCTGCTGGTCAACCGTTGGCGGCGCCAGGCGGTGGAGCGTGCCTACCTGGAGGCGCTGGCCGCGCGCCCGGAGCGGGTGGCGCCTTCCGAAGAAGAGCGCCTGCTGCTGATCGAAGCGCTGGTGGAGGTGGATGCACTGCTGCACGGCCTCGCTGCGCAGGTGCGGGAGATCTTCCTGATGTCGCAGCTCGACGGCCTGACCTACCCGCAGATCGCCGCGCACCTGGGCCTGAGCGTCAACCAGGTGCAAAAGGCCATGGGCAAGGCCTTCGCCGCCTGCTACGCCAGCCGCTTCGAGTGAGTGCCATGTCCCGCGATTCCGACTCCCGTCCCATTCCTTCGGTCATCCGCGACCAGGCCATCGCCTGGTTCACCCTGGCCCAGTCGGGCTGCATGAGCGATGCCGAGCAGCGCCAGTTGCTGAACTGGCGCGAGGCGAGCAGCGAGCACGAGCGCGCCTGGCAGCGCCTGAGCAGCATTCCGCTCAGCCTGCAGCGCCACGCCGGCCCGCTGGCCGATCCACTGGGGCGGCAACTGGCCGGGCGCCGCCACTACAGCGAGCTGGACCGGCGCAAGGCGCTCAAGCTGCTGGTCGGCTTCGGCCTGCTCGGCGGGCTTGCCTGGCAGGGGCGCGACAGCCACTGGGCGCAAGGCGCCATGGCCGACTACCACACCGGCACCGGTGAACGCCGCCAGCGGACGCTGCCCGATGGCACGCGCCTCTGGCTCAATACCGCCACGGCAGTCGATGTGCGTTACACCGACAGCGCGCGCGAGCTGCACCTGCGCTATGGCGAAATCGAGATTCTCACCGCCGGCGATGCCGCGGGGCGGCCGTTCCGTGTGGTCAGCCAGGAGGCGGTGCTGCAGCCCCTGGGGACGCGCTTCCGCGTCCGGCGGGAGAACGACGGGCAGGGCACCTTCCTGGCGGTCACCCAGGGGCGCGTCGCCGCCAGTTCCCTGGCGGGCGGTGCGCCGACGGTGATCGAGGCGGGCTGGCAGGCGCGCATCGGCGCGGCCGGCGTGGGCACGCCGCAGGCGCTGGAGGTGAACGAGGGCGCCTGGGTCGATGGCTACCTGATCGCCGAGCGCATGCGCCTGGCGGACTTCCTCGCCGAGCTGGATCGCTATCGCCCCGGCCTGCTGCGTTGTGACCCGGCGGTGGCGGACATCCGCCTGAGCGGTTCCTACCCGCTGGGCGACACCGACCAGGTGCTGGCCATGCTGGCGGACAGCCTGCCGGTCAGGGTCCAGCGGCGTACCCGCTACTGGGTGACGGTGGGCCCTCGCTGAGGCGGATAGCCCCCGCCAGCGTGGCGATGAAAATAATTCTCAAAAAAGTGGCAGGTTTTCGTTTCTCGCTTGGCCTAGGGAGAAATCCCTGCTCGCACACGCGGGCCCACAACGAGAAACGGACCCTCTGCCCATGACGCTTCACCCCATCGCTCGCGCCCTGCGCCAATCGCTCGGTTTGGCCATGCTCTCCTGTTCCGCGCTCGCCCTGCTGCCGGCCTTGCCGGCGCAGGCCGAATCCACGGCCACGCGGACCCAGCAATACGCCATCCCCGCCGGCCCGCTGGATCAGGTGCTGGGCGAGTTCGGCCGGCGCGCGGGCATTCCGATCTCGGTGAACGCCGGGCTGACCGAAGGCAAGCGCAGCGCCGGGCTCAACGGCGAATACGGCATCGAGGACGGCTTCGCCCGCATCCTTGCCGGCACGCAGCTGAGCGTGCGGCGCCTGGGCAACGGCGGTTACGGCCTGGTGCCCGCGCCGCAGTCCGGCGCGGTGCTGGAGATGGGCGCCACGACCGTCTCCAGCCAGCAGCTCGACCCGACCACCGAGGGCACCCAGTCCTATTCGGCCCGCGCGGTGACCATCGGCAAGGGCGCGCATACGCTGCGCGAAACGCCGCAGGCGGTGACCGTCCTGACCCGCCAGTACATGGATGACCGCAACATCACCACCATCGACCAGGCCATGGAGAAGACCCCGGGCATCGCCGTGTACGAGTCGCCCATGGGCGGCAAGTACTTCTACTCCCGCGGCTTCATGATGCAGGGGCAGTACCAGTACGACGGCGTGCCGCTGGATGTCGGCGGCGAATACGTCCAGGCCAACAGCTTCTCCGGCGACATGGCCTTCTACGACCGCGTCGAGGTGCTCAAGGGGGCGGCGGGCATGATGAAGGGCTCGGGCAGCTCCACAGGCGGGGTCAACTTCGTGCGCAAGCGTGGCCAGAGCACGCCGGCCACCCACCTGACGCTCTCGGCGGGCTCATGGGACAACTATCGCGGCCAGGTCGACAGCGGCGGCCCGCTCAACGAGTCCGGCACGCTGCGCGGGCGCACCGTGGTGGCGCTACAGGACCGGCAGTATTTCTACGACCTGGGCAAGCGCAAGGACCAGGTCCTCTACGGCGCCCTGGACTACGACGTGACGCCGGACACCACCGTCGGGCTGGGCGTCGCCTACGAGCGGCTCGACGCCAGGCCCTGCTGGCACGGCCTGCCGCGCTACAGCGACGGCTCGGACCTGAAGCTCAGCCGCTCGACCTGCCTGGGGGCGTCCTGGAACAGCTGGGACAGCGAGCGCACCACCGTCTTCGCCGACCTGTCCCACCAGCTGAACGAGGACTGGGCCTTCAAGTTCGCCGGTGTCTGGACGCACAACGACCAGGACATCAAGTACGCCCTGTCCGAGACGCCGGGCGGCGTTACCCCGGGCGCGACCACGGCGCCTTCCTCGGTCTACTCCGGGCTGTTCGACTACGACCAGACCGACTACGGCTTCGATGCCTACCTGGACGGAAAATTCGATGCCTTCGGCCTGCAGCACGAGCTGATCGTCGGCGCCAACGCCAGCCGCGCACAAACCCATGACCATTGGGCGCTGATCAACATGACCGGGCTGCTCGGCGTCTCCCAGGACCCCTTCGACCCCAACCCGCACATGCCCGAGCCGGCGGACGGCTTCTACGCCCCCAACTCGTACCGGGGCGGCCCGGTTCCCACCGAGTCCGACACCCGGCAATTCGGCACCTATGCCACGCTTCGGCTGAAGCTGGCCGAGCCTCTGACCTTCGTCCTCGGCTCCCGCGTCAGCTGGTACCGCAACAACCGCGACTCCTACACCCAGGCCTGGGACTACTGGCAGCACGACAAGAGCCAGGAGAACGGCCAGGTCACGCCCTTCGCGGCGCTCATCTACGACCTGAACGAGGAATGGTCCGTGTACACCAGCTACGCGGATATCTTCCAGCCCCAGAGCACCTACACCGACGAATCCGGCAGCCCGTTGCAGCCCAAGACCGGCGGTAGCTACGAAGTCGGGATCAAGGGTGAGCTGATGGACGGCCGCGTCAACACGGCCTTCAACCTCTTCCGCACGATCGAAGAGCACCGGGCCGAGGCGAACTACGACAGCACCTGCCCCGGCTCTTCGGACGGCTTCTGCTACAGCGACTCGGGCAAGGTACGGGCGCAGGGCTTCGAAGCGGAAATCAGCGGCGAGGTGATCGACAGGCTGCAGGTGCTGGCCGGCTATACCTACACCCAGACCAAATACCTCGAGAGCGCGGACGACAACCCGCAGGAAACGGCCTTCGCGGTCACCTATTTCCCGCGCCACCTGTTCCGCGCCTGGGCCGACTACCAACTGGCCGGCGAACTGGATCGGTGGAGCGTGGGCGCCGGCGTCACGACGCAGAGCGACACCTCTGTCACGTCGTCCGGCGTGAAGTCGGTGCAGCCCGGCTACGCCATCTGGAGCGGCCGCCTGGGCTATCGCATCGACGATCACTGGTCGGTCGCCCTCAACGGCAACAACCTGTTCGACAAGAAGTACTACCAGAGCGTGGGAGCCATTTCCTGGGGCAACTTCTACGGCGAGCCGCGTAACTTCATGGTCACGCTGCAGGGCTCGTTCTGACATCGGCTTCTCTGCAAGGCGCCTCGCATCGGGGGGCGCCTTTCAGGGTTACGGGAACGGAAGTTCGCGTCTGGTCGATGGCGGGCGGTTGTTCATGGAGACGAGCCATGGCCACTGGCTGCTTCCGGCGCCGAAGCGGACACCCAGGCAAAAAGAATCCGCTGCACAGTTCCATCCTGCAGCGGAGAGTGTGAAACCCATGATGCTTGTCGCCCTGCACGTCAGGCGTGGCCGGGAAGGAAAGTCGTGGCCCGCGGATCGTGCCGAGGGCCACACCCAGATCAGACCCCGCTGGCCTCGGACAGTGAACGACCTTTGGTTTCCGGGGCCAGGAAGTAGGAGATGATGAAACCGACCGCTGTCATGGCTGCCATGATCAACATCGTGGCGCCGTCGCCGTAGTGCTCCAGCGAAAGCGGCAGCAGGAAGGTCCCCAGGGCTGCGCCAATTCGGCTGACCGCGGTGATCACCCCCATGGCCGTGGCGCGGATGTCGGTGGGGAACAGCTCGTTCGGATAGGACCACTCGAGGATGTTCGGGCCTCCCGAGGTCACCGCGTAGAGGCAGAACCAGAAGATGATCAGCGCGACCGGTGCTTCAGGGGCGATGCCCAGTGCCAGGAAGGGCAGGATCATCAGCGCGAAGGACCACAGCAGGAGCGGGCGGCGGCCGACGGTTTCCGAGAGCCGCAGCGCCGGCAGGCAGCCCAGGAGGAACAGCAGGCTGATCAGCGCGTAGCCGATGTTGCTGAGGTTGCCCTCGTTCAGCCCGAATGCCGAAAGCATGACGGGGCCGAAGGTGTAGATCGCGAAGACCGGCGTGACCGCGCACAGATAGAACATCCCGCAGAAGAAGGTGCGCTTGAGGTACTCGCCCTGGAGAAGCGCCGAGTAGCCAAGGCGTTTCGGGCGAACCGACTCGGCCTCGCGAATGGAGGAAAGATCGGCATCCTGCCCGTAGATCTTCCTGACGACCGCCTCGGCTTCTTCGAACCGGCCTTTGGAGAGCAGCCAGCGTGGGGATTCCGGGGTACCGATGCGCATCAGCAGGATGATCAGGCCCGGCACACCTGAACTGGCCAACATCCAGCGCCAGGAGTCCTCGCCCAGGTACTCGACCATGCCGAAGCCGAGGAAGGTCGCGACGGTCGCACCGAGGAACCAGGCCACCACCAGGGAGCCGAGCATCGCCGCGCGCTGTTTGGTGGGCAGCCATTCGGCGAGCAATGACGTGGCGATGGGATAGTCGGCGCCGATGGCGACCCCGATCAGGAAGCGCAGCAGGATGATCTGCCACGCATGGTCGACGAAGGCGCAGAGCACCGAGCCGACGACCAGTACGATGAGGTCGATCGTGTACATCAGCTGGCGCCCGATCACGTCGGTCATGCGGCCGAAGACCAGGCCGCCGAAGAAGATGCCGATGAGCGCGGCAGCGCCTGCCAGGCTCAGGTCCGTGCCGGAGAGCCCGAGCGCCGGCGTCATGCCGATCAGCGCCACGCCGATGATGCTCAGCAGCCAACCGTCGAGGAAGGGGCCGCCGGCGGATTGCAGGAGCAGCCGCCAATGGAAGAAGGTCATCGGGCTGTCGTCGATGATGGAGGAACCACGGTTCGCATTGGATGAGGAGTCGGTGAGCGTTGCCGCGCCGGATCCGGTGATCACTGTCATTTCATTCACCCCGTTCTAATTGTTTTCATTCGTGGGTTCGTCGACGACACGCTCGTTCATCGAGCCGCGTCGATCAAGGGTATTCGCACGCGTAAGTCGATATACGGACTGGACTGAATCCTCCGTGGAAAGGGAAGGGGAGCCCGGCTCGGGGGAGCCGGAGCGGGAGTTCAGGCCTTCAGGAAGTCCTGCCAGCGGCTTTGCGCGACGAAGTCGAGTTCCTGACGAGCCTTGTCGCCGGAGAAGATCGAGGCATAGGGGTCACGCTCGTAGCGCGCCTTGTCGCGGATCTCCGGCAGCTTGCCGAACACCCGCTCCACCCATTGCAGGGTCGGTTCGGCACGGCAGCTGTCCTGGGCGGTGATGAAGAAGTTGCCGCTGCCGACGTGGGTCGCCCGCAGGGCCGCCTCGAAGGCGCGAGCGCAGTCCTCGGGCGTGATGTAGTAGAACAGCCAGCGGGAGGAGCGATCATCGGCGCGGGCGAGGGTCGGTGCGATGTTTTCGGGGATCAGGACCATCATCGGGCGCAGGCACAGCACCTGGATGTCGCCGCGGCGAACGAAGCTGGCGGCGATGTTCTCCATCAGCTGCTTGCTGACGCTATAGGCCTGGATGGGCGAGTGGGGATGGTCTTCGTCGACCGGAAGGTACTCCGGGGCGAAGGACGGGTTCGCCTCCGAGAGACCGCAGGCCGAGATGCTGGAGCAGAGTACCACCCGCCTGATGCCCAGTTCGTTGGCGGCCTGAAGCACGTTCCAGGTTCCCTGGACATTGACGTGAATATAGTCCTCGGGTTTTGCCTGATGATCGAAGTCGATGGCTGCCAGATGAACGACTGCATCGGCGCCCACGAACGCTTTACGAAGTGTATCCAGGTCGAGGACATTCGCTTCTGCGAATTCCACATTCTGTTTGGGCGGGCGAAGATCGAGAACTTTAACTTCGAAGTTGTTATGAAGTTGCTCGACCACATAATGGCCGAGGCGTCCGCTGCCGCCGGTTACTATGACTTTGCGCGGCTGGGGAGTGGAAGTTTCACGCACGGCATATCTCCTGCTCGGATATTATTGAATTTATGAGGCAGGAGACTATCCAATTCACACCAGGCCCGCGAAGTATAAATACTTGGCCACCTGTGAGAATTTTTCATTGGCCTGGATGAAGCCTGTTCATCGGGCGACAGCCGCTGTGCAATCGGCTGCAATGCTGTTTTTACAGGGGCTGTCGCCGAGCGCCCAGGCCGCTCAGGCGGCCTGGGCCTTGAGCCAGTCGATGAAGATACGCGCCTGCGGGTTGCTCAGGACGTCGGGGCGGTACAGCAGGTAGTAGGAGTAGTGCGGTAGCGCCGTGGGGAGCGGTGCCACCAGCGTGCCTTCGCTCAGCTCCCGCTCCAGTAGCGACAGGCACGTCAGGATGAAGCCCTGGCCGTCGATCGCAGCGTGGAGCCTGACGTTGGTGTCGTCGATGCTCACGCGCTTGAACGGTTTCAGGCGCGGTTGCCCGGCCAGTTCGAGCCATCGATCCCAGTTGTCGGAGGTCTCTTCGTCCAGCAGCACTTGCCCGGCAAGCGCGGCCGCGGTCGGCGGGCTTCCCAGGGTTTTTGCGGTGGCCGGGCTGCAGACGGGGGTGAGGTCGCCATTCACCAGCAAATGCGATTCGAGGCCCGGGAAGTGCCCGCTGGCCCAGGCGATGGCGATGTCGCAGGCGTCGAGGCTGGTCGGCGAGAACTGGATGGTGTGGTGCAGGCTCAGCTCGATCTCGGGGTGTTGCTGCCAGAACGAAGGCACCCGCGGCATCAGCCATTTCTGGGCGAAGTAGGGGCGCAAGGCGATGGTCAGCGGGCGGCCATTGCCCAGGTCGCGGACCTTCTGGGTGACCTCCAGCAGGTGGGCGAAGGAGCGGCTGCACTCCGGTAGCAGGTAGCTGCCCGCATCCGTGAGCAGCAGGCGGTTGTTCTCCCTTCGGAACAGCCGAACCCCGAGGTTTTCCTCGAGCAGCTTGATCTGATGGCTGATCGCGGAGGGCGTGACGTTCAGCTCCAGGGAGGCTTGCGTGAAGCTGAGGTGTCGCGCCGCGACTTCGAAGGTCTTCAGGGTATTCAGCGGGGGAAGTCGGTTGGTCATGATTCTTGTTCTGTATGCAGCAAGGCTATATCGACGTACGCACTGAGCGCTTTTCGAGTGTTGAGCAAAAGAGTTGTTGCGTCAATCGTGACAAGACCATGAAGCGGATTTGACGAGTGCTTTTATTTTTTCTCATTCGCCGTTGAATTCTTATCGTTTGTTCCCCTGGTAATGCGTTTCTAGGATGCAGGTCGAGTCAATCAAACTCACCCTCAGCCTGACCAGGAAGGAATAAAAATATGTCAGTCGTTGAAGAAGTCATCCGTATTCGCGAACAGTCGTGCACCGATGAACCCGGTAATGTTCTTCCGGGGCTTTCCCAGGCTGCCTATATCAGCGAAGAGTTCTATCGCACCGAACAGGACAAGGTCTTCGCGAAGAGCTGGGTCTTCGTCGGTTTTGTCCATGAGTTCGTCGAGCCCGGTACTTGCGCGCCGATCGAGGTCGCCGGCCAGCCGCTGCTCATCGTCTCCAACGACGAGGGCGAGATAGGCGTCTTCCACAACATCTGCCGCCACCGCGGGCTGAAGCTGGTAACCGATCGCTGCAATGTCCAGGGCTCGATCAGCTGCCCCTACCACGCCTGGTCCTATTCGCTGGATGGCGAGCTCGAAGCCGCCCCGCATTTCGGTGGCTTCCGCAAGCAGGAGGTGCCCGGCTTCTCCCGCGCCGAGCATGGCCTCAAGCGCGTGCGCCACGTGCAGTGGAACGACTGGATCTTCGTCAACCTGTCCGGCGATGCCGAGGCGTTCGAAGACTACTCCCGCTCCTTCGCCGAGCAGATCAAGATCCTCGACGTGAAGCTGCTCAAGCCGATCGGCAAGATCGACCTGGGCGAGGTGAAGTGCAACTGGAAGTTCCTGATGGAGAACTTCATCGAGCCCTACCACGTGCCGATCGTGCATGACCAGACCGCGTCGGGCCAGCCGCTCAAGGACCACTACACCATCATCGACGGACGCTGCCTGGGTTCGGCCATCGACCTGGAAGCGGAGAAGGAAACCACCGCGAAGTCCAGCGCCCTGGACATGAGTGCCCGCTACCTGACGCTGTTCCCCAACTTCGTGCTGGGCATCTACCTGCCGGACCAGGCGGGCGTGCACCTGAACATCCCGGTTTCCGCCGACCGCACCCGCCAGTTCCGCGTGCTCTACAGCGTGGGCGAGCAGCACTACACCGACGCCGACAAGGAGAACCTCTGCAGCCTCTGGTACAGCGTGCACAAGGAGGATCACGAGATTGCCGAGCTGCTGCAGGAAGGGCGTCGTTCCCCGGTCATGAAGGACGGCGGCGTGATGTCGCCGCACTGGGAAGACAGCGCCAATCAGTTCCAGAACCTCGTTCTGCAAGCGCTGAAGGACTGATCCATGCAGGTACGCCTGATGCACACGATGCTGCGGGTCATGGACCTGCAGCGTTCGCTGGACTTCTACGTCGGCCAGCTGGGGATGCGCCTGCTGCGCAGCACGGATTACCCCGACGGCCGTTTCACCAACACCTTCATCGGTTTCGAAGAGGAGGCGCGTGGAACCGTCCTGGAACTGACGCATAACTGGGATCGGACCGAGCCCTACGAACAGGGTACGGCCTGGGGGCATCTGGCATTCGGCGTGGGTTCTCTGCGTGACTTCGTGGAGCGCCTGCGCGCCGCCGGCGTGCCGGTGGTGCGCGAGCCCGGTCCGATGTCGGGCGGTACCCGGGAAATCGCTTTCGTCCTCGACCCCGATGGCTATCGGGTCGAGCTGCTGCAGTCTGTGGTGGAGGGCATCTGATGTCCGTGCGCGAAGAGGATTGGGCTGTTGCCTGTCGTGTCGACGAGGTCGGCGACGAGCAAGCCAAGCGAGTTCACATCGGCGATCAGGCGATCGCCGTCTTCAACCTCGATGGTTGCTTTCACGCGCTGGCGGACCGTTGCCCCCATGGCGATGCGTCGCTGGCCGAGGGCTGGATCGAGAACGGCGAAGTGGAGTGTCCCCTGCACCAGGCAAGGTTCGACATCGCAACCGGCGAGGTCCTCTGCGCGCCTGCCAAGTCCTGCGCCCGCCGCTATCCGGTCAGGGTCGAAAACGAGGTGGTGTTGATCGGCCTGTTCGAAAACACCCTGCAAATCGCATAACAAGAAATCAGGAGTCTACGTATGTCCATCATCCAGAAAGGTGTCGTCAGTTGGTCGGGGGAGAATCCCGGTATCTACCTGAAGAAAGCTTCCGATCCCCAGGGCGACTGGCAGGTTCTGGCCCTCTATTTCCGTGTGATCGCGTCCGCCCATGGCCGCGGTCGCGGCATCCTCCTGCTGGGGGACCCTGCTGTCGCGGCCGGGTACCCCGCCGCGAGGAACCTGTGCATCGGCGACAACCTGGAGCTGATGGATTACCTGCTGGCCCGCTTCGTCCCGAAGTTCGGTGCCTTCCGCGGTCGCGAGGCGCTGCCCCATGTCACGCTGCTGCAGGCAACCGGCGGCAGCACCGACGACAGGGACCCGAGCCAATGGGTGGAAACCATTGCGGCCGGCGATGTGAGCCTGTCGCTGGCCTGGAAGGGGCTGCAGCGCCCCCTCGCCGCGGACGTGGGGCCGGGTATTTCCGCAACCGGCGAGCACCGGATGTACAGCCTGTTCCAGGGCGCGGAAAAGGGCGAGATCCGGCTTAACGGTGAACGGCTCGACGGCGTGGTGGTGGAGCGCGACTTCCTCGATGGCAAGCTCAACTCTGCGTTCCTCGCCTTCGCGGAGACCTGGGTGGAAGAGGGGAGCCAGTGATGAATCTCGCTCTGCGCCGTCATCCGGCGGATTCGCTGGCGGTCGATGCCATGCTTGGCTGTCGGCCGCGCTGGACCGCCATTGCTACAGCCAGGGATGCCGTCGGTCTGCAGGGGCGCTACCTGCTCCACGCCGGCCCACCGATCACCGATCGCAGCCTGATCTCTGCGCCGCAGAAGAATTCGATGCTGATGGCCATCCTGTTCGAGGGATGGGCCACCGACCGCCAGGGCGCCGAGAAATTGCTGATGTCCGCCGAGGTGGCGTTGCATGCCGCTCAGGATCACGCTTGTGCCGTTCCCTTGGCCGATGTGCTTTCTCCGAGCATGCAATTACTGGTGATCGAGGATGAAGGCTGCCCGTCTCGCCAAAGCTTCAGCACCCTCAATGGCGGCGACGGGCCCGTCATGCGTGTGGGGCAATATGGCGAGAACGTCCTGCAGCGTCTGCGCTGGATCAACCAGCATCTGGCGCCGCAGCTCCAGGCCGTCGTCGCGCGAAGCCCGATCGACCTGCTGCCGGTGGCCGATGCAGCCCTCGCGGCGGGCGACGATTGCCACGGCCGGACACAGCACGCCAGCCAGCTGATCGCCCAGGCGCTCCTGCAGCGTGCCGGCTCCGACGGCCTGGACGATGAGGCCAGGCGCTTCCTCGAACAATCCGCAGCCTTCTTCCTGAACTTGTGGATGGCGGCGGTGAAGTGCTGCTTTCTCGCCGCGGAAGAGGTTCCGGGCAGCAGCGTGGTGACCGCCATCGGCGGCAACGGTAGGCAGTTCGGCATCCAGGTCTCCGCCATGCCGGGGCGTTGGTTCGTGACCGCCGCCGATGCGCCGCTGCTTCCAGGGGCGGATGAGCAGACCCGCCAGCGCGCCCTGGGGGCGATTGGCGATAGCGCCATCGTCGATGCGTTCGGCAGCGGGGCGATGGCCCGTGACCTCGCCCCGCTTACCGCGCAGCGCCTGGCGCAAACCTGTTCCGAGCATGGCCGGGCCTTCCCGGGCAAGCTGCTCGAGTATCCCCACCCGCGGCTGCTCAAGTCGCAGGCGTACCGTACCGGCCTGGATGCCCGGCAAGTCTGTCGCCTGGAGCTGGGGCCGGTCATCAGCCTGGGCGTACTGGACAGGCAAGGGCTGTGCGGCCGTCTCGACGGCGGCTTCTTCTTCAGTCCGCTGAAACCCTTCCAAGCCGCTCTCGAGGCTCTGGAGGCCACTGATGCGTCCGCATGAACTGGGGGTGGTCGAGGCGGCGGAGGCCATCGCGACCAGGGCGTTGAGCGCGGTGGAGCTGGCGACGGATTGCCTGGCCGTCGTTGCGGCGCGGGAAGCCCAGGTAGGCGCCTGGGTCCACATCGACGCGGAGCAGGTTCTGCGCGAGGCCCGTCGGCTGGACAACGAACCCGTGCGTGGCCCACTGCATGGCGTTCCCGTTGCCATCAAGGACATCATCGATACCTGTGACATGCCGACCTGCAGCGGCTCTTCGATCTACGCCGGACGTCGCCCCGGCATGGATGCCGCGTCCGTGGCGTTGCTCAAGCGCGCCGGTGCGCTGGTGATGGGTAAGACCGTCACCACGGAGTTCGCCTATTTCAAGGCCGGCAAGACCCGCAATCCGCACAACCTGGAATACACGCCGGGCGGTTCTTCCAGCGGCTCGGCCGCCGCGGTCGCCAGTCAGATGGTGCCGGCGGCGCTGGGGTCGCAGACGGCCGGTTCGCTGATTCGCCCGGCGTCGTACTGCGGCGTCGTGGGCTACAAGCCCACCTATGGCGATTTCCCCACCACCGGCGTCAAGGGGCTCTCTCACTCGCTGGATACGCTGGGTGTCCTTGCGCGCTCTGTCGACGATGCGCGCTTGCTGCGCTCCGTGCTCACGGCCGATAGCGTTTTCCCTTTCAGCAGCAGCGAGCGCTGGATTCCCTCCATCGGCCTGTGCCGCACGCCGGACTGGCTGCAGGC
>Ga0180219_1001646_pt1 | contig 14152 bp, 15 predicted proteins | sample eDN3rd30CBELigMG_FD_151338 | JGI IMG/M metagenome (GOLD analysis project Ga0180219, IMG submission 151338) | Enriched Miracle-Growth compost microbial communities from Emeryville, California, USA - eDNA 3rd pass 30_C BE-Lig MG (version 2)... ...
AGAATAAATCCAAGCGCGATTTGACCCACCACGCCGCCGAGCATCGAAACCATCAGGATCATCGCGGCGTCGCTGTTGCTGAAACCATGTGCCAGCGAAATCGGCACCAAATGCGCCATCAATCCGCCATAGGCCAGGCTATTGGCGAAGATTGCGATGCTCAGGAGCCAAAAATCGCGCGTCCGGCGCGCCTCGGCTGCGGTCATACCTTGCAGCGCAGGAGCGGGCTCGCCGTCGGGCCGGACCGCTTTCTTCGCCCCTGGCTCGGCCAGAAAGCCGATCAGGACGGGCACGACAGCAAAGACCATGATGGCGAGGCCAATGAACACGCCCCGCCAGCCGAAATTATTGAGCAGGAACAGGATCAGCAACGGCGTGAACGCCATTGCGATGGTCGACTCCGTACCAAAAATGGCAAGCGCTTTGCCGCGATTGCGGTCGAACAGCGCGCCGATCACCTTGCTGTAGCCATAAACCGTGGATCCGAAAATGCCCAGGCCGGCGAAGAGCAGGTAGAAAAGGATGATCGAACTATTCTGCCAGGCCAGCGCCAGCGTGATCAGGCCAACGATCACCGTTCCAATGATGATGGTCGGTCGCACGCCATATCTATCCGCGAGGCCGCCAACCACGGGAGAGGTCAACGCACCGGTCCACATCAGCACCGTAAAAGCGCCTGAAATCGCCGTAAGGCTCCAGCCGAACTCCTGCGACAGCGGCACCATGACGAGATTGAGAGCGGTGTAGGGCAGGATCGAGCTACCGAACAGCGATCCCAGCAGGCAGACGGCCACCACGCCCAGCTTCCGCAACGAGAGATCGCTTTCGACCGCCCCCGGTGTCTCGGGTGCAATCGGGATTTCCGCCCGCGCCGCAAGAGCGGCCATTTCCACTTCCCCATGGGACGCCATTCCTCATCCTCCCTTGTACGATGGCGCAGAACATCGCCTGCCATCTTTTTGTCGGCGCTCTCTTGGAGAGCCTTGTTAAATGATCAGGTCCACCCGTCGGACTGGCGGCCTGCTTGTCGTCTCGTGGGTGAGGGGCGGAGCCACCTTGTCCCTATGTCTGTCTGTCACGGGCATGCTAGCCGCCCGAAGCGGTTGATCTATGTCTTGTGTTGTCGCTGGTGCCTTACTATCAAAGCTATACCTGCCAGTCCACTATGGTCTGCGTGCGGGGGGAAAACTTCCGCCGAAGTCCGGCATGACCGCGGCGGGAGATGGAGATGATCCACGATTAGGGGGGAGGGCCATCGCTTGACGCACGAGGGATAGGATCAATGGGATGTAAAAGTTGAGCGACAAACCGGAAAAAGCTGCACGGAATTTGGACATCGATCGAATAGTGGAAGCTGCATGGATTTTCGTCGATCGTGACGGCGTCGACGCTATGTCAACGCGCGCCCTTGCAACGGAACTCGGTGTGCGGGGGCCTGCACTCTATTGGCATGTTCGTAGCAAACAGCAGTTGTTCGGCCTCATGATCGAGCAAATTCTGATCGCCGGAATCATTGCGCCGCCATCCGATCTCGGGTGGCGCGAATGGTTGCAAATGATGTGCCGCGGTCAGCGAGAAGCTTTACTGAAGCACCGTGATAGTGGGCGTATCGCATCGCTTGCGCCACCCCTTGAGCGAACGCGCACAGACGTTTTTCCGTTGATGACCAAGCCTCTTACAAGTGCCGGATTTTCTTCCAAACAGGCTGTCGCGGCAGCCGGCTTTCTTGTCAGTTTCCTGCTCGGACACGTCATTTATGAACAGCGAGAAAAAACACGAGAATTCCTTACGTCGATGGTCGATCCAGATGAGGCGTTCGAGTTTGGCCTTGACGTTTTCCTGCACGGTCTTGAGGCGAGGTTGGTTCAGCTTTTGCCGCAGGCCGGAAAGGTCGAAGGCAGCACGGTCACTTTGCCATGTTGATTGAGTGGATACGTCCACCTCGTTTTTGCTCCTCCGGCGCTTTGGGGCCTGAAGGGCATGTTTGAGCAACATTTAGGTGACCACCTGATTTCGCGTCGATAAAATTCACTATCCGCCTTGATGATGGCCGGAATCCGACGCCTTCGGCCATGCGTTTTCCAAAACTAGCGCGGATGACATTGGGAGAGAGGCATGAGTATGGATGCGTTCGACAAGGGCATGCAGGTCCGCCGCGAGATGTGGGGTCCGGAGTTGGCGGAAAAGGCGATCGAGAGCGCCTCCGATTTCGCCAGGCCGTTCCAGGATATCATGACGCGCTACTGTTTTGGCGAAACCTGGAACCGCGAAGCGCTGGGTCGCCGGGATCGCAGCATGATTACCCTCGCCATGCTGATCGCGCAGGGCAAGGAGCTGGAAATCCGCATGCATGTCCGGGGTGGGATCGCCAATGGCCTGACCATCGAGGAGATTCGCGAAATCGTCCTGCATGCGATGATCTATTGCGGCGTGCCGGCCTCGTTCACCGCTTTGCGAGCCTGTGAACTGGCCATTCAGGACATGGCGGAGGCGAAGTCTTGAAGGTTGCGTTCATCGGCCTGGGCAATATGGGCCAGCCAATGGCGCGGCACTTGCTGGATGCGGGCTTCGACCTCACCGTGTTCGACGTCAGCCCGGCGCTTCGCGAGACGTTTGGCGCCGTCTTCGCCACGACCGCGTCAGAGGCTTGCGAAGGCGCCGATATCGTCATCACCATGCTGCCCAATGGCCAGATCGTGCGAGACGCCCTGCTGGGAAGCGGTGGTGCGCTGGAGAGGGCGCGGCCCGGCATGGTGGTGCTCGACATGAGTTCGTCCGACGCGACCGGAACGGTGGCCCTGGGCGCCGACCTCAAGGCGCTGGGCTTTGCGATGGTCGACGCACCGGTTTCGGGCGGCATGGCGCTGGCCGGGCAGGGCAAGCTCTCCATTATGGCGGGCACCGACGATGCCGATGCGCTGGCAAGATGCATGCCCGTGCTCGATGCGCTCGGCAGCAAGGTGTTGCCGGTGGGCAAGCTGGGCGCGGGGCATGCCGCCAAGGCGATCAACAATCTGATCGGCGCCGCCATTCTGGGCGTGACATCGGAGGGCATGGTGCTGGCGCGGCGTTTCGGGATCGATCCCGGCACGATGCTCGACGTGCTCAATTCCGCCACCGGGCGCAGTGGCATTTCCGAGACGATCTTCCGACCCCATGTGCTGGAGCGCAAGTTCGGCGTCGGTTTCGCGCTGGGGCTGATGACCAAGGACGTCAATCTTGCGGCCAGCCTGAAGGACGGGCTTGGCGTCGACCTTCCCCTGTTCGCCAGCACGGCGCGCTGCTGGAACGACGCAATGGCCAGGATCGGCCCCGCCACCGATTTCTCCGCTTACCTCACCTATGTCGAAGAGCTGAACGGCGGCGATGCGATCACCAATCCGGCCAAGGCCGACAGCTGAAAGAGCCAGATGCTGGATTTGGCAAAAAAGATGCCGATGTCCCTTCTTGCTGGAAAGCGCCATCGAGCTAGGTGGCAGCTAAAGAGAGAGGTGATTAAATACCTGATTTGAGCGCGATTCATTGCGAACGAAGCGCTCGCCACGGCTCATGGAAAGATCCAGTCTTCCAATGCTGAAAACCGAAGATATTTATCTTCGATAAGCGGTCATTCGGGCATGAGCTAGCTCAATCAATTGCGCAGCGTTGCGATACAATGACTGGTAATGGAGGGCCCAGATATCGCCGTCCACTAAACGTTGCTGCCCAACTGGACCTTCCCCCCATGCCGGAATGATGGTTCAAAGGGTGGCAGATTGAGCCTTGGCAATGACGATTCGGAAATGGTGATGTACCCGTGATCACGACGTCATTTCGACGCTTGGAAGTCTTTGTGAAAGCCGTCGAAAGCGGCAGCTTTCAGGCCTGCGCGGAACGATTGGATATTAGCCAGGCTTCGGTGAGCAATCATATCGCTGCCCTTGAAGCGCAGATTGGTCAAAAACTCTACCTTCGACAACGGGGCAGGCCCGGCGTTTTGACGGAATCCGGCGCGCGTACCTACGAGCGCGCCAAGGACCTCATCGAACGCGCGGAGCAATTGTGCGAGGGCGCACATCTGACGACGAACGACCGCGTGGCCCGCCAGATCACGATTGGCCTTCATGGTTTCGTCGCGCTCCAGTTATCGCGCGCGCTCGCCGAGTTCGTTTCCGAGCATCCCGAGATCAACATTGTATTGGAGACCGCGAACTATGAGGAGATCGTAGAAGGCCTACGGAACAATACGCTGGATATCGCTTATTTTTTCGCCACGGGTGAAGTGCCGGACATTCAATCCGACCATGTGTGGACGGAGCCTGTCAAACTCTATGCAGGCCCTATGCATCCACTTGCATCAAAATCGTCCATTATGGCCAGCGATCTCACGGAATATGGATTTGTCGCTCCCCCGCGACATGTGCATTTGAGAAAGTTGATCCACCGCCTCCTCGAGGCGATCGGCGTTTCAGCGGTATCAGCCTTGTTCGAAACCGAAGATCAAACGTCGATCGTCAACGCCCTGTGCCTGGGGTCGGGTTATGCCTGCCTGTTCGAGCGCGGCCTTCCGGAAACCGATGCAACGAGGGTCCGTTCTTTGGCAATCAGCATACCGGGTCTGCAGGTGCGAGTCTCGGTCGCTCCAAAGCATGGCGGTGACCCGGTTATCCAAAATCTGGCGAAACGACTGGCTTGGCATGCATCGTCTGACCTGCGCAAATGGTCCGCCAAGCACGGTGCTAGTAATAGCCTCTGAGCTATGGGGACATAACCCTGCGGCCCGTTGCTTGTGTCAACCAGCTTACGTAATTCTCTTATCGTCGATAAATGGCGAATAATCGCCCGATAGTCTGGCCGTGATAGTCGGCCAGTTGGGAGAGTTTGTGACATGGAAGCTTCATCGGCTCTGACGCGGGCGTCCGCGGAATCCACCGTCGTCGGAGAGCTTAACTATCTCGCCGATATGGATTGCAAGCCGCGCTATTATGCAAATGACCAAACGCGAAATGTCCTGCGGCTGGATCCCAGGTCAGTCAGCATCCGCAATGGACGCATCGACGGTCAAAGACCGTCGCTTGAACGCGAAGGCATCCAACTGGTCCAGTGGCCGACCAAAGTGTCGGATTTTCGTGACACCGATCAGGTTGCCAGCATCTATCCGGGCGAGGTTACCGAACTCATTCGATCGCTGACTGGTGGCGATGAGGCGCTCGTCATGGGGCCGGCAGGCCTGCGCTTTGGCGAGAGATCGCCTGATTCTGGCCGGCTGATGAATTCTCATCCCGCCCGTTTCATCCATAATGACGTGAGCACATCTTCGGCGCCCAACGTGGCGGCCTATCCCTTGGGGGATGAGCTCGGGCCGCTCGATCGATATCGGCGCTACGCAATCTTCAATGTCTGGCGGACTTTTTCCGGGCCGCCGCAGGACATCCCTCTGGCGGTCTGTGATGCGACAACGGTGGCAGACGCCGATCTTGTTCCCGCAGACGCGATCTTCGACGCGCCCGGCCAGCCTGAAGTGGGCTTCGAGGGCTTTCTGCTGCGCTACAATCCGAGCCACAGATGGTATTATTTTCCAGACATGGGCGTGGATGAGGCGATCGTATTCAAGACGTTCGACAGCGAACCCGGCCAACCCCGACTCTGCCCTCATTCGGCGTTCGATGATCCGACATGCCCGGCCGATGCAGGCCCGCGCGAAAGTGCTGAAATGCGGATCGCGGTTTTCTTCCGCGCCTAGCTGGCTTGGTTCAGACCGGTCGACCTGACTCGTCCCACCTATGGAAAACAAATCATGAGTCTTACGCTCTACCATGCCGAACCTGGCGCAAATTCGCTCAAGTGCCTCATGCCGCTGCACGAAAAGGGGCTGCGCTTCGAAAGTCGCTATGTCGACCTGCACAAGTTCGAGCAGCATGATCCGTCGTTTCTCGCCATCAACCCGGAAGGGCAGGTGCCCGTGCTTGAGCATGATGGCGTCATCATCACGCAGAGCAGCGTCATCAACGAATATCTGGAGGACGCATTCCCCGATGCGCCCGCGCTTCGTGCCGTCGACGCGCTCGGCCGGGCCCGCATGCGTGGGTGGAACAAATTCGTGGATGAGCATGTCATGAACTATGTCTCCATGCACGGCTGGCACCGCATGATCAGCGTTCTGGCGCGCGGCATTGAGAATGGCGAATTCGAGCAGTTGGTAGCGCGCATTCCGTTGCAGGAGCAGCGTGACAAATGGCGGACGGCACGATCGGGCTTTTCCGAGGCGGATCTCGCCAACGCCACGCGAAAGATTGAGGAAGCGGTTGCCAGGGTTGAGGCGCAGCTGGCGATATCGCCCTGGCTCGCCGGTGATGATTACTCGCTGGCGGACATCAACTTCTTCTCCCACTGCGGCATGATGCTCGAGCTGATGTTTCCTGAAATCGGAACGATCGAGCGATGCCCGCGCCTTCTCAATTGGGTGGCCCGCGTGCACGCGCGACCCGGCACGGCCGCAGCGATGGCGATGCCGGATCATACCAACCCCGCACTGCGCACCTTTACCGGCCAAGCACATTAGGAACTGGAAGTTTTAATATGATCGAGTCCACTCATCGGGACCATGAGGCTGTCGAGGCCAACATCAACTATCTGACGAAGTCCTCGCTCGTAAACCGCCGCTATGTGGCGGCCGGCGAGGAGTTCAATACAGGAGACTATGAGCCGCGCTTGGTAAAGATCCGCAACGCCCGCAATTGTCAGGAGCAGTTTACGCTCGACTCGCATGGCTTCACCCTGCTTGCTCATAAGAGCAACGTTGACGATTTTACCGACTCAGCCTCGGTCGACGCAATCTATCCTGACGAGGTCGTGGCCGCCGTTGCCGGGCTGACCGGCGCTGATCTGGTTGTGCCGCTCGGCTGGATGCTGCGAACCTCCGGCGACATCCCGAAGCAGGAAGAGGTTGCCGGCTATCAGCATCAGGGCGGTCTGCAGCCGCCGGCCGGCGACGTGCATGTCGATATGCTGCCGGACCGGGCCGAAGGAATCGCGGAGGCGATCTACAAGAAGGTGGCGCCCGACGGCACGCCATATCGGCGCTTTATCGCCATGAGCGTCTGGCGCGCCTTTTCTCCACCACCGCAGGACTGGCCCTTGGCCGTGTGCGATGGCCGGAGCGTCGAGCCATCCGAAGGTGTCGCGAACACGATGATCGTCTGCGATGCGCTGCCCGACGAGGCGACGATGCTGGCACCGCTCGCCGGTGAAGAAGAGATGATGGCGGCTGCGGTGTTTCGTTTCAATCCGGCGCATCGATGGTGGTATTTTCCCGATATGACCCGGGACGAACTTCTCTTGTTCAAATTCCACGATTCCGAAAAATCCGTGGCGACACGGAGTCCTCATACGGCATTTCACGATATGAGTTGTGATAACCCCAATGAGAGAAAAAGCATAGAATTTAGAGTTATCGCATATTTTCTATAGTAAATCGTTCTAAGAAAGGGAGCAGATGCTCACTTTGTACCATTGGGAACCCAACGCGAACTCCGGCAAACCTATCCTGGCGCTGGAGGAAAAGGGTGTGGCGTTCGAAAGCCATTTTCTCGATCTGCTGAACTTCGATCAGCATGCGCCCGACTATCTCAAGATCAATCCCGACGGCACCATTCCGGCGATGGTCCATGACGGCGTGATGATGAATGAATCGACGGCGATCATGGAATATGTCGATGCCGCTTTCGATGGGCCTGCTCTGCGCCCCATCGATCCGGAAGAACGATGGCGCATGCGTTGGTGGATGAAGTTCTGCGATCAATATTTCGCACCGGCCGCCAGCATGATCGGCTGGAATGCGTTCATCGGCCCGATGGTTCGAAAGCGCGATCCGCAGGAATTACAGCGCAAGATCGACGCCATCCCGATGGAGGAACGCCGCATCGCCTGGTCGAAGGCGATCTACGGGACGTTCACTCCCGAGGAGTTGGCGGAATCGGATCGGCGTGTCGCGTTTGCCGCCGCCAGGTTCGAGGAGAATCTGGAGCGGCATGAATGGGTCGCCGGCGGGACATTCTCCCTGGCTGACATCAATGCTTTCAATCTCATCTATTTCATGCCGGCCACACCAGACGGCCATGTTGGTCAGGAGAAGACGCCCCGCACCATGGATTGGCTTTACCGGATGTATGAGCGGCCCGCATCGAAACGCGCCTGGTCGCATGGGCGGATGCTGACATGGGATTCACTGTCGCATCTGCAGCGGGCTTCGTCGTGACGTGATTTCGCAAAAGCGGGACGAGACATCTCCGCACCGCAGCAGATCTCATCATTCGATATTAGACATGCGCCTTGCGAGGCCGAACCAGGGATTGCGCCATGCTTGATCTTTATCATTGGGAGCCCAATGGCTTCTCTCTCAAGGCGCTCATCGCGCTGAACGAGAAGGAACTCGATTATACCAGCCACTATGTCGATTGGCTGGCCGATCCGATGCGTCGCCCGACACAGCTCAATCTCGAGGCAGAACTTAACCCCGAAATCGAGGGGCCGATCCTGGTTCATGATGAGGCCGTCATTACCGAATCCTTCTTCATGATGGCCTATCTGGATGACGCTTTCCCGCGCACGAAGCCTCTGCATCCGGCTGATTCCTACACCGTCTGGCAAATCCAGGCCTGGGGGCGATATATGGGGGAACGTGCCGCTCCAGCTATAAGCACGCTCGGAAATGACAAGTTCACCTCGCCTGCGTTCCAGCGTAGCGGGGCCAGGTCAATCGATCTGGCAGTCATCGAACCGGCCGAGCGGCGCGCTATATGGACTCAGGTCGTTGAAGGTTCGGCCGGTGCAGACCTGATCGAACAGTCCCGACGCCGGGTCGGCTTGGCGATCGACCGGATCGAGCGAACCCTTACAGGGACGGACTGGCTCGTCGCAGATATTTTTTCAGCGGCAGACATAGACGCTTTTGCGCTAACAAACAGCCTCCCCAAGTTGGTGCCGGAGCTTTGCAACCCAACGGCCACGCCGCGGATGACAGCCTGGCTCGACCGCATGAGAGCAAGACCGTCCGTGGTTGCGGCGCTCGCCCGGGCGCGGACTGAACAGCCCGAGCTGGCCTTTGCGCCGGGCCCGGAACATAACCGTTGGGGGTGAGGGGCGGTTAACAGCAGCCGATTGGCAATATATGATTACGCGCTGTCTTTTCAGGCCGTGATGTTGGCGCTGTCGCCACCTGTGACCGCGATGCTGGTTCCTGACACGAGCGCAGCCGCATCCGAAGCCAGAAAAACCACGGCGGGCGCGATGTCCTCGGGCGGCAACCAGGGCAACCCAAGCGGCAGCTTGGAAGCGAACCCTTCGGCTGCCGCCTTCTCATCCTTCGCCTCATCATAGGAGGGGACCTTGGCTGCCGCCTGAAGAATCTGGACGTAGCGATCCTCATGGCGGGTCAGCGCCGTGTCGATAAGCCCGGGCACGATGGCGTTGACCGTGATCTTGTGCTTGCCCAATTCCAGCGCGGCTGATTTTCATCAGGCCGATTATCCCCCATTTCGACGCCGAATATGCCGCGCCGTTCAGTGTGCCGTGCTGCCCCTGCGTCGAGGAGGTGACGATGATGCGGCCGCCACCACGCTCGACCAGCAGCGGCGCAAAGGTGCGGATGGCATTGGCGGTGCCGTTAAGATTACAATCGATCTGATCGTGCCAGTCGGCGTCTTCCATTTCGAGCAGCGGCTTGAACGCCTGAATGCCCGCGTTGGCAAAGAGGATGTCGAGGCCGCCCCAGGCAGATCGCACCTCCTGCGCCCCTCGACACAGCGCCCCGATGTCGCGCTGATCGGCTACAATCGGGTGCCAACGCCGGCCGGCCGACGTGACCATCCGGCCCGTTTCGTCGAGATCGGCTCGACTGGCGGGCTCAAAGGTGTTGATGGCTGAAGCCGCGGCGCAGATGTCCAGACCGGCTACGTCAGCCCCGGCCTTCGCCAGCGCTACGGCCGCTGCGCGTCCGATGCCCCGCGCCGCGCCTGTGACTACGGCGATTTTACCCTTGAGGGCATCGGGAGAGAAGGTCGGCATCGGTCTTTTCCTTTGTCATCGCGAAATCGTTGGCGTCGTCGGACGATCTTGCTCATGTCTCGAACGAGTATAATCGCAAATTCGGCCAATCGGACATTCGCTGTTGCTCAAGGTTACAATAATCGCGAGCGCGTCATGCCCCCAGAGGGGGCTGTTGCGGATCGAGGCCTGAGGCTTGCGGGACTCACTTCCATGAAAGGGAGATTGCGGGGCTGCTGGCTTCCAGAGCGCGGGCGACCATGTCCACTCGGCGAAGCCGGTCGTCCATGGCTTCCTGGTGGACGGCGTCAATGACGCCGGCGACCTTCCCAATGCCCATGTTCAGGCGGAAAGAAGCGTGACGGTTGAACTCTATTCGACGCTGGTCTCGGCAACGGACACGGCGACCGGCTTTCTCTGCGTGATGAGGATGGTTTGGCGCTGGTGATCCACGTAATCCCGACGACTATTCGACGCAGCCAATCGGGGGAGTGGGGGGGATCGCTTGCGCGATCATTCCTTGATCGCCGTTCCGATGTACCGCGAATTCCGGCTGTATCGACAGAACTGCCTGCCGTATCCGCTCGCACGCCTTTGGCGAGTGCGATGAGTTCCTTAACCGTCTCGGGATCATGGCTATCCATCGCAGCACCGGCGCCGTCCTTGAACGCATGCATCACGCTGCGAACCTGTTCTGCAGCGATGGCGTCCGTATGAAACAAGCCGCGTTGACGTTGCACGAGTGCAGGATCGGGACGTGTGGCAATCAAGGCTGTTCGCGCCGTGCGGGTGTTAGGGCGGGCACTGATCAAAGAGCGGCCTCAATGTCCGTCAGCGGAAAGTCATGGCCCTTGAACAAGAGAGACTCGCCGGTCGCTTTGGCGAGCGCATAGGAAAAACAATCGCCGAAGTTCAGCCCCGCCTTGTGCCGGCCCTTGCCGAAGTCGAGGAACGCTTGCCGCGCCAGATCGCCATGCTCGACCGTCACCGGTTCGATGATGATTCCCGCACGCCGGAAGAAGGATTCCGCCTGTCGCATACCTTCGGGACCAAGCTGGTTCTCGATGACCATCGACAATTCAACATAGCTGGCGACGCTGATGCGGCAGCGATCGGCGTCATGGATGGCCTGCGCGAAGGCCACGGCTTCTGGTTCGCGATAGAGGATCGCGACCAGCGCGGACGTGTCTAGGATCATTTCGGGAGACCATTGTCGTCGTAAAGCAGTTCGGCGTGGTCCACATAGGGACGCTTTACATGGGCGGCGGCGCGGTCGGCGATCGCCAGCAGTTCCGTTACACTGGCCTTCCCCTTTTGGCGCTCGATCCGGGCGAAACGGTCGCGCAGCGCTTCTGTCACCACGCGGGTCATGCTCTGTCCGGTCGCCTGCGCGATGGCCTGAGCAAGGCGATGGGCTTCGGGGTCTTTGATATTGAGGCTCATGATGCACCTTTCTAGAAAATCGTCCTCCCTTCTACCACAAGGCGCTTTGCGGCAAAAGAAGTGTGTGAGGCCCTGTCAGGGGCGCCTTGGAAAGCGTGGGAGGCTTGCGTAGCACGCACTATGCCGACATCGATGGATCGGGCCAGTTCACTTGTCGATCCTAGGTGCGCGGAATGATCTGACGTTTGGAATCGGCGCGACATCCTTGCCGCGCGCCAGACCAACTACCAGCTCGCCGCCGGGCGCGGCGACCATTGGGCGCAGTTCAACCTTGCCACGCTGATGCTGGCCGCCGGCGAGCGCGACCAGGCGCTTACTCTGTTCAGCGACGCCATCAGGCGCAGCGATCCTGGTTTCCGCCGACGCATCGCCCCGCCGCTGCTCGATCGGCCCGACCCGGACCTGCGCAAACTCGGCCTCGATGCGCTCGCGCGCGCGGCCGCCGCCGGCGACGCCGAGGATCAATATCGTTACGCGCTCGCGCTGGACGCCGGAATCGCGGGCGTGCCCGACCGGGGCGAAGCACGCCGCTGGTTCCGCTGTGCGGCGGATCAGGGTCATGCCGGTGCAGCCGCGCGCTGCCGCCGGACGGCAGCGTTGCGCCATACCGCGCGCCGCATTCTTCGCAGCGTGACGCCTGCCAGAATCAAGCCGCTCCCCGACACAACCATTCTCCAACATTTGAGGTGACACACAGATGACGACATCCACCCAGACACGATCTTCCGCCGAGAGCCTGCGTCCCGCCATGTCGGCCTCCGCCCTCTCGGCGAGCCTTGCCACCGGTCTCATGCTGTTCGGCGCCGGCAAGGCGGCGGCGCAGGATGCACCGCCGCCCCCGCCCGCTGACAAACCGATCCAGCTCGGGCCGGTTCGGGTCGGCGCGGACGAGGAGGGCGAGGCCGGGCCGAACGTGCTGCGTCATGGCACGCAGCTCGATCGTCTGCCCGGCGATCTCCAGAGCACGCCGCAGACCGTCACGGTAATCCCGCAGGTCGTCATTCAGCAGCAGCAGGCGACCACCCTCGACCAGGTGCTCAAATATGTGCCGGGTGTCACCGTCTCGACCGGCGAGGGCGGCGGCGGCATGAATGGCGACGCCTTCCGCATCCGCGGTTTCGACGCCAAGGGCGACATCTATATCGACGGCCTGCGCGATTTCGGTGCCTATGTCCGCGACGATTTCGCGGTCGAGAATGTCCAGGTGTTCAAGGGTTCGTCGTCGGAGAATTTCGGCAACGGCACCACCGGCGGCGCGATCAATCTGCAGAGTAAGGTGGCGCATCTGGGCGACAGCTATTCCGCACAGGTGACGGCCGGCAACGGCCCGCAGGGGCGCGTCGTCACGGACGTGAACAAGCAGCTGAATGCCACCACGGCGCTGCGCGTCGTCGGCATGTGGCACGATCAGGATATCGTCGATCGCGATCATGTCTATTCGAAGCGGTGGGGCGTGCTGGGTTCGCTCGGCCTCGGCCTCGGCACGGATCAGTCGCTGACGATCAGCTACATGCACCAATATGGCGATCGCCGCCCCGATATGGGCGTGCCGATTCCTGTCATCTCCAACAGCAAAAGCGGGGACTATGCATTTCCCGTCACCGAATATGGCGTGCCGAAATCCAACTTCTTCGGCAAGGAGACCGACCGCGACGTGACCCATGTCGACATGGTGACGCTGCGCTATCGCAAGGAGATCGGCGACTGGCTGACCCTGACCAACGATACGCGCTGGGCACGCTATACCCGCCGCATGGTGTTCACGCCCAACATGTGTTCCGGCACCTGCGCCAGCGACGTTCTGAGCGGCAACCTCGATACCGCCTTCACGGTCTGGCCCGTGGTCGGCGATACGCAGAAGAGCAACGGCGGCCAGAACATCACCACCGCGGTGGCGCGCTTCGACACCGGCGGCATCAAGCATGAGCTGGTCGCCGGTCTCGACATCTATTACCAGCATAATATCTTCGGCTATCTCGGCGGTTCCATTCCCCGCACCGGCGGAACGCTGCTCCACCCCGACTTCAGCAACCCGCCCGGCTTCCATGTCCTCGACATGACCTCTCCGACGCGCGCGCGCGCCTGGAACATCGGCGTCTTCGCAAGCGATCATATCTGGCTGACCGATCAGATCTCGATCATCGGCGGGCTTCGCTGGGACGACTATCATGCCAAGTCCGCCGCCTATGTCGTTGCCGCCAACGACTACGGACCCTGGGTCAACGGCGAGACGAAGTTCCTCAGCCCCAAGGCTTCGCTGATGTGGGAGCCGACGCCGGGCCAGACCTACTATGTCAGCTATGCGCGTTCGTTCACGCCGCAGGGACAAAATGTCAGCTTCCAGGGCACGGTGTCCCCCGCGCAGCCGGATCTCCAGCCGGACAAGAACAATACGCTTGAAGTCGGCGGCAAGTGGAGCCTGCTGCACGACCAGCTCGGCCTGACCGCCGCGGCGTTCCGCACGATCAAGAACCGGGGCAGCTATGAAGATCCGCTGACTGGCGCGTCCGTCCTGGTGGGCGAGAAGGACCGCGTCCAGGGCTTCGAGCTGGGCATGACAGGCAAGGTGACGCCGGCCTGGGATGTTCAGGCGTCCTATACCTATCTCGACAGCAAGATCCTTGTCGGCCCCGGCATCAGCGGATTCACCCCGTTCGCCTCCACCGGCAATCCGGTCGCCTATGTC
>Ga0180219_1001647_pt1 | contig 14138 bp, 13 predicted proteins | sample eDN3rd30CBELigMG_FD_151338 | JGI IMG/M metagenome (GOLD analysis project Ga0180219, IMG submission 151338) | Enriched Miracle-Growth compost microbial communities from Emeryville, California, USA - eDNA 3rd pass 30_C BE-Lig MG (version 2)... ...
CATCGTCGGCGTGCCCTTCTTGCTGACCAGATGCGACTGCGGCCCGTCGGTGCGGATCGGCTGGCCCTTGCCCTGCTTGATGCGCAGGAGCTTGATCAGCGGCCCGCCGAACAGGAACACGAACACCATCGCCGTGACGATGGCGCCGCCGGTGCGAAAGGTGATGTAGCGGAAGACGTTGAGGAAGGAGAGCTTGTCGGACAGTTCCGTCAGCCAGTAAAACATCGGATCGATCCTATGCCGGCGCGTCTTCGGCAGCCGCCGAAACCGGAAATGCCCGCGTCAGCGCCTTGACCACCGGCCCCATCTTCGAGCCCAGCGAACCCTTGACCATCACCGCATCGCCGGCGCGCAAGAGGCTCGCCAGTACCGATTCGAGCCTGGCGGCGGTCTCGGCATAGCCGCCCCGCCGGGTCGAGGGAAGCGCCTCGAACAGCGCGTGCATCATCGGGCCGGCGCAGAACACCAGATCGATATCCGCCTCGACCAGCGCCGCGGCGAGGCCGGCATGCAGCGCCTCGCTCTGCGGGCCGAGTTCGAGCATGTCGCCGAGCACCGCGATGCGGCGGCCGCGCAGCCCCACCGACGCCTGGCCGAGCAGCGCGATCGCCGCGCGCATCGAGGCCGGATTGGCGTTGTAGCTCTCGTCGATCAGCAAGGCGGTGCCGCCTTCCGGCATCATCAGCGACAGGCGGGCGCCGCGCCCGACCGGCGGCTGCAACTGCGCCAGCGTCAGCGCGGCAAGCGCCAGATCGGCGCCGCTGAGCACAACCGCCGCCAGCACCGCCAGCGAATTGGCGACCTGATGCCGGCCCGGCGCGCCGAGCTTATAGGTGATCTCCTCGCCGAGCACGACCGCATCGACGACGCTGCCGGCCGGATGGAGATGCACCCGGCGGGCGCGGACATCCGCCTCTTCGGCTTCGCCGAAGGAGACGATGCGCGCCACGCCGGCCGCCTTCGCGGCGGCGGCAAGCCGCGCGAATTGCGCGTTGTCGCGGTTGAGCACCGCGACGCCCTGCGGCTCCAGCCCGGTGAAAATCTCCGCCTTGGCATCGGCGATCGCCTCGACCGAGCCGAAATATTCCAGATGCACCGGCTCGACGGTGGTGACGATCGCCACATGCGGCCTGACCATCTGCGCCAGCGGCGCGATCTCGCCGGCATGGTTCATGCCGATCTCGAACACGCCGTATTTGGCGCTTGCCGGAAACCGCGCCAGCGTCAGCGGCACGCCCCAGTGATTGTTATAGGAGGCAACGGAGGCATGCGTCTTCCCGTCGGCGGACAGAGCAAGCCGCAACGCCTCCTTGGTACTGGTCTTGCCGACCGAGCCGGTTACCGCGACGATGCGCGCCGCGCTGCGCCGGCGCGCCGCGCGCCCCAGGTCGCGCAGGCCGTCGAGCACGTCATCGACGACGAGCAGCGGCGCATCCACCGCGAACTGCGCGCGGCGTTCGCGGGCGACGACGGCGATAGCGCCGGCGGCAAGCGCCGCTTCGACGAAGTCGTGCCCGTCGCGGCTGTCGCCCTTGATGGCAAAGAACGCCTCGCCCGGCGCGACGGTGCGGGTATCGATGGACACACCGGTAATAGCCGCCGGCAACGCGCCCTGACGGTCGGCGTGCATTGCCGCCGCCATCGCCTCGGCGGTCCACAACGGATCGGAATGTGTTGCGGGATTCATCCCGGCGTCCCTTCAAGCGCCGCCGCGACCGCCTCGTGGTCGCTGAACGGCACGGTGCGATCGCCGATGATCTGGCCGGTTTCATGACCTTTCCCGGCGATCAGCAAAACATCGCCGGCGGCAAGCCCGGCGACGGCCCGACGGATCGCCTCGGCGCGGTCGCCGATCTCCGTTGCTCCCGGCGCGGCCGCCAGGATCGCGGCGCGGATCGCGGCCGGGTCCTCGCTGCGCGGATTGTCGTCGGTGACGATCACCCGGTCGGCCTGTTCGGCGGCGATCGCCCCCATGATCGGCCGCTTGCCGGCATCGCGGTCGCCGCCGGCGCCGAACACCACCGTCAACCGGCCGCTGGCATAGGGCCGCAACGCCGCCAGCGCCTTGGCGAGCGCGTCGGGCTTGTGCGCATAATCGATGAAGATCGGCGCGCCGTTTCTGGTGCCGACCCGTTCGAGCCGGCCCCTGGCGCCTTCGAGATGGTCGAGCGCCGCGAACACGGCAGCCGGGTCATCGCCGGTGGCGATGGCAAGACCGGCGGCGACCAGCGCGTTCTCGATCTGGAAGGCGCCGACGAGCGGCAACCGCACGCGGACGGCGCGCCCGGCGTGAGTCAGTGTCAGCCGCTGGGCAAAGCCCTCGACCGCAACATCATCGAGGCGGATGGTTTCGCCGGAGCGCCCGACGGTGAGCACGCGCAGGCCACGCCGCGCAGCGACCGCCGCCACCTGCGCCGCCTCGTCGTGGTCGGCGGCGATCACCGCCGCGCCCTGCGGGCGCACCAGATCGCCGAACAGGCGCAGCTTGGCGGCGAGATAGGCCTCGAGCGTCGGATGATAGTCGAGATGGTCGCGCGACAGATTGGTGAAGGCGCCGGCGGCAACCCGCACGCCGTCGAGGCGGTGCTGGTCGAGGCCGTGCGAGGAGGCTTCGAGCGCCAGATGGGTGACGCCCTCGCCCGCCAGCGCATCGAGCGTGCGGTGCAGATCGACCGGATCGGGCGTGGTCAGCGACCCGTAGACCTCGCCGCGCGGCGAGACGACGCCGACGGTGCCGACGCTTGCCGCGCAATGGCCGAGCCGCATCCAGATCTGGCGCGTGAACGCCGCCACCGAGGTCTTGCCGCTGGTGCCGGTGACGGCGGCAATCGTCTGCGGCTGGCGCGGATAGAAGCGCGCCGCGGCGAGCGCCAGATCGCGGCGCACGTTATCGCTCTTGATAAAGATCACACCCGGCGGCAGCCCTGCCGGCCGCTCGCCCGCCAGCACCGCGACGGCGCCGGCGGCAAGCGCCTTGCCGACGAATTGCAGACCGTCGGCCTTGTTGCCCGGAACGGCAACGAACAGATAGCCCGGCCTGACCTTGCGGCTGTCGGCGGCAAGGCCGGTGATCTCCATGTCCGCGCCGGCGGCGCCGGGCATCCGCAGCAGTTCGCCGAGCTTCACCGTTTCGCCTTGATGCTGGAGGTGAGCCCGAGGATCAGTTGATCGGCCGGCGGCAGATCGAAGCGCGGCGCGATGCCGAGCAGCGGCGCGATGCGTTCGATCACCTTGCCGCCCGTCGGCACGGCGTTCCAGCCGGAGGTGATGAAGCCGTGCGTCTCCGGCAGCGATTGCGGTTCGTCGAGCATGATCAGCACAAGATAGCGCGGATCGTCGGCCGGCAGGATGGCGGTGAAGCTGTTGAGCACCTGCTTCTTGGAATAGCGGCCGTTGACGACCTTTTCCGAAGTTCCGGTCTTGCCGCCGACATAATAGCCGGGAACGTCGGCCTTTTTCGCGGTTCCCTTCTCGGCGTTGAGCCGCATCAGATAGCGCATGCGGTCGCTGGTCGCGGTGCTCACCACCTTGGTGGCGACCTTCATCGCCTCGTCCTGCGAGCGCTTGATGAAGGTCGGCGGGATCAGATAGCCGCCGTTGACCACCGCATCGATGCCCATCACCGCTTGCAGCGGCGCCACGGACAGGCCGTGGCCGAAGGCGATGGTGATGGTGTTCAACTCGCCCCAGCGCTTCGGCACGATCGGCTCGGCGCTCTCCGGCAGTTCGGTGCGCAGCCGGTCGAGCTGCCCGAGCTTCTTGAGGAACGCCTTGTGCGCCTCGACGCCCATCGACAATGCCACTCGCGCGGCACCGATATTCGACGAATAGGTGAATACCTCGGACAAGGTGATGTAGCGGTGCAGCGGGTGCGTGTCGTTGATGTTGAAGCGTCCGTAACGCAGCGAGGTGCGCGCGTCATAGGTGGTGTTCAGCGTCGCCTTGCCGGAATCGAGCGCCATCGCCAGCGTCAGCGCCTTGAAGGTCGAGCCCATCTCGAACACGCCGGTGGTCAGCCGGTTGATGCGGGTCGGATCGTTGGCTTCCTTCGGGTTGTTCGGGTCGAAATCCGGCTCCGACACCATGGCGACGATCTCGCCGGTGCGCACGTCGGAGACGATGCCGGCGGCCGCCTTGGCCTTGAACTTCGCCCGCGCGGCGGCAAGTTCCTCGCGCATCGCGTGCTGCACCCGCAGATCGATCGACATCTCGACCGGCTTCTGCAACCGGTCGGTGGCGAAGCCCGCGAGATGCAGATCGGCAAGGCCACGCGTGTCGATCCATTTCTCGATGCCGGCGATACCCTGGTTGTCGATATTGACGAAGCCGAGCGCGTGCGACACCACCGGCCCGTTGGGATAGATACGCTTGTTCTCGTTCAGGAAGCCGATGCCCGGAATACCGAGGCGATGGATGTCGCGCTGCTGCTGCGGCGTGATCTCGCGCTTGAGCCAGACGAAACCGCGCTTGGAGGAGAGCCGCTCGCGCACTTCGGTGGCGTCGAGATCGGGCAGGACGGCGGTGAGCAATTCCACCGCCTCGTCGACGTCGATGATCTTGCGCGGCTCGCCGTAAAGCGAGGGACCGCGCACGTCGGTCGCCAGGATCTTGCCGCGCCGGTCGAGAATGTCGGGGCGCGCCGTCGCCACCGCGTCCTGCCCGGAGCCGCGCCGCGCGCCGTGTTCGTCATGGACCAGCGCGAACATGACGAGCCGGCCGGCGATCACCAGGTAAACCATGGCGAAGGCCAGGATCGCGAGCCCGATCCGCGCCTTCGCCTTCACCTCGCGATCGACGTCGCGGCCATAGACGACGCCGCGCACGAAACGCTGCCAGCGCTGGTAACGGGTTTCGGGGTTGCGGGCGAGCATCGGTTACCTCGCTCCCGCCGGGTCCGGCCCGATCGGGCTGGTGACCGGGACGCTGCCGATCGCTTCGTCGATCAGATCGCCGATGCGGTCCGGAGGCGGCCCGGAGGCTTCCGGCGGGCGCTCCGGCAGATGGTCGAAGGAGCGGAACTGCTGCGGCGTCAGCGGTTGCAGCGGCAGGTGCCGCTGCGCCAGCATCTGGATGCGGCCCGGCGCTTCGAGTTCCGCGAAACGCGCGCGCAGCATTGCGATCGCTTCCTGCTCGCGGCGGATTTCGGTGCGCAGCTTCGCCGCCCGCTCGACGCGCTGCGTCGATTCGAACTTGATCTTGTAGACATAGGACGCCGCCAGAACGAGCGCGCCGATGATCAACGCATTGAGGATTCGCATGCTCATCCGCGCATCACCTCGGCAAGCGACGGCAACGGCGCCAGCAACTCGGCGGGATCGCCGGGCCGCGCCGGCGCGGCGGTACGCTCGGCCGCCCGCAGCTTGGCGGAGCGGGCGCGCGGATTGCGCGCGACCTCGGCGGCGTCGGCGACGACCGGACGGCCGGTCACGGCGAGGAAGGTCGGCGCCGGCATCTCGCCCTGCGGCCGGTGTCGCGAACCGCCGCCGCTGCGGCTGCGCGCGTTGATGAAGGTCTTGACGATGCGGTCTTCGAGCGAATGGAACGAGACGACGACGAGCCGCCCCTGCGGCCGCAGGATGCGCTCGGCGGCAAACAGTGCCTGCGCCAGTTCCTGAAGCTCCTCGTTGATGAAGATGCGCAGCGCCTGGAAGGTGCGCGTCGCCGGATGAATCTCGCCGAAGCGCGCATGCACGACCCCGGCGATAACGTCCGACAGCTCCGCGGTGGTGCGGATCGGTGCATTCGCGCGCGCCGCGACGATGGCACGGGCGATCGGCCGGGCGAATTTCTCCTCGCCGAGCACGGCGATAATTCTGGCAAGGTCGCGCGCCGAGGCCGCCGCCACCAGATCGGCCGCGCTCGGCCCGTCGCCGCCCATGCGCATGTCGAGCGGGCCGTCGTGACGGAACGAGAAGCCGCGCCCGGCTTCGTCGAGTTGCATCGACGACACGCCGATATCGAGAACGACGCCGTCGACCGCCTCGGCGCCGCATTCGCGCGCCACCCGGTCGAGCGCCGAGAACCGCTCCTCGATCACCGTCAGCCGCCCGCCCGCCGCATTCACCAGCGCCACGCCGCGCGCCACCGCGCTTCGATCGCGATCGATGGCGATGACGCGGCAATCGGCGGCATCGAGGATCGCGCGGCTGTAGCCGCCGGCGCCGAAGGTGCCGTCGATATAGATGCCGCCCTCGCGCACGTTGAGGAACTCGGCGATGCGTCCGCCGAGTACGGGGATATGCGGCGCGCCACCGCCGCCCGTCTCCGTCCGTCCCGAATCGCCCGCCGCACACGGATCGACCGGCGGGCACCCGGTGGCGGCGAATGGAAATGCGATCGATCTCATGAAGCTGCGGACCGTAACGGACGGATGGCGAGAGGCGCCGGGCACCCTGCCCGCCGCACCGCCTTAACGGCTCATTAAGCCTGCTTCCTGTTAAGGATTGGTTGCCGATAAAGCCGCGCCTTCACCGGAACAGCGGCGGCATTGCGACAAAGCCTCCCGAAAAACTCCGGAACGACACCGACGCCGGGACGTTAACGTGCCAGACGAGCGAAACATATTTCGTTCGCACGCATTTTTTCCCGCAAGGAGGAACCATGACGAAAATCGTACTTGGCACAGTGCTCGGCACCGCGATCGCGGGCCTGACGCTGTCGACGGCATTGGCTCAGGCGCCCTCGACGCCGGATACGAGTTCCCCCTCACCGTCGGCAACCTCACCGTCGACAGCGACGCCGGCGGCGCCGCCCTCTGGCTCGATGTCGTTCGTCTCGACCCAGCAACCGGATCAGTTGCTGGCCTCGAAGTTCAAGGGCACCAACGTGGTCGGCGCGGACAACGCCAAGATCGGCGACGTCAGCGACATGCTGTTCGACAAGGACGGCAAGATCGAAGCCTATATCGTCAGCGTCGGCGGCTTCCTCGGCGTCGGCTCGAAGAGCGTGGCGATCCCGCCGCAGGCGTTCGAGATCGTCAAGGGCGCCAACGGCGAATCCGACCACTTGAAGCTGTCCGCCACCAAGGATCAGTTGAAGGAGGCGCAAGGCTTCGAGCCCTATAGCCCGCCGCGCGTCACCACCGGCACCGGCGCGGGCGGGATGGGCGCCACCCGACCGGCAACACCGCCGGCGACCGGCCGCTAGCCTGCCGCTTATCCACGATAACGACCCAGCCCGGCCCGTCCGGGCTGGGTCTTTTATTGGCTGCCGGTTGTTGACCGATGGTGCACCAGGCTTTCCGGAACTTTTACGCCGATCCCGGCTTGTGCCCATGCCGCGGCTTGGCTAAGCGATCACGGCCCATCCCGGATTTGACCTGACATCCATGTTCCTGTTCCAGCCGGATTCCTTCGTCGTCTCCGATGTCGTCGTCTCACCGAATTTCGACGACCGCCGCGACGGCATCGAGCCGGACATGATCATCCTCCACTATACCGGCATGCAGGACGAGGGAGCGGCGCTCGAACGCCTGTGCGCCGCCGACAGCAAGGTCTCGGCGCATTACGTCGTCTTCACCGATGGCCGCATCGTGCAATGCGTGCCGGAGAAGGCGCGCGCCTGGCACGCCGGGGTGTCGCGCTGGGCCGGCGAGACCGACATCAATTCGCGCTCGATCGGTATCGAGATCGCCAATCCCGGCCACGATTTCGGCTATCCGGCCTTCCCGCTACGGCAGACCGCGGCGGTGATCGCCGTCTGCAAGGGCATCCTGACGCGGCGGCCCAAGGTGCGCAGCGAGCGGGTGCTGGCACATTCCGACGTCGCACCGGAGCGCAAGCAGGATCCCGGCGAGAAATTCCCCTGGGCGCTGCTCTACGATTCCGGCGTCGGGCACTGGGTGCGTCCGGCGCCGCTGACGCTCGACGGCCCGCGCATGCGGCAAGGCGACAAGGGCAGCGACGTCGCCGACCTGCAAACGATGCTCGGCGAATACGGCTACGGCATCGCCGTCACCGGCGATTACGACGAGGCGACGACGCAGATCGTCACCGCCTTCCAGCGGCACTTCCGCCCGCAACGGGTGGACGGCATCGCCGACGCCTCGACGCGGATGACGCTGCGCGCCCTCATCGAAACCCATCCGGCCGGCGCCGCCGAGCGCCTCACCCGCGGCGCTTGACGCGCCCTCTCCGACGCCTCATCTGTTGTAGGTCAGTCGGCCGGACGGCCGCTCCGGCAAAGCGCGTGCGGGTTTCGGCCGGCGCGGGCGTTGGCCCGAAAGGGCGCCGGGGAGGAAAGTCCGGGCTCCACGGACAAACGGTGCCGGATAACGTCCGGCGGGGGCGACCCCAGGGACAGTGCCACAGAGAAGCAGACCGCCGGCCTGCGCGCGTCGCAGGTTCAGGCAAGGGTGAAAAGGTGCGGTAAGAGCGCACCGCGGACGCGGCAACGCGGACGGCACGGCAAACCCCACCGGGAGCAACACCGAATAGGAGTGACGCGGCGCTCGCGCCAGGCTCGTCCGGGCCAGTCATTCGGGTAGGTGGCTAGAACCGCCGGGCAACCGGCGGAATAGAGGAATGGTCGTCACGCGGGAGGGAGTGTTCGCGTCTTCCGCGTACAGAACCCGGCTTACAGGCCGTCTGGCAGATCGAAGGGGCGTCCGGCGCAAGCCGCCGGGCGCCCCGCCACGTTTCAGCATGACGTATGTGCAGCGCATCGATGCGTTTGCGCGATAGGCGCCATCAGTCGGGCACGCTGGCTTTCGCCCGGCCCGCGCGATAGCGTCCGCGCCTGCGCCGTTTCGCTCGCCCCGTCTCATGTCCAAACCACGCGAAAAAGCCATCAGCGACAAGGTCGGGCTCATGCTCGGCGGCATCGGCATCGTGCTGTTCGCCGGCACGCTGCCGGGCACGCGGCTTGCCGTCGTCGATATCGATCCGCTGTTTCTCACCGCGGCGCGGGCGACGATCGCCGGCATCGCCGGCGCGCTGATCCTGATGCTCATGCGCCGGCCTTTGCCCACGCGCGACGATCTCGTGCGCTGCTTCGTCGCCGGCCTGTTCACCGTGCTGGCGTTTCCGCTGTTCGCGGCGCTGGCGATGATGACGGTGCCGGCCTCGCACGGCGGCGTGGTGCTCGGCATCCTGCCGCTCGCCACCACCGCCGCGGCGACGATGCTCGCCGACGAGCGTCCGAGCATCGGCTTCTGGCTGGCGAGCGCCGCCGGCGCGGCGCTGGTGCTGGTCTTCATGCTCCGGCATTCCGGCATCGAGGCGGTCGGCTGGGGCGATCTGTTTCTCCTGCTCACGGTCGCCTCCGGCGCCGCCGGCTATACCTATTCGGCGCGCGCCACCGCCCACCTGCCCGGATGGGAGGTGATCAGTTGGTCGGTGGTGATCTTCCTGCCGCTCGGTCTCGTCTGCGCCATCCTGCTGTGGCCGGCCGATGTCGGCGCGATCGGCTGGCCGGCATGGAGCGGGCTCCTCTATGTCGGGCTCGTCAGCCAGTATTTCGCGTTCTTCGTCTACAACGCGGCGATGGCGATCACCGGCGTGGCGCGCGTCGCGCAGCTCCTGCTGCTGCAACCCTTCGTCATCGTCGGCCTCGCCTTCCTGGTGAACGGCGAACCGATCGAACTGGAAACGCTCGCCTTCTGCGGCGGCGTCGTGGCGATCGTGGTGATCGGCCAGCGCATGCGGGTGACGCGTGGCGGCGCCGGCGTGTTGCAGCAGCGCTGACGCCCGACCTTGCCGCGCGGCGCGGCGCGCAGCACAATGGATAAAACTCCGTTCGCACACCGCAAGGAGCGCATGACGATGACAGTTCGCGCCCGTCCGCTCGCTTTGGTCCCGCTCGCGCTCGCCGCATGGCTGCCGCTTGCCGGCGCGGCGCCCGCTTTTGCCGCCAGCTATCCCGTGCAGGGCAAATGGGGCGAGAGCATCAGCACCAGTCAGGAGCCGGTCGATTGCACGCATCTTCGCACCGTCGATTTCCGCGGTGAGCGCCGCTTCGTCACCGGCGGCGGCGTGCCGGATTTCCGCGCCGTCTCGGTCGAGCGGCAGGGCGAGAATGCCTGGCGCATCGTCGAGGAATTCCGCACCGGGCAGATCAACGCCCGCAATCAACTGAGGCTGCGGCGCATGAGCGAGCCGGAGCGTGTCGAACTGAAACTGGCGCGCGGCGGCACCGTGACGCTGCGCAAATGCCGCTAGGGTCTGATCCAACTCCGTTGAATCAGACCCATCGCTTACCTTTTTGTTTGAGCATGATCTTTTCCGAAAACCGGTGCCACCCTCGGGTCAAGCCCGAGGGCAAGCTTTTCGGGATCATGCGCTAACGTTTTTTAACGCGGGTCAGTGCCGGGCGATAATCTCGCGCTCGCCGCGATAAACGGCGGGTGCCGGCGGCAGCGCGCGGCCCCTCTGACGCCGCATCAGGATCGACGGACGCCGGCGGCGCAAGACGCTGCGCCGACGCCGGCGCGCGAACGGCCGTTCGACGCGCAGCGCGCCGAGCCGCTCGAATGCCTCGCGCACCTCGCCGGCCAGTTCACCGATCAATTGCGGCACGCCGAGTACCGCCGACCAGGATTGCCACTGCGCCATCAGTTCGTCGGTATCGCAGGCGACGTAGAGCGGCAGCCGCAGCATCGGATCTTTATGTTCGAGCACCAGCGCGACCGCCGCCTGCGTCTCGCCCTGCGGCGGCAGCATGTGCAACGCCACGCCGAGAAACGCCGACACCGGCATGTTGACCGCCATCCGCACGCCGTTGACCGCGCGCCGCACGACAATCCGCTGCCGGTGGATTTCGATCTCCCGTTCGCCCCCGTCCGCCCTGGCATCGTCCGCCCAATAGCGGACCGGCAGGGCATGAGGGTCGAGCCGCAGCGCGCGGCTCGACCCGGCGGGCATGCCGCCATTTCCCATTTTGACGCCTCAAACTCTCCCGCGCCGGGTATTCCCGGTCGCACGCGCATCATGGCATCGGGCCGCGCAAAATCGCTTAAGAAGCGCGGTTAATCGACGGTATCGCCCCGGCCTTCGGCCCGGATGCTTGATGAGGGGTTGTCGGACATGCTTGACAGGACCTTGTCGCGCTCCGGAAAATTCGCACGAAGCCATTGAACCGACGCGTTATCCGGGCCATCTGAGAGGTCTTTACGAGAGGTTCCGAAAGATCCCATGGCGGCGCCGACCCCATCCCTGTTCGATCAGACCGCGCTCGCCACCTTGGCGGAGCGCCTCGTCGCCGCGGCCAAAACGGCCGGCGCCGACGCCGCCGACGCGATCGCCATGCGCTCGATCTCGCTGTCCGTCGAAGTGCGCGACGGCGCCGTCGAGGAATCCGAACGCGCCGAGGGCGACGATATCGGCCTGCGCGTGCTCGTCGGACGCAAGCAGGCCATCGTCTCGACCAACGACATCGCCGGCGTACGGCCGGACGATCTCGCGGCCCGCGCGGTGGCGATGGCGCGCGCCGCGCCCGAGGATGCCTATGCCGGGCTCGCCGAGCGCGACCGGCTGGCGCACGATTTTCCCGATCTCGATCTGCTCGATCCCGATCTGCCCGACGTCGCAACCTTGGAGGAGCGCGCGCGCGCCGCCGAGGCGGCCGGACTCGCGGTCAAGGGCGTCAGCAAATCCGGCGGCGCTTCCGCCGCTGCCGGCATCGGCGGCATGGTGCTGATCACCAGCGACGGCTTTCGCGGCGCTTATCTCGGCTCGCGGCATTCGCTGTCGATGACGGCAATCGCCGGCGAAGGCACCGGCATGGAGCGCGACTACGATTTTTCCTCCGCGCTGCACGCGGCCGACCTCGACAGTCCGCAGCGCATCGGCCGCACCGCCGGCGAGCGCGCGGTGGCGCGGCTCAACCCGCGCAAGATGCCGACGCAACGGCTGCCGGTGGTCTTCGACCGGCGCGTCGCCAATACGCTCGTCGCGCATCTTGCGGGCGCCGTGAACGGCAGCGCCGTCGCCCGCAAATCGAGTTTCCTGAAAGACCGGATGGGCGATGCGTTGTTCGCTTCCGGCATCCGCATCGTTGACAATCCGCTGCGCCGACGCGGCCAGCGCTCGCGGCCGTTCGACGGCGAAGGCGTCGCGACGCGGCCGCTGACGCTGATCGAGGACGGCGTGCTCAGATCGTGGCTGCTCGACAGCGCCACCGCGCGCGAACTCGGCCTTGCCACCACCGGACACGCCAGTCGCGGCGTATCGGGACCGCCCTCGCCCGGCGCCACCAACCTGCATCTCGAAGCCGGCACGCTGACGCCCGAGGAACTGATCGCCGACATCGAGGACGGCTTCTACATCACCGATCTCATCGGCTCCGGCGTCAACGGCGTTACCGGCGATTACAGCCGCGGCGCCTCCGGCTTTCGCATCGAGAACGGCGAGAAGACGTTCGCGGTCAGCGAAGTGACCATCGCCGGCAATCTCATCGACATGTATCGCAGCCTGACGCCGGCGAACGATCTCGAATTTCGCACCGGCATCAATGCGCCGACGGTCCGCCTGGAGGGCATGACGCTTGCCGGTCAGTGACGCGCAGGCCCAGGCATTGCGGCAACCGCTGGCGATAACGATGCGGGAAGCCGGCGCGCTGGCGATGCGGACCTATCGCTCCGCCTCGCTGAAGAGCTGGACCAAAAGCGGCACCTCGCCGGTCAGCGAAGCCGACATCGCCGTCGACCGCCTGCTGCGCGAACGGCTCGGCGCGCTGGTGCCAGACGCCGCCTGGCTCTCCGAGGAAACCGACGACGACAAACAGCGGCTCGCGGTGCCCGACGTCTGGGTGGTCGATCCGATCGACGGTACGCGCGCCTATATCGCCGGGCTTGAAGACTGGACGATTTCGGTCGCGCTGGTGCGCGAGGGCCGGCCGCTTCTGGCGGCGCTCTATGCGCCGGTGAGCGACGAGATGTTCCTGGCGAGCCGCGGCAGTGGCGCGCAGGTCAATGCACGCCCGCTCTCCGTCACGCCGGCCGGCACCATTGCCGGCGCCCGCTTTGCCGGACCGCAGCGCTATCTCGACTGGATCACCGGCATCAAGGCCGACACCACGGCCGTGCCGAAAATCCATTCGCTGGCGCTGCGGCTGGCGCGGGTCGCCGAAGGCGCCATCGACGCCGCGTTCACCGGCGGCAGCAGCCACGACTGGGACCTCGCGGCGGCCGACCTTCTGGTCCACGAAGCCGGCGGCGCGCTGACCGACTTCCACGGCGCAGGCCTGACCTATAACGCCGCCAGACCCGTCCACGGCGCGCTCATCGCCGCCGGCACGGCACGTCACGCGACGCTGGTCGCCCTCGCGCAGGCGCGCGATACCGGGCTCTGATCGATGCGCTGGTCGAAACGCCTTCTGCGAACGCCGTTCATGCTGGCCTGCGCCGGCACGGTTGCGGCCGCCTTTCTGCGCTTCGTCCGCCGCACCAACACGATGACCTTGGAGCCCGCCGACATCTACGAGCGCATCGCGCCCGACCTGCCGGTGATCATCGCCTTATGGCACGGCGAGCATCTGGTCAGCGCCTTCTTCCGAGACCCGCAACGGCCGGGACACCAGACCAAGGTGCTGATCTCCCGCCACGCCGACGGCGAGATCAACGCCATCGCCGCCGAGAAACTCGGCATCGGCTTGATCCGCGGCTCCGGCGCGCACGGAGCGGATGTCCACCGCAAGGGCGGCGCGCCGGCATTCAAGAACATGCTGGCGGCACTGGCCGAGGGCTATAACGTCGTTCTGACCGCCGACGTGCCGAAAGTCTCGCGCGTCGCCGGGCTCGGTATCATCAAGCTGGCGCAGCATTCGGGACGCCCTATCTATCCGTTGTCGATCAACACCAGCCGCCGGCGGCAGCTCGACAACTGGGACCGTACGGTCATCAACCTGCCGTTCGGCCGGATGGTCGCGGTTATCGGCGAGCCGATCCGCGTTCCAGCCGATGCCGACGACGCAGCGCTCGAAGCGGCGCGCCACGCCGTCGAGCAGCAACTCAATACGGTGAGTGCCCGCGCGCGAGCACTGGCGGACGGCGGAGCGGCAGCGTGATCGACAGTACGCCGGTGACGTTGCGGATGTATCGCGGCCTGTCGGCGGCGGCCGCGCCGCTGGCGCCGCTGCTGCTGCGCTATCGCCTGCGGCGCGGCAAGGAGCTTGCCGAGCGACTGCCCGAGCGCCACGGCGAG
>Ga0180219_1001648_pt1 | contig 14121 bp, 12 predicted proteins | sample eDN3rd30CBELigMG_FD_151338 | JGI IMG/M metagenome (GOLD analysis project Ga0180219, IMG submission 151338) | Enriched Miracle-Growth compost microbial communities from Emeryville, California, USA - eDNA 3rd pass 30_C BE-Lig MG (version 2)... ...
AGAAGACCGTGAATCCTTCATAGGCGAGCGTGCGCGCGGCGCCGCCCATCATGCCGCTGCGGCCGTACGGGCCGCGGATGAGGATCGTCGGCAGCGTGCCGTCGGCGCCGACGGGTCGGTACAGGTCGCCGAGCAGTTCCACGCCGTCGTCCATCGGCGTGCGCAGGTCACGGATGATCTCGATGTCGTGCGGGCCGAGGGTGACGCCCTTGCGCGAGCGCGCGTCGATCGCTCGTGTGATGCGCTGTTTCAGCGTGGTCATGCCGCCTCCTTGCGGGTGATGCCGCCACGATATCAGAAACGGAGGGACCTATTCCGTTTATGGATGCCACAGCCTAAGCTCGAGGCGTGTCCGATGCGTCCGAACCTCGTCGCCTGCGCCAGGATGCCGTGCGCAACCGCGCCGACGTCCTCGCCGCCGCCGAGCGGGTCTTCGCACGCCGCGGGCTGGAGGCGACGGTCGAAGACATCGCCGCCGAGGCCGGCGTCGGCGTCGGCACCGTGTACCGCCGATTCGGTTCGAAGTCCGAGCTGATCCAGACCCTGTACCGCGAACGCCTCGACCAGGTGCTCGAGCTCATCGACCACTGCGCGGCACTGCCCACCGGCAGGCAGGCCCTGCACGCCGTGATGCGTGCCTTCGTCGACCTGCAGACTCTCAGCCGCGCGCAGCAGCAGCTGCTGTTCTCGACGGAGGCGCCCGACGCCGGCGTGCTGCGCACCGAGGTGGAACCACGATTGACGGCGATCATCGAGAGGGCCAAAGCCGAGGGCGCGGTGCGCGCCGACTTCGCCGCGACCGATGTGCCCGTGCTCACGCATGCCGTCACCGATGCCGCGACGCGTCTGCCCGACGGCGGCCGCGAGCTCGCCGTGCGCCATCTCGAGCTGCTATTGAAGGGCCTGGCGCCGGGCGACGACGAGGTGCCCGTCCCACCGCCGCTGCCCGACGAGCGGTTCGCCCAATGGCTGCAGCCGGTGTAGCGCGAGGCTGTTCACCTTTCGCGGAGACAGAGGAGTCACCCATGACCACGCCACCCGTTCCCACACTGGCACCGGTGTTCGACGTGCGCGTCACGCTCGAAGCGCCCCTCGAGTTCGGTGCCACCAGTGCCGGCGGACGCCGGATCATCCCGATCACCGGCGGAGAGATCACCGGCGCTCTGGAGGCCGAGATCCTGCCCGGCGGTGCCGACTGGCAGCGCGTACGCGCCGACGGCAGCCTCGAGATCGACGGTCGCTACACGGCCCGAACCCGCGAGGGCGAGCTCGTGTATCTCTCGGTGCGCGGCCTGCGCACCGGCCCCGCCGAGGTGCTGGCCGCCCTCGGCCGCGGCGATGACGTCGACCCGGGCGACTACTACTTCCGCACGAGCGTGACGTTCGAGGCATCCACACCCCGACTCGCCTGGCTGCAGGAGTCGCTGTTCATCGCGTCGTGCATCCGCGAGGCGCGCGCCGTGCGGTACACGGCGTATCAGGTGAGCTGAGCGGCGTAGATCTCTCCGCCCGGGGCTCCCGTCGATGAAGGGACTCTCTCGTACGAACCTCTTCTCCATGCGCGGCTTCGCGCAGGTGTGGCCCGATGCGGAGGCAATTGTGCAACGACCCGTTGCACAATCATTCTTGGGGGCAGACGTTCCGGTCAAGATGCGAGGTGCGACACCGATCGCTCCCCCTTTGCCAACGGTGTCACGGTAAGAGATCAAGCATCTGTGGTCGTGCATTCATCGCATGAATGACCATCTCATTGCCGCTGTCGAAGACCAGCACGACCGTTTCCAGCAGGCGTCCTTGCGTGTCGAATCCGATCCGCAGTTGGCGTGCCGGTGACTCGTCGTCAAGGTCCTCGATCCAGTTGGGCCATGACGCAGCCTGGATCGCATCTTCGTCCGCCACACCATGCTTTCGGGCGGATTCGTGAACGATCACGCTGCGTATGCCGCCAGAGCATCGCGAATGAACTCCGAGCGGGTCTTGTTCTCGTGCGCCGCACGCGCGTCCAGCTGCGCGAGTTCCTCACTCGTCAACCGGAGGGCCACAACCTGTGACGGTTCAGCACCGCGTCCGGGACGGCCGCGGCCCCGCTTCTTGAGAGCCGCGACGTCGTATCCCGCTTCAGCCTCGGTTGCCCAGGCGGCGATCTGGTCCTCCGTGACCGGCACGCCGTCGATCGTCTCGTCCACACTCATACCGCTAATCGTATTACGAAAAGGACGGCGATGGGCGCGAATTGCCTACAACACCTCGGCGAGCTCGGTGGCCTCGCGGATCGCGCGCTTCGCGTCGAGTTCGGCGGCGACGTGCGCTCCGCCCACGATGTGCGCCGTCACTCCGAGGGCGGCGAGCTCGTCGGCAAGGGAGCGATTCGGCTCCTGCCCTGCGCAGATCACGATCGTCGAGGCGGCGACGGTCTCATCCGCCCCGTCCACGGTGATGTGCAGGCCCTCATCGTCGATGCGCCGGTACTCGGCACCGGCGACCATCCTGACCTGCTTCTGCGCAAGCTCGGCGCGATGGATCCAGCCGGTCGTGAGGCCGAGCCCGGCACCGAGCTTCGAGGCTCTGCGCTGCAGCAGCGTGACGCGCCGCGACGGCGGCGTGGTGGTCGGCCGCACCAGCGCGCCCGGCGCGGCGAACAGCGGGTCTACGCCCCACTGCGCGAAGAACTCCTCCGCGCTCTCGCTCGGCGCGTGCGTGAGGAACGTCGCCACATCGAACCCGATGCCGCCCGCGCCGATGATCGCCACGTCATCGCCTGGCACCACATCGCCGCGCAGCACATCGAGGTAGCCGACGACGCTCGGGTGGTCGATGCCTTCGATCTCGGGCGTGCGCGGCGTAATGCCGGTGGCGACGACCACCTCATCCCACCCCTGCACGTCGACGGCCCGAACCCGCGTGCTCAGGCGCACGTCGACCCCGAGTTCATCGAGCTCGGTGCGGAAGTACCGCAGCGTCTGCGCGAACTCCTCCTTGCCGGGAATGCGCCGGGCCACATCGAATTGGCCACCGAGCACCGGTGCCGCATCGAACAGGGTCACCTCGTGCCCGCGACGAGCCGCGGACGTCGCGGCGGCCATGCCCGCCGGCCCTGCACCGACGACTGCGACGCGTCGCGATCGCGTGGTCGGGATGCCGAGAAGAATCGTCTCGCGCGCAGCACGGGGGTTGACCAGGCAGCTTGTGAGCGTGCCCGCGAGAGTGTGGTCGATGCACGCCTGGTTGCAGGCGATGCAGGTGTTGATGCGATCCGCCCGCCCCTGCCGCGCCTTCTGCACGAACGCGGGGTCGGCCAGCAGCGGCCGTGCCATCGACACGAGGTCGGCGGCCCCCTCAGCGAGCAGTCGCTCTGCAACCTCGGGGTCGTTCACACGGTTGCTGACGGCGACGGGGATGCCCACGGCATCCATCACCTTCCTCGTCGCATCGGCGAACGCCGCCCGCGGCACCATCGTGGCGATCGTCGGCACCCGCGACTCGTGCCAGCCGATGCCGGTGTTGATGAGGGATGCCCCGACCCCCTCGATCTGCCGTGCAAGGCGGATCGTCTCGCCCAGGTTCGCGCCATCGGGCACGAGATCGAGCACCGACAGACGGTAGAGCACGAGCGGGTCATCCCCGATGCGCTCGCGCGTACGCGTGACGACCTCGATCGGGAACCGCATCCGCCGCTCGGCGTCGCCGCCCCAATCGTCGTCGCGCTGATTCGTGTGCGCGGCGGTGAACTCGTTGATGAGGTAGCCTTCGCTGCCCATGATCTCGACGCCGTCGTATCCGGCATCCATCGCCAATTCGGCCGCGTGGGCGAAATCCTCGACCGTCTGCTCGACCTCGTCGCCTGTCAGCGCGCGGGGCAGCAGCGGGTTGATCGGCGCCATGATCGCACTCGGCGCGACGAGGTCCGCGTGCTTGGCGTAGCGACCGAAGTGCAGCAGCTGCACGACGATGAGCCCGCCCTCGGCGTGCACGGCGTCGGTGATCAACCGGTGCCGCGCGACGTCGTCATCGGTGGCGAGTACGGCACCCTGGTCGACGGGGCGCCCGGCATGGTTCGGCGAGATACCGCCGGTCACGATGAGTCCGACCTCGCCGCGAGCACGCTCGGCGTAGAACGCGGCTATGCGCTCGAAGCCATCGGACTCCTCTTCGAGACCCAGGTGCATCGACCCCATGATCACGCGGTTGGGCAGTGTGACGGCGCCGACCTGCAGCAGGCTGAGCAGGTGCGGATAGGCTGGCGCCTGCAGCTCGGCGACGGTCCCGCCGCGCGCGGGAACAGTCACGATCCCACGGCGGGACGGTTGACGGCGACGACCTCGGAACGGGCGCCCATCGCCTCGGCGAGCGCCCGCAGGCCGGAGAGCGGGCGCACCATGACCATCAGCTCGTCGATGAGCCCTTCCTCGTTGACGTGAATGAAGTCGCAGCCGGTGATGGCGCGGTCCCCCACCCGTGTTTCGAAGACGAGGGCGTGGTCCGCGCCGTCGGAGATGACCCGCGCGTAACGGAATTCCTCGAAGACCTGGATCACCGCCCCGAGGAGCGTCTTGGTCACATCGCGCCCGCGATACGGTTTGTGTGCGACCGGACTGCGGAAAACCACGTCGTCCGCGAGGGTGGCGGCGATCGCCTCGATGTCGCCCGCTTCGGCGGCCGATCTGAATGCGTCCATGGGGTGCCTCCTTGCACGTCCTTGAGCTCCGAACCTACACAACAAGTTGTATAGGTGCAAAGTTTCATTGTGCTGCTAGCGTGGGTTGCACCATGGCGCTCCGCAACGCGATCCTCACAGCCCTGCTCGACGGCGAGTCGTCGGGCTACGACCTCGCGAAGACCTTCGACGTGACGCTCGCGAACTACTGGAGCGCGACATCCCAGCAGCTCTACCGCGAGCTTGACCGCATGGAGACCGAGGGACTCGTCAGCGCACGGCTCGTCGTACAAGAGCGTCGCCCCAACAAGCGCCTCTACGCGATCACCGACACCGGCCGCGCCGCCCTGCACGCGTTCGCCGCGCGCGCGCCGAAGCCCACCGCGATCCGCGACGAGCTGCTGGTGCAGGTGGCGGGGATGGATGCCGCAGATCTGCCGCACGTGCGCGAGCACATCGCCGCCGCGCTCGACGCGTCGCGCACGAAGCTCGAGCGCTACCGTCGTTCGCGCCGACATCTGCTCGAAGACCGGACTGCGGAGGAGTTCCTCGCCGAGGCCGAGCGGATCGGACCGTTCCTCACGCTCGAGTGCGGCATCGTCTTCGAAGAGGGCAACGTGCGCTGGTACGAGGGAGTGCTGGAGACGCTCGAGCGGCGAGGCGAGAGTCCGGTCAGAGACGAAACTTCCTCCCGCGCGGCTTCGGGGGACGCACCGTCCCGCTGAGAGCGATGGTCGACTCGGGCGCGACGGCCGCGGCATCCACCGACTCCAACCGCGCATCCCGATCGACGTCGGCGCCGTTCCTGATCTTCAGCACGAGGGGCAGCACCTCGGTGGCCATCACCGCGGCTTCGCTGGCGAGTTCGAGGCCGAGGACGAGCCCCGATGCCACCGTGACGGCTCCGGTCGCAAACGTGACGATCGACGCCGCGACGCTCAGCGCGATCGCCACCAGCCCGATGAAAGCGACCGAGGCTGCGACCGGATGGTCGCGGACGAACGCCCCGATCTTCCCCCATGCTGAACCGAGCCCCTGGTCGAGGATCTCCAGGTCGATGCGGTCGGTGGCGAGGATGTCACGGATGTAGCCCCGGGTCGGCTGCTCACCATCCTCCAACGCGTGTGCCACGACCAGCGCGGCATCGACGCTCAGCCGTACGAGCTGCTGCAGGGCGATCTGCGCATCGAGGGAGCGACCAGGAGTGGTCACCAGCATCTCGAGCGAGTCCAGCGGCAGCACGGGCTCCTCACGCGCGCGGGACCACTCCTCGATGAGCGAAGGCTGGTCCAGCATCGTCTGCACGACGAGGGCGAGGTCCGCCTCGTAGGAGGCCAGCCCCGGCGACAGCGTCACGCCGATGTCCGACATGGGCGAATTCTAGCCCGCTGGAGACGACTCTGACCAGGGATTTTTGGCGGAGACGGAGGGATTTGAACCCTCGGTCCCCGTGAGGGGACTCCACCTTAGCAGGGTGGTGCACTAGGCCTGACTATGCGACGTCTCCATGTGATCAGCACCCGTGGGCGTGAGCACGTCTGTCAATACTAACCGGTCGACGCGCCCACGACGAACCACCTCAGATCGCAGGAATACGGCATCCACCCGATGTCGGCCGGCTACCTTAGCGCGGAGTGTAGGGGGTGCGATCAAGGAGACATCATGACCATGCACCCCTCACTCAGCTACGACATCATCACCCAGCAGCTCGAGGAGCGCGCCCGCGAGGCCGAGCGCCGCCGCTTCGTGCTCGATCACCCCGACCAGATCATCCGGATGCCGCGCAAGCCGTGGGTGCGGGCGATCGGCCGGTTCTTCCACCTCGGGCACCGCACCCCACGCTCGCGCCGCACCGTTCGCGCGTAGCGATGCCGACTTCCGGCGTCGATGTCGGAGGTGCCTGGCACCATGGAGGCATGGCCTTCACCGCGACATCATCGGCCACGGCGGCACCCATGGTCGGGCGTGAGGCAGAGCTTGCTCGCCTCGACGCGCTGTTCGCGCGCGCCGAGGGCGGGCAGCCCACGGCCGCGGTCGTCGCCGGCGAAGCCGGCATGGGCAAATCGCGTCTGATCCGGGAGTTCGTCGCCTCGGTCGCCGACCATGCCGACGTCGCCACCGGACGGGCCGTAGACTTCGGCGGCTCGCCCGCCCCCTACGGCGCCGTGCTCGGGCTGCTGCGCGATCTGGCGACGAAGCGCGGCGCCGACGAGCTGTGGCGCGCGGCCGGTCCCGGGCGCACGGCGCTGCTGCTGCTCATGCCCGAACTCGCCGAATCGGCCGAGACCGCGGCATCCACCCCCTCTCTCGATACGCAGCCGACACCCGAGCGCCTGCGCGAGGCGTTCGTCACCGCGGTCGAATCGCTGGCCGAGAACCGTCCGCTCGTGCTCGTGATCGAAGACCTGCACTGGGCCGACGAGGGCACGCTCACGCTGCTGTCGTTCCTCCTGCGGGTCGTCACGCGCGGGCGACTGCTCGTCGTGCTGGGCTGGCGCAGCGACGAAGGCCGGCGTGCCAACCCCGTGCGGCTGTTCATCGGCGAGGCCGAGCGCGCCCACCTGCTCGAGCGCATCACGCTGAGCCGTCTCGACCATGCCGCGGTGCAGACGCTGGTGACGGCGCTCGGCGGGGCCGACGACCCCGATGCCGTCGATCGGCTCGACGAGCGGGCCGAGGGCATCCCGTTCTTCATCGAAGAGCTCGCCTGCTGCGCCGACGGACCGCTGCCCGACACCCTGCGCGATGTTCTGCTGGCCCGCTACGGGCAGTTGTGGGAGGATGCCGCGGCCACCGTCCGCGTCATCTCCGCGTCCGACGCGCCACTCGAACACGACACTCTCGTGGCCCTCACCGGATTTGACGATGAGCGGCTGAACGCGGCCATCCGCGAGGCCGTGGGCACCGGCATCCTCGTCGTCGACGACGACCGCTACACGTTCCGGCACGCGCTGCTGCGCGAGGCCGTGCACGCGGAGCTGCTGCCGGGCGAGCATGCGGCGCTGCATCGTGCATATGCCGAGCACTTCCAGGCGCTCATGGATGCCGACCCGCGCCGCGACCTGCAGGCGGCGCTCGCCCACCATTGGCGGCACGCGCACGAGCGGCGACGCGCGCTCACCGCGGCCGTCGCGGCGATGCTCTCCGCCAAATCGCGCTACGCGTTCTCGACCGCCGCGCGCTTCGGGCGCATGGTGCTCGACCTGTGGGACCAGGTCGACGACGCCGAGGCCGCCGCCGGCATGGACCGCATCACGCTCATGCAGCGCATCGCATCGATCCTGCGCAATGCCGGCGAGATCGAGCGTGCGCTGGCCGTGGCCGACCGGGCCCTCGACGAGGCTGAGCGCACCGGCATCGACCCTGCGTTGCATGCACGACTGCTGCGCGACAAGTCGGTATATCACGTGAATCTCGGCCGTCTGGGTGCCGTCGCACTGCTCGAAGAGTCTCTTCGTGTGATCGACGACGCGCACGTCGACGACCCTGAGCTCAGCGCCGGTGTGCTCAACCTGCTGGCCGCGCGGCTCATGGTCGCGGGGCGCGCCGGCGAGGCGATCGAGATGGCCACCCGCTCGGCCGGCGTCGCTGAACGGATCGGCTCCGACCAGCGATTGTCGGTGGCGCTGAACGTGCGCGGTGCTTCGCGTGCGCACAGCGGCGACGTCGACGGCGGACTCGCCGACTATGCCACCGCACGGGCCCTCGCGCACGATCAGAGCGCGCAGCTGCGCTACGACGTGAACTACTCCGACCTGCTGACGGTGCTGGGCCGTTATCACGAGGCCATGACCGTGGCCGAAGAGGGCCTCGAGCACGCGCGCGCGGTCGGGCAGGCGCGCACCACGGGATCGATTCTGACGCAGAACATGGTGCAGCCCCTGCTCGAGCTCGGCGAGATCGACCGTGTCGACGAGCTGCTCGCGCGCGACCTCGAGCTGCGCACCTTCCCCGTCTTTCGTATGTACACGACGACCTCGCGCGCCCGCGCCCTCTCCTGGCACGGGCATCCCGAGTCCGCGGCGGCCCTGCTGCGACAGCAGCAGTCCGCCATCACCGCGGCCTCGACATTCGAGCGCCAGGTCTGGTCATACGGCATGCACGCACGACTCGCGATCGCGCAGGCGGCGGATGATCGGGATGCCGCGCTCTCGATCGTCCGCGAGATCCTCGATGACGACGGCGAGCGCACCGCGCATCTCACGCGGCTGCTCCTCGAGGCGAGCGCGGTCGTCGCTGATTTGCGCGCGCACGGACTGGATGTGGACGATCTGGTCGTGCGGGTCGCCGACGCGTGGGATGCCGTACCCGCCGAGCTCCGCCCGGCAACGTGGCAGCGCATCCTGACCGCTCTTCTCCACCCTGACCCCGAGTCGCTCACCGCCGCCGTCGAGACGGCCGACGGGCGCGATATGCCCGCGACGTTCCGCGTGACGACGCGGCTCGCGCTCGCGCGCAGCCTCCTCGCCGCCGGTCGACGGGCCGACGCGGCATCAGTGCTCGCCGACGCCAATGCGCATGCCGAGGCCCTCGCGCATGAGCCGCTGCGGCGCGAGGTCGCCGCGTTCGGTGCCGCCTCGGGACTCACCGAGACGGATCGGGATCAGGATGCCGCGCTCGCCGAGCTCACGGCGCGCGAGCGACAGGTGCTCGAGCTCATCGCCGAAGGGCTGAGCAACGGCCAGATCGCGCAGCGGCTGTTCATCAGCGTGAAGACCGCGAGCGTGCACGTCTCGGCGATCCTGCGCAAGCTCGGAGTCTCGAGCCGCACCGAGGCCGCCGTGCTCGCGACCCGCGTCGACGCGTAGGAGGCTGGGCGCGCGCCGGCGCGCTCGCGCTGCGATCGTCGGGGTTCGCGCTGCAGTCATCCGCGTTCGCGGCCCCACTCCTCCGGTCGCAGCACGACTCGGTGTCCGCGCACGCGTTCTCGCGCTGCATTTATCCGCGTTCGCGGCACTCTTCTGCGTTCGCTGCACTTTTTCTCACGCCCGGGCGCTCCGCGCTGCAGTTCTCGACAGTCGCGCGTGAGATTCGCAAGCGCGAACCTCAAGAACGACAGCGCGAGGAAGTCGGGGCGCGGCGACGACCGGTGACCACAGCATCCATCGGTCTCTTGACTCGCGTCGCCCGCTCAGAGGCCCGGCATACAGCGGAGGGTGTGGGATTCGAACCCACGGGACATTGCTGCCCACTGGTTTTCAAGACCAGATCCTTCGGCCGCTCGGACAACCCTCCCGACGGCGAACCGTCAGAGGATGAGTCTACCGGGACGCGACCTCGCGAAAACACGTGCGACCTCGCGAGATACCGTGCGACCTCGCGGAGCCCGCATTCGCGAGGTCGCACCAGATCCCGCGAGGTCGCACCAGATCCCGCGAGGTCGCACCAGATCCCGCGAGGTCGCACCGCGTGCGGCGCAGCACCGGGTGCGCGCAGCACCGCGTGCGGCGCAGCACCGGGTGCGCGCAGCACCGCGTGCGGCGCAGCACCGCGTGCGGCGCGGCACCGCGTGCGGCGCAGCGCCGGGTCCACCTGCCACGCGGCGCGCGGGTCAGCGGCGACGCAGGGCGCGGATCACGGCGGCCGCGCCGCCGTCCATCACCGAGGTCGTCGTCTCGCCCGCGGCATCCCGCACTTCCTGCGGCGCCTGGGCCATCGCCACCGCGCGCCCGCCGTTCTCGAGCGCCCAGCGGAACATGCCGAGGTCGTTGCGTCCGTCGCCCATCACCAGGACCCGCGACGGGTCAAGTCCCATCCACCCGCGCACGAGCTCGAGCCCGCTCGCCTTGTCGACGCCCTTCGGCGCGATGTCGAGCCAGGCGGTCCAGCCGATCGCGTACGACACCTGGTTGAGGCCGATGCGCTGCACGAGCTCGAGGAAGTCCTGCTCGGTCTGTCCCGGAGAGACCACGACCACACGCGACACCGGTTGCGCCGACAGCTCGCCGAAGCTCACCCGGATGGCCTGCGCAAGATTCCAGTTGTCCATCGGCTCGGTGTACAGCCGTCGCCCGTCGGCGAGCTCGACCATGTAGTGCGCCTTCGCGACGTTGTCGCGGATCAGCCGCAGCACCTCGCTCGGGTCGAACGTCTCGGTGTGGAAGCGCTCGTACGCCGCCACTCCCCCGTCGGTGCGCCGCATCACGACGGCGCCGTTCGAGCACACGACGTACTCGGGGTTAAGGTCCAGCGCCGCCAGCACGCCGCGCGTGCCCTCCCAGCTGCGCCCGGTCGCCAGCGTCACCTCGTGCCCGGCGTCTTGCGCGTCGCGCACCGCGGCCACGATGCCGGGGCTCGGCGACTCGTCCTCGAGCAGCACGGTGCCGTCGACGTCGAGCGCGATCAGCAACCGGGTCGCGACGTGCGCGGCGACGTCCTCGAGCAGCGCGGCGGTCTCCTCGGGCGACTCGATGTCGACAGAGCCGGTCTCGGGCAGCCGCGTCACGCGACGGGCTCCAGCACCTCGAGTCCGCCCAGGTACGGCCGCAACACCTCGGGCACGAAGACCGAGCCGTCGGCGCGCTGGTGCGTCTCCAGGATCGCCACGAGCCAGCGCGTGGTGGCGAGGGTGCCGTTCAGCGTCGCGACGTGCTGCGTCTTGCCGCCGTCGGGTCGGTACCGGATGTCGAGCCGGCGCGCCTGGAACGTCGTGCAGTTCGAGGTCGAGGTCAGCTCGCGGTACGCGTTCTGCGTGGGCACCCACGCCTCGATGTCGTACTTGCGCGCCGCGGACGAGCCGAGGTCTCCGGCGGCGACGTCGATGACCCGGTAGGTGAGGCCCAGGTCCTGCAGCATCCGCTCCTGCATCTCGACGAGCCGCAGATGCTCCGCTTCGGCTTCCGAAGGAGACGTGTACACGAACATCTCAAGCTTGTTGAACTGGTGCACGCGGATGATGCCCCGGGTGTCTTTGCCGTACGACCCGGCCTCGCTGCGGTAGCAGGTGGACCACCCGGCGTAGCGCAGCGCGCCGCGCGAGAGGTCGACGATCTCGTCCATGTGGTATCCGGCCAGCGGCACCTCGCTGGTGCCGACCAGGTACAGGTCCTGCTTCTCGAGCCGGTACACCTCGTCGGAGTGCTGGCCGAGAAAGCCGGTGCCCTCCATGACCTCGGGGCGCACCAACGTCGGCGGGATCATCGGCACGAACCCGGCCTCGATCGCGCGCTGCAGTCCCAGCGACAGCAGCGCGTACTCGAGCCGCGCACCGACACCCTTGAGGAAGTAGAAGCGGCTGCCCGACACCTTCGTGCCGCGGTCCATGTCGATCGCGTCGAGCAGCTCGCCGATCTCGAGGTGGTCACGCGGCGTGAAGTCGAACGTCGGCACCTCGCCGTGCGTGCGCAGGGTGACGAAGTTCTCCTCGCCACCGGCCGGCACGTCGTCGATCACGATGTTCTCGATGCGCGAGAGCACAGCGTGCGCGTTCTCTTCGGCCGCGGTCACGGCCTGCTGCGCCTCCTTGACGCGGGCGCTGAGGTCCTTCGCCTCGGCGACGAGCGCAGCCTTCTCCTCTTTCGGAGCGGCGGCGACCTTCTTGCCGTGCGCGTTCTGCTCGGCGCGCAGCTGCTCGAACGCGGTGATCGCCGCCCTGCGCGACGCGTCGGCGGCGAGCGCGTCATCCACCGACGAAGGCTCCTCACCGCGCTTGACCTGAGAACGCTTGACAAGCTCGGGATTCTCGCGCAGAAGAACGGGATCGATCATCCGACAAGTCTAGTCAGCGGCATCCACCGGCCGCCGGTATCGTGGGGCCATGAGCGACGAGCCCGAGCACCGACGGCGAGCCGCACTCATCTACAACCCGATCAAGGTCGACAAGAAGCGGCTGCGCAAACGGGTCGAGAACGCGGCGAAGGACGCAGGCTGGCGTCGCCCGCTGTTCTACGAGACGACGCCTGAGGATCTGGGGCAGGATGCCACGGCCCGCGCCCTGCGCGAAGGCGTCGACGCCCTGCTGGTCGCCGGCGGCGACGGCACCGTGCGCGCGGTGTCGGAGGCGCTGATCGAGAGCCGTGTGCCGCTGACGATCGTGCCCAGCGGCACCGGCAACCTGCTCGCGCGCAACCTCGGGCTGCCCCTCTCGGACCAGGAGCGCATCATCCGCGCCACCTTCGACGGCCGCGTCGAGCCGATCGACATCGGCATGGCCCACCTCACCCGCGCGGACGGCTCGACCGAGGAGCACGGCTTCGTCGTCATGGCCGGGATCGGGCTGGATGCCGCGATGATCGCCAACACCAGCTCACACCTGAAGAAGACCATGGGCTGGGTCGCCTACGTCGACGGCGCCGCGCGGGCGCTGAACGGCGCCGAGCCGTTCCGCATCATGTACCAGCGCAGCGGCGGTCGCCTGCACACGACGAAGGTGCACAGCATCCTGTTCGCCAACTGCGGCACCCTGCCCGCCGGGATCTCACTCGTCCCCGATGCGTCGATCGCCGACGGGCTGCTCGATGTCGCGCTCATCCAGCCGGCGGGCCGGTTCGGCTGGCTGGGAGTGTGGCGCAAGGTGTGGTGGGACAACTCGGTGCTCCGCCGCACCCGCTCGGGCCGGCGCCTCATCGAGCGGCGGCACAACGCATCGGTGCGCTACATGCAGACCACGCTGGTCGACGCCGGCGTCGATGAGCCGCACCCGGTGCAGCTGGACGGCGACGAGTTCGGCGAGGCCGTGCGCATCCACTGCCAGATCCTGCCGGGCGCGCTCCTGGTGTCGTTGCCGAAGCGCCGAGCACCGCTCAGCCCTTGACGGCGCCGCCGATCCCGCCGCTGTTGAGGAACGCCCGCTGGAACACGAGGAAGATCACGACCGGGATGAGTGTGGCGATCATCAGCGCCGCCAGGTAGACGCCCAGATCGGTGGATGCCGCGATCTGCGGCAGACGCACCGACAGCGGCTGGATGCCGATGTCTTTGAGCACGAGGTTCGGCCACAGGAAGTCGGCCCACGACGCGTTGATCGCCAGGATCGAGACCACGCCCAGGATCGGCTTGGACATCGGCAGCACCACCGACCAGAACAGCCGGAAGGTCCCGGCGCCGTCGGTGCGCGCGGCCTCGAAGATCTCCCGCGGCAGCGACTCGAAGAACCGCATCACCAGCAGCACATTGAACGCGCTGGCGCCCGCGGGCAGCCATACCGCCCAGAACGTGTTGATGAGCGAATGGCCGATCAGCGGCGGGTTCAGCACCGTCAGATACAGCGGCACCAGCAGCACGACGCTCGGGATGAACAGGGTCGCCAGAACGAACGCGCTGACGATCTTGCCGTACTTGGGCCGCAGCACCGCGAGCGCGAACCCGCCGGTGGTCGCCACCAGCAGCTGCACCGCCCACGAGCCCGCGGCCATCGCGATCGTGTTGAAGAAGAAGTCGCCGATGTGCACGTCGTTCCACGCCTTGGCGATGTTCGACCATGCCCACTCCTGCGGGAAGATCGCCAGCGGGTTCGTCAGCGTCTCCTG
>Ga0180219_1001654_pt1 | contig 14078 bp, 13 predicted proteins | sample eDN3rd30CBELigMG_FD_151338 | JGI IMG/M metagenome (GOLD analysis project Ga0180219, IMG submission 151338) | Enriched Miracle-Growth compost microbial communities from Emeryville, California, USA - eDNA 3rd pass 30_C BE-Lig MG (version 2)... ...
CCGCCGGCGCCCGAGGCCGCCGACCGCGACCTGATCAATGCCGGCAAGCAACCCGTCACGCTGCTGGCGGGCGGCGCTTTTTTCCACCACGCCGATTCGTTCGCCATGATGCGCGGCGGCCATCTCGACATCTGCGTCATGGGCGGGATGCAGGTATCGGCGGCCGGCGATCTGGCCAACTGGTCGCTGGGCCGCGCCGGCGAGCCGCCCGCGGTGGGCGGCGCCATGGACCTGGCCGTGGGCGCGCGGCGCGTCTACATCATGATGGAACACAACGCCAAGGACGGCACGCCGAAAATCGTGCAGCGCTGCACCCTGCCCCTGACCGGCGCCGGCGTGGTCAGCCGCATCTACAGCGACCTGGCCGTCATCGACGTCACGCCCGACGGGCTGGTGGTTCGCGATATGATCGACGGCCTCACCTTGCCAATGCTGCAGTCGCGCACCGGAGCGCCGCTGCGCGCCGCCTGATGCGCAACCCGCCTCCTCCGCCCGATTACGCCGCACCGCTGCCCGCCGACGAACATCCCGACCGGTTCCGCGGCGACCCCGACTTCATGCTGACGCTGTCGCGCGGGCTGCGCGTGATCCGCGCCTTCGGCGAGCGCCGCTACCCGCAGACCGCCGCCGATCTCAGCCGGCGCGCCGGCCTGCCGCGCGCCGTCACGCAGCGCTGCCTGCATACGCTGATCCGGCTGGGTTTCGCCGAGCAGCAGGGCCGGCATTATGTGCTGACGCCGCTGATACTCAGCCTGGGCCATGCGTATTTTTCGTCCACGCCGTTCGTGTCGCTGGCCCAGCCGGTGCTGGAAGAGCTGAGCGCGACGGTAAACGAGACCTGCGCGCTGGCCATCATGGAAGGCAACGAGGTGCTGTACCTGGCACGTTCGGAAGTGCACCGCATCCTGGCCACCACGCTGGGCCTCGGTAGCCGCCTACCGGCCTACTGCACCACCATCGGACGCGTAATGCTGGCGCAACTGTCGCCGGCCGCGCTCGACCGTTATTTCGACACCGTAGAACTCGCGCCGTACACCGAATTCACCGAAACCTCGCCCGCGCGCCTGCGCGAAATCATCGCCAAAGTGCGCGAGCAGGGTTACGCGGTGGTAGACCAGGAACTGGACCTGAACGTGCGCGCCATCGGCGTGCCGGTGCGCGCGGCCAGCGGGCGGGCCTGCGGCGGCCTGAACGTCAGCGTCAAGTCGCCGCGCATACCGCTGGCGCGGTTTACCAGTGAATTCCTGGCGCCCATGCAGGCGGCCGCCGACAAGCTGGGGCAGTTTCTGGTGCTGTAGCGGCGCGCGCCGTCAGGTGCCCGGCAGGCCGCTGGTGTCCAGGGTAAAGGCCGCGGCGGCGCGCCCGATGCGGTCGTTCACCGCCCGCCAGGCATCGTCGGCCGGCGGCGCCTGCACCAGGATGCGCGCATAGCCGCCGCCGTCGAGATCGCGCAGCATGGTGTACAGCGCCTGGGCATAGCGGCCGGCGTCGTCGGGCACCTGGCGCCAGGCCACGCGCGCGTCCAGCTCCGCGGGCGCCGCGCCGAACGCCACGATGGCCACGCGCCCGGCGGGCAGGCCCCGCCCGCGCGCCGCGTCCATCAGGTGTTGCGTCGTCATCAATTCCAGCGGCGTGTGCGGCGCGTAATGCGCCTTCAGGGTGCCCGAGGCGCGCGGCGCGGCGGCATCTGGCATGGCCACCGGCATGTCCAGCACGGCCTCGATCTGCGCGGGCGTGACGTGGCCGGGGCGCAGCAGCACCGGCCCCACGCCCTGTTCGAGCCGCGACAGGTCGACGATGGTGGACTCGATGCCCACCTGCGCCGGCCCGCCATCCAGCACGGGCATGCCCTGCGCCACCTCTTGCGGAAACTCGCCGCGCACGTGCTCGGCCCGGGTGGGCGATACATGCCCGAACTTGTTGGCCGACGGCGCGGCCACGCCGCCATGGCCGCCCGGCTTGCCTGCCGCGAAGGCGCGCAGCAGCGCCTGCGCCACGGGGTGCGAAGGGCAGCGCAAGCCGATGCTGTCTTGCCCGCCGCTGACCGCCGCGCCGGCATGCGGCGCGCGCGGCAAAATGAGCGTCAGCGGGCCGGGCCAGAAGGCGTCGATCAGTTGGCGGGCCGCGGGAGAAATGTTGCGGACCCAGTAACCCAGGTCGGCGCCCGGCGCCACGTGCACGATCACCGGGTGGTTCGACGGCCGGCCCTTGGCGGCATAGATGCGCGCCACCGCTTCGGGGTTCTGCGCGTCGGCCCCCAGGCCGTATACGGTTTCGGTGGGAAACGCGACCAGCTCGCCGGCCAGCAGGCGCTCGGCTGCGCGGGCGATGGCCGCCGCGTCGGGCAAGGCGTGATCAGGCTGGGACATGGCAGCTTACTCGGGCGCGGCCATGCCCAGCGCCGCCGCGACGCGCGCGGCGTCGGCGCGGGCCTGTTGCAGCGTGTCGCCCACCACGGTGACGTGGCCCATCTTGCGGCCGCGCCGCGGCTCGTGCTTGCCGTACAGATGCAGCTTGGCCGCAGGCACGGCCAGCGCGGCCGCCCAATCGGGCTCGCGCGCGGCCGTGGCGCCCGGTTCGAACCAGACGTCGCCCAGAATGTTCAGCATCACGGCCGGCGCCAGCAGCGCCGTGCTGCCCAGCGGCAGGCCGGCCATCGCGCGCGCCTGCTGCTCGAACTGGCTGGTGACACAGGCGTCGATGGTGTAGTGGCCGCTGTTGTGCGGCCGGGGGGCGATCTCGTTGACCACCAGGCTGCCGTCGGTCAGCACGAAGAATTCCACGCACAGCACGCCGTGATAGCCCAGGCCGCTTGCGATGGCGCGCGCCGCCTCGGTGGCCTGCGCCTGCCGCCGCGCATGGGCGGCGTCGCCATCGCCGGCCGCCACCGTGGACACCGCGAGAATGCCGTCCCGGTGCAGGTTGCGCGCCACCGGGAACACCACGTCGGCGCCATCGAAGCCGCGCGCCAGCACGACCGAGATTTCGTAGTCGAGCGGCATCAGGGCTTCGAGCACGCACGGCACGCCGCCGAAACCGTCGAAGGCGGCCAGCGCTTCGGCGCGCGTGCTCACGCGCGCCTGGCCCTTGCCGTCGTAACCCAGCCGGGCCACTTTCAGGATGCCGGGAAACAGCGCGTCGGGCGCGGCCTGCAGGTCTTGCGTCGTGCGAATGGCGGCATGCGGCGCCACTGGAATGCCCTGCGCGGCGATGAAGGTTTTCTCGGCGATACGGTCTTGCACGATGGCCACCGCGTCGGCCGCCGGGCTGACCCGGCACTGCGCCGCGAGCGTTCGCAGGCTGTCGGCCGGCACGTTTTCGAATTCGGTGGTCACGGCGGGGCAGAGCTGCGCAAGCTGGGCCAGGCCGTCCGCGTCATCGTAGGCGGCCTGGATGTGGCGGTCGGCCACCATGGCGGCCGGACCGTCGGCGGCGGGGTCGAGCACGGCGACCCGATAGCCCAGGCTTTGCGCGGCGTGGCAAAACATGCGGCCCAGTTGGCCGCCGCCCAGCAAGCCCAGCCAGCCGCCGGGCGCGATCGTGAAAGAATCAGTGGATGAAGTCATACGGATGGCGCGCCCGGTGCGAGCGCGTGGCTAGGTCAGGGCTTCGGAGGCACCACCATGTTGCGGGCCGTTTCGGTCTGGCGCGCGCGAAACGCCAGCAACTGGCGATGCAGGGCATCGTCGGTGGCGGCAAGCGTGGCGATGACGTGCAGCGCCGCGTTGGCCGCGCCTGCCTCGCCGATGGCGAAGGTTGCCACCGGCACGCCCTTGGGCATCTGCACGATGGACAGCAGCGAGTCTTCGCCGCGCAGGTAGCGCGAGGGCACGGGCACCCCGAACACCGGCACTTCGGTCAGGGCGGCCATCATGCCAGGCAGGTGGGCCGCGCCGCCCGCGCCGGCAATAATGCCGCGCAGGCCGCGCGCGCGCGCCGCGGCGCCGTAGTCGGCCATGTCTTGCGGCATGCGGTGGGCCGAGATGACGCGGGTTTCGTGCGGCACGCCGAATTCTTCCAGCATGGCCACGGCGTGTTTCATGATGTCCCAGTCGCTGGAGGAACCCATGATCACGCCCACCACGGGAGTGGCCGGCGCTAAGGCGGAGGAAGTCGTCGTCATGGCAAGATCGGCAAGGCAGAAGGCGGGCGGGCACCGCGCCGTGGCGCGGCGGGCGGGAAACCCGGTATTTTACCCGGCCTGGCCGCGCGGCGCGCCCGGCGCGCCCGAGCACCGCCTGGCAACCGCCCTGCAACCGCCTAAGAACCGCTGCCGGCCGGCGCCGCGGCGGGCGCCAGCGGAGTGCCCTCGCACTCGCCCAGCCCGCATTCCAGCGAGGTGGCGGCCACGTTGACCAGGATGGCCAGCAGGAACAGCCCCATGACGATCAGGGCGGGCAGCGCGACAGGTTTCTTCAGGGCGTTGTCGCCCCATTTGCGGTCGGCCGCGAGCATCAGCACGCAGAACGCCAGCAGCGCGCAAAAGGCCAGGAAAGCCCAGGAATGGATGGACAGGCCGAACAACGGCGGCCCGCTGGGCGGCTCGCCCGCGCTTGATTGCGCCAGCAGCTGGTTGCCGGCCGCCACCAGGCCGCCCAGCGAGGCGGCGATCACCATGGCATAGTGCAATGGCGAAGGGCCCAGGCGAATATTCAACAGCAGCCCCACCCCGGCCATGACAAAGGCCGCGCGCTGCAGCAGGCACAGCGGGCAAGGAGCGGCGTCGAACAGCAACTGCCAGGCGAATGCCACATACAGCAGGATGCTGATGCCCAGCAACACCACGGTATTGATAATGCGCGAACCGCGCGCGGGGTTCAGCGAAAAGATCACGCTCATTCAGAGCGGCTACAGGGCCAGCAAGAGCGGCTCGGCCAGGTGCACGCGGGCGCCGGCCACAAAGATCAGCAGCGTGGCCAGCCACAGGGTGAAGCAGGGGCGGCGCTTGCCGAGCATGCCGAACCACACCGCCAGGGCGCTGGTCAGAAAGGGCATCATCATGATCATGGCGATCGATCCTCCGGAGGTCGATCGTTACGATACGAAATATTGCGTTGCGCTGGCGGGCAAACAAGCCGGGCAAAGCGCCCTACTTCGCGCGATTGGCGAAGCGAAACCCGGCGTTTGCAGGTGTCAGGCTCCCGTGGGCCGCCTGACACCCAGAGGGTCAGGCCACCAGGCGGTCGAGCGCCTCGCGGTACTTCGCGGCGGTCTTCTGCAGGACTTCCTGCGGCAGGCGGGGGGCCGGCGGGGTCTTGTCCCAGTCTTGGGTTTCCAGCCAGTCGCGCACGAACTGCTTGTCGAACGACGGGGGGCTGATGCCCACGCGATAGCCGTCGGCCGGCCAGAAACGCGACGAGTCGGGGGTAAGCACTTCGTCCATCAGGTACAGGGTGCCGTCGTCGTCCAGGCCGAACTCGAACTTGGTGTCGGCAATGATGATGCCCTTGGTGGCGGCGAACTGAGCCGCCTCGGTGTACAGGCGCAGGGTCACGTCGCGGATGCGCTCGGCCATCTCCTGGCCGACTTCCCTGACCACATGGGCGAAGTCGACGTTTTCGTCGTGCATGCCGAATTCGGCCTTGGCCGCCGGCGTGAAAATCGGCTGGGGCAGCTTGCTGGCCTGCTGCAGGCCAGCCGGCAGCGCAATGCCGCAAACGGCGCCGGTGGCCTGGTAGTCTTTCCAGCCCGAGCCGATCAGGTAGCCGCGCGCCACGGCCTCGACCAGGATCGGCTTCAGGCGCTTGACCACCACGGCGCGGCCGCGCACCTGGTCGAGCTCGTCGGGCGCCACCACGTCTTCGGGCCGCACGCCGGTGGAATGGTTGGGCAAAATATGCGCCAGCTTGTTCAGCCAGAACTCGGTCAGCTCGGTCAGCACCTGGCCCTTGCCGGGGATCGGGTCGTCAAGAATCACGTCGAACGCGGAAATGCGGTCGGAAGCGACGATCAAGAGCTTGTCGTCGCCCACCGCGTACATGTCGCGCACTTTGCCGCGACCCAGTAGCGGCAGGGACTTGATGCTGGATTGGTGCAGGGCGGAAGTCACGAATCGGCCTATGGGAAAAAATGAGCATAGATTACTGCAAATGTTCTTGCCCCGTCCCGCGGCTTCCCCTTGGGTGGGGGCGGCGCCCGTGCGCCGGGCTCGGGCGCAACCAGGCGCCCTCGGCCTGCTGCGCAGGCTGCCCCGCCGCCCAACGCGCCGCCCCCACCCAAGGGGAAGCCGCGGGACTGCGGTGGCCTGATATCGGGCCGTTATCCCGCGCAATGCCTTCATTCAATCAATGCAAGACGCTGCGAGCCAGGGCGTGCCGGACCGGGGGGCCCAAAAACGCAATGAGCAATCAACGAACTTGAACAGCCCCCCAAAAAAGAGCCGGCGTCAAGCTTTTCGTGCAAACTACGCAAAGCTTAAAAGCGTATACGGTGCAATAAGTTAGCTCTTTTTCGGGCCGCTGAGTGAAAGCGCGGCGTTGTGGGCTGGGAGCCACATAAGAGCCTTGAGAAAGCAAGCCGGGTCGCGCTGTAGCGGTGACGATTGCCAAGGACCCCGAGCTTTCCGTAGATCGGAGTCTGCTCCCTCCACAACTGCTGTGAGCGCGTGCATTGAGCTGCGCGGTTGGCGAATTGGATTGTTGATCATCGCACGTTTGGGAACGTAACCGTTCCCGTCCGTTTTCCTGCTGCTAGTCCTTGGCGGGTCGTCCCAAGCGGGCGCAGCGCATACCGCCTACTGTGCCAGGTTCTCTTTCAGATACTCGATGAAGCGTTGGGCCTTCGCTGGCAGCAGGCGAGTTTCGGTGAGTGCATGCACTTCAATGGGTGTTGCCTGCCAGTCAGGCAACACCTGCCGAAGGCGCTGCGTGCCCATCCCTGCGGTGTCCGACACGCTCTGCCGAGCGAGCAGCGCGATGCCCAGGCCATCTGCGGCCAGACGCTGCATCATGCCAACGTTGTTGAGATGAAACCTTCCGTCCACGGGGACTTGGGACTTGGTGCCGTCACGCAGCAGTGTCCAATGGGTCTCGTTCGGAAAAAGAAGGCATTCGTGTTGCGATAGCTCGTCTGGCGTCCCTGGTTCGCCATGCGCATCCAGATAGGACGGCGACGCATAGAGACAGCGCGGCACATGCGCGATCTTGTGGCCGACAAGATGCGAATCCGCCAGCGCCCCCATGCGGATCGCCACATCGAAAGGTTCCGCGACGAGATCGACGCGGCGCGGCGTCAGATCGAACTCGAATGCGATACCGGGATAGCGGCGGCAGAACTCCGTCAGGTGGGGGGTGAGGAACACGATGGCGAAGTCCACCGGCAGGGAGACTCGAAGCACGCCGCGCGGCTGCGACACCAGTTCGCCGAGCTGTTCATGTGCCAGCCGCGCCTCCTCGACGATGCCCCGGCTGCGCTCGAAATAGAGTTGTCCCGCTTCGGTCAGCTCGATGCGGCGTGTTGTGCGATGCAGCAGGCGCAAGCCGATCACTCTCTCCAATGCCAGTATCCGGCGTGACAGCGTCGAGCTTGGCATACCCAGCGCCTCTGCCGCGCGGCGAAAGCTTTTGGCTCGCGCCACTTCGACGAACAGGCCCATGTCCCGCAAATGGTCTGTGGTGTGGTTTGCCTTCATTGCGCCAAAAATGGGATTCTTAAATGAGATTCTCCGTATTTACACCAAATATGATTCATTGGACAGTGTGATATCGGCAGGGGTGGCGCCGCAGTCCACCTTGCATATTGGAGAGCTGCAATGACAGACAACCGTGCTTCCTGGCGTGACGCCGCTGTCCTGCTCATCGACCATCAGGTCGGCACGATGAGCTGGGTGAAATCGATCCCTTTCGAGGAAATGAAGCGCAACGCGCTGATGCTCGCCAAAACCGCCCGCATCCTGAAGTTGCCTGTGGTCCTGACATCGAGCATGGAAGACCATGCCCAAGGGCCGCTGTTGAGCGAACTCGCGGAGATACTGCCGCAGCAGTTCCAGTCGCGCATCCAGCGCACGGGCATCGTCAATGCCATGCTCGACGAACAGTTCGCCGCAGCTGTGAAGACGACCGGACGCAAAACGTTCATCGTCGCCGGGGTCACGAATGACGTGTGTACGGTGTTTCCAGTGCTGACTCTATTGGAGGCCGGTTATGAAGTGATGGTCGTGGCCGATGCCGGTGGTTCACCCGGCAAGACGGCCGATGATCTGTCGCTTGATCGGATGCAGCGTGCGGGTGCCACGCTGTTGGGCACAAACCAGTTGCTGGCAGGTTTGGCGGGTGACTGGTCGACACCGGAAGGTGGCCAGATCGTCGAAGTGATCGGTCAGGCCTTGCAGGCCTGATCGCAGAATGGGCTGCCCGAGTACACCGGGAGGAATGGAGCCATGAAGCTTTACTACGCGCCTGGGACCTGTGCGGTCGCCTGCTGGATCGCCCTGGAATGGGCCGGTGCCGACTTTGAGGCTGTGCGGGCTGACTCCGCTTCGGAGACCTTTCGTCGCATCAACCCGCTGGCCATGGTGCCTGCGCTCGACATTGGGGGGCCACGGGCGATGACGCAGGCCGACGCGATTCTCGCGTACATCGCAGAAATGCATCCCGATGCGCGACTCGGTCCGGACCCTGATGCGCAAGGCCGTTTCGAGTTTGCCGAGAGCATGGCGTTTCTGACGGGTGACTTCCACCCCGCATTCTGGCCTTTCTTCACGCCACAGCGCTTCACCAAGGACCACGCGCCCCATGCGCTTGACCAGGTTCGCGCAGCATCGCACGCCCGTATCGACCGCGTCATGCAGCATCTCGACCGATTGGTCGGGCAAGGCAGCCACGTGTATCGGGAGCGCCGTACCGTCGCCGACGCCTATGCCTACATCATGGCGAGATGGACGGCCAAGCTGCCCAAGACCTGGAAGGACTATCCGAACATTGCACGCTTTCATGCGTGCATGGAGCAGGATCCGACCGTACAGGACGTACTGGGCCGTTCGACCGCATGATTTGATGTGTCCAGGCGATGCCTCGTGGCGATCGCGGCTCACGAGGCCACCTGCGATGCACGCGAAGTCATTGACGGCGAGAACGCCGTGATACGGTGAAGGGAACAGCAAGACCGCCTACACCCCACTCAGCCACACACCCGCCGTTGGCAAGTGCGCAGCACGCGCAGGCCCGGATCAACGATTCAGGCCGGAGGCGTCAGGGATCAGCGCCGAATGGCTGTGATTTGGCACGAAGCACAGGGCGCAGCCCGCGAGCCCGACGGCGGTACGCCGGGACGCACGGCTACTGCTTGTCGTCCTTGAGGGGCAGCGTTCCGCGAGATTCGAGCAGCCGCCGCGTGTTCTCCAACTCTTTCTGCAGCAACTCGGCGTCCGGCAGTACTGTCCGGTAGTTCGCCGCCATCACCTTGGTCGGCAAGCCATCCAGTGCATACCGCGCCAGGGCATGGCCCTTGTCAGCGCACAGGATCAGGCCCACCGGCGGGTTTTCGTCCGGGTACGCCCAATGCTCCTTGGCATAGTTGCAGTACATATGCATCTGCCCCACATCGGCATGGGTCAGGCTGCCCAACTTGAGGTCGATGATGACTAGGCAGCGCAGCTTGCGATGAAAGAACAGCAGATCGACCCGATACCAGGTCTGGTCGATGCGCAACCGACGTTGCCGCCCGACGAAGGTAAAGCCTTCCCCCAGTTCCAGCAGGAAGTCCTCAAGGCGCTGGATCAAGGCCGCTTCCAGGTCGGATTCCGAATACTCGTCCTTGAGGTCGAGGAACTCCAGCACATACGGGTCTTTGATCGCATCATTGGGTGTGACCGCATCCTCGGGCTTAGCCAAGGAGCCCTTGACCAGCATCGCGGCCTTGTCCTTGGACAAGGCCGTGCGTTCGTAGAACTGGCTTCCAATCTGCCGATCGAGCTGGCGCACGCTCCAGCCACCGCGCAGCGCTTCGGCCTCGTAGAACTGCCGGGCATGGTCATCCTTGACCGACAGCAGTCGGACATAGGCCGACCACGGCAGAGTAAAAACCTGGGCCAGTTCGGAGAGGTCGAATTTCCGAGACACCGTCTCGGAATTCTCGATGGGCAGTCCGTTTCCAGATTTCCGAGACAGTGTCTCGGAAATTGCTTCAAGGGGGTAAGTGGCGAAGAAGCGCCGCATGTTCTCCAGGTTGTCCGGGCTGAACCCGCGCCCGAATCGTGCAGTCAGGTCGGCGGACAGTCGCGCCATCAACTGATCGCCGTAACCAGCCCGCCGCCTGCCTTTCTGCTCGGCCTCGACGATCCGGCGGCCAATCTCCCAATAGCTGGCCGTCATCAGCGCATTGACACTGCGCGCCGCTGCCTGACGCGCGGCGTCCAGCAGCTCGACGATGCCGCCGTGGATGCCGGCATAGCCAACCGGTAAGGCGGCGGGCTTCCGCGTTGCCACAGGTGTCTTCCTTGTCATGCTGTTGCCTCCATAGAACGGGATGCCCCGGTAATCGCCAGTCGCCTGCTCGCCACCAGTTCGGCCGCATCCCGTACTGGCTTGTCCTCGGTATGAACATAGTGCATAAACATCGCCACAGTCTTGTGGCCTGTGAGCTTCATGCCCACCTTGGTCGGCACGCCCGAATTGGCAATATCGGTGGTCGCCCGGTGACGGATGCCGTGCGTGCCAACGTGCGGTACACCAGCGGCCTTGAGTACGCGCGTCCAGCCGCCGTAGTGTTCGCCGTGGGTCATGTGCCGGGTCGGGTCATTCGGCGACGGCAGGACGTAGGGGCAGCCGTCCCGGCGCGGCGCAGTGGACAGCAGCCGATAGGCTTCCTCGCTCATGGGCTTGGAGATACCGCCGGTCTTGCTGTCGGGCCAGACGACGCGGCGCTTTTCCAGATCAACCCATGCCCATTCGAGCGGGCAGATTTCCGAGCGGCGGGCGGCAAACTCGAATTGCAGGCGGATCGCCAGCGGGATGACGTAGTTTTCCAGTCCTTCCGCCTCCAGGTGTTCCAGGTGACGGAATATCCGCACCAGCTCATCGTCCACGATGAGCCGAGTTTCCTTGCCGGGCGGGTACATCGGGACGTGGCGGCACGGATTCGTGCCGTCCGGGCGCAGCCCCCACACCTCGGCCAGGTTGAACATCTTGCGCAGCACGCCGAAGGTGCGGTTGGCCTCGGCCTGCTTGTAGGCCAGCTTCTTCATCAACGCAGCCACGTCCGGGCGCTTTACGTCCTGCACCTTCGTCCGGCCCATGATCGGGATGATGCAACGGTCGATGACGCCCTGATAGCCGCGCTGCGTGCTGGGCTTGTTGCGCTGCTTCGAGTAGTCCTCCATGAAGGTGTGGCAAAACTCCTTCATCGTCGGTGCCTTGCGGGCGGCATTCTTGGCTGCGCTGGGGTCGCCGCCCTTGCGCACCTCGGCCAGCCATTCCTGCGCCATTGTGCGTGCCTGATCGACCGTCAGTTCCCCGTACTGGCCCAGGGCAGGCTTGCGACGCTCGCCGGCGTTCGTGCGGTACTGGAGCATGAACACCTTGCGGCCCACCGGGGTAATCTTGCACAGGAAGCCCGGCACCACGGTGTCCCGCAGTTCGATGGCCTTATTTTGGGGTTGTGCCGCATCGACTGCGGACTTGGTGAGCTTGATCTTCGCCATGATGACTCCTCGGAAAGCCCGGTTTCCAAGAGCCGCATGGGAGCCACGCGAGGAGAAGCCGGGTCAAGTTTCGGAAAGCACCGGCATATGTTGAACTCGCCTAAGTAATTGATAAACCTGCTGTATCGAGCCTTGGCGTAGTCCAGCGAAATGCGGTACTGGAGTCATCGTGAAACAAAAAAACCCGCATCGTTTAGCCTACCCACACTTTCATCCAGGACCCCTCATGCCCCAAGAACCCGAGTTCACACCACTGACCGGCGGCTGCCAATGCGGCGCCATCCGTTACGCGATCACGGCCGAACCCATGGTGGCGGCAACCTGCCACTGCCGCGATTGCCAGTACGCAAGCGGCGGCGGGCCGGCGCATGCGCTGGTGGTGGCCTCTTCCGCGCTGCAAGTGCTGCAGGGCCGGGCGCATGAACACCGCTATCGGAACGATTCCGGAAACATAATCATGCGCAGCTTCTGCCGCGATTGCGGCACGCCGCTGTTCGGAGGCCCGACCGATGCCAGCTATGCCATCGTGAAGGCCGGGTCGCTGGACGACCCAGAGCAGTTCCGGGCCCGCATGGCGCTTTGGACAGATTCCGCGCCCTCGTGGCACCACATCGACACCACGATACCGTGCTTTGCACGCAACTCGCCGGGCTGAGGGGCCGGCCGCCCGGCGCCGCCCCGCGGGGCGGCGCTTGCCTGATCAGGCGGGGTTTACTGCACGACCTGGGTCAGCTTGCCGGCCGCGTATTGCTGGGCCATTTCGGTCAGGGGCAGCGGCTTGATCTTGCTGGCGTTGCCCGCAGTGCCGAACTGCGTGTAGCGCTGCACACAAATGGCCTTGGCGGCGGCGCGCGCCGGCTTCAGGTATTCGCGCGGGTCGAACTTGCTGGGGTTTTCGGCGAAGAAGCGGCGAATGGCGCCGGTCATGGCCAGGCGGATGTCGGTGTCGATGTTGACCTTGCGCACGCCGAACTTGATGGCTTCCTGGATTTCTTCCACGGGCACGCCGTAGGTTTCTTTCATGTCGCCGCCGAATTCGCGGATCTCGGCCAGCAGTTCTTGCGGCACGCTGGAGCTGCCGTGCATGACCAGGTGGGTATTGGGCAGGCGGGCGTGGATTTCCTTGATGCGCGAGATCGACAGGATGTCGCCGGTGGGCTTGCGGGTGAACTTGTAGGCGCCGTGGCTGGTGCCGATGGCGATGGCCAGCGCGTCGAGCTGGGTCTTGCGCACGAAATCGGCGGCCTGCTCGGGGTCGGTGAGCAGTTGCTCGCGGGTCATGGTGCCCTCGGCGCCGTGGCCGTCTTCCTTGTCGCCCTTCATGGTTTCCAGCGAGCCCAGGCAGCCCAGTTCACCTTCGACGGTGACGCCCAGCTTGTGGGCGATGTCGACCACCTTCTTGGTGACGTCGACGTTGTAGTCGTAATCGGCGATGGTTTTGCCGTCTTCTTCCAGCGAGCCGTCCATCATGACGCTGGAGAAGCCCAGATCGATGGCGCCCTGGCAGACCTTGGGCGACTGGCCGTGGTCTTGGTGCATGACCACGGGAATATGCGGATAGGATTCCACCGCGGCCTGGATCAGGTACTTCAGGAAGCCTTCGCCCGCGTATTTGCGCGCGCCGGCCGAAGCCTGCATGATCACCGGGCTGTCGGTCTCGGCGGCGGCTTCCATGATGGCCTGAACCTGTTCCAGGTTGTTGACGTTGAACGCGGGAATGCCGTAGCCGTGCTCGGCGGCGTGGTCGAGCAACTGGCGCATGGAAACTAGGGCCATGGGGTGGTCCTCCTGAATGGCAATGGAACGAATGGTTGAAGCCTTGCTGAATCAAGGGATTTTAGCTGGGATTGCGCCAACTCTCCCCGCCCGGGTGTCACGGGAGGTGTCAGGATGTCCCGGCCACGGCCGCCGTGGCCGCGCGCCGCGCCGTGGCGGCCGCTTTTTTCAGCCTTGACCGACTGTAAACAACTCAACCAAGGGCCGGGAAATAGCCCCTGCCATCCAGCTTCAGTCGTTCACCTCGCAACCCACCGGCTCGCCGTCATCGAATTCGACGTCGTAGGTGTGTTCGGCGTCCCAGGGCACGGTGAACCACATTTCGTAGCCGTCGCCGCTTTCGTCGAACAGCCACACAGCCCGCAGCACCGCGCAGCCGGCCATGGCCTCGGCGGTCTGCTCGGGCAGCCAGCGGGCCGGATCGATGCCCTGTTTCAGCCAGAGTTCGGGCGAATAATGGTCGAGCAGGAAATCGGCCGCCGCCAGGACCTGATCGTCGAGCCGCGCCAGCAGGTCTCGCACCATGCGCGACGCCGACGGGTCGGGCGCCTGGCCGTCGGTCTGGATCATGACGTGGATGGGCGGGCGCCCCGGGCCGGCCGGGACGTTCTCGGCAGCCCACAGATCGGGGGCTTCGGGATCTTGCACGAAATTCAGCGCTGCC
>Ga0180219_1001661_pt1 | contig 14042 bp, 14 predicted proteins | sample eDN3rd30CBELigMG_FD_151338 | JGI IMG/M metagenome (GOLD analysis project Ga0180219, IMG submission 151338) | Enriched Miracle-Growth compost microbial communities from Emeryville, California, USA - eDNA 3rd pass 30_C BE-Lig MG (version 2)... ...
ACTTCCGCCTGTAAGCATGGAAACACTGATGCCGCCAACTTTTGTGAGATCACGGTTTCCAATCACGGTATTATTAATAATCTTCACGGAATCTGAAATCGACATCCCGATATTAATCTGCGGAGCATTGCTGTTATCAGTATTATTTCCGAAAAGATAATTATTTTCTAATGTTACCGAAACGGCACTGGAAACTCCGGAACCTATTCCTGCTTTTGCATTTTCGATAAACTGAGAATTTTTCACAACCGGACTACCACTATAAAAGCTTACCGCTCCGCTGCTGGAAAGTCCGCCATTATTATGACGAACGATGCAATTGTCCATCAAAAAATTATCTGTTAAAACTCTTACACCGCCTCCATATTCTATCGTTGTATTTTTCATTTCGGCAACGGAACCTATTTCAAAACGGATACCCTTGAAAGGAAATCCTGCATCCATAGCTGTTATCAGGAAATCAGACGCAGTTGTAGTATAATTACCATATACATATAATCCATAACCTGAGTCTACTTTCAAAGGTTTGTTTTCATCAATAACTAGATGATCGGTAGCAGAAATGGTGATGTCATTTTTCATCCAATAGAAATCTCCCATATCTTGTAAAACTGCAGGAGCAGCTGCGGAAAGTGAGCTTAATGTATAATTGGTTCCGTTTCCGGGAGTGGTAAACTGGGCAAAAATAAAAGTGCATAAACCCAGCGATAACAAAGTGTAAAATCGTTTCATATTTTTTCAAATTTTGCCCAAAGTTAAAGATATTCTTTGAAAGATAAGATTCTGAAATGTTAAAAAATCTTGTGAAATTAGGCTTATCTTTACACAAAAAAAAAAGAATATGGATTTTTCTGAAATCATAATCGGAGCAATGCGTTGGGGAATATGGGGTGCAAATTTTTCGGTTTCCCAAACCCGGAAAATGATCGAAATCTGTTTAGAAGAAAACTTTTATACCTTCGATCACGCTGATATTTATGGTGGTTATACTACGGAAGAACTTTTCGGAAAGGCTTTTTCCGAAATGAAAGTTGAAAGAGAAAAAATTCATTTAATCTCTAAGTGTGGGATAAAAATGAATTCTGAAAAAAAGAATTACAACATAAAATCCTATGATTATTCTAAAAATTATATTCTGAATCAGGTGGATGAAAGCCTGCAAAATCTAAAGACAGATTATCTTGATCTTTTATTGTTGCATCGCCCATCACCTTTGATGGATCCCGAAGAAATTGCTGCTGCATTCGGAATTTTGCGAAACTCCGGGAAAGTTCGGAATTTCGGGGTGAGCAATTTCAGTGTTCATCAGTTTGATTTGATTTCAAAATATTTTCCTTATCTCGTTACCAATCAGATAGAAATATCTGTAAACGAAACGAAAAGTTTCACCGATGGAACGCTGGATCAGATGATGGCAAAAAATCTGCGACCGATGGCTTGGAGCGTTTTGGGAAATTATTACAGCAACCCAGATTCTGAACAGAATATCAGAATTAAAAAAATCCTGAACGAATTGTCCCCGAAATACAACGCCGAAGAAAACCAGCTTCTCATCGCATTTCTGCGCAAGCATCCTTCAAAAATAATTCCTGTTGTAGGTACATCAAAACCGGAAAATATCCGGAAATTTAAAGAAAGTATCTCTATAACTCTTGAAACAGAAGATTGGTTCCGGATTTGGGAAGCTTCAAAAGGAAAAGAGGTGGATTGATTTTTCCATTATTCTTTCACCAAAACCAACGCATCATTGTAATAATACAATTCCCCGTTTTTTGAAATGCTGTCAAAATAAAATTTTATGGAATATTTCCCAAGTTGGGTAACTATTGAAATTTCCTGCATTTCGTGCCGTCCCGTTTGATTTTTGTAATTTTCAAAAAAATGGATAATTTCCGGCATCAGATTTTTTTGTTCACCGGAATTTAAAGCCACCAAAAACATGGGGTTTTCCTGATACATTTTATCAGTAATTATGATTTTGTCTTTTTGCAAAATCATTTCTTTCGTTTCGTAATTATTCTGAAATGCAGGACTCAGTTTTCGCAGATTGGCAATATACTGATAGTCTTTTACAGGAATTACCGTTTGTAAAGAATATAATTCCAGATAATTATTGATATTTTGATTGTTAATAATATTCGGGAAATATCCTTTTACTAAATTTCCTGCCTTCCAATAATTCATCATTGCAAATTCTTTTTTCAGTTCTTTTTGCTTTGGAGCATCCATTAAATTTAATAAAAAATCAAATTCTTTTCTTTGGGTTAAAAACTCAAATTTATCACGAATGTCAATTGCAGTTTTATAATCAAGCTTTTGATCAAAATCAATTTTACGGTTTCGCAGGAGATGATTTTTTTCAAGAGTTTGCAAAAGTTCTTTTTTCTGACTTCTTTTTGCTACCGAAAATGCATTGTAATAAGGGAGTATTAAAGCAATAAGTCCAAATGCAAACAACGAAACCGGAATAAAACGGATATCCGATTTTTTTGAAAATATAAAATACAGAACAACCGAAGTAAGCCAAATGGCGATGAGCAGAACAAAATAGCGCGGTTCGGTAAAACCGTATTGCAAAATTCTGGTGAAAATAGCAACGTAAAGCAACACCAAAAGCGGAAGCAACGTGTAATAAAAAATTTTTGAAAAACCTTTAACCCACGATTTTGCAGAATCAGCTTTCAGAGGATGTACCAGCAATAAAGCAAGAATACCAACCACAGAATAGGCGAGAACGAGATAGGAAACCCAACCTCTCGGAAGTTCCCAATTAATAATAATTTTGATGCAATAAAAGTAAAGAATGAGCAAATAAATCAGTAAAAGAGGAATAAGAATAAACTGCGTGAAAAATTTTAGAATTAAAGGATAATTTCCATCTTTTTCCAAATGCTGAAGTCCACTTTCATTGAATAGAAGAAATATAAAACAACTCCCAAAAATAAGCAGAAAATAAAATGTTTCCTGGTAAATTCTGCTGTTAATATTCAAATCAAAAAGTTTGTCAACCGCCAGAATAGCAAGCTCTACACCTGCTGTTAAAACTCCTGTAAATACGATGGTAAGAAATAAATTTACAAAAAGATTCTTGTTATATTGCCAAAAACCAATCTCTTTTCTGGATCGCAAAAAAGCTCCGAAAGCCACCAACAAATGCGAAAGTATAAAAATGGAAACAATAAGGTACACATAATTTTCTGTAAAATATTCCTGCTTTTCCGGCAGAAAAAGCAGAAAACCGATGAGAAATACAACTCCTAAAATTTGCAATAAAATTTCTTTCCCTATGCGCTGCGAAATCATTTTCAGAGCAAACATCACTGAAATGCCTAAACAACAAACTATTGTAAATTTTGAATATGCAAAATTTTGATATTTCCAATTTGGGTTTTCAGACATCAAAATTGCGCCAACAGAAGCCAATAATGCCATTGTAAGAATCATTGGAAAGCGCAATAGCAGATGTTTGGCTCGCAAAAGGATTTCGTTAAATCTATTTTTCATAGGTTTTTTTTAGATTTTGAAGTGTAAGGAAATGTCAGCTTTTCTTTTTCTTTTTGTTTTTCTTCTTTTTTTTCTTTTTCGGCTGTGTAAGTTCACGGATAAACTCTGCAACCGGATTTTCTTTTTCTGCTTCTTCCTTCACCGGGATTACGGTGGTTTTGATTTCAAAAAATTGCGATAATAATGATGAATTCAGGAGTTTTTCATCTATCATTGTTTTTATAAGCTCTGCCGGAGAATTCTGGAAATAATTTTCAACAAGATTTTTCAGTAGAAAATTTCTGTAATCTTCGAAAGAAACCGCAACGCTATACCGGAAAATTCTTCCTTCTTTTTCGGTGGTGAGGAATTTCTTTTCAACCAGAATTTTAAGATAAGTGGAAACGGTATTTTGGTGTGGTTTCGGTTCCGGATGCTGTTGCATTGCTTCTTTCAGATAAAAAGATTTCATTTTCCAAAAAAGCTGCATCAGCTGTTCTTCGGCAGAGGTGAGGTGGTGTATTTGCATTACTGTTTAAGGTTCAAGGTTTAGTTTAGATTCTAAACATTTATCATCACATAAATATACATCAATGAAACCAAAGCGGCAATACCAAATCCTGCAAGAACTTCTTTCAGGCTGTGTCTTTTCAGAATAATTCTCGTAATTCCCACCAAAACGGAAATGCAGAACCAAACAATTCCCAATGTAAAATCCTGAACAAAAAACAACGCCGATACAAATACATTGAAAGCAGTGTGCATCGAACTTTTGATGAAATAATTACTGATCTGCATCAGAACCAAAAGTATGGTAACGAAAAGCATTACAAAATCTATCGTATCATTTGCAAAATAATCGTAAACCAAATAAACAACAATAACTGCAGCAATGAAAAAATACAACGTTTTCCGCTGATTCCTGTTGGAAACATCCATATTCGTATATTTTCCCCTTTTCACATTCCACGAAATCCAAATGATAATTGGGAGAATCAGGAGAAATAAAATCGGGAGAAAACGTAAAAATCCTTCTTTTGCCGAAAAATTTTTGACACTGAAATAAATGTAATAAATGAAAAATGAAGTCAGCGGATTGAAAAAATCCGAAAATACCCGTGAAAGTTTTAGCAGAAAACGATTTTGTGTGGAAAGCATAAAAACAGTTATGCCTCAAAAATAAGTTTTTTTTGGAATCCGGGATTTAAGAAATCGTTAAACTTTGGTGCAAGTTGCCCAAATTGCATTTGTAATTATTTGGTGGCAAATATCATCCTGTCGTTTCCGGAAATGTCTTTCAGCAAAAGCGATTGGGAAAATTTTTTAAATAATTCCAAAGTTTCTTTTCCCAGTTTCTGATTGATTTCCAGAAATATCAATCCGTTTTCAGAAAGATAATTTTCACTGTCTTTTGCAATTTTTTCATAAAAAACCAGCGGATTGGAAGTAGGAGAAAACAGTGCAATTTCAGGCTCGAATTCCTTTACGGAATCCGCAATTTCACTACGTTCATCAATTCCGATATAAGGTGGATTGGAAATAATGATGTCAAATTTTTCCTCCAAATCTTCCTTCAGGAAATCTTTCCTGATGAAACGTATTTTTGTTTGATGAAAATCTGCATTTTTTTGAGCTATTTCCAGAGCTTTCGCTGAAATATCAATCGCAGAAATATCTGCATCGGGAAAATGTTTTTTCAAAACAACAGGGATAATTCCGCTTCCGGTTCCGATGTCGATGATTTTTGGATTTGAAGTTTGAAGTTTGAAGTTTTGAATTTTTTCGATTGCAAATTCCAAAAGTTCTTCGGTTTCCGGTCTTGGAATGAGAACATTTTCATTCAAAAAAAATTTCATTCCGTAAAATTCGGTTTCGCCCAAAATATGCTGATATGGTTTTCCGGATTTTAGCTCTGCGAGAATGTTTACCAGCTCCTGCTCATCACTTATCAAAAGTTGCTGATGCGAAAATCTGCGCTGATGTTTAGGCTCGAAACCTGTGATTTTTTCAGCAAAAATGGTGTACAGAAAAGCACTTTCCGGTTCGTTGTATAACGGCAAAAGTTCAGATCTAAAATATTTTTTGAATTCGAGAATGGTCACCTAATGTTTGATTTGAAATTTATTTTACCATTAAGAAATTAAGATCATTTAGTTAAAAAAAAATCAATTCATTGATTTGACTTCGTTGAACCTCAATTTTCCTTACTTTCTTTTATATTAATTGATAATCTTAATGTTATAAAAAAAAATTTGCCCGCCAGAATTATCTTGTAAATACCAGATTTGTATCGGTAGATAAGGTTTCATCAATCCGGTAGCCTTCATAATTAAAAGTCTTCACATCGTTCAAAGTTTTTGCTTTTGTTTCTGCACAAAATCGCACTACTAAACCTCTTGCGTGTTTGGTGTATACTACAATTGTTTTTGGTTTTCCGGATTTGATTTCATAAAAATCGAAATTAATAACCGGTGCGTTCAGTTTTTTTTTATCGAATACTTTGAAATATTCTGTACTTGCAAGATTCAGGATCATGTCTTTGGATTTTAATTCGGAATTCAATTGTTCCGTTACTTTTTCTTTCCAGAAATCATACAGATTTTTATAATGATCGAATTTAAAGTTTCTGCCCATTTCCAAACGATAAAGCATTACTTTGTCCGATGGTTTCAGCAAACCATACAATCCGGAAATCATCCTGTAATTTTTCTGGAGATAATCCACTGAAGATTTACCAAGCGTTTTTGCATCCAAACCACGATAGACTTCACCCACAAATGCAAACATTGCGGGGCAGCTTTCTTTCGGTTTAGGATTGGGTTTCCAGTTTTGGTTTCGTTGCCAGTTTTCGTCGGCAAGTTTGGGTGAAATCTCCATCAACTCCTGAAGAAATTTTGGGGACTTTTCTTTTAAAAATGATTGTATAAAAGCAGCATCTTCAATGAACTTCGGTGTGGAAGATTTCAAAAATTCGGTAGAATTTTCAATGTTCATCAGTTTTGCAGGGGAAGTAACGATTTTCATAAATAGTATTGAAATAATGGATAATCTTATTTTTTTTTGCGGATTTCTTTTTTACAAAATTCCTTTTCCCTCTCTCAGGATTTCCGGTTCTCCGGAAGTGAGGTCTACAATTGTTGATGCTACATTATCGCCATAACCGGAATCGATAACAATATCCACAAGATGGTCATATTTTTCGGCAATAAGCTCGGGATCTGTGGAATATTCTATAATTTCGTCATCATCTTTTATGGAAGTAGAAGCGATCGGATGTCCTAATTTTTCTACAATCAGCTGAGGAACAGAATGATCGGGAACGCGGATTCCCACCGTTTTATTTCCTTTATAAGCTAGTGGAAGATTTTTATTAGCTTCCAGAATAAAGGTAAAAGAACCCGGAATATGGCTTTTCAAAAAACGGAAAACAGAGGTGTCGATCGGTTTTGTAAATTGCGAAAGATGACTGAGATTATTGCAGATAATGGAGAAATGTGCTTTTTCCAGCTTTACTTTTTTCAGTTGTGCCAGCTTTTCCATTGCTTTAAAATCAAAAATATTACAGCCTAAAGCATAAACCGTATCGGAAGGATAAATAATAAGACCGCCGTTTTTCAAAGACTTAACCACTTCATTGATAAGGTTTTCCTGCGGATTTTCGGGATATATTTTCAGAATTTTTGCCATACACAAATGTACGAAAATCGTTTATACAAAATGTTTTTCTAAAAATTTTGCTGAAAATAAAAATAGTTGTATATTTGCATCACAATATCGCGGGGTAGAGCAGTAGGTAGCTCGTCGGGCTCATAACCCGGAGGTCGCACGTTCGAGTCGTGTCCCCGCTACAAAAGCAAATCGTTTCAAAAAATTGAAACGATTTTTTTATTTTTGTCAAAATTTTTATATGCCAGATCTTCCGGGAAATGCCATCCACGATTATTTCTTTCAGGAATCAAGAAAGAAACTTTTTGTTCATGATACTTTCGGACCGAAAGTGGAAATGCCTGTTGATTTTTATTTCCGGGATTATAAGCAAATGCCGGAACTGGAAAAAAAAGCATTGAAACTCTGTAAAGGAAAAACATTGGATATTGGTGCAGCAGCAGGTTCGCATATTCTGGAGCTGCAGAAAAATAATCCCGAAGTTTATGCATTGGAAATTTCGCCAAAAGCGTGTGAAGTAATGAAAAGCCGGAAAATCGAACACATCATTTGTGAAGATTTTTTTAAATATGAAGGACAGCAATTCGATACTTTGCTATTGATGATGAACGGGATCGGTATTTCCGGAAATCTTGAAGGTTTCCGGGATTTTCTGAAAAAAGCGGATTCTCTGCTTAACGAAAACGGACAAATTGTTTTCGATTCCTGCGATATTTCCTATATGTACGAAGATATTCCGTTTCCTGAAAACTATTATTACGGTGAAGTGCAATGCAGATATGAATATTCCGGAGCACTTACCGATTGGTTCAGATGGCTTTATCTGGACAAAAATACAATGAAATCCATCGTTGAATCTGAAAACTGGAGAGCGGAAATTGTTTTTGAAGACGAAAATAATCAATATCTTGCTGTTCTTTCCAGAAATTCGGAGTTGTAACTTGATTACTTTCACAATTTTTTCTTTCAATTCTACTAAATTTTATTACTGAAAATCAATTATTTACTAAATTTAACTTTTTATAACTAAAAAAATAGTTGTATAATCAAAAATAAATCCTACATTTGTATAACTAATATTTTAGTGATAAAAATATTCAGCAACATTTTATAATTAAAAAGATTATGAAAATCCAGTCGCTCACAAAAGCAGAAGAACAGGTAATGCAGTATTTGTGGAAAATAAAAAAAGGTTTCCTGAAAGACATCCTCGAGGAATTTCCCGAACCAAAACCTCATACCAATACGGTTTCTACAATTCTGAAAGTATTAAAAGAAAAAGATTTTGTGGATTACACTATTTTCGGGAGACAACACGAATATTTCCCGCAGATTTCCCAGGAACAGTATAGCGGAAAATCCATGAAAAGTCTGGTAAAAAATTATTTTTCCGGATCCTACACCAATGCGGTTTCTTTTCTGGTAGAAAAAAACGAAATGAGCGTAGAAGATTTGGAAATGCTTCTGAATGAACTTAAAAATAAAGATTAATGGAAACTTTTTTATTCTATTCCGGAAAAGTGATTTTCACTTCCGGTGTAATGTTTCTGTACTATCAGTTGTTCTTAAAAGATAAGACCTTTCATCATTACAACCGGTTTTATCTTTTGGCGGTGATGCTGGTTTCCTTGCTTTTGCCTTTGTTGAAAGTAAGTTATTTTACGGTTGAAGTAAATAGTGATATTTATTTGTTAATCAATACATTAAAAAATTCAAACTCTAATACTATAGGTTATGATTTCAGTTATTTTAAAATTATTGCTGTCGGTTTTGGATTGCTTTCTGTCTTTTTTCTGACAAAATTTGCAATCGGAATTGCGAAAATTTCAGGATTTAAAAACCACTTTCCAAAAGAAGAAATCGAGGGAATCAATTTCTACAGAACCAATCTTGACAATGCTCCGTTTTCCTATTTCAGAAACCTGTTCTGGAAAAACTCCATCCTTATTCAGTCGGATTTGGGAAAACAAATTCTAAAACACGAAATGGTTCATATCGAACAGAAACATACTTTGGACAAAATTTTCATTGAAACCATTAAATCAATCTTTTGGTTCAATCCGTTTTTCTACCTGATTCATAAAGAAATACACCTTATACACGAATATCTGGCTGATAAAAAAGCCGTAAAACAATCGGACACCAAAGCATTTGCGCAGATGCTTCTGGCAAGTCATTTCTCCGGAGAAATGTTACCGGCAACCAGTCCGTTTCTTAGTTCTAACCTTAAAAAAAGATTAAAAATGCTTAAAACACCCAAAACAAAATTCAGCTATGCGCGAAGAATTTTCGCATTGCCGTTACTTTTCGTCATCGCATTTGCCTATCTTGTAAATGCGAAAAACAAAGAAATAAAAGCAACCAACATCGAAATCGCAAAAGCAGTACAGCAAATAAAATCGGATACCATAAAAGCAGATATTGTCCCGATTCCCGAAGAATTGGAAAAATCTACAGAATCAGCGATTAAAAAGCTGGACAAAAATGATAAGGATATCGCGGATTTAAGAAAAAAAATTCAGGAAAAATCGAAAGAACTGAAAACACTTTCTCCGGATTCTAAAGAGTTCAGCGACAAAATTGAAGAAATCAATTCCCTGAGCGGAAAAATCAGCGATATTGCCAGTTCGCAAAAACTTATAAATAATGTCTGGGTATATTCCGGAGACGGAGAATTTTTTGATTCTGCCGAATTTAACGGGAAAATGCAGGAGAATATGAAGAAGATTCAGGAGAAATTCAATTCCAAAGAATTTAAGGAGCAAATGGCTAAAAATCAGGAATTCTTCAATTCCGACGAATGGAAAAATACCGTAAAGCAATTGGAAAATATAAACTTCGAAATGCCCAACATTACTATTGGTAAAGACGGAACCAAAGTTTTTTCCGAAAATCCTAAGATATTTTTTAAAAATGATTCGGACCGGGTAAGAGTTTTCGGTGATCATGCCAAACTTTCCGCAGAGCAGAAAAAAGAAATTTCAAAAATAGCAAAAGAGCAATCCAAGCTTGCCAAAAAACAGGCTGATCTGGCTAAAAAGCAAGCTGAACTTGCCAAAAAACAGGCGAAAATAAGCGGAAACCAAAGAAAGGTAATGGTTCTTAAAAATGCTCCGAATACCATTTATTTCAATACCAATGATTTGAAAGGAAGCAATATTACGGACGGTGTAAAAATTTATATCGATGGAAAGCTGTCTACAAGAGAAGAAATGAACAAGCTGGATCCTGAAAAAATAGATCATATGAACGTGAACAAAAACAGCAACAACGGCAAAGAAAGCGGAGAAATAAGAATCACCACCAAAAAATAGAAATCCTTATTGCCAAAGCATTTTGCTTTGGCAATTTATTAATCATTCAACATCGTAAAATTATGAAAATTTATACTTTCCTGCTTTTATTTTCTGCTATTTTTTTCAGTGCGCAAAACCAGCGTTTTGTGTATGAATACAGGTTCGTTCCCGATTCTATCAACACCGGCGATGTAAAAACCGAAATGATGAATCTGGATGTCAGCAAAACCGGATCAAAATATTACAGCGATACCGTTTACAAATCCGATTCCATTATGAAAGCTGATCTTGAAAACCAGCTTAAAACCACCGGAATAATGAACGTAAAATCGGATATGAGAAAAGGAAATGTCCGTTATTCTGTCACTAAAAATTATCCATCTTACGACGTATATTTTCATAATAAAATTTTGATGGATGGTTACAAAGTCAAAGAAAACAGAAAAATAACATGGAATATTCTTCCTGAAAAATCCAAAATCGGAGAATGGAATGTACAAAAAGCAGAAACCAATTTCGGAGGCAGAAAATGGACCGCATGGTTTTCATCCGATATTCCGATTCAGGACGGCCCGTATAAATTTCACGGACTTCCCGGGCTTATTGTAAAAATAGAAGACCAGACACTTTCTCATATTTTTGAACTGAAAGCCATTTCTAAAACTGGAGATTTCCCCGTAGAAACAGACGTTTTTAAAACCAATGAAATTGAAGTAACGCCAAAGCAATACGAAAAAGCGGTAAAAGACTACGAAAACGATCCGACAAAAGGAATGAAACAAATGGCAATTGGCGGTGCGAATGTTATAATTACCGGCAAAAGCGCAGATAATGAAAAATTCATGCGCGAAAGAGAAAAGCAAATCAAAGAAAACATCCGGAAAAACAACAATAAAATTGAACTTTCTTCAAACTAAAAAAGCATATCAAAATGCATAACAAATTACTTATCTTTCTTTTTGTTTTCGCTTTTCAGCATTTTATTTTTGGGCAGGTTCACCGGTTTTATTACGAATATGAGTACATTCCGGATTCCACCAGCAAAGAAGATGTGAAAAAGGATGTAATGCTGCTCGACATTGAAAAAAACGGCTCCAAATATTACAGCTACGAAAAATTTGTCTCAGATTCGTTAGCCAACGAAAGCCTGAAGAAACAAATACAATCCGGCTCTAAAAATATCAGTGTCAACAGAAATGTAAAACCGGGAACGGTGGCATTCAGCGTTACCAAATCTTATCCGGAATTCACCACCGATCTTCATACCGGCATCAGCACCGATCTGTACATGGTTCGCGAAGAAAATAAACCGGAATGGAAAATTCTTCCGGACAAAGAAAAAATCGGAGAATGGAATGCCCAAAAAGCAGAAACCAATTTTGGAGGAAGACATTGGATTGCTTGGTTTACCACAGAAATTCCTTTTCAGGATGGGCCTTACAAATTTTATGGTTTGCCGGGACTTATTGTAAAAATAGAAGATACATCAGGTTCGCACCGCATGATTCTGAAAGGCACGAAAACATTCAGCATTCTTGAACAATCCGAAGAAGCAGAACTTCCGGAGAATTTCACTTCCATCGGAATGAACCAGAAAGAGATCGCCGCAACTGAAGCCCAGTTCAAAAAAGTTTGGAAAGCGTACAAAAATGATCCGGCAAAAAATATGCGTGAAATGATGATGAAAGCTGGCGGCGGAACTTCGGTGCAGATTCGCTTCAAAAGTGATGACGGAAAAGAAATTACCGATAATCAGCAGGCAATCCGAGCCATTGAGCAAAACGCAAAAGAGAATATTAAAAAGAATAACAACCCGATAGAACCCGAATTGTACGAATAATATTCCGTATTAGTATCAATTTTAGCACCTCATTTGAAGCGTTTTTCTTACCTTTACACTTATGAAAAATAAAACAGTTTACATCACAGGCGGAACCAAAGGAATCGGTTTCGGAATTGCAGAAATATTACTGAAAAACGGTTATAAAGTTGCGATCAGCGGAAGGAATACGGAAGATATTAAAAAAGCGGAAACAGAACTGAAAAATATTTCGGAAAACATTATCGGCATACAGTCCGACGTGCGAAATTTTGAAGACGAACAACAAGCCGTTTCAAAAATTGTTGAAAAATTCGGAAGTCTGGATATTGTCATTGCCAATGCAGGTTTAGGAATTTTCAAACCAGTAGATGAGCTTTCCCTTGAAGACTGGAATGCGATGACCGATACCAATCTTACAGGATGTTTCCATACCCTGAAAGCTACAGTAGAAGAGCTGAAGAAAACGGAAGGATATTATATTACGATTTCCAGTCTTGCAGGCACTAATTTCTTTGAAAACGGTTCCGGCTATAACGCTTCAAAATTTGGAGTTGTTGGCTTTACACAAGCCGCAATGATTGATCTGCGAAAGTATAATATTAAAGTTTCCACGATAATGCCGGGTTCAGTTGCTACCTATTTCAACGGGAACATTCCGTCCGAAAAAGACGAATGGAAAATCCAGCCCGAAGATTTGGGAAATTTAATTATTGATCTGCTGAAGATGAATCCACGCGTTTTACCGAGTAAAGTGGAAATAAGACCTTCGAGACCGCAACCTAATAGATTGTAGCACAACCTCAATATCAGAAAAGCACCTGAAAAAAGGTGTTTTTTTATATCTGTATTTGGGCAGATAATAAAGACACATTTAGCATAAAACATTCACTCCTAAATTCTTATTTGCTGAATAATTAAAAATTATGCATACATAGTAATTTTATGTATCTTAGCGAAAATTAAAATTACTGTTTTACCAATGAAAATATTAGTTTGTATAAGCAGTGTTCCCGACACTACTTCAAAAATCAACTTTACGGCAGATAAATCTGCTTTCGACAAAAATGGAATTCAGTGGGTCATCAATCCTCTTGATGAATTTGCACTCACAAAAGCAATACAGCTTCAGACAGCAAAAGGCGCAAATGTAACCGTGGTAAATGTTGGCGGCGCAGAAACCGAAGCAGTTATCAGAAAAGCTCTGGCAATCGGTGCCAATGATGCAATCCGTGTAAATATGGAACCAAAAGACAGTTTTTCTACAGCTAAAGAACTTGCTACTGTTGCACAAAACGGAGGTTACGATCTAATTCTTTGCGGAAAAGAATCCATCGATTATAACGGCGGTTCGGTTCCGGGAATGCTTGCGCAATTTCTAGGGCAGCCATTTGTAAACGCTTCCGTAGGATTGGAAGTAGAAGATTCCGGAGCGAAAGTTTCCCGCGAAATTGAAGGTGGAAAAGAAACCATTTCCGTAAATCTTCCGGCAGTAATTGCAGGACAAAAAGGACTGGTGGACGAAAAAGAACTCATTATCCCAAATATGAGAGGGATTATGTCTGCCCGCACAAAAACGCTTCAGGTAGTAGAGCCTGTTTCTTCTGAGGTGAAAGTACAAAGCGTATCTTTCGACAGTGTTCCGCCGAGAGCTGCGGTAAAGCTTGTTTCTCCGGATAATCTTGATGAACTGGTGAGATTGCTTCACGAAGAAGCTAAAGTTATCTAATCTTTTTAATCATTAAATTTTTTAATCTTTTAATTTAAAAAAAATGGCA
>Ga0180219_1001664_pt1 | contig 14028 bp, 14 predicted proteins | sample eDN3rd30CBELigMG_FD_151338 | JGI IMG/M metagenome (GOLD analysis project Ga0180219, IMG submission 151338) | Enriched Miracle-Growth compost microbial communities from Emeryville, California, USA - eDNA 3rd pass 30_C BE-Lig MG (version 2)... ...
TCGACGCCGCGCCGTAGTCGCCGGTGCTCGACGCCGCGCCGTAGTCGCCGGTGCTCGACGCCGCGCCGTAGTCGCCGGTGCTCGACGCCGCGCCGCGGTAGCCGGTGCTCGACGCCGCGCCGCGGTAGCCGGTGCTCGACGCCGCGCCCTGGTAGCCGGTGCTCGACGCCGGCGATTCCGGGTCGACCGGCTTGCACCGGCTGGTGGTGTACTCGATGGCCGCCTTCACCAGGCCCGCGATGGTCAACTCGGCCTTGATGGAAATCTTGCGGCTGGCGACCTTCGAATCGTCGTCGTGGCGGTTCAGGTCGCCGGACTGCTCGACCAGCGCGAAGCCAGAAGTCAAAGTGCATGACGCCATAGGATCTCAACTTCGATCTGCGATAAAGCATGGCAAGAACCGCGCGCGATCATTCGTCTTGCTGGGCTACTCGCTGCAGGATCTGATGAGGCACCTTGAGCGGCAGATGCTGAAGGGCATGACATGGGATAATTATGGTGAATGGCATATTGATCACATCATGCCGCTCTCCAGTTTCCAAATTGATTCGATGGACAGCCCTGAAATCAGGCATGCATGGGCTTTGAGCAATCTGAGGCCACTGTGGAAGTCAGACAACCTCAGCAAGGCGGACAAAGTTCTGTTCCTCGTTTAACCAGATAAACCTGAAAACCTAAGCCCGGCATTCGCCGGGCTTTTTATTGATCTCCGGGAATCCGGAAAGGAGCTTTTAAAGTGTCGATCCTCACGCAGGGCACCCAGATCTACTTTCTGGACCCCAACTTCGACAGCAACGGTCCTGGCGTCCGCGAAGTCGAGTGCGCTACCACCTTCAGTCCTGGCGGTAACCCGGCCGACCAGATCGAGGACACCTGCCTGTCGGCTACCACGCGGAGCTACAAGCCGGGCCTGCGCACTCCTGGCCAGGCCAGCCTTGGCCTGAACGCCGATCCTGAGAACGACTCGCACGTTCGCCTGCACGAACTGAGCGAGACCGATCCGGCACCAACTCTGAAGTGGGCGGTAGGTTGGGCGGATGGCACTTCCCTCCCTACCATCACTGGCCCGGACAGCAACGGCGACTACGACTTCGATCTGCCGACGGATCGCACCTGGTTCGTCTTCGAGGGCTACGTCTCGGACTTCCCGTTCGACTTCGCGGCCAACACCGTCGTGACCACCACGGCCACGATTCAACGCTCGGGCGGTTCCGCCTGGATTCGGAAGGTATAACGCATGCTGCTGAGCATCGATTCGCTGAAAGAACTGGGCGCCTTCACCGGCGCCCCGGTCGAGAAGGAAATCACCTGGAAACAGGGTGACAAGGAACTGACTGCCACGGTCTACGTCCGGCCGCTCTCCTACAGTTCTGCCGTATCTGACCTGATGGCCATCAACGGCAAGGTGGATGGCGTAGCTGGTCGCATCGCGGCGAGCATCGTCGATGCCGAGGGCAAGCCGGTCTTCACTCCCGGCGACATCACCGGCGAAGCCGATCCCGCCCGCGGCGCCCTGGATGGCAACCTGACGGTAGCGCTCCTGAGAGTGATCGCCGAGGTCAACAACATGGGAAAGACGCCGAGCTCAGCGAGCTAGATGAGCTCTGGCATGAGCTGGTCCTGTGCGGGATTGGTGGCAGGACCATCGCTGAAGCCCAGCAGCGGCTGAGCTATCGGGAATTCATGGCCTGGAGCCGGTATCGGGCAAAGCGCGGGACGCTGCACATTGGCATGAGGGTAGAACGCGGATCAGCGCTGCTGGCGACGCTCTATGCCAACAGCCACAGCAAGAACGGCGGGTTCAAGCTCTACGACTTCATGCCGCATGAGTCGGAGCCGGTACTGACGCTGGAGCAAGCCATGGAAACCTGGCACTGAAAAGCAAAACCCCCGGTACGCGCCAACGTCCGGGGGTTTTTCATTCATACCCCATGAAGGATCATTGGGTTCCAGGCCGGATCGGCTTTCAAGGTTCTGTGGCACGACCCGAATCATGAAGTCTGCCCGTCACAGAAGAAGAACACCTAGAAGAAGCCCCGCCCCTCGCGGGGCTTCTCGCATCTAGGCCCAGGCGCTGCTCCATGCTAGATTCCGACCGGTCTATGACTGGGAGGGATGCAAATGGCTTTGGTGAAATGCAAGGAATGCGGGAATCAGGTTTCGACGAAGGCAAAGGCCTGCCCCTCATGTGGGGTGAAGCCAGTTAAACCGCCGAGTGTGCTGGGGTGGATATTCATTGCAGTAGTGGTTTTTTCGGTTGCCTTCAATATGTATTCCGGCTCAAAAACAACCTCCACAGCAGAGCCGAGCAAGGCAGTCGTTAAATCCAAAAGTGACGCTAATGTCGTGCAAGCTAATAGCTCTGGCTGGCTTAAAGATGTCAGCATAGACAAGCTTACAGATGAGAAATTCAATATATATGCTTTGCAGTCGAAGAATTCTGTGAAGTTCGATTTTCCATATAATCAGGCCGGAGGGTCGAGGCTAACGATTGCTTTCAGAAAGTCTGATAAGAACCTGAATGCATATTTGGTTATTGATAAAGGTCAAATGCTATGCAATCCAAGCGAATGTGGATTTGACCTTCGTATCAGCGATGGGAAGGTGCAGAACTGGTCAGGCGTACCTCCATCTACACATGAAAGCAACATCATGTTCATTAATGATGCGCGCAGGTTCGAATCAGTAATCAAGCAAGGTAAGCCTATAAGAATTGGTATTGAGTTCTACCATTCAGGCATCCAAGTTTTCGAATTTGATACTAATGGGTTCCCTGGGATGTAAACGGAACCAAAAATAAAGTCCGGCACTGTCCGGGCTTTTTATTGCCCGGAGAAAAGCATGGCGTCGAAAAGTCTTGGAACTCTTACCCTTGACCTGATCGCTCAGGTAGGAGGATTTACTGCCGGCATGGACAAAGCCGAGCGTAGTTCTCTGAAGTGGCGAAAAGAGGTCGAGAAGAATGCCAAGGCTGTCGGTATCGCTATAGGTGGAGCGGTTGTAGCCGGAGCTACTGCGCTGACTGCTATTACTATCAGCACCATCAACTCAGCAAAAGAGATTTCGAATCTATCCAATGTCGCTAATGCCAGCACAACTGAGTTCCAGAAATATGCGGCTGGCGCTAAGCTGGTTGGAATTGAGCAGGACAAGCTCGCTGACATCTTCAAGGATGTGAACGATAAGGTCGGCGACTTCCTGAACACCGGGGGCGGCGCGCTACAGGACTTCTTCACCAATATTGCGCCAAAGGTTGGCGTTACTGCCGATCAGTTCCGCAACCTGTCGGGCCCTCAGGCACTTGGCCTGTATGTCTCCAGCCTGGAGAAGGCCAAGGTCAGCCAATCAGATATGACCTTCTACCTGGAAGCCATCGCCAGTGACGCCACCGCGTTGCTGCCACTGCTCCGCAATAACTCCGAGGGTTTCAAGGCCTTCGGTGAGGCTGCCGCCGCCGCCGGCGCCATTATGGATGAGAAAACCATAAAGTCAGCCAATGAGCTTGCTGCTGCACAATGGTTAATTGAGCAAAGCACAACTGGCCTTAAGAATCAGTTAACTACTCAATTGCTTCCAGTTCTTAGCGCGTTTGCCGGTGCACTACTTGATGTAACAAAGCAAGGTACGGCTATGGTGGCTGTCGGACAATTCGTTGTTGAGACGATAAAGTGGATGGCCAAATCTGCGGTAGGTGCCGTAGCTGCTTTTGATCTGATTGGTAAAGCTATTGGGGGTGTCGCCGCAATTGCTGCGGCTGGATTCAAGGATGCCTCATGGACCGACCTTGCTATGGGGCCGGCTGCTTTGGGAGTGCGCCTAGCAAAAAACTGGGATGGAATAAAATCTACTGCGGCCGATGTTGGTAGCAGCCTCGAATCTGAGGCACTGAAGTGGGGTGGTTATTTCGAAAAAATCGATGATGCGGGCAGGAATGGAACTAGCGGCACAGTAAAGTCTCTTTCTGATCTCATGGATCAACTGGGAAGACTTAAGAATGCCCCAGGCACATTCCATGCCCTAACCAAGGAAGAGCAGGCCGCTCAGAAGGCAGCAGAGCAAGCGGCCAAGGCACTGCAGAAGCGTTTCGATGACGCCGAGACCGGCTACGAACGCCAAATCGCCCTGATCAACACCGAAGTCGACAAACGGAAAGACGCCACTGAAGTCGCCAAGCTCCAGTTCGAAATCGAATCCGGCAAGCTGAAGGGCATCAACGCCCAGCAGCAGGAGCGCCTGAACGGCTTGGCTGCTGAACTTGACCGACTCAAGAAGCTGAAGCAAGCCAATGAGGATGCGGCCAAGGCTGCTGCATTCGGCTCTACCTTGGATCAAGAAAATAGTACCGCAGCGGCAGGGTTTGACATCGAGCTTGCTGGCGCAGGCATGGGCGATAAATATCGTGCTCGCCTTCAAGAGCTACTTCAAATCAGGCAGAGCTATAACGAAAAACAAGCCGATCTAAACAAACAGTACAATTCTGGCGAAATCAGCAAGGAACTCTACGACAAGGAAACTTCGCTGCTCCAGGAAGCTATGGGCGAACGCCTGAAGATCCAGGAGGATTACTACGCTAAAGTCGATGAAGCTCAGAAGAACTGGCAGGATGGCGTCAGCGATGCATTCCAGAATTATGTCGATAGCGCAACGGACTACAGCCGCCAAGCCGCTGATGCTGTCTCTGGAGTTCTAGGTGATGCAACTAGCGGATTAAGCGATGGAATATATGGACTCATCACCCAGACCGAAGACCTGAACGATGCTTTGGCTAATGTAGCAACCACGATAGGCCAGTCGATAATCAAAGCCATTTCTGATATGGCCGCACAGTGGCTGATTTATCAGGCCCTTGAGCTTGCCGGGGTGCAGACCAATACCGCCGCGAAGATCGCTGGCGCGCAGGCAGCTGCATCAGCCCAGATCGCTGCCATCAGCGCTACGACCACTGCCGCAGCCACCGCGACTACCGCCACGACTGCAACCCAGACCGCCGCAGCCGCAGAGACCGCCGCGGCGTGGACGCCGGCTGCAATCGCATCCTCCATCGGGTCATTCGGTACCGCAGCCGCTATCGGTTTGGCTGCCGTGGTTGCCGCGCTCGCCTTCAAGGGCGGGTTCAAGAAGGGTGGCTATACCGGCGATGCCGGGGTGAACGATGTCGCCGGCGTGGTTCACGGCAAGGAGTTCGTTTTCGACGCCGCGGCGACCTCCAGGATTGGCGTTGATAACCTAGAGGCCCTACGCGCCGGCAAGCTGGACACATCAATTGGCAAGGCGAGTGCCGCGATGATCGCTGCGAACAATGACAATCGCAGCACCGTCATCAACTTCTACCAGCAAGGCGGTGGTAGTTCGCGCGAACAGCAGGCCAGCACTGCCAAAGCAGCACGCCAGATCGCTCGCGCAGTCGATGCGGCCGGGAGGTATAGCTGATGGGCGAGTTCATCGAGGAGCGCCTGGATACCTGCTTCCGTATTGGGGCAGAAGCTGAGGACAGCTTCTTCACCAGCGTCACCACGACGGCAGGAGGTTCGCGGTTTGTCTCGCTGAAGAACGGCAAGCCATACCGCACCTTCGACATCGAGTTCGTGAAGTACAACAAGGAGCTGGCCCAGGAAGTGGCCAGCCTGTACTACCGGACCTGGGGTGGGTTCGCGGGTTTCCGGGTGAAGGCCTGGGCGGATTACACCACGGCGCTCGATGGGCAATCCGCCTATACCTCGCTGGACTGCGTGCTGGATGTGGTGAGTGATGGCGTGTATCAGTTGGTGAAGGAGTACGGCCGGGATAAGCCAGGCCTGGCCAGCATCGGCCGGCCGCGCCGCACGATCTTCAAGCCGGTACAGGGGAAGGCCGTCATCGCCGTTGCCGGCCTGACCTACCCGAACGGAACCACCATCGACTACACGACCGGCCGGGTGACGCTGGCGGCGAACAAGACGGGCACCATCACCGGCATCACGAAGGGCGCCTCCACGGTCATCACGGTGGCCAACAGCTTCGCCATCGGTGAGTCGGTAGTGATCTCCGGGGTGGCCGGGATGACGCAGATAAACGGGCGCCGCGGCATCATCACCGCACGCTCTGGAACATCCATCACCGTTGCGATCAACTCCAGCGCCTTCAGCGACTACACCAGTGATGGCACGGTCCAGACGCGCCCACTCAACAGTGGAACGGACATCGTGACGGGGGGCTGTGAGTTCGACATCCCCGTCGCCTTCGATTCGAACTTCAACGTCCAGGCTCTGAGCGCGGATGTCGGGCAGGCATCAAGCCTGACGCTTGTAGAGCTGCTCAACCCCTGACCAGCCAGTCGGCTTACTATCAGGACAAAGAAACTCACTCACACCGAAAAGCAAAAGCCCCAGGCGCTCGCAACGCCCGGGGCTTTTTATTTCCACCCCTTGGAAGGACAAGGAGCAGAACGTAGATGAAGGATAAGAGGTTCACCCTCAAATTCCTAGGAGCTTTCATGGAATCCGTGAACATCAAACCGGCCGAGTTCCGCAAGAACCTGTGGCATGCCGCGCTCGCCATTGGCGCCCTGGTTCTGATCGCGAGGTTGCCAGAGCTAATCACCGCAATTGGGGCGATTTCCAGATGACGCCGCGCGCAGCCAATATCGCCGGCATCCTGATCTCCCTCGGCATTACCGCTTTCCTCATCCTCTCCGGCGTCGCCCTCGTCCTCGCTGCTCGCTGACCCTCCCAGAGACCATCCATGAAACCACACGTCGCAGACTGGAAGACGAGAGTTTACTGCGCCCGCATCGTGGCCGAGAACGGCACTATCGTTCGCCTGGCCGCCTACCCGACTGACTTGGTGATGAGCAACGGCGAGGTCTATTCGACCGAGTCCGGCTACGAGTTCAGCGGGCTGGATGCGACCGACAGCATGTCGCCATCGAGCGTGGACCTGACCGGCATCCTGAACCACGGAATCACTCGGGAGCAATTGGCTACTGGCGTCTTCGACAACGCTCGTGCCTACGTCTTCGCCACCTCCTGGAAGGCGCCCATCGAGGACGAAGAGCCGCTTGGCGTCATGATCCTCGGCAAGACCACGCTGAACGACGACGCCTACAAGGCAGAGATGATGAGCATCGTGGATGCCCTGAATCAGTCGGTCGGTGCGGTGTTCACTGCGCAATGCCCCTACACCCTGTTCGACCAGACGCTGGATGGCCGGATCATCGCATCGACGCGTAGCCGCTGTACCGGCCCTCGCTCCAATCCGGACGGCCCGAATATCAATGACTACAAGGTCAGCGGAACGGTAACTGGCGTCACTAGCCAATACACCTTCACCGACTCTTCCCGCGCAGAGGCGGATGACTGGTTCACCGCCGGCCAAGTGATGTTCACCACTGGACTCAATGCTGGACTGAAGCCCCAGCAGATCAAGTCCTCGACCTCGACCGGCGTCATCACCACGCACGAGCCGTTCCCCTACGCCATTGCGCCCGGGGACGCCTACGTGATGATCCCCGGATGCCGCAAGCGCCGCACCGAAGATTGCGTGGGCAAGTACGGCAACGGCCCGAACTTCGGTGGACAGCCCGACATGCCGACCGCTTCCCAGTCTGGAGCAGTGGGGAGGGGCGCATGACTCGCGACGAGATCGTTTCTGCCGCCCTGGAGGCCGAAGGAACGGCGTTCCGGCATCAAGGGCGAGTGGTTGGCCTGGGGCTCGACTGCGCAGGCCTCTATGTCTTCGTTTGCCAATCCTTGGGCATTCCCCATCGTGACGCCCAGGGCTACCCGCGTACGCCCTTCGACGGGGAACTGGAGCGCCAGATGGATGCCCAGCCGTCCTTGCAGCGTATCGCCGTATCCGAGGCGCAGAAGGGCGACATCCTGCTGATGCGCATGACCAAACAACCCCAGCACATCGCCATCCATGCCGGCGACTATCGCGGTCACCCCTACGTCATCCACGCCAGTGAGCAGCACGGCAAGGTCTGTGTCCACCGCCTGGATGCGCGTTGGTTCGGCCGTGTTGTGCGTGCCTACAGATTTTCCGAGGTGACTGATGTCTGATCCCCTAACGATAGGCATCGGCGTCGGGGTAGTTGGCGCACTCCTTGTTGGTCTTTCTCAACAGCAGAAGACCACTATCGAGGTTGGGAAGCTCTCCAATCGAACCTTCCAAGGCAGCGAGTACGGCGGCGACATTCCTCGCGTCTACGGCACCGTCGGCCTATCCGGTAGCCAGATCGTCTGGATGGAGAAAAACCAGCTCAAGGAGGTCGTCAAGAAAAAGAAATCAGGCGGGAAGGGCGGGGCGTCGACGGTCACCAAGACGTACTCGTACTTCGCCACCTTCGCCCTGATGCTCTGCCAGGGCGAGATTGCTGGTATCCGGCGAATCTGGTGCTCCGACAAACTGATCTACAACGCCGGCAGCGATGACCTAGAAACCATCATTGCCTCGAACCAGGCGGCGAAGGGCTGGAAGCTCTACACCGGCACTGACGACCAGCTTCCCGATCCGCGCTATGAGGCAGACGTCGGGGTAGGTAATGCCCCTGCCTTCCGCGGCTACACATACATTGCCTTCTACGACTTCGCACTAGCAGACTACTCGAACACTCTGCAGGCAGCGCAGTTCAAAATTGAGCTGATTTCCAGTGCGACTGACGCACTGGCATATTCTGTTGATGTTGAGCAGGTTTCTGGGGTTCTAACTAGTTCGTGGTCTCCAGAAATATACGCATCCCCAGCAATGCAGACTAAAGACTATCCATCTGGATTCGGTGTTTCTGAGTATTCTGGCGCTCCATTTGTTTATAGTAAAAACATATACTCAGGATCGCAAAAGAAGTCTTTGTATATTCCCCCGGAATATACGCCAGCTATAGTTCCGTTCTCTGTTGCAATGTCTGATGGATATGAGTTTGCTTTTAATTGTAATAACAAGATTCTTATTACTGATGCTGGTCAATATAATCTTGCTATTGATCCTCCGGCAACCAGCTTTAGGGTCGTAAAGATAGTTCGTTGCGGCATAAATGAATTCGCACTTACCCAAAGCCCATCTGGAGGCGGAGCTGCTCGTGTTGTTAAGGTAAGGCCAATTGACCCGGATGCTCCATATGATGCAGATGGATCTGTTGTTGGATTTATATCTCTTGGCGTATATTCTGCTTATAACCTTCTGCCTGCAGGGGATGGATTTGCTGTTTGGCAAACTGGAACCCCAGAGCAAATCACAATATATGATGGTGATTTTAATTCACTCATAACTTTCCCAACCCCTGCTCACGGCGCTACCTCTCCGTCAAATGTGCAAGCGCCTGGAATGCCTTGCTGCCAGGCAAGCGATGGAAGATATTGGCGCGCTCTAATAAAGTCTGGCGGAGTGGTTTTTCAGGCTTATGACCAGCATGGTGGTTATCAGGAATACCAAACAGGCATATTTGCATCTCTAGACCTTACTAGGGCCAATGGGCTTAGCATTACTTTCCCTCTTGCATATTTGTATACTGGGAGCGACGGAAATCTTAATATCTTCAAGCTTACAGAGCAGGCTGACGACCTTCCAACTGTTGGGGAGGTTATCTCTCGTGAAATGCAGTTATCGCAGTTAATTGAGCCAGGCGACATTGATATGTCGTTGCTAACGCAACAGGTGCGCGGATATCGAGTTTCAGGTGGAGCCATACGCTCGGTTATTGAGCCAATTCGGGGAGCCTATCCGTTCGATATCGTTTCTTCCGGTTACAAGATAAAAGGTATCCCGCGCGGACAGTCGTCGGTGATGACAATTCCGTGGGATGATCTTGCAGCCAATGACGGTTCTGATATTGGAAACTCTCTCTCCTACAGCAGGGAGATGGACTCACAGCTTCCGCAGAAGGTGACAATTACCGCGCTCAGCTCTACTCGGGAGTATGCATCGGCCACCCAGTCCTATGAGCGCCTGAACACCTCGGCAGTCAACATCGAGCAGCGCGATATTCCACTCGTACTGAGCGATGACGAAATTGCGCAGATGTCCGAGAAACTGCTGAACCTGCGTTGGCTTGAGCGCGATGACTTTGACGGTCCTGTGCTGCCACCAACCTACTTGCAGCTTGAGACGGCTGACGTGGTCACGGTACAGGCGAAGTTCGGAACCTTCGAACTGCGCCTGACGGAGATCAACTATGAGTCAGATGGTCGACTGACCTGCAAGGCGAAGCCGAACAACGCCGCGATCTATACCAGTGGTGCCGCTGGAGCTCCTGGGCCGGGGCCATCAGGCACGGTCGGGCTGCCCGGAGCAACGCTTTGGATACCGATGGATATCCCTGTTGTAGACGAGACTATCCAGAATGAACCTGGATTATCTACAGCTGCTACCGGATATACCAGCGGATGGCCTGGATCAGTTGTAGTTCGCTCAAATGATAATGGACAGACATACACAGAAGTCCAGGCCTACAGCGGCCGAGGAACTATCGGATACGCGCGAGGATCGCTGCTTGTAAATAGTGGCGCCCTGATTGACCAGAGCAAACTTGTAGTCGACCTGCTTGATGGGGAACTAGAAAGCGTCACCCAGGACCAGATGATTGCTGGTGTAAACTTCGCCGCTTATGGTGCAGATCAACGGTGGGAAATAGTCCGCTTCCAGAATGCAACACTCCAGACAGACGGGTCGTATCTGCTCAGCGGATTCATTCGCGGAGACAAGGGTACGGAATGGGCTACTGGTCTCCATCAGCAGGGGGATTTGTTTATTCTGCTTGATGACCCAGACAATATTTTCATCAGCGTACCTGTCGAATCAATTGGGCTTGAACGGCTTTATCGCGGAGTTACATCCGGGGAAAGTATTGATACTGCCAGTGACCAGGCTTTCACCTACCGCGGCGTGAACCTAAAGCCCCTGTCTCCTGCATTCGCCTACTCGTCAAGGGACTCTTCATCGAACCTGACGGTCTACGCCATCCGGCGCAGCCGATATACCAACAGTTGGTGGGTTACCGGGACGTCTGGACCGGTTGGCGAATCTACCGAGGCCTATGAGGCAGACGTAATGTCAGGGGGAGCTGTCATGCGCACCCTAGCCAGCACCAACGGCACCTTCGCCTATAGCGCCGCCGACCAGGCGGCCGACTTCGGCTCAGCCCAAGCCAACATCACCCTTCGCATCTATCAGCTTAGCGCCGTCGTTGGACGAGGCTATCCGCTGGAGGCAACCCTGTGAGCAATACACCCAAAGCCGGCCTCACCGAGCTATCGTCATCAACTGCCAACCAGGCTGTAGTCGTCAATGTTGGTGGCTACGCGATTATCGACCAGCTGCTAGTTCCAGTGGTCGTTGACAAAGACCTGACCGCAGCGCCTGGCAGTCCTGCAGATGGCGACATGTACATCATGGCCTCTGCGTGGAGCGGCGTAGCGAACGCAGCCGCAGGCCGGCTAGTATTCTGGCGTTCGTCTTCAAACTCGTGGTCGGTAATTATCCCAAGAGTCGGCTGGAGAGTTGCTGTCGCTGACGAATTGGATGCAAATAGTGCTCCAAAAATGTATAGCTGTACTGCGAGTGGTGCAACATCAACATGGTCTCTCCCAGAGAGCGGGCTGACTAACCCGATGATCTCGCCAGGAGACATAATCTATGGCGGGTCTGCAGGGATTCCAACAAGGCTTGGAATTAGCACAGATGGTTATGTTTTGACGCTTTCTTCTGGCCTTCCAGCCTGGGCTGCGCCTACTGGTGGCGGGGGCGTAGGGCTTACCAATTGGGTTGATGCGCTAAGTACTTCATCACCAAACGCAACAGTACCAGTTGCATCACTTACCGTAACTGGTGTGGCAACTAATATTGATGCGGTGATTGCAGCCAAGGGCACCGGGGCCACCCTTGCGCAGATTCCCGACGCTTCGGCTGCCGGCGGTAACAAGCGCGGCGCTTCAGCCACGGACCTGCAAAAGGTCCGATCAGCAGCAGCGCAAGTTGCGACGGGAACTGCTTCCGTGATTGGCGGCGGCGGAAACAACACCGTTGTCGGCGACTACAGTGGCATCCTGAGTGGTTTCGGCAGCTCTATTCCCACATCTTCGCTTTACCGGTACTCGGTAATTTGCGGTGGTAATGGAAACTCCATCAGCGCGCAGTATGGGTTTATCGGCGGCGGGAATGGTAATAGTGTTACCGGGGATTATGCCAGCGTTCTAGGCGGAAACTCGAACGTCGCTTCCGGAGTATATTCCTCGGTCACTGGCGGCTGGGGAGCCGGCACGCGAGGCGTTCACGGCGCGGAAGCTAGGGCTTCGGGGATTTTCTCAACCACCGGCGATGCCCAGCGAAGCCGCCACACTCTGCGCCGGGCGACATCGAGCGCGACTCCCGACGTTCTCTCGTCAAGCGGCACGACTGCCGTCGCCACTAACCAGGTGATTCTCCCTGACAATAGTGCCTACGCAGTTTCTGGGCGGGTTGTAGCAAGGAGTAGCGCCGGTGATGTTGCGGCATGGGACTTCAAGGGACTCATCAAGCGGGGTTCAGGTGCCGCCACAACTTCCCTAGTTGGAACTATTACCCCGATTTCAATAGCGGCAGATAGCGGTGCATCATCTTGGGCGATCACAGTGACGGCGAACACGACACTCGGATGCCTTACTGTGGGCTGCACGGGCGCCGCGTCGACCAGCATCAAATGGGTCGCCGATATCGAGACCGTCGAAGTCGTCGGCTAATCGACGCAGAACAGCATGCCGCCGTGAGGCGGTTTTTTGTGCCTGGAGAAAACATGGCTCGAATCAGCGCATCCGCTGCTGGCGGAAAGAACGTGCTCGCCTTCCTCGACATGCTGGCCTGGAGCGAAGGCACCCGGACCAGCCGCTACACCAAGGACGACGGCTACGACGTGGTGGTGGGTGGCATCGACTCGCCGAACACCTTCAGCAACTACGCCGGCCATCCGAACATCCTGGTGACCGTGAACAAGCAGGGCCTGAAGTCGACCGCCGCAGGCCGGTATCAGCTGCTGTTCCGCTGGTGGAAGCCGTACCGCGATCTGCTGCAACTGAAGGACTTCAGCCCGGAGAGCCAGGATCGGGTGGCGATCCAGCAGATCCGCGAGCGTGGGGCGCTGGGCGATATCCAGGCTGGCCGGGTACGCGACGCTATCGCGAAGTGCTCGAACATCTGGGCCAGCTTGCCAGGGAATACCTATCAGCAGTACCAGCACAAGCTGGAGGATCTGGTGCAGCAGTATCGAACTGCGGGCGGGGTAGTGACATGACCTGGCTGCTCAGCTACTGGAAGCCGCTTGTCCTGGCGCTGATCCTCGGCTCCGTCGGCGCGCTCTGCTGGCAGCAAGGTTCCGCGCGCACCGATGCGGCTTGGCAGGCGAAGTGGGACCAGCACATGGCCGCCGATGCCACAGCAACCGCCAAGGCACACGCCGAACAACGCGCGATCGAACAAACCCTCCAGCAGTCCATCAACAAGGTAACGACCGATGCCCAACGTGAAATCGACCGCGCTGCGGCTGATGCTTCCGCTGCTCGTGCTGCTGCTGGCAGCCTGCGCGACGCCGCCGACCAACTCGCAGCCAGACTGGCAGCAAGTGAAGCCGGCCGCGATACCTGCACTGCCGGAGCAAGCAAAGCAGCTGCCGCTGCAGCCAGAGTGCTCGCCGACGTGCTCAGCCGCGCTAACGATCGAGCAACGATCCTGGCAGGAATTGCTGACCAGTCCCGCGCCCGGGGGTTAGCGTGCGAGGCTGCCTATGCCGCGCTCAGCCACTGATGCTATCTGCCCACTCCTGCATCATCCCGCGCCGCTGCTCCAGATAGGTGGCGTGGTTGTAGGTCTCGCGGATGATGCTGGAATCCGCATGGGCCAACTGCCGCTCGATCCAGTCGCGGTTGTAGCCGCGGTGGTTCATCTCGGTTGAGAACATGTGCCGGAAGCCGTGCGGTGACTGCTGGCCACGGTAGCCGCAGGCATTCATCGTCTCGGTGGCGTAGTTCACGCCCATCGGCCGGCTGATGTCGTTCCGGTTCGGGAAGACATACTGGAGTCCCTTGG
>Ga0180219_1001666_pt1 | contig 14024 bp, 13 predicted proteins | sample eDN3rd30CBELigMG_FD_151338 | JGI IMG/M metagenome (GOLD analysis project Ga0180219, IMG submission 151338) | Enriched Miracle-Growth compost microbial communities from Emeryville, California, USA - eDNA 3rd pass 30_C BE-Lig MG (version 2)... ...
TGTCGAAGTCGACGGAGGCGGTGAAGCGGGCGACGAAGGCGTCGACGGGCTCGCTGAAGCGGCCGCCCCAGGACTGGTTGGTCTTCTCTACGCTCATGGATCTCTCTCGCGGAAACGGGCAGGCGCGTTCGCTGCCTGCAGGAAGGGCAAAGTCCGACGATAATAGCAGGCTGAAGGTCAAAAACGGCGTGCGCCGCGACGGGTGTGGCGGGGGGAAGGACAAGGGCGCCCCGCCCGGGCGCGGCGCAGTCGACATTTCGGTGCTCGAATTCGCCCGGCAGGCTACGAGCCGCTTGCCGAGGCGTGGAGGCTTGCGGAAACTTCGTCGATGCCAAACCAAGCCAAGACCGGCGACCAGCCGGCAACCCAAGACGATTTCTTCATTCCCGAACTGTGCCAGAGCGAAGCGCTGTTCAGCCTGGTCCTGCTGGCCGAGCTGCTGGTGCTGGTACTGGTGCTGGCCGAGCCGATGACGCCCAGCTTCAACTGGGTGCGCCTGGCCCTGGCCTCGCTGTTCGTGCAGTGGATAGTGCTGCTCTCGGCCGGCCTGCTGTGCCGCCTGCGGCCGCTGCTGGCGCGCTGGCCGGCGTGGGGCGCGGGGCTGGCCAGCTGCCTGCTGGTGGTGCTGCTGACCCTCGGCTGCACCGCGGTGGCCGACTACTACGCCCTGGGCGGGCCGCTGTCGATCAAGGGCGAGGTCAACCTGTACCTGCGCCATGCGTTGATCGCCCTCATCATGTCGGCCTTGTTGCTACGCTACTTTTATCTGCAGAGCCAATGGCGCAGGCAGGAACAGGCCGAGCTGCGCGCGCGCATCGAGTCGTTGCAGGCGCGCATCCGTCCGCACTTCCTGTTCAACAGCCTGAACAGCATCGCCAGCCTGATCGAGCTGGACCCGGGCAAGGCCGAACAGGCGGTGCTGAACCTGTCGGACCTGTTCCGCGCCAGCCTGGCCAAGCCGGGGACTTTAATTTCCTGGGGGGAGGAACTGGAGTTGGCCAGGCGCTATCTTTCCATAGAGCAGTATCGCCTGGGCGACCGGCTGCAACTGGATTGGCAGGTGAGCGGCGTGCCCGACGGCGTGCCCATCCCGCAGCTGACCCTGCAGCCACTGTTGGAGAATTCATTGATCTACGGTATCCAGCCGCGCATCGAAGGCGGCCTGGTGAAGGTTGAGGCGGACTATCGTGACGGTGTGTTCCAGCTGTGCGTGAGCAACCCTTACGACGAGTCGACGCAGACGCTGCCCACGAAGGGGACCAAGCAGGCGCTGCAGAATATCGCAGCGCGAATTGCGGCACTTTTCGGGCCAAAGGCGAGTCTCAGCGTCGAACGCCGTGACGGACGGCACTACACCTGTCTACGCTATCCATGTGCGCGTCTCATGCAGGAAGCCTGAGCTTATGAATGTCCTGATCGTCGATGACGAACCCCTGGCGCGCGAGCGCCTGGCCCGACTGGTGGGGCAACTGGACGGCTACCGCGTCCTCGAACCCTCCGCCAGCAACGGCGAAGAAGCGCTGGCGCTGATCGACAGCCTGAAGCCGGATATCGTCCTGCTGGATATCCGCATGCCCGGCCTGGACGGGCTCCAGGTCGCCGCCAAGCTGTGCGAGCGCGAAGCCCCCCCGGCGGTGATCTTCTGCACCGCCCACGATGAATTCGCCCTGGAGGCCTTCCAGGTCAGCGCGGTCGGCTACCTGGTCAAGCCGGTGCGCGCCGAGGACCTGGCCGAGGCCCTGAAGAAAGCCTCCAGGCCCAACCGCATCCAGCTGGCGGCGCTGACCAGGCCGCCGGCCGCCGGCGGCCCCGGCCCGCGCAGCCACATCAGCGCGCGGACGCGCAAGGGCATCGAGCTGATCCCCCTGGAGGACGTGATCTTCTTCATCGCCGACCACAAGTACGTGACCCTGCGCCACGACGGCGGCGAGGTGCTGCTGGACGAGCCGCTGAAGGCGCTGGAGGACGAGTTCGGCGAGCGCTTCGTGCGCATCCACCGCAACGCCCTGGTCTCGCGCGAGCGCATCGAGCGCCTGCAACGTACCCCGCTGGGGCATTTTCAGCTTTACCTCAAGGGCCTGGACGGCGACGCCCTGACCGTGAGTCGGCGCCACGTCGCCGGCGTGCGCCGCTTGATGCACAACCTTTGAGGGCTGCAGGCGCGCCGAGGCGCTTTTCGTAGGAGCGAGCTTGCTCGCGAACCGCACGGCACCGCGTTTGTTCGCGAGCAAGCTCGCTCCTGCGAGAGGCCGGATAGGGTTCGCTGGCGAAGCGCAATCCCAGGGATGGTCCGAAAGCCTGCTTTGGCGTCGCAGGGGGGAAAGCCTGGGCGCCGAAGCCTGTTATCATCCCCGGCAGTCCTTTGTCCGGAATTGCCCATGTCGTCCCGCGAAATCCGAATCGCCACCCGTCAGAGCGCTTTGGCCCTGTGGCAGGCCGAGTACGTCAAGACCCGCCTGGAGCAGGCCCACCCCGGCCTGCGCGTGAGCCTGCTGCCGATGACCAGCCGCGGCGACAAGCTGCTCGATGCGCCGCTGGCGAAGATCGGCGGCAAGGGCCTGTTCGTCAAGGAACTGGAGACCGCCTTGCTGGAAGGCGCGGCCGACATCGCCGTGCACTCCATGAAGGACGTGCCCATGGACTTCCCCGAGGGCCTGGGCCTGTACTGCATCTGCGAGCGCGAGGACCCGCGCGACGCCTTCGTCTCCAACACCTACGCCAGCCTCGCCGAGCTGCCCGCCGGCAGCGTGGTCGGCACCTCCAGCCTGCGCCGCCAGGCGCAGCTGCTGGCCAGCCGCCCGGACCTGCAGATCCGCTTCCTGCGCGGCAACGTCAACACCCGCCTGGCCAAGCTCGACGCCGGCGAATACGACGCCATCATCCTCGCCGCCGCCGGCCTGATCCGCCTCGGCTTCGAGGCGCGCATCCGCTCCAGCATCGGCGTCGAGGACAGCCTGCCGGCCGGCGGCCAGGGCGCCGTGGGCATCGAATGCCGCAGCGCCGATAGCGAGATCCACGCGCTGCTGGCGCCGCTGCACCACGCCGACACCGCGCTGCGGGTGACCGCCGAGCGCGCGCTGAACAAGCGCCTCAACGGCGGCTGCCAGGTGCCCATCGCCTGCTACGCCGTGCGCGAGGGCGAGCAGCTGTGGCTGCGCGGCCTGGTCGGCCAGCCCGACGGCACGCAACTGCTGCGCGCCGAAGCCCGCGCGCCCCTGGCCGAGGCCGAGGCGCTGGGCGTGAAGGTCGCCGAAGAACTGCTGGAACAAGGCGCGGCCGACATCCTCGCCGCCGTCTATGGCGAGGCCGGCCCGCAGTGAGCCACTGGCGCCTGCTGCTGACGCGGCCGCAGGACGAGTGCGCGGCCCTGGCCGCCAGCCTCGCCGAGCACGGCGTGGCCAGCGCCAGCCTGCCGCTGCTGGCCATCGAGCCGCTGGAAGAAACCCCCGAGCAGCGCAGCCTGCTGCTCGACCTGGACCGCTACTGCGCCGTGGTGGTGGTCAGCAAGCCCGCCGCGCGCCTGGGCCTGGAGCGCATCGACCGCTACTGGCCGCAGCCGCCGGCGCGCCAGGACTGGTTCGCGGTCGGCGCGGCCACCGCGGCTATCCTCGATGACTACGGCCTGCGTGTGCACCACCCGGAGAACGGCGACGACAGCGAAGCGCTGCTGGCCCTGCCGGCGCTGGCCCGCGCCCTGCAGGTGCCCGGGCCGCGGGCGCTGATCCTGCGTGGCGAAGGTGGCCGGGAATTCCTCGCCGAGCGCCTGCGCGGCCAAGGCGTGGCGGTGGATTATCTGGAACTCTACCGTCGCGTGCTGCCGGACTACCCGGCGGGCGAGCTGGCGCGGCGGGTGCGTGACGAAGCACTGAACGGCCTGGTGGTGAGCAGCGGCCAGGGCCTGGAGCACCTGCTGCGCGTGGCCGGGGAGGACTGGCCGCGGCTGGCCGGGCTACCCTTGTTCGTGCCCAGCCCGCGGGTCGCCGAACTGGCCCGGGACGCCGGTGCGCGACACGTGATCGATTGCCGCGGGGCGAATGCCGCGGCCCTGCTGGAGGCGCTCAGGGGCGCCGACGAAGAATAATTTCCGAGCGAAGGATGGACCTGTGAGCGAAGCCGTCACTCCCCAAGACACCCCGCAAGATACCCCCGTCGAGCCGACCCCGCCCGCTCCGGCCCGGTCCGGCAACGGCCTGGCCCTGCTCGCCCTGCTGGTCGGCGTCGCCGGCCTCGGCGTCGGTGGCTGGGGGCTGTGGCAGACGCAGCAGCTGCAGGCCCGCGACCAGGCCCGCGCGCAGCAGCTGGAAGAAACCCGCGGCGAGGCGCAGAGCCTGCTGAACCACAACAGCGCGCTGGACAAGCGCCTGGACGCGCTGCCCAGCGCCGACGAGCTGGAGGCCCGCCGGCGCCTGGTGGTCGAGCTGCAGGGCGACCAGCAGCAACTGGCCCAGCAGTTCAAGCAGGTTCTCGGGCAGAGCCGCCAGCAGTGGCGCCTGGCCGAGGCCGAGCACCTGATGCGCCTCGCCTCGCTGCGCCTTTCCGCGCTGCAGGACATCGACAGCGCCACCCAACTGGTGCAGGGCGCCGACGACATCCTCCGCGCGCAGAACGACCCCGGCGCCTTCGCCGCCCGCGCGCAACTGGCCAAGAGCCTCGAAGCCCTGCGCAGCCTGCCGCAGCCGGATCGCACCGGGCTGTTCCTGCAACTCGGCGCGCTGCGCGAACAGGCCGCCCAGCTGCAACCGCTGGAGCCGAGCTTCAAGGAAGGCCCGGGCAAGGCCTCGACCACCGCCTGGGGCGACGGCAGCAGCACCCTGGACCAGTGGTGGGAACGCATCTCGCGCTACGTGCGCATCGACTTCAACGCCGGCCAGGACGTGCGCCCGCTGCTCTCCGGGCAACAGCTGACGCGCGTGCGCCTGGCCCTCAGCCTGGCCCTGGAGCAGGCGCAGTGGGCCGCGCTCAACGGGCGCCAGGAAGTCTACCAACAGGCCCTGAAGCAGGCCCGGCAGATCCTCGGCGACTTCTTCAACGCCGACCTCGCCGACAGCCGCGCCCTGGGCCTGCGCATCGACGAGCTGGCGCAGCAGCCGGTGGCCGTGCAGGTGCCCGACCTGACCCCGGCGCTGGGCGCCCTGCAGGCCTACGTGGTGCGCCGCGACCAGGCCGCCCTCGATCAGCAGCAGGCGCCCGCCGCGCCCCAGGCGGAGGGTAGCCAATGAGCCGCGTCTACCTGCTGGTCCTGGCCCTGGTGGTGGCCGCCACCCTGGTCGGCCTGGCCATCGCCGAGCAGTCGGGCTACGTGCTGATCGCCTACAAGAGCTTCCGCTACGAATCCAGCCTGTGGACCTTCCTCGCCCTGCTGGCGCTGGTCTGGCTGCTGTACCTGGCGGTGCGCCTGGTATTGCGCCTGGTCGGGGTGTCCGGGCGGGTGGTCAACCCCTGGTCGCGCTTCAACCGCCGCCGCCGCGCCGAAATGGCCGAGGAACACGGCCAGCGCGACCTCGCCGAAGGCCACTGGGCCCCGGCCCTGCGCCACCTGCGGCGCGCCGCCGAACTGAACCAGCACAGCCTGTCCAGCTACCTGGGCGCGGCCCGCGCGGCCAACGAGCTGGGGCGCTTCGACGAGTGCGACCAGTTGCTCGACCGCGCCCTGGAACGCCAGCCCGGCACGGAGCTGGCCGTGGGCCTGACGCGCGCGCAACTGCTGATCAACCGTGGCGCCTTCGAACCGGCCCGCGCGGTGCTGGTGAAGCTGCACGAGGAACACCCGCGCCACCCCACGGTGCTGCGCCTGCTCCAGCAGCTCTACGTCAGCCTGCAGGACTGGCGCCCGTTGCTGGCCCTGCTGCCGGAACTGCGCAAGGAGCGCGTGCTGGAGAACGCCCAGCTCAGCGACCTGGAGCGCCGCGCCTGGATCGCCGCCCTGGAAGCCGCCGGCGAGCAGGGCGTGGGGCAGGGCGAGACGGCCCTGCAGCCGCTCACCCAGACCTGGCAGAACCTGCCCGCCAACCTGCGCGCCCAGCCGCTGCTGGTCGCCGCCTATGCCCAGCAGCTGCTGCGCCTGGGCGCGCCCGAGGAGGCGGAGAAGGTCCTGCGCCAGGCCCTCAAGGAAGGCTACGACGAACGCCTGATGCTGCTCTACGGCAAGGCCCGCGGCGGCGACCCGGCGCGCCAGCTGCAGAACGCCGAGGCCTGGCTGAAGAAGTACCCCGACGACCCCGTGCTGCTCCTGTCCCTGGGCCGCCTGTGCCTGGCCGACAAGCTCTGGGGCAAGGCCCGCGACTACCTGGAGGCCAGCCTGGCCCGCCAGCACAGCGCCGAGACCTGCGCCGAGCTGGCGCGGCTGCTGGCGCACCTGGGGGAAACCGAGCGCAGCAACAGGCTGTTCCAGGAAGGCCTCGGTCTGTTCGGCGCGCCCGTAGGCAGTGCAGTCCAGTTGCCTGCGAAAGCGTAAGACGGTTCGGATGAAACGCGGCGCCCTCGGGCGCCGCTTTCGTTTGGGCTGACAGCTGCCGCCTACTTGCCGGCCTGCTTGCCGACGTAGCGGATGCGGTAGATCGCCCCGGCCATGTCGTCGCTCACCAGCAGCGACCCGTCCGCGGCCACCAGCACGTCGGCGGGGCGCCCCAGCACTTCCTCGCCGGGTTGCAGCCAGCCCTCGGCGAACAGGCTCTGGCGTTTCAGCGAGCCGTCCGCGTTCAGCTCGACGCGCACCACCCGGTAGCCGACCTTGCGGCTGCGGTTCCACGAGCCGTGCTCGGCGATGAAAACGTTGCCGCGGTACTCGGCGGGGAACTGCCCGCCGCTGTAGAAACGCATGCCCAGCGCCGCCACGTGGGCACCGAGGCCGGCCACCGGCGCCACGAAGGCCGAGCAGGGGCGCTGGGCGAACTCCGGGTCGGCGATGCGCCCGGCATGGCAGTCCGGGTAGCCGAAGTCGTCGCCGGCCTTGCCCACGCGGTTCAGCTCGTCGTCGGGCTGGTCGTCGCCGAGCAGGTCGCGGCCGTTGTCGGTGAACCACAGCCGGCCCTGGGCGTCCCAGTCGAAGCCCACGGTGTTGCGCACGCCATAGGCCACCACTTCGCGCTGGCTGCCGTCCGGCTGCATGCGTTGCAGGTTGGCGTAGCGCTCGCGGTCCGGGCGGCAGATGTTGCAGGGCGCGCCCACCGGCACGTAGAGCTTGCCGTCGGGGCCGAAGGCGATGAACTTCCAGCCGTGGTGCGTCTCGCCGGGGAACTGCGGCGGCAGTTCCTCGGGCTTTGGCGGCGCATCCAGGTGCGTCTCGATGTCGCGCAGCACGTAGAGGCGGCTGACAGCCGAGACGTACAGATCGCCCTGGTGGAAGGCCACGCCGCTGGGCATCTTCAGGCCGCTGGCGATCACCCGCGGGCGCTGTTCGCCGGGGCGCAGGGCGTACACCTTGCCGGCCTCGCGGCTGCCGACGAAGAGCGTGCCCTCGCTGCCCAGGGCCATGGCGCGGGCGTTGGGCAGCTGGTCGCTGAGCACCTCGATGCGGAACCCTTCGGGCACCTTGAGCCGCTCCACGACCGAGGCGGCGAATGCACCGGGGAGGGGGACGAACAGCAGCGCGGCGAGTAGGATCAGCTGTCGACGCATGGTAGGAATTCCCTGATGGCTGTCCGGCCCAGTCTAGCCCGCCGCCTTGAAAGGCCCGCGGAATTTCCTCTACCGTAGCGGCCTTTCCGAAAATGCCGTGCCACTGGAGCCGCCATGAACCTGGCCAGCCCGCGTTCCCTGTTCTTCCTCGCCTTCCTCGCCTGCGCCGCCATGCTCGGCGCCGGTTTCTACCTGCAGTACGTCGTCGGCCTGGAACCCTGCCCGCTGTGCATCGTGCAGCGCATCTTCTTCGCCGGCGCCGGGCTGTTCTCGCTGATCGCCGCGCTGCATGGCCGCGGCCGGCGCGTCTACTCGGTGCTGGTGCTGCTCTGCTCGCTGGGCGGGGCCGGCACCGCCGGCCGGCAGATCTGGCTGCAGACCCTGCCGCCGGACCAACTGCCGTCCTGCCTGCCGCCGCTGGACTACATGATGCAGACCATGCCCTACGCGGACATCCTCTGGACCATGTTCCACGGCTCGGCCGACTGCGCCGAGGTGACCTGGACGCTGCTCAGCCTGAGCATCCCGGAGTGGAGCCTGCTGGCCTTCGTCGGCTTCGCCCTGTTCGCCGTCTTCCAGTTTCTGCGCCGCGGCTGATCGCCGCGCGGCGGCAGAACTGTCCTACGGCGCGAAGCCAGCGCCGTCGCGGGCTGCCGATTAAACGCTCGTATGAATTTTCCCACGAAAGGTGTCTTGAAGCGGACATCCCGCGGGCATACTCTGGTCTTCCGCACCGCCGGGATTCCGCCATCAGAGCGGTAGAACGCCGGCGAGTGCCCGCATTCGACAGAGAACTGTCCCGCCGCGGAACCGCCGGGACAGGCCGAGGGAAGCGAGGACAAGATGCTCGAGAGCTGCCGCAATGCCCAGGAACGTTGGGGAGGCGTCCACCAACTGATCGACCGCTGGTTGCGTGACCGCCAGGAACTCATCCAGGCCTTCGATTCGCTATCCGGACCCCAGGCGCCCGCCGTCAATGGCGAGGGGCTGGAGAACTTCTGCCAGCGCCTGGTCGACTACGTCTCCGCCGGCCACTTCGAGGTCTACGAACAGCTGATGGACGAGGCCAAGGCCTTCGGCGATGCGCGCGGCCTGGAACTGGCCAAGCAGATCTACCCGCGCCTGGAAGCCATCACCGCGTCCGCATTGAACTTCACCGATCGCTGCGACAACGGCGATTGCCGCGAAGGCACCTGCCTCACCAACGAGTTGAAGCTGCTGTGCCAACAGCTTCACGAGCGTTTCGAACTGGAAGATTGCCTGATCGAGGTGCTGCACAACGCCCACGAACAGCGCACGGTCACCGCCTGATTCTGGCGGGCGGGAAAAGGGGCGCGGTCCTTGCGGACGCGCCCTTTTTTCATGCCCGCGAAAACCTCGTCGAGGTGGCTGAAAGCCGCGTACTACGAGGCTTACAGCCATTCGGAAAGTTCCGCCTGACGGCCTCGTGGCGGCAGTCTGTGGCGTCGTTGGCGAGGGTGTCGCTGGAGATGGCGTGCCCGCGGGCTGCTGTCCGGCCTGTGGAAAAACGGCTGCAGATTGTGCCTGGCGCGGGTTTCAGCTTTATGGGGGCGTTGGCGAGAGGGCCTGCGCGGGTCTAGTATGGGCGCAACCACGTACGCCAGGAGGCACGTCATGTCGGCCAACAAGAAACCTGTCACCACCCCTTTGCATCTGCTGCAGCAACTTTCCCACAGTCTGATCGAGCACCTGGAGACCGCTTGCAAGCAGGCCCTGGTGGACTCCGAGAAACTGCACGCCAAGCTGGAAAAGCAACGTGCCAAAGCGCAGGACAAACTGCACAAGGCACGCACCAAACTGCAGGAAGCAGGCAAGTCCGGGAAGGCCAAGGCACAAGCCAAGGCCAAGGCCGGCATCGCAGAGCTGGAAGAGGTGCTGGAAACACTGAAGGGCCGTCAGGCGGAAACCCGCGCCTACATCGCCAACCTCAAGCGTGACGTCCAGGAAAGCCTGAAGCTGGCCCAGGGCGTGAGCAAGGTGAAGGAAGCGGTCGGCAAGTCGCTGGCCACCCGCAAGCCGGTTGCCGCCGCCAAGCCTGTCGCCGCCAAGCCGGTGGTCAAGGCTGCCGCTGCCAAGCCTGCCGCCAAACCGGCCGCCAAGGCCGTTGCTGCCAAGCCGGCTGCCAAGGCTGCTGCCGCGAAGCCCGCCGCTAAACCGGCTGCCAAGGCTGCTGCCGCGAAGCCCGCCGCCAAGCCGGCTGCTAAAACTGCTGCTGCGAAGCCCGCCGCCAAACCGGCTGCCAAGGCTGCTGCTGCGAAGCCCGCCGCCAAGCCGGCTGCCAAAGCTGCCGCTGCGAAGCCCGCCGCTAAACCGGCTGCTAAAACTGCTGCTGCGAAGCCCGCCGCTAAACCGGCTGCCAAAGCTGCTGCTGCGAAGCCTGCCGCCAAGCCGGCTGCCAAAGCTGCTGCTGCGAAGCCTGCCGCCAAGCCGGCTGCCAAAGCTGCTGCCGCGAAGCCCGCCGCCAAACCGGCTGCCAAGTCCGCTGCTGCGAAGCCTGCTGCCAAACCGGCTGCCAAGCCTGCTGCTGCGAAGCCTGCCGCCAAACCGGCTGCCAAGCCTGCTGCTGCGAAGCCTGCCGCCAAACCGGCTGCCAAGCCTGCTGCTGCGAAGCCTGCCGCCAAACCGGCTGCCAAGCCCACCGCTGCGAAGCCTGCTGCCAAACCGGCCGCCAAGCCCGCCGCTGCGAAGCCCGCGGCCAAGCCCGCCGTCGCCGCCAAGCCTGCAGCTCCGGCCGCTACCCCGGCTGCTCCCGCTGCCCCGGCCGCGTCGACCGCTCCGGTCGCCAGCGCCGCACCGGCTCCGGTAGCGCCGAGCGCTCCGGCCGCCACTCCGAGCAGCGCTTCCTAAGACGCCGCTCGCGAAGCCGCCGCGGTGCGCAGCTGTTGCAGCGCACCGCGGCGTGCCTTCCCCGCTTCGCCGGCGCAGCCCTGCAGCCAGGCGTCCAGTTCGCTTCCGGCCTCTTCCGTCCAGTCCCGTCCCGCTTCCGCCAGCCGCTCCAGTTGCAGGCGTTCGGCGCGCAGCTCCAGCGTTTTCAGGGTTTCCCGTAGTTCTTCCAGATGGGCGTCGTCCTGCGCCCCCGCCTTCCACTGTTGGCGCAGCATCCGCAGCGGCTTGACCACCTCGCGTTGCCAGTTGGCGGAGGCCTTCGCCAGGGTATCCAGGCGTTGTTCGGAGCAGGCCCGGCCACGGGCTGCGAACCAGGCCCCGGCCAGCAGCAGGCAGACGTCGGCGCCGGCTTCCTGCAGCTCCAGGCAGGCCGCCTCGACGCCCGGCTGCGCGTAGAGGTCGAGGGCAAACGACCAGATATCTTCTGTCATAGGGCTCCCACAGCGGTTGCGCGGCGAAGCTGATAAACTCCGCCGCCATGATTCGACTCCAAAATCTTACGCTACAGCGTGGCCCCCAGCGCTTGCTGGAAGGTGCCGAACTGACCTTGCATGCCGGCCAGAAAGTCGGCCTGATCGGCGCCAACGGCGCCGGCAAATCGAGCCTGTTCGCCCTGCTGCGCGGCCAGCTCGGCCAGGACGCCGGCGACTGCCGGATCCCCGCCGACTGGCGCATCGCGCACATGCGCCAGGAGGTGGACACCCTCGAGCGCCAGGCCGTGGACTACGTCCTCGACGGCGACGTGCGCCTGCGCGAGATCCAGGCGCAGCTGGCCATCGCCGAGAACGCCCACGACGGCGCCGCCGTAGCGCGCCTGCACACCGAGCTGGACAACGCCGACGGCTACACCGCCGACGCGCGGGCGCGCAAGCTGCTGGCCGGCCTGGGCTTCAGCGCCGAGCAGATGGAGCGCCGCGTCGGCGACTTCTCCGGTGGCTGGCGGATGCGCCTGAACCTGGCCCAGGCACTGATGTGCCCGTCCGAACTGCTGCTGCTCGACGAACCCACCAACCACCTCGACCTCGACGCCATCCTCTGGCTGGAAGAGTGGCTCAAGGGCTACCCGGGCACGTTGATCCTGATCTCCCACGACCGCGACTTCCTCGACGCCGTGGTCGACCACGTGGCGCACCTCGAACAGCGCAAGCTGACCCTCTATCGCGGCGGCTACTCGGCCTTCGAGCGCACCCGCGCCGAGCGCCTGGCGCAACAGCAGCAGGCCTACGAGAAGCAGCAGGCGCAGCGCGCCCACATGGAAAAGTACATCGCCCGCTTCCGCGCCCAGGCCACCAAGGCGCGCCAGGCGCAGAGCCGCATCAAGGCCCTGGAACGCCTGGAGGAGCTGGCCCCGGCCCACGTCGACTCGCCGTTCGACTTCGTCTTCCGCGAGTCGGACAAGATTTCCAGCCCGCTGCTGGACCTGTCCGAGGCGCGCCTGGGCTACGGCGAGAAGACGGTGCTGGAGAAGGTCAAGCTGCAACTGGTGCCCGGCGCGCGCATCGGCCTGCTGGGCCCCAACGGCGCCGGCAAGTCGACCCTGATCAAGACCCTCTCCGGCGACCTGCCGTTGCTGGCCGGGCACCTGGCGCGCGGCGAGAACCTCGCCATCGGCTACTTCGCCCAGCACCAGCTCGACTCGCTGGACGCCAAGGCCAGCCCGCTGCTGCACCTGCAGCGCATCGCCCCGGGCGAGCGCGAGCAGACCCTGCGCGACTTCCTCGGCGGCTTCGACTTCCGCGGCGCGCGCTGCGACGAGCCGGTGCTGAATTTCTCCGGCGGCGAGAAAGCGCGCCTGGCGCTGGCCCTGATCGCCTGGCAGAAGCCCAACCTGCTGCTGCTGGACGAGCCGACCAACCACCTCGACCTGGAGATGCGCCTGGCCCTGACCATGGCCCTGCAGGAATTCTCCGGGGCGGTGGTGGTGGTGTCCCACGACCGTCACCTGCTCAAGAGCACCACCGACCAGTTCCTGCTGGTGGCCGACGGCCGCGTGCAGGACTTCGACGGCGACCTCGACGACTATGCCCGCTGGCTGGTGGACTTCCGCGCGCGCCAGGCGCCGGTCGCCAATGCCGGCGCAGCGTCTGTCGAGAAGACCGACAAGCGCGCCCAGCGCCAGGCCGCCGCCGCGTTGCGCCAGCAGCTGGCGCCGCACAAGCGCGAGGCGGACAAGCTGGAGAAGGAGCTGGGCGGCATCCACGACAAGCTCGCCGCGCTGGAAGAAAAGCTCGGCGACAGCGCCCTCTACGAGAACGCGCGCAAGGACGAACTGCGTGACCTGCTGGCCCGGCAGGCGAGCCTGAAAGCCCGCGAGGCCGAGGTCGAGGAAGCCTGGCTGGTGGCCCTGGAAACCCTGGAGAACCTCCAGGCCCAGCTCGAAGGAGCCGAGTGATGGAAGACCTGCCGCTGCTCGTCGCCTGGAGCGATCCATTGCTGCGCGGCCTGCAGATCGTCCTCATCCTGCTGCTGGCCTGGGTGCTGCAGCGCATGGTGGCGCGCGGGCTGAACCGCCTGGCGCAGCGCTACCCGATCCCCCACGAACTGCTGCTGCCGCTGCGCGGCGGCCTGCGCTGGCTGATCATGGGCTCGGCGCTGATGATGGTGCTGGAGCGCCTGGGGGTTTCCGCCCAGGTGCTGTGGACCGCGCTGACCGGCTTCGTCGCGGTCGCCGCGGTGGCCTTCTTCGCCATCTGGAGCGTGCTCTCCAACCTGTTCTGCGCGCTGCTGATCTTCACCGTCGGGCCGTTCCGCCTGGGCGACCTGGTGGAGGTCATCGAGTCGGCCGACAAGCCCGGCGTGAAGGGCCGCGTCAGCGCCATCAACCTGCTCTACACCACCCTCGAGGAAACCTTCGAGGACGGCACCAGCGCCCTGCTGCAGGTGCCCAACAGCCTGTTCTTCCAGAAGGCCATCCGGCGCTGGAAAGGGCCCGGGCTGAGCAGCGGAAGATAACAACCACAACCCCTGTTCCCACACGGATACCCACGCACTATGGAATGGCTCGCTAGCCCTGAAATCTGGGTCGCCTTTCTGACCCTGACCGCCCTGGAGATCGTCCTGGGCATCGACAACATCATCTTCATCTCCATCCTGGTCAGCCGCCTGCCGGCGGCGCAGCAGCCCAAGGCGCGGTTCTTCGGCCTGGCGCTGGCGATGGGCACGCGGATCCTCCTGCTGCTGTCGATCACCTGGGTGATGCGCCTGACCGCCGACCTCTTCGAGGTGTTCGGCCAGGGCGTTTCCGGGCGCGACCTGATCCTGTTCTTCGGCGGCCTGTTCCTGCTGTTCAAGAGCACCATGGAGATCTACCACAGCCTGGAAGGCGCCGAGGAAGGCGGGCAGGGCAGCGCCAGGAGCCGCGGCTTCATGGCGGTGATCGTGCAGATCGCGATCATCGACATCATCTTCTCCCTGGACTCGGTGATCACCGCCGTGGGCCTGGTGCAGAACGTGCCGGTGATGATCGCCGCCATCGTCATCTCGGTCGGCGTGATGATGCT
>Ga0180219_1001669_pt1 | contig 14009 bp, 10 predicted proteins | sample eDN3rd30CBELigMG_FD_151338 | JGI IMG/M metagenome (GOLD analysis project Ga0180219, IMG submission 151338) | Enriched Miracle-Growth compost microbial communities from Emeryville, California, USA - eDNA 3rd pass 30_C BE-Lig MG (version 2)... ...
GGCATGCACGCGCATGGACATCATGTCCATGGCGCAGGGGTGCACCAGGTGCTGTGGCGCCTCGGGGATCAGGTAGCCCGATGAAGCCATGCCGCCGACCTTGTCCAGCGCTTCGAGCACCAGCACCTTCTTGCCGTCCATCCCTAGATAGCAACCAGCCGACAGACCGTTGGTGCCACCACCCACGATAATTACATCGAAATCCGTGTTGTCATTTTTCATGGTTTGATTGTTCTTGTTCATTGCTGTTGTGAGTGAGCGCCAGGCGGCCTGACAATCTCTCGCCGGGACGCTTTACCGCTTGCCAGAAAGCTAGGGCCCTGCCCTTCAGCAGGAAGGCAACGCTAGCAACAACCTCTTGGCAGCGGTTGTTCATCGTTTTACCGGCAGTAAAACAACTCCCCAGCGTTCCCTGTGACCACGACACAGCTCTCGCTGGCATCACCCTCGGTGACCACGAATAAAAGTTTTAAAGGGAATGGCCGATGAAATCGCAACGACCGAAGAGATACGCTTGGTCTCTCTAGACACTGACATGCTCACCCGGGTCCATTCGGATCGCTGCGGAGTGAACTTCAGCTCCTGGGTGCAGGACCTAGCCGGCTCTACCGGCCCGCCTTCGCCTACATGCTATTGCGGCCCATCTGGGCGAACAGTTTACGCATCGCGACTAGTGACGGAGTGTGGCTACTGAAGCCGCCATCGGCCACCAGGGTACTGCCAGTGATGAACGACGATTCGTCGGAGGCGAGGAAAGCCACCACGTCCGCGATTTGCCGTGGGGTACCCAACTCGGGCGTGCAGTGGTTGTCACGCATAATTTCCAGCAGGGCCTCAGGCAATGGGTGCTGCGGCGCAAGACCAATCTGCACAGCGTTGCCGCGAATCCCTTGCTTGCCGTACTGCGCGGCAACCAGTTTGGGCAGCATCAGCAACGCCGCCTTGGAGGTGGCGTAACCAGTCAGCGACATATCTCCCTGCACCCCCAGACCGGATGTGGCGAAAATAATCGAGCCGCCAGCTTGCTCCAGCATCACCGGGACGACGTGTTTGGTACATAGCACCGCTCCACGCAGGTTGACAGCGATGGCCCGGTCGAAAGCGCCCATGTCGAGATTAGCCAGGTCGCAATCGCGCTGCCGCTGCTCGGCACTGAGCACCGCAGCATTGTTATGCAGCACGTCAATGCGACCGAAATGGTCTTTGACCTGGCCAACCATGGCGTGGACATCCTCTTCCGACGAAACATCGGTACGGATGCCCAACGCCTCGTGACCAGAAGATCGCAAGGAAGCCGCCACTTCCACGGCAGCCTCTCCATTGATGTCGACTAAGGCGACAGTGGCACCATGGGAGGCTAATACCCGCGCGCATTCGGCCCCCAGTCCGCCACCGGCGCCGGTGACAATCGCAACACGTCCAGACAGTTTTCCCATAGTGGTCATGACCTTGTTCTCCACCCCACTTTCAAATCGTTCCCGTTACTCACCGGTGAAGCGCGGTTCGCGCCGCTCGGCAAATGCCAGTGCGGCCTCGCGCCGATCCTTGGTGGGTGCCAGGAGCGCGAACAGGTCCAACTCAAGATCAAGCCCGCGCTTGATGTCCAGCTCCAACGCAGCCCGCGCGGCCTGCTTGACGTATGCCGAAGCGGCCGGCGGCTTGGCAGCTATCAGCCGAGCAAGTGCTGCGACCTCATCAAGCCAGTTGGACTCGTCGCTCGCCAGGCGAGTGACCAGGCCAATTCGGCGGGCCTCATCGGCTCTCACGCGCTCGCCAGTCAACAACAGATCCATGGCCAAGCCCGGAGCCACGACTCGCGCCAGGCGCTGGGTTCCACCGCCGCCAGGGATGAGTCCCAACCCGGTTTCCGGCAGGGCGAACACTGCATTCGGTGCAGCAAATCGGATATCACAGGCTAGAGCCAACTCGAGCCCTCCCCCCATGCAGTACCCATGAATGGCGGCTATCACCGGCTTGCAGATGCCGTCCAGGGACTCGATCCAGCGCGAACGCTCCATACGTTGGCGAACCTGTATGGCCGACTCTTCACCACGTTTTTCCTTGATGTCCGCCCCAGCACAAAAGCCTCGTTCACCCTCACCGCGAATCAGGATGACCCGCACCTGCGGGTCGGCTTCCAGCAGCCCTAAGGCCTTCGGTACACCAAGGCGGATATCGTCGTTGATCGCATTGATCTGCCCGGGTCGGGTCAGCACGATCCAGCCCAGAGCGGAATCTCGTTCGACGCGGACAGACTCATTGATCAACAGCGGATCCAATGCATCCGAACCAGAGGTCATACACTCACCTCCTCGAACTCGAACACTTGGCCGTCCAGCTCCCTAGGATCGACCTTGATCAGCGGCCGGCCACCAACTGCCTCGCTCGACTCGATCCACCGGAAAGCTGTACCCCGCGCACGCAGATCTTCGGCCTTGGCTGCCAGGTCGTTGACGCCGATACGGATGTAGTACGGGCCCGGACCCCAATTGTTCAAGTAGTGGCCGGCATCGGTGTTCCATTGAGTTGCCTCAAGCACATCGAGGGTCGCACTGTTCGCAACAGTAAAGCCCATGCGCGCACGCCGGTAACCTTCCTCTCGCAGTTGTTCCACCGGACCACTGGGTTCCCAGTCAAGGTTAGTGGACACCTTGCGCAAGGTCTCGTCCAAGTCACGCACCAGGAAGCCGCGAGCAGTCACCCGCACCATACCGCCGGGCGCTAGATCGCGAGGTTGTGCCGGCGGCAGGGTGTAGGTTTCCGCCGGCATCTGCAGCGGTTCGGTCTCCATGATCTCGATGCATAGACCACCGTCGACCGAGGGCTGGTAATAAGGCCGCTCCGGCGTGGCGCCGAGCCACAGGCGATCAAATGGCATCTCCGGCGTGCGCTGTGCCATGCGGAACGGCAGGCGGCGGCGCATTAGCTTATCTACCAGCACAACGAACTTCTCGCGATGCAGAGCCAGGACGATGGAGTGGGTAATCATCGGCCGGTGATGCCCCTGATAGTCCTTGAGGCTTTCCAGGAAATCGTGGAACAACGGGTCTCCGGGATTCGGCTTGTCGAGGTGCCACTGCGGCTCAATGCGCGTCGGCGCTACCGCCAGGGATTTGTGCACCCTCAGAAAATGCGCGATGTAGGGATGGTTGTCGAACGCCTGCCGCCACCGCTCATGCTTATAGATACCAAGCTTGTCTACCAACTTCTCGGCCATCCCGTCAGGATCCGGCACCATCATGTCGGCGCTCATCAACAATTCGAACATGCGATTTTCCTCTTGTCGTCGGCTAGGCACGGCGGAATGCCACTGAGCATCCGCCCCTGCGGACTGGATTGATCAATGGGCGGTAGCAGCCTGGGTATTCGCGTCTATACCTTTTCCGAGAGAGACAGGCGCTGTGCTACCAGCCACTTGGGGCTCCGCGGGACGTGCTTTGGGGTTGAGCAGGAAGTGGGACAGGGCCGGGATGAGAACAAGGGCACCGAGCATGTTCCAGAGGAACATAAAGGTCAGCAGGATTCCCATGTCAGCCTGGAACTTGATGGGTGACCAGGCCCAGGTAACGACTCCCGCCGCCATGGTCAAACCGATCAGGGCAACCACTCTGCCGGTAAAGTCGAGGGAGCGCCGATAAGCCACGATCAAGCTGCCACCACGCTCCTGCACCGCCAACTGCACACTGAGCAGATACAGGGCATAGTCGACGCCGACGCCCACGCCGACGGCGATGACCGGTAAGGTCGCTACCTTCAGGCCAATGCCCAGCCACACCATCAAAGCCTTGCAGATGATGGTCGTCATCAGCAACGGTATCAGTGCTACCAGCGTGGCGCGCCAGCTACGGAAGGTGAGTAGGCAAAGCAGAGCCGTGGCGCCGTATACCGCCAGGTACATGGTGACGATGCCCCGCTCCACCTCGATATTGGTAGCAGCCTCGATACCGGCGTTACCGGCAGCAAGGAGGAACTCGACCGGTTGCTCTCCAGTGCTGACGTTATTCTGTTTGGCGAACTCCTCGGCAACCCGCAGCACGCGAGTGAGCGTGTCAGCCTTGTGATCAGCCAGGTAGGCGATCAGCGGTGTAACCGAACATTTCTGGTTGGTGATTCCCGGTGCGGAGATCATCGCCGAATCGACCGAGGAGTTGGTGATTGCCTGGTCGCGACTGATGGTCAGCCACTTGCCACTACCTTCAGCCATGCCCGCAGTGAAGAAACGGACGGTCTCGGCCAGCGAACTGGTGGTCTGCACTCCCTCAGTCTGGCGCAACTGCCAAGCCAGCCGGTCCATGGTCTGCAACGGTTGGTAAAGGCGGCAGTTGTCCTCATTGGTCTTCATGATCACCACGAACTGGTCGCTAGACAGCCCATAGTTAGCGGTGATAAATGCGTTGTCCCGGTTGTAGCGCGAGTCTGGCCGCAACTCCGGCGCCCCAGGGTCAAGGTCACCGACCTTGAGTTGAAGCATGACCACACTGCAGGCTGCGGTAACGATAACGGACAAGGCGATCACGCCGATCGACCAGGGACGCTCGGTGAAACGGTCAAGACCATGCCAGATATGGCCGAGGAATCCGCGGTTAGACTCCCCGGCGCGATCCTTCTCAATGGCGATCCGTGCAGCCTTCTGACTTACCCCGAGATAAGACAGCGCTACGGGGATCAGCAGCAATTTGGTAAAGATCAGCACAGCCACACCGATACTGGTGGTCAAGGCCAGGTCGCGAATTACCGGGATGTCGATGATCACCAGGACGGCGAAGCCGACGATATTACACAGCAACGCTGTCAACCCGGTCAGGAACAAACGGCGGAAGGTGTAGCGGGCAGCGATGTACTTATGTGTACCACGCCCGATGTCCTGGAGAATGCCGTTCATCTTCTGCGTACCATGGGAAATCCCTATGGCGAAGATCAGGAACGGCACCAGGATCGAGTAAGGATCCAGTTCGTAGCCGAGTAACTCCATCAGGCCAAGCAGCCAGATTACGCCAGCCACGGCGATGCCAACCAGCAGCAAAGTGCTGCGCAGGCAGCGGGTATAGAAGTAGACGAAGACTGCGGCGATGATCACCGACGCGCCGAAGAACAGCATGACCGCATAGAGGCCATCGATCAGATCACCGACCAGTTTGCTGAAGCCAACGATATGGATACCAATCGACTCGCTCTCCATCGACCGTAACTGGTTCTCCAACTGGCTGGAGAACTCACGGTAGTTCAGCGGCTGGCCAGTCTGGGGGTTGGTTTCCAATAAGGGGGCGACAATCATGCTGGATCGATTGTCGTTGGCCACCAGGCTCCCCAAGATGCCTGCGCGCGCGATATTGCGCCGAAGCTTGTCGATGGACGTCGGGCTACCGTTGTAATCGGCAGGCATCACCGCACCGCCGTCGATACCCTCCTCGGTGACCTCCTTCCAGCGCACGATCGGCATCCACAGAGACTTCATCCAGGAACGATCGACCCCAGGAATCAGGTATAGGGTGTCATTCACCTTCTGCAGTGCGGTCAGGTAGTCATGGTCGTAGATATCTCCCTGCTTGTTCTCCACCACGATCCGCACGCTGTTACCGAGCCCCGGCAACTCGCTCTTGTAGGCAAGATAATTTTTGATGTACGGGCTGGTGCTAGGAATCATCTTTTCGAAGCTGGCATTGACCTGCAAGCGAGTCGCATGGAAACCCAGCACCAGGGTGGCAACAAGGCATACCAGCAACACCAGGATGCGATTGTTGAAGATCACTCGCTCGAGATACCCGCCGGAGGTCATGTCGAAATCCCGAAGGTTTGGGATCACCGGCATTCCACTGTTGTACTTCTGCTCGACCATTTCTACGTTCTCTCTGGAGGGTAAGCCGCTGGTTTATTTCGCCGTAGCGATCTGCACTACCCGTGCGCCGGCATAGGTAGCCAGAAGCAAGTGGCCATCCTGTCCAGTTCGGCTCGCCGCATAAACTTCGCTGGAGCGCATCGGCTCGAGGGGCCGTACCAGCAATGAACTCGGTTCGAGTACCGCCAACTGCCCGCTCTGGCTGACCAGCACCAGCGAACCGGCTTCCTCAACCAGGCCCACCACACTGCTGTCCAATCCGGCTTCCACCTTGCGCCAGTCCCGGCCATCATCCTGGCTGGCATACAGATTTCCGCGCAGGCCATAGGCAAGCAGCAAGCCATCATGCGCGGCAACACCAAAGAAGGTTCCGCCATAGGGCGTCTCGACTCTAACGAAGCGCTGCGACTCGGCATCCAAGCGCATCAGTAGCCCTTGCTCACCACAGGCGTAAAACTGACCGTGATGTTGGGCAAGCCCATAGAGATGCATCCGCCGCTCGTTATCTGCGCGCTCAATCCAGGGCTCCCAGGTGGCTCCTGCATCTTCGCTGCGCAGCATGAGTCCGAAAGCGCCGACTACAAAGCCGGTACCCTTGTCATCGAAGGAGACATCGAGCAACGGGGTGGGCAAGACATCCGGTGTCGCAGAAGTTTTCATTGCCAGGTCAATTTCACGTAGCAAGTCGCCAGCCTGCTGATCTCCAGCTTTCTCTGCTCGCGAGTAGTACTCGCGCAGCAACGCAAGCACTTGTCTTCCATCCAGGCGTACCTGCCAGCTCCGACCACCGTCACCGCTGTGCAATAGCAAAGCGTCGTGGCCGACAATCCAGCCATTCTTCGGATCGGTGAAGCGTACTTGCACCAGGTCGCTGGAAACTGGACTGGGAACCTGGCTCCAATTCTGGCCATAGTCTTCCGAGCGCAGGATCACACCATGTGGACCGACACCGAGCAGTGCCTCGCCCGAGTAGGTCACAGCAACCATTGGAGGGCGTATATGGGGGCTTATCTTCAGAGCAGGCTTGCTCAGGACGTCATGCCCGACAACCGTCGCCGCACCAGCAAACGACGAAGCGGACAGCAACAGAGAGGTCGAAGCCACAGCCAACAGTACCTGCCGGCGAACTTGCCATCTGCCAGTCAGCAGGCAGTGCATCGAGTGGATCAGGTCACGGCAAGGGCTTGTCATTGTTATTTTCCTCAACCACCGGGCGCGTCCGGCCAAAGCAACCACACCGGCGCGCCCATTTCTTGTCATCTGCCCACGCAAGCAATATCGCGCAGGCTCACAGTCAACGCTGAGAGACGCGGGAAACGATCGCCTCCGGGTTCATCTGACGTTCCGAATAGGGCACATCGGTGAAGCGATAACCACCTTTAAGCGCATCGTTCAGCAGTGCCCACATCCCCTTGTTGAAGTCGTACACGACGTTTTTAACGTTGTACGGGATGTTCTTGTCGTAGATCTGCACGCCACTGAGGAAGATCGACCGGTACAGTGCACCGCTCTTGTCCCAGGCGTCGTAAAGGCCGATGCCGAAGGTATCTTCGTCGAGGTAGTAGGTACGCTTGCTGTAGACGTGGCGCATGCCCGGCTTGAGCGTGGCTTCGACCACCCAGACACGGTGCAGCTCCCAGCGCTCGCAAGCGGGGTTGGCGTGACTCTTGAGGAATTGCTCGTCCTGCTTGCAGCCGAAGTAGAACTTGTAGGCGTTATAGGGAATGTACATTTCCTTACGGCCTACCAGTTTGTAGTCGAAGCGGTCCTGGCTACCAGAGAACATCTGCAGTTCATCGAACAAAGTCACTCCACCCTGGCTAGCTACAGGAGTGTCGAAGTTGAACTCAGGAGCCAACTTGACCCGGCGCTGCCCTGGGGTGTAGCTGAAGGAACGGCGCGGCTTGGATTCCGGATCGAGGTAATCGTTGAGGACGATCACCTCTCCCGCCCGCCGCGCGGGGAAGTTGTTCAGCGAATACACCCTGGCGTACATCATCGGATCGCGATCAGCCTGGCTGGTCTGGTAGAACGGCGTTTCTTCGAAGGTCGCCTGCTCGGCGGTCTTAGTCACTTGGCCATTCGAATCTATCACCCAGCTATTGGAAGAGCTGGTGGTGGAATAGCCCGGACCAATCTTGTAGCGCAGTTGCTGATTCCACATCACCTCGTTGCCGTTCTTCGGGATAGGGAACGGCAGGCCGCCACGACAGGCAGGGTCGACCGCCAGGCCATCCTTTTGCACCTGGCAACCGGTGGCATTGCGTAGTGTCGCGTTTACCACTGCGTCGGGGTAAGCGGTTGTCCGATGGCTTGGGTAGATGTCCATGTACCAGGTATCAGGATTGCGCTTGAGGAGGGCCTTTTGTCCCTCACTGAGCTTGTCCGCGTACTTGTCGGCATTCGCAGCAGTGATGCGGAACAGGGGTTTCTCATCCTTGAAGGGATCGACCCAGAATCCACTGTCCGGCTGGAACCCAGGCGGGGCCTTCTTCAGTCCCCCCTCATAGGCAGGGATGGTGCCATCGGCATTACCAGCTTTGATCGCCCCCCAGGGCGTCAGGTCCTTGCCAAGTTCAGCGGCCTCCTGCTGGCTCACTGCAGCCAGTACCGGCAAAGAGAGTCCACTAAAGGCAAGGGCTAAGGCGAGTCGAAGTTTCATGACCAGTCTCCGTTCTTGGAATTATTAAAAGGAGGTTTTGTAGGTGAAGACCAACCAACCACGGTCGGTACCGCCAACGTTACCGTTGCCATTGACCATCCGCTCGCCATTGGCATTCAGGGAGTTCTTCTCCTGCGCGGATACGTCGGCATAGCGCAGGCTGAATTCATGCTCCTGGCGGTAGGTCATCTTGGCACCGACCGACCATGAAAGCGCGCCCTCACTGCCACCGCCTGCGCTGGCGGCATTGCCATGCAGGCCATAGTTAATGGTCAGCGGCACATCAAGGGTCCACGATGGCAGGATTTCGACATATTGCGGGGTGTAGTTCACCGCCACTGCATAGTAGTCACGGGTAGAGCAACCATCGGATTTGTCCCCCTTACCACCGGTTTGAACATCTACGCAGTTGTAGCCTTCTCCCTTGTACAGCTCCTCGTGCTCCGTCACCTTATCCAAATGGCTGTAAGCGAACTCAGTAACCAGCGTTGCGTTATCGGCGATGAAGTTACGCGGCACACCGTACACGGCGTTGGCCACGAAGTGGATGGTGTCGCCACGCGGCCCCTGGTCGTCCAGCAGGCTGACCCCCGTAGCATTGAGCGCCCCATCCTTGCGATAGGACAGCTCAGCACCCACTGCGGCGCTGCCGATAGCCCGGGAAGCACTGACCCCCAACAACTTGACATCCCGCGGATAAACCAGTCGATATTGGCGATGGGCAGCATCCACCTGTGGCGATAGCCAGGGTTGGTAATCGTCGAACTGGCGATAGTAAGCACCGAAGGTAGTTTCGATAGCCTCGACATTTAGCTTGGCCATCACTCCCCAGTTCTCGCCATCGCGCCCACGCTTAGAAGACGCATGATTGAGATTGAAGCCTGGAGCCGCAGGCAACCTGTCAGGGCCTTCGAAGAAGGGGTCGGCTGCGCCGAAGTAGGTTCCACCGTACGGGAAGCGGGTGTTATCCCACTCGTAGAAATACTGACCGGCAATGGAGAGGTTGTCGGTGACTTGGGCTTTCGCCGAAATCTGCCCGATCGGCAGGAATACCTCTTTAGTCTCAATACCTGGACTGGTCACTGCTTTCATGCCATCGGTAGGTGCCTGGGAATAAGACACTGCATGGGCGCCGAACAGTAGTCCCTCCCCCCAGTAGTTGGTGTGCCGGCCAACCTTGACGTTGACGGGCGTCTGCCCCAACTGAAAGTTGCTCCACACAAAGGCATCAAGGATTTCACCGGAGGGGCCGAGTGCATAACGTTTGGTTTCGGAACTGTATCGATCCCGGTTGTAACTGGTCGAATAGCCCGGGACGTTACTCTTCACGTCAGTATCGTGGTAGGCATCGTCGTACCAGGCCGCGGCGCTCAGGCGTGCGCCGTACTGATCGCGGAAGGAGAGGTCAATCTCACTGAGCAAATCAAGGCGATTGGTGACGATATCGCCTTTGTCGAACTTGCCATCGGACTCGTCGTAGTTCGGGTTGTTCATGATCTTGTGATCCTGCCCCTCAGTCCGAACCCCGAGGTTGTACCGCACGGTATTGTCCCAGCGCAGTCGCAGGTCGGGGTTGCCGACATCGATATCCATCGCCATCACGCCACCGACCTGCCCCATTACAGCCAAGGCCAGACCGCTGAGAACGAGGGACTTGCGCCCAGACATCTTCATTGCCATCGCGTTCATCTCAGATCCTTTTATTTTTATTCTCAAACACTTAGGAGCGGAATCGCACTACTGCCCCTACCGGCCTCGCCTGGGCCCCTCGGCAATTTATGTACAACAATCGCAGAAACGTTCCATCAAACCTATCAGCACCCTAGCCGACTACTGCAAAAAATTCCATATGCAGATTTCAATTCTATACTCAGAATAATACGCGCGCACTGAGCTCCCTGCTTAGAGGCGCCCCACGCTCCCGGAATACACGCAGCTTGGCCCCATATGGGACCTTCACAGACGCCGGGCCAGGCAGAGTGCGAGAGGCAAACACAAAATAAACACAACGAGATTTTTTGTTCAATATTTTCTTTAAAAAACCCGCTCCCTAGGATTTAATGCGGCTCAACAGGCTGGCATCCATCGGATACCTTCGGCCATAGGCAAAAACAGGAGACTCCATGCACATCGACCTCAGAGGTAAACGAGTCATCGTGACCGGCGCATCGCGAGGCATCGGTAAGGCAATCGCCCAAGCATTTGCCGACGAAGGCGCGAAAGTGGCTATTTGCGCCCGCACCTTGGAAGCTGTGACGAGCGCTGGCCAGGAACTGCAAAGAACCGCGCAGGCCGTCATTGCTCGTGCCGTCGATGTCACCGATACAACGGGAGTCAAGGCATTTGTCACCGAGGTGGCCGAGACCTGGAGCGGAGTGGACGTCCTGGTCAACAATGCAGGTCAAGGCAAAGGCGGCAACCTGGACACCCTGACGCCAGAGGCCATCCTCGAACACGCCAATATCCTGCAGATGGGTCACTATCGTTTCGTCCAGGCAGTGGTTCCATACATGCGCGCTCAGCACTGGGGACGGATCATAGAAATCAACGCCCTCGCCGGGAGCGTGCCCACCCCGGACGGCATCCCCTCGGTGATCAATCGAGCCTCCTGCATCGCCCTCTCGCGCTCACTGGGCATGTCCCTGGCGCGAGACAACATCCTCGTCAACAGCCTGAACATGGGCTGGATCGACACCGGGCAGTGGGAGCGCCATTACAAAGAGATGCCACCAGGCGTAAGCCGCGAGGAATTCAACGAGATGGTACTCAAGGTGGTTCCACTCGGCCGCTTCGGCAAGCCTGAGGACGTCGCCGGCATGGCTCTGTTCCTGGCCAGTGAGTACGCTGCGTTCATCAGCGCCGCGTCCATCGATATCAGCGGCGGCATGGGTGGGCAGATAGCCTATTTCCCGACTCTCAAGCGCGATTTCGTCGAAACAGCCCGGAAGCGCAACGAACAAGCCTGAGAGAACCGATTCCCGCCTCAAACGAAAGGAGCAGAGCAACATGACCCAGGCGATCTACGACATCCCTCTCAAGAGCATCGAAGGAGATGCCCTGACGCTCAACCGCTTCAAGGGTAAGGTACTGCTGATAGTGAACGTTGCTTCGAAGTGCGGGCTCACCCCTCAGTATGCTGGTCTGGAAAAGCTCTACGAGGACAAGGGTGCGGCCGGGCTCGAGATCCTGGGCTTTCCAGCAAATGACTTCAAGGAACAGGAGCCCGGCAGCGACGAGGAAATCAAGGCATTCTGCGAACTGAACTACGCCGTCCGGTTCACCCTGTTCTCCAAGATCGCGGTGACCGGCGAAAACCGCCATCCCCTGTATCGGCTGCTGACGGAGGCACAACCACACACCGTTGGCGAAGGTCCGATGCGTGAACGTCTCAAAGGCTATGGCATAGAAGCCGGACCGATTCCCGCGGTACTGTGGAACTTCGAGAAGTTCCTGGTCAGCCGTGACGGACAGGTGGTTGGCCGCTTCGCCCCGGATGTGGCGACGGACGATCCGCGTCTACTTCAGGCCATCGAAATCGAGCTGAACAAGCACTAGAAACTGCCCCTGATCGCACGCATCGAGCCGAGGCGGGCTGTGCACTCCCTCTCGGCCGATGTCTACCAGCGCGTTTAGGAAGCACATGCCATGATCAGGAACTGCCGGAATGCCTGGGCGGACTCCGGTAGGTCGGCGTCGGGATGCCAAACCAATCCGAGCTCCATGGGCGGAATGGCATCGGCTAATGGACGCGCCTCGATTTTCTTGCCCTCCAGGGACCAGGCGCGATAAAGCATGTCGGACAGGATGGCAACGCCAAAACCGTGCGCCACTAGACCACGAAGGGCTTCCATCGAAGAAGTGCGGAACGCCACCTGTGGCGCTAGCCCCCGCGCCTCCCAGTAACGGTTAGTCGAGACATCCCCCTCGTCCACTGTGGCCAGAATATAGGCGTGCTCGGCGACATCCTCGAGAGTGACGGAGCTCGCCGTCATCAGAGAATGCTGGCTAGCAAGCCAGAGCTGGCGCCGAGAACGGATCAGTACATGATGCTCGAAGCGGGACAGGTCCTGACTGTTGGAGGTGATCGCCAACCCCAGGTCAAGGCAACCGTCGGCCACTGCAGCCTCGATGCTCGAACGGTCCATGTCGATGAGGTTGATTTCCACTTGAGGGTAACTGCGCTTGAAGCGCGCCAAAAGCGCCGGTAGGAAGTAGCCTAGCACCGTGTAAGACGCCCCGACCCTCACGACTCCCTGCATCGAATGACCGAGCAACAGCGGCTCACTGAGGGCATCCTGCAGGGTATCTAGAATATGTCGGGCATGCAGGGCAAACTTGTGTCCCTCGGCAGTCAGTGCCACTCCATAAGGTAAGCGCTCGAACAAACTAGCCCCCAACGTTTCCTCAAGCTGCAGGACGGCCGCAGTGATTGCCGATTGCGATACATGCACCTTGAGTGCGGCCTGGGAGAACTGGCCGGCGTCAGCTGCCGCTACGAAGTAACGGAGTTGCCGCATGGAGATGTCCTTGCCTTTTACCATCTGCTTTCCGATACCCGCCCCATATTTTTACGAATCGCCTTCGTGATCGCGCTGGTTAGAGTTGGGCTTAGACGAAAACACCGCCGTGCCCGGTGTTCCTGCAACCGTTCACCTTTCAGTTGCTAGCCAACAGGCATTTGCTGATCGAGCAGGTCGCCTATGGTGCCGGCGTCCAGAATGCCGCTGCTTTCACCGCAGCCTTTCGCATCGAAGCCGGATTGATAGCAGAGGAGTTCCGTCGCCAGCGCAACAATTACAGCCCCTCTTAGCGGAGCGGCAGTACAGTCCGCTCCGCACCCCAGCAAGCATTAGGCTTCTTAACGCCAGGATGCGGATCGCGGTACCCAAACAGCTCAGCGTTTGATGCGTGCAGTGATCTTCGCGTGCGGGCCGGCCGCTTGTGCTGCCCAGGCTTCAGCGGCCTGGTCCAGGGTGTAGTCCATATAGTCAATCCAAATATCCTGCTCCTTAGCGATCTTCAGGAGACGCCGCCAGATCTGCTCACGCTCGATCGGTGGACGCTGACCGGTGCCTATACAAGACAACGAGCGAAACAGCAGGTCGGCAATGTCCAGGTTGACCTGCCGCCCCGCCCCGGTACCGATAGTCATAATCCGCGCCCCCCAGTTGGTGGCCTTCAGGGCGGTGAGCAGCGGTTGGCCACAGACCAGATCGAGGACCACATCGAACCCACCGTCGGCGGCATCCTTAAGTGCGGTCACGTCGTCCGCCCTCCCCAGAGTTACCACCTCATCAGCTATACCGCGTGATTTCAGGCCCAACAGGGCTTGCTCCGAGCGTGCGGCACCCACCACTTTACCCGCCCCCATACCACGCGCCAGTTGTAAAGCGATCTGACCCAGGGTACCGGTGGCACCCAGGATGAGCACTTTCTCGCCCTTCTGGATCTCGGCTTTCTCCAACGGCACTATGGCCCCAGTAGCGGCGATGCCCATGCTGATGGCGGTCT
>Ga0180219_1001670_pt1 | contig 14009 bp, 9 predicted proteins | sample eDN3rd30CBELigMG_FD_151338 | JGI IMG/M metagenome (GOLD analysis project Ga0180219, IMG submission 151338) | Enriched Miracle-Growth compost microbial communities from Emeryville, California, USA - eDNA 3rd pass 30_C BE-Lig MG (version 2)... ...
TTTCATCGCTTCGGGGCGGGGCCGTCTCTCGATAAGATGGAGCCCTCTTTGGGCGCGTCTATCATGGCGGATCCCATGGGAACTCTCCTCACCCGCTTCTGGGGTGCCTATCTCGCGATATGGACGGATGGCGATGCGGTCACCGTCATGCGGGATCCCTCTGGCCTATTGCCTTGCTGCTACACTGTTCACGAGCAATATGTGGCATTTGCTTCGGACCCTCATACGCTTTTTGGCCTTTCACGAATCCATCCGTCGATTGACTGGGGAGGCGTAGCAAACCTCCTTTATGCCGACGATCTCGCACAGGTGCGAACCGGTTTAATGAACGTTTCCGATCTTCTCGCGGGCTCGGTGGCGAGGATCGATGCGAATGGATGCAGACAGAGCATTCGCTGGTCGCCATGGCAGTTTGTCGATCAAGACGAAATGGCAGAGTCTCAGACACATATTGATCGGCTGAGGCGCGCCGTCGAGCAATGTAGTCGTGGCTGGTCCTCAAGCTTTTCAAAGGGTCTGCTGGCGGTCTCGGGAGGGCTCGATTCCGCGATCGTAGCGAGCTGCCTTGACCCGAAAATTGATCGCGAGTGCATCACCATGGCCACCGCGGATCCGCGCGGCGACGAGACCGTTTACGCCCGCGAGCTCTGCACGAGCCTGTCCCTTCGTCTTTCCTGCTTCGATTATCGCCTTGAAGACGCGGACGTGCTGAGATCGGCAGTGGCGCACTTGCCTAGGCCCGGTGCAAGAACACCGATGGTCGCTTTCGATGCGGCTATAAACAGACATGTCGATCGAATAGGAGCGGACCTGTTTCTGACGGGGGCCGGGGGGGACAATGTTTTTTATCTGACCCATTCGATCCGGCCTATAGTCGATCGCTTTCTGACCGAAGGGATATCGGCAGGGCTGTTCGATACCATCCGTGATATCGCAAGGATCACCGAGACCGGCCTTTTGGAGGTCATTGCACATGCGCTTCGTTTTTCCAGCCGGAAAGGCCGGAGGTACGAATGGCGAAGCGACGGGTCGCTCCTTCACCCTGATTGCCTCGCAGAAATGAAAGAAAATCGGCCGGATCATCCCTGGCTTGCCGCCCCTCATGATGCGCTTCCCGGCAAGGCTGGGCACATCGCCATGATCACGCGCGCGCAGCAATATCTTCACGGCTATGATCGACGCCTTCCTTTCACGTCGGTGGCCCCCCTTCTGTCACAGCCGGTCGTCGAGGCGGCGTTGCGCATTCCGACCTGGCTTGCCTGTCAGGGTGGGATCGACCGTTCCGCGGCCCGTCGCGCCTTTGAATCGCGCATACCCACAAACATCTTGCGCCGCCGGACCAAGGGCGGCCCCGATGCCTTCGCGATCCAGATTCTTCGGTCGAATATGGATCTGGTGAGAAAGCGACTGTTGACCGGTCGGCTCGCCGCCAACGGAATCATCGATATTTCAGCCGTGGAAGCTGCATTGTCGCCTGAACGACTGGGCAGAGATCCCAACTATGTGAGGCTCCTCCTTCTCCTGGATACCGAGGCTTGGATCGAGGGCTGGTTAAACAGGGATGCGGACGCAGCAAAACTGACCGACGTAGCGCTCAGTTAACCTGCTTTGCACGTTCCACCGAATCGCGGTCCGGTCCGAGCTGACCCCGCCGAAGGTCACTCCAAAATTGGACCTCTTTTGCATCCTGACCATCGGGCGGAACCTCGCCCTTCAGCCAGAAGTCAAACCATCGGATCGTGCGCCGATATATCGCCAATCGATGGGCCGGCTGCCACTTATTGTGGAATTCGTTCGGAAAGACGAAGAGGTCCACCGGCTTGTGCGCTTGGCGCAAGGCCGTGTAGGCCTCAAGTGCGCTCAAATATTCGCTATCGGCGGCTTGAAGCAGAAGAGGAATGCCAATGGTTTGCGCATTCTGGACAATGGAAATCTGGCGCCAAAATTCAGGCGCCGAGACGAGCAGGTCGGGATAGCCAACCTGGCTGAAGGTTCGATCTATCTGAGGGCCAAGCAAAGCACCCTGATTTCGCTCCCAGCAACAGCCGCTCATGATGGCCGCAGCGAACATCGTGCTATGGAGCATCGCATATTGCACCGTCGTTGAACCGTCGCTCAGGCCAGTGATCCCGATTTTCGTCGGGTCGATCAGACCCTCAGCGATGAGCTGGTGGAGAGGCGTCTCTATGGCGGAAAGAATGCTCTTTCGATTGGCCCAGTTTCGCAAGTTCGCTCGTTCGGCTGCGATCATGTCGCCAGCCCCCGCCAGCAGTCCGAGATGAGGAGGACGATTGACGCTGAGAACCGCATATCCCTCGGCCGCAAGGGCGAAAATGGGATACTCATCACCAACGCCACCGCGCAGCAGGCCCCTCGACACATATTGCACCACGATTGCGGGATATCGCTGTCCCGCTCGATATTGGACGGGGTAAACCAGATCGGCAGTGCTCTCCAATCCGACATCGTTGCGCACGTTCATGCGCCTGACCCGACCGAACGATAGGCTGGCCCATTCGGGATTTGGATCGAAAATTGTGGTCACCTTGCCCGTCCGAAGATCGATCTGAACGAGGCGCCGCGGTTCCATAGCCGCCTCTCGAAGGCAGAGCAGCGTATCGGCTAGTGGGCGGCAATCCAGCAGATAGTCATTGGTGACCAATATGCGCTTGGACGCCTTTGATCCGGGCACCCACTCATATAGTCCAGTCGATCCGTTCGCCCAACCTTCTCGACGGAGGAATATGACCCGATTGCCATTGCCGGTCAGCCAGGCCGGTGCGCGCGCTTGCGAGCAAAGCGCATTTGCACATGAGAGGATGGTTCCGGTGGACGATTGATATTTGACTGTCGTCTCGGGGGTCGCGAAACTGCCGCCGACCGCTTCGACCCATGCCTCGCGGCTGCGGCGATCGGTCGGTCTATATCCGGCCGGCTTGGGCAGCATGAACAGCGTTTGCGGCAGGATGGCGCGCTCGGCGTCCGTAGCGGGGCGAACAAATCCTGTCGCCAAGTCGAGCGCTTCGATGTTTTCCGTCAGTGCTCCGGGCAGTTGTGGCTCGCTGCCCGCAATCGGGATGAAACGGTCATCGTAATGAAATCCTGCAAGGCCTTCCCGTTGAAAGGCAGCTCTTAGTTCCTCGGCTTCCGGCCGGGTAACGAACACGAGCGAACGGCCATCGGGTGTCAGCGCAAAGCGAACGATGTCCGACAGGCTCTTCGTCAATGGTTCGCTTCCTGTGCCGTCGGATCGGGCTTTCCAGACCTGCACGCGGCCGTCTTTCTTCTTCAGGAACGCGACCCATTGGCCATCTGCGGACCATAAGGGTGTGATGATTCCGGGAATCCCGCTGCCGACGGTCAGATCGGCGACCCCGACGATCTCGGAACGGATGAGGTCGCCTCCCTCGTCCACGACAATAGGGCGCGCGCCCGACAGAGGAACGATCATGATCGCCTGACAGTAGCTGTTCGATCCCGCGTCCGCTTTTCTCAGTTGCAGGGCTACCGAACGGCCATCCGGTGAGATGGAGAAAAGCGGGCCCGTGGCCTCGTAGGGGCCGATATCGCGAAGCTCCAATAGGTCTTCAGGGCGAACGTCTCTCCTGGCCGAGACATTCACCCCGACCGTTGGCGGAACGACGTCAGTGCACAATGCGGCGGCATGCGCCGTGTCAGGTGACTGAGCCAGGGCAAGAGGCATCGCCGCCAAGGCGAGGGCAGATATTTTGAAAGGCACAATTCACCACGCTTTCCGGAGCATGATGCTGACCGTCCGACCATTCGCAGGATAGTTTGTGGTGTCGAAAGACGGATCGCTCGTACTTGTCGTGCGGGTCGGCGATGGTCGTTCGTTAAACGCGTTGCCGATAGAGAAAATCACGTCGATCCCTTGGAAGGGGCCGGATTTCTCTGAGCTTCGCCACTGAGCGGTGAAGTCGACACTGAGAAAGGATTCCACGTCCACAAAGGGCGTGAGCCGATTGTCGAGATTACCGCCGATATAGTTTGCAAAGCCTGATAGGGTCAGCTGATTATGCCGCCAGTTCGCGCCGCCTTGGGCTCGCCAATGAGGCGGATTGAAGATTGTCCCGGCAGCGTCTGTGAAAGGAGTGCCGACCAGCAATTGGCGTTCGCTTTTTATATATGTGGCGGATGCTGAAAGGCCAAGAATGTCTCGATCCGTAAGCGTAAGTTCATAGAACGCGGACAGATCGACACCGCTAATGATCTGACGAGCTGTGTTCTGGGAGACATTCTCAACAATCGCATAGACGGACGTGGAATCGTAGGGCGCGCCCGTGAAATTCTCCAGGCCGAACAGCGCGCCTCGCGCGAGCGCATCTATCTCGGTGGTAGAGGGGTGCGTGCTGACGAGATGGCTGTATATCGGATTTGTAAGGGCGCCAAAGAGAGACGTTATCGGTGTGCCCACTCGATCCTTGTAGTTGATGTGATAGTAGCTGGCCTCAAGCTTCAGTCTTGGTATGGCGGTCGGCGCGAACGCAAGTGTAGCCGTCCAGTTCTCGGACTGTTCGGGCTTCAGGTTCGAGTTGGCGCCTCCCGTGTAAACAATCGTGGCGTCGTCTGGCGCTGGACTGGGGCCAAAATAGCTCGCGGGCAGCAATGTCGCCTGATATCCGCGATATTGGCTATAGAGCGTGGGCGCCTTGAACGACTTGCCCCAGTTGAATTTTACAGTGACGCCGTGGAGCGGAACATAAGTCGCTCCGAGGCGTGGGGCCACGAAATCGCCGACCGATTGATAATTCTCGTAACGGACCGCCGCCGTCGTTTTGAACTCTGAAATGAACGAAAGGGCGTTGTCCGGCCCGACCCACGGCAGCGAAAGCTCCCCGAACGCGAAGGAAACTTTGTGCTTTCGATCGAAGTCGAAAATCGACGTTGTCGTGGTTCCAGCAGTCTGGCTGCTATTGGCTTTGAGTCCAGTTTCTCGAAATCCCCCGCCGATAACGAGCCGAACATTTCCGCCCGGCAGCCGAGCCAATGCGCCCTCGGCGAACGCTTCCACGTCTACGATGCTATTATGGTACCGCACTTGTCGCCGAGTGGTGAGCACGCCGCCCTGATAGACAGACCCCGGGGCGTTGGTTGTGCTTTCGCCGTAACCGCTGCTGACTGTCAGTTCCCATCCCCGTGGGAGCACGATGTTGAGGGACGGGTTTAGGCTGAAGGTCTCAACCTTGCTGTTTACGACACTGCCACTGGTCAGAGCGTCGAGGCTCAGCGAATAAGGTAGCGTGATGGACGACGACCGATGGCTATACTGTCCATCGAAGTTAAGACGAACGCCGTCGAGCAGCTGGTCGAACCCGGAGAAGACGCTGCTGAATTGCTTCTGGCCGGGGATAAGCGTGGCCGATTCATGAAGCCCGGTGACAAAGGATCGCTGACGGACGGTAATTGCGGTCGAATGCTGATAGTCGACTATTGCAAGGATACCTCCTCCATTCCAGTTCGTGCCCGAAACGGCATTATACTGCTGTTGCGTTCCACCGCCGTCCGTCGTCGTGCCGACCCGCGCCGAGGTTGTCAGTCCCCTGAATTCCTTGCGCAGAATGACGTTAGCAACCCCTCCAACCGCATCTGAACCGTACAATGCTGAGGAGCCATCGGCGACTATTTCGAGCTTCTCTATCGCGGCAACAGGAATTGCTGAGATGTCGACGCCTTGAGCGACGCCGTCATAAGCCAATCGGTGTCCGTTCAAGAGCGTGAGCGTCGCATCGGGGCCGAGACCACGCAGGTTGAGGTTCGATGATGAGTTTAAATTGGTACTGCTTCCTTGTCCGCCACCCGAAAATACGCCCGGATTCTGCCCTCCACCGAAGTTTTGCGGCAAAACACGTGCAAATGCTCCGAGATCCGAAAATCCTCTCTGCTCGATATCGGCGCGTGTGGCGCTGATGACCGGAGATGTTGCCTCGCCACCTCGGATGCGTGAGCCCGTGACAATGATGTCAGACGCTCCTGTCGGACCCTCAGCTACTTGGCCCGACGGTTCCGATCGCCCCCGGATGATGATGACATCCTTTCGGAACTGAGCTGTCAGCTCCGTCCCTGCCAGGAGCGCGCGAACCGCCTCGTCAGCGCTGAAGGTTCCATGCAGTCTGGGAGCTGCTTTTCCGAGCACCGCTTGGGAGTTGAAGATGATCTCCTTCCCCGACAAGCGGCTCACAGCCTTGAGGGCTTCGCCCAGATCGCCGGCCTCGATGCTGTACTCGATACGATGCTCGTCCGCCGCAAGGGCAGCGACCGTCGGCACCAGCGTGCCGATCGCTGTCGCCGCAAGGAGCGCACACCGAAACCGAGATCCCATTTGAACCATCTTCTGCCCCCTTCGAAATTCCCGACAATTTGGCGAGACTTTCAGGGAGCATCGCAACAAAGCTGCAACCTACGGGGTAGGAAGAAAAAAATTTCCGGCTAACGCTTCCGGAGCGTGATTTCGTCGGGCTTTGTCCTTTCAACTTCCAGATCAAACAGTGTCGCGAGACGGTCGGCCACTTGTTCGGCATCATCGACCCGAAAACGCCCGCTAACGCGCAAACTCCCGATGCTCGGATCGCCTAGGCGGATAGCGGTTGCAGAATCCCTGCTGGCTTCGGCGACCACCGCTGCCAGGGGCGTGCGCTCATACTCACGCACAGGCGAGATTTCTGGCCTTGGCGCGAGAGGCTGAAGGTCGGGTCCTGCCGACGCGGATCGAAGCACGGCCGGCGTGATGACCGCGAAGCTGAGAGTCTCGCCCGGTTCAAGACGCGCGACCGCGGTTGGGCCGGTCGTTCCTCTGATGGTGCTCGGACGTTCGACGTCGATTGCACCGCCCAGCAGCTTGACGGTTACACGTTCGTTGCTCTCGAGACTGACTTCGAAGACCGTTCCGCGCGCAGTCACGCTTCCTCCACCAGCCAGGACGACGAAGGGGCGGGCCTCGTGCGCAACGTTGAAGCGGGCACGACCGCGCTCGAGCCTCAACTCGCGCCGACCAGAACTGAAACTCGTGAAGAGTTCGCTGTCGGCACCGAGCTCGACCGACGAACCGTCGGCAAGCCGCACCGTCCTTTCAGAGCCACTCAGAGCCGTATAGTGCTGGTATTCGACCGCTTGATCAACCGTTGGCTGTGTGACCTGCACCGGAGCGTTGCTCGTGGCAGGGAACTCCATCTTTGCGATCCATCCCCCAATGCCGAGGGTCAGGAGCAAGCTTGCCGCGATTGCTGCCCATTTCCAACGGCGGCTCCCTTCATTGTCGTTGGCTTCGCGGCCTTGGCCTTCGGCCTCGGCCGTCATGAAGCGCCCCAAGGCGAATATCTCGCCTGCTCGATTGTACGCGCCTCGATGCGATGCCCCGAGGGCGAGCCATTGTTCGAATTGAGGTCGCCACTCCTCGGCGTCTGGGCCGCGCATCCTGGCGAACCACAGCGCTGCCTCACGCATTTGCTGGTCCATCCTCGGCATATGCTGCGGCATATCGTCCTCAGCCATGGGCATTTCCGATAATCTTGCTGATGCGCACAATGGCTTCGGCCACATGCCACTCCACGGTGCGGATACTGATATCGAGTTGCTCAGCGATCTGCTTATATTCCAGATCTTCAGCGCAATGTAGCAAATATACCTCTTTCGTCCTTGGTGGGAGCTTCTCGACAGCCAGTCGATGACGGTCCCGCATGTCGTTTATTTCCGCGACGGCATCCGGTCCGGCAACATCCTTGCCGGCCGAATAGGCCACGGGATCGAAAGATTGTGCCTTGGCCCAGGCGCGCACACGATCGGCGAGAAGATGCCGAATGATTCCCTGCAAATAGGCGCCGGGATTGATCGAGGCTGCAGCCGACCGAGAAGCGATGAGCCTCGTGAAAGCCTCCTGCACCAGATCGTGCCTGTCGTCCTCGATCCAGATGCGCCGCTTGAGAAACGAAAGCAGCTTCGGCGCCTCCCTTCGATAAACGGCTTCAAACTGGCGATCGTCACAGCGTGTGGACACATGCGCGCAGGTGCCTCCATTTTCACTGGCGTGAAACATAGGCTTACGTGCACGGTTGGAGGTCGAAGCGCGCCAATGCGCGAAGGCAGACGAGGAGCGAAGACAGCATGACAGGACCACCCAAGGGTAGCGGGCAATAACGTCCAATGCGTGCGCCCAACCGTCATGGATGGGCCCGTTGCCATGCCTGGAAGGTTTATCCTGCAGGCGGTTCCCAGCCGTTTCCCGCGCTGCGCGCAAACTCTGCAACGATTCCCAGATGGTTGCAAGATGCTACACGCGCAGGAATATCCATTTATCCCCACGCATTGCATCTTCAGCGCCCGCTCTGCTTGCGCGCCGGCAAAACCGCGACGAGCTCAACCAACCGATCGAAGAAGCGGTCGAGCAATTCTCCGGTCTCCGACTCCAGCTCGACAATGATCCTTCGGCCATCGTTTGGATCGCGTCGCAACGCAACCAACCCACGCTCGGCCATGCGATGAACAATCCGTTGCGAATTCCGCTCCGATGCGCTTGAGGCTGCGGTTAGGGCTGTAAGCGAACGCGGTTGGCGGTCTCTACAGATATAGAGATCAAGGAGCATCTCGAACGCTGGAATGGTGAATAGGTCCCGGCCGAATTCGTCTGCGCGCAGCCGCTGAACCTGCTCCGTCAAATCGACCATGCCGCACCGGTTTATGGTTGCTGTGATGCGCGGACTTTCCTTCATTTCATCTGCTCCTGGTCCGACTTGCTCGACGGCCGCGCACCGGCGGGAATCATCTTGGGGCGAATGGGCATGACACGCTCCTTCCTCATATGAGAAAGGAAGCTCATGTCTCCACGCGCCATATTGTAAGTTCTTGCCTATAAATGGCGCTCGGAGCTGCATTCATCCATTCTGGATGATTATGCGGCCATCTCTAAATCGGACTCAGACTTCGAGGTGGCTCCGGCTGGCCTTCTTTTGTCTGCCGCCAGAGATCGGCATTCGCCACGCAACACTCATTTAACGGGCTCGGTGTAAACGCCGCAGTCGATGAACCTGTGGAGCCTAAGTTGATCGAGATAGACCAGATCATGTCCGATATGGCGAGGCGGCGCCCGGTCTTCTGTTCGGAGGCTGATCTCCAGCACGAATTCGCCATGGAGCTGCGCTTGCGACGGCCACATCAGCAAATTCGCTTGGAATATCCGCTTGGCGGCGCCCTGCGCGGCGCGATCGACGTCCTCCTTCTTGGAGAACGACCTTTTGCCCTCGAACTGAAATATCTCTGCAAGGGGCTTGTTGCCGAGGTCGGCGCAGAGCAATTCACACTTCGCCAGCAGAGCGCCCATGACATACGGCGCCATGATGTCTGCAAGGATGTCGTCCGAATGGAGGCCTTTGCCCGCCGAACGGGCCACGGCGCTGCCGTTCTGGTCGTTTCAAACGATCCTATCTATTGGCAGCCGCGCCGTCGCGCGGATACGGTCGATGCAGCCTTCGATATTGCCGAGGCGAAGGAACTCGCCGGCACACTCCAATGGGGCGCCACGGCCGGCACCGGTACGACCAAGGGACGAGAGGTGCCTCTGCAGCTGACCGGGCGATACTCGCTTGTCTGGCGAGACTATTCCGATCTGGGCGTCAAGGCCGGCAGGTTTCGTTATCTATGGATACCGGTGTCGGTTCCAGCGACTGAGGCGCATTGACAGTGCTGTAGTCTCGATAGCGATGCGAGCGCTCCCAGGAGGGGAGGGAGAGCGGGGTGGCCGGACGATTCCAAGGCTGTCTTGGCCCTGCAATCGTCAGCACTCGCCTGAACCGCTCGACCGCCCAAGCCTTCGTTGAGCTTTCGTTTCGAGAAAGAGCGGCCAGGCCAATTCGCTCGGATATCCCCATGACACCTGCCAGCAACAACCGAAATCCGGAACTGGAGGCGATCGGTTCCGACATCGTTAAACGCCTTGGCGGCACATGGAAGCCTGGCGGGGCCATGTGCCTGTGCCCGGGGCATGCCGACCGATCCCCCAGCCTCTCGGTGCGGGTTGGGGATCATGCGCTGCTCTTCAAATGCTTCGCGGGTTGCGACACACGTGACGTCATCCGCGAGATCCTACGCCGCGACGAAAATGCGCTTCATCATGTCGACGATGCCGCAAGGGCGCCCTCAGCCATGGGAACGGATGTGTGGCGGCGCCAGCGTGCACAACGCATCTGGGACGATGCTCGGCCGCTCAGCGGGACGTCAGCCGAAATATATTTGCGCCGCCGCCGGATCGCCATTCTGCCGCGCGCGCTCCGTTTCCATCCCCGAACACCTCTCGGGCAAGGCGATGCGGTGGATTTCCGGCCCGCAATGATCGCGGCGCTGCACGACGGGGGTCTCCACACCGAAGGGCGCTTCGTGGCGATCCAGCGAACTTTTTTCGACCGCGATGACGCGCGCCGCGCTCGCGACCTCGCCGATCCCAGGATGATGCTCGGTCGCCCCGATCGCGCGGCCGTGACGCTTGCTCCCGCGACGTCGGTTCTTGGTCTCGCCGAGGGCATCGAGACCGCGCTCTCGGCGATGATCCTGTTCGACATTCCCGTATGGGCGACGCTGGGCGCCGACCGGCTGCATCAGATTGCGATCCCCGATCGCGTGCAGCGGCTCGTCCTTTTCCCGGACAATGATATCGCGGGCGAGATCGGCGCGGCGAGCGCCATCGAGGCCTACACGATGCCCGGGCGGATCATCGAAACCGAATATCCGCCGACGGGCTTCAAGGACTGGAACGATGTGCTGCGAATTGGCGGGGCGCACGTGAAGAGGGTGGCGAGCTAGCCGGCTGCAGGCGTTTCGACGGGCGCTGCATCCGGTCGCGTCGTTGCAGCGTCGCCGGCCTTCGACGTGCGACTTCGCTTGGGTTTCGGCGCAGCTTTGGCTGCAATGGGCTTGGCTGCGCGATTTCCTGCCTTTCGCTTGACATTCTTGCCAGCAACCGCCGCGGCTTCCTTCGGTGCGGCCTTTCCGCGCATGCGCCGGACCGATGCGGTCTTGGCCGGCGGGGCTTCGATAGCAACCGGTACTGCCGATGCTTGTGCGACGCTCGCCGTTGGGGCTTCGGGTTCCGGCGCGGGAGGGGGCGACACGCTCTTACGCTTTCCGCCCAATCCAAGCCGGATGGCGACTTGGCGGCGCGCCGCCGAATAGCCCGGTGCGACCATCGGATAGTCCGCGGACAGACTATAGCGCGCGCGATATTCGGCCGGCGTCAGGCCGTGCGTCGAAAGGTGACGCTTGAGAGTCTTATATGCCTTCCCGTCGATCAAGCTCAGGATTTGGTCGGGTGAGGCAAGGCCTTCCTCCACCGTCACGGCCGGCTTGAAATCGGTGGCGGGGGCAGCGGCTTCGTCTTGCTCCGGGGTCATTTCGGTCGCGGGGGCGGCGACTGCGGCACCGCCCAGGAGGGCCCGTCTTGTGCCCTCGATGAGCGCAGGCAGCTCGTTGCTGGGAACTGTGTTGTTCGCAAAATAAGCGCTGAGCAACGTCACTGTCAAAGACATGACGCCCGCTTGTTCGGTCTCGGCCATGTAACAACATCCTTCTTCTGGCTGGATCGTGGTCTTGAACCGCGCTCACTTGCGCAAGCGTAAACAACAAGTGCCGCTATTCATCGCGCAAGTCAAAAAGGGAGGGGAGGAGGGCTGTCATGGTTGGCGTGGCGATTGGGCCGCGCAATATCCTCCTGAGGAGACCCATGGCGGATCGTTCACCGCGTTAATAGCCATCGACGGGAAAATCCCGCTCGCATCTGTGTCCGAACATAATTCGCATGATCGCCCGCGATCGGCCGCGCACCGTGGCGCCGCCTCCTCTAGTCCCAACTCCGGCTCATGCCCAGCGGCTTCGACCTTGGTCGGAGCCGCCCCGCCATTTCGAAAGGAAATCGCCGTGCACGCATCTTCCCACATCGACTTCCACAGCTTCACCGTCGAAATCGAATTCTCGAGCGGCGGCGAGCTCTATGCAACCGAGACCTACAAGGTCGAGGCCGCCGACTGGCATCGCGCCCAGCGCGATGCGCTTGAGATGTCGGTGAGTAGCCCCTACGACAATGTTCGCATCCCCGACCTCGCCCGCCGCGTGATCACGCGATAACCAACGGCGCCAGTGACGCGCCACGTTCGAGACATCCAACCGCTCGGCGCAGGGAACTCAATCCGTTCGAAAGCGACTGGCCCTGCGCCACGTCCTCCCAGCCATGGGAGGAAAGGGGGAGGGGAATGGTGATCCGAGGGAGATTGCCGTCATTCCCGCCACTTCGGTGATCTGACCGACATCGATCCGCCCGACTTCGCCATCGACACCTCGAACCACCGCTGGCGCACACGCAGTCCGGCAGGGCGGGCCAGCCACATCCCATGAGGAGATAAGCCATGGATGCACCGCCACCGCCCCGTCCTGCGACGCTACGGCTCTCCAGGATCGTAAAGGGGGATAATCCCCGCCGCTATTTCGACCGGAAAAAACATGACAACCTCGTCGAGTCGATCCGGCTGCGGGGCATACTCCAGCCTATATTGCTCCGTCCGAAAGGCGACGTCTTCTCCATCGTCGCCGGCGAGCGCCGCTACCGTGCCGCACTGGAAGCTTATGGTCCTGACGGTCACGTTCCTGTCGTCATCCGCGACATGACTGACCAGGAAGCGCTCGAAGCCGCGATCGCAGAGAATGACGACCGTGACGACCCTTCGGAAACCGAACAGGCGGACGCCGCCGACCGTTACCTTGCCGCGTGCCAGGGCGACCGTGCCGAAGTCGCCCGACGGCTCGGCTGGTCCCGGGCCAAGCTCGATCGCCGACTGGCCCTCGCCGACCTCAATGGCTCCGTCAAGCTGGCGCTTGATGAACGCCGGATCAAGGTCGGGCACGCAGAGCTGCTCGCGGCCGTTCCTGGCGACAAGCAGGACAAAGCCCTCGAAACGATCCTGACCGCCGGCCTCGACGTCGCCAAGACGCGCGAGCTGCTCATGCGCGTCACGCAGAACCTTGCGGGCGCTTGCTTCGACAAGACCGAATGCACCACCTGTCCGTTCAACTCCGCTGCGCAGCGCGCCCTCTTCGACACCCATGTCGACGATGGGCACTGCACCAATCCGACATGCTTCGAGTTGAAGACCCAAAGCGCAGAAATGATCCGTTTCGAGGAGCAGGAGCGCGCGGCAAAGGTTGCAAGGGCTGCGACGCTTCCCGCCGTGGATGATGCCGACGGGCATGACCGGGACGACGTTACCGACGAGACCGCGCTGTTCACTGACCCTCAGCCACGGTCGGAAGATAATGCCCCGTCGTCGGACAGCAGCGAGACGCGCGCGCCGAGGCACGCAACCCCGATCAAGTCCGCGAGCGGCGCCAGTACCACGCACAAATCGCCCATCACCGCCAGATCGATCGCGGCCCGAACGGTCGAGCTTCGCGAAGCGACCTGGCGAATCGCGCTCGCCCGAGCACTCGCCCGCAATGCCGGGCATGCGCAGACCACGATCCTCGTCGCCGCGATGTCCGGCACTCTCTCGCAGATCAAGGCGGATACCCTGACGTCCCGGGCCGGCCTGCTGATCGGCGCCTCGTTTCCGGACCTCGACTATAGCGCCAAGATCGTGGCGATCCGCGCGCTGCCCGACGACCGAGTAGCCAATGTGCTGTCCGTCATCGGCGCCGCCTACGCCAAGGATGTGCTCAGTTTCGGCCATGTCGCCGATCTCGCGAGGATCTTCGATATTGACCTGCGCGACAGCTGGCATGTCGATCAGGCCTTTCTCGAGCGTTACACCAAGGACGAACTCAAGTTCATCGCGCAGGAGTGCGGCCTCATCGCACATGTGGGCGAGCGGAGGTTCGCAAAGCTGCTCGCATCGAAAAAGGCCGAACTCGTTACCGGCATGCTCAATCGACCGGGCTTCGATTGGGCCGGACGCCTGCCGAGCGCCATGACGCTTGATGGACAATATGGTCCGCCCCCGGATCGCGCCGTCCGCCAGACC
>Ga0180219_1001671_pt1 | contig 14007 bp, 7 predicted proteins | sample eDN3rd30CBELigMG_FD_151338 | JGI IMG/M metagenome (GOLD analysis project Ga0180219, IMG submission 151338) | Enriched Miracle-Growth compost microbial communities from Emeryville, California, USA - eDNA 3rd pass 30_C BE-Lig MG (version 2)... ...
AGAAGTTATTTTTAAATGTGAGCGCCTTGCCTTGCATAGCAGTGTTATAAGCTTGTTTGATTACATCTACATAGGCTTGGTCACCGTCACTTTGTAATACGAAATCTTTTGGGTTTTGCTTCATAACGTATACCGTACCCTTACCTACTTTATTCTTCGAATGGTTTGCGGTGTCTTTGATTCCCAATAATTTAAATAGGTGTTGTGCAGGTGTTTTATAATGGTTATTGTCGGTGTTCCACCATTCCATCACTCCTTGGTAAGGGTCATCATCTTTTCCTACATAAACCAAGACACCTCCTTTTTTCACCCATTCGGTCAACTGTTCGTGTACTTCCGGCTTCATCGGTTTCATATTGCTGTAACTCATCACCAATACACCGATGCTTTTTAACGTTTGCGCATAACCCAAATTTTCCATATGTACCGTTTCTACGGGTACACCCCTCTTTAATAAGGGCAGTGTTTGTCCGTAAAAATTAGAAAACTGAGGGTCCTCAAATCCGTCATGTGTCGGGAAGCGTTGAAACATGAGCGAGTTACCCATCAACACCCCAATACCATGGTCTCCAGAAACCCGATTTTTGCTCAGGGGCATATCATTCAATGCATTCACCATGATCTGCATCTGGGTGGCATAATAATCTGGGATAAGTACCGCGCTGTCGCTATTTGCTAATTTATAAGGTCGGGTATAGATGCGCTCCGGCCAGGGCATCACCTCATAGTTGTTCACCATAGGATAGAGCAGTTTGGCTGTAAAAGTGGCCTGATAGTTCTTTTTGTAGTCAGTCCAATCGCGTGGCCAATCTTCAATGGGGTCGGTCAAAAAAAATACTTTGCGGTTAGTCGGAGCCGTCATCGATACCATTGATCCGTATTCTAGAAAGGCATTCTCAAACACCCGTTCTTTTTCTACGCCATTAAAATAGGTAGGTTCCCGCGAAGTACCTGTCCACACTTGGGCAATATAGCCATCAATACTGGGTAGAGAAGCTAGGCTTGCTTCTGGGCTTACAATCTTCCATGAAGAATAATTGACCAGCGAGTGTGTCGGGATAAAAACTTTTATATCTAACCCCTTCTGTTTCCCATAAGCTTTCGCATAAGTTGATACTTCTTTGATGGCGTTGTAATAGAGGTGGTATTTCAACTTGCTCGAGAGGTAAGTGTTCTCTGGCGATTCATGCTGGGGCCGCCAAGCAAAGCCGTAATAATTTTGCCATTCTTTTTTAAAAGCGTCGCTGTAACCCGCACGTGCCCAAAATTCGGGTTCTTCCAAATAAATCGATGTAATGCCTGCATCAATTACCCGTTTGATAATGGCCGTTTTCATATACTCCAGATACGATTTTACAGGTACAATATAAGGCACATAGTGGCCATGCCAAATGGTATCGCCATTTTGCTGTACCTGACCTTCCGATAGATGGTTTTTGCCATCCCACTTACCCAAGAAATAATCTTGGTATTCGCCCCAAGCAATGCCGGTCATAAAGTGGGTCATATAGCCCCGCTTGCGCCAACTTTCTACCCGTTCTTCAAATGTCATGTTCTTACGATCTTTGGCTCCGTAAACAATGGCCACGTCCGATCGTACATCAATTTGCGGTATCCAAGCACTGCTCGTCTGGAAAGCTGTTTTTTCGCGCTTTTCCTGCGCATTGGCTACCCCTAGGGCAGCCAAGCAGGATATTAAAAGTAGTAAGTTTGTTTTAGTCATCTTTTATTGGGTTGTTCGTAATTAGTAATCTGTGATCAGTTAACTAGTCACTAATCACGAATAAGGCTTTCTGCTATATTCCTTATACCTAAACCTTGATGCTTTTTCAAGGGATATCGATCGCTTTCACATCTGTATAATTGTAATATTTCAGCCCATAATCTGTTCGTGCACCAACACGCAGATAAAAAGTACGGTTCTCTGGTAATTCGGCTGTAGAAGTCAATGTAATGGTTTCACCTAACGGAGCTTCAGCCGCACCATCATATGTCAACTGCGTCGAATAGCGGTTGTCATAGTTGTTGTTCGCTACATAAGGCAAAGCATTCACGAACAAGAAAATATCGGTTACCTTTTGTTGGAAATCGGCATGGTCTGTTCCGCGTGCTACCTTCACCTGTACTGAAACCGTTTTTGTATCCGCATCGTAAACCGGCTCGCCCATCCAGGTCACCTTCAAGAAAGGTTCAACCGTGAAATCCACTTCTTTCGTACCCCCAATATCCGTGGTGATGCTATTGTCTACTATGACTTTACCATCCTCATCTTGTTGTACCAAAGGTACAAAAGGTCCTTCCACAGAGATGCGATAATTACCTTTAAAAATTTTGGTATTGTTAAAGCTTCCATCCTGTTTGGTGTAAAAATAATAAGGAGTAGGGTTGTCACTCCAGCTCAGCTCTTCTAATTTTACACGTACGCCATTTCCGCCTGCTTCCGTTTGTAACGGGTCGCCTGTAACGGCTTCGGTTACCTGTCCCATCAAGGTCTCTTCCGGTTCCGGATAATTATCGTATTTACTGCAAGAAGCACTGCACAGCGCCATAGCCAGTAAATTTATATATAGGATTGTCTTCATCATTTTTTCCTTTTAAACATTAATAACCAGGGTTCTGAATCAGGTTAGAGCTCTTTGATATTTCTCCTTGTGGAATCTGTTGGTAATACCAACGGGTATCAAATGTATAACGTGCGTTCCGCTCGTCTAACCGAATGTCCATAAAATATTTGCTGGCCTTTGCTGCGTAGAAAGGCATCAATGTACGGTAAACCGTTCCGTTTTGTTCTGTATCCAATATGCGCCAGCGTTTCAGGTCCCACCAGATTTTGTTTTCAAAGGCCAGTTCCTTGCGGCGTTCTATCCGTATCACGTTGATGTTGTTCAGTGCTGCCGTGCCGGTTAACAGGTCTGCACCTGCTCTTTCCCTAATCTGGTTGATGCAGGTATAAGCATCAGTCAGGTAATCGGCACCGCTTTGCCCTGCTTGATACAGCTCATAAGCTGCTTCTGCACGGTTCAATAATACCTCGGCATAACGCATTTCAATCCAGGTTTGATCAGAATGATTTTCCAATACCTGAGCGGTTGGCCGATCAGGGTCGAGGTACTTGCGTACTACAAAGCCCGAAACAGCACCTGTTCCATCGGCTGTGAATACGCCGCTCGCACCAGCTGGGTTCATTTTGCTTCCATTGGGCAAGGTGTAGGGGTCCTGACTGCCATTGGCAGAAGATACGATGTTGGTCGCAGGATAGGGCGACGTGGAGGTTTCCGATACGAGTTTTTTAATGCCACCACTTACTTCACCAGTATAGATCCCCCTCCTAATTTCGATGTTCTCGCCCTTAAATTCATCCCCCGGTAAAATCACGGTTGCTCGTAAACGTGGCTCTGCGTTGGCAAAAAGATCCATGGTTTTAGCATATAGCACATAGTTTCCGGCACCGTCTACCGTTTGTAGTTTTCCGTTGCTGTTTTTGGGCAGGCCATCAAATAACTCTACGAAGTTAAGAGTGGGGCATACCTCAGACGAGTAGCCATTGGCTCCCATCAATTGGCGGGGTACGTTATAGGCATCGTATCCATGTACCGACTCAGGGTACTGATAACCTTTGACGAAGATGTTCTCATCGCTCTCTTCATCAAAAAACAAATTGACATAGTTTTGGAATTGTGCCTGCTTATCGCCAGCCACCCAATTTTTCTTGTAGAGCGTGTAATGACCTTCCACCATTTTAGCTGCATCATAAGCTGCTTTAAAATAGTCACTTGCTTTATCGGTCGGAATACCACACACTCGGTTTTCGCCATCAAAAAGGCTTACCTTGTTGTATTTTGCTATCGATCCAGCAAATAACATCGCACGCGATTTCAGTGCTGCAGCCACATATTTATTAGCTCGGCCACTAACGCTCGTTTCATTCAGTTTTTCCATGGCTACGTCTAGGTCGGCCGCAATAGCATCGTATACGGCAGCTTCCGAAGAACGGCCAATGTTCAGTTCATCCAAGCTTTGCTCTGGGTATTGTAGTACCGTGGTTATCAAGGGTACACCACCAAAACGCTTTGCCAGTGCGAAATAGGTAAATGCGCGTACAAAATAGGCTTCACCCAGCCAATTTTCTATTTGGTCTTCCATGAAGTTATCCGCGTACTGGGGCAAGGTCTCTATGAAATAATTGGCTTCGCGAATCAGTTTATATGCATCACCCCAATAGTCAAATCCTTCACTTCGGGCCGATGTCAAATCGCGACTCAATGCCTCACCTGTATTAGCCGGCATGGGGTTTACTAACCAAAAATCGTTGATGCCGCGGGGCGAATATCGAAAATCTTCAATAGGCAGTTCACTATAGAGCCGGGCCATATAAACGGTAATGCCACCTTCCGTTTTGAACACATCCTCATCCTGCACAATATTCATAGGGGGTATGTCTAATTTGGCACAAGCGGCCACACTCAACATCACCGTCAGGATCATGTATTTTATTGTGTTTTTCATCATTTTGCTTTTTATAGTTTTCATCTTGTCTCTCCCTTCCTAGAATTGTACATTCAATCCTACCGAATACGTTTTATTCAACGGATATAAATATCCATACGTGCTCGATGGGTGTTCGGGGTCTACATATTTGATATCAGTAAAGGTTAAGATGTTGTAACCATTTACAAACACCCGCGCACCCTTGATACCAATTTTAGAAACCCATTGTTCGGGGAAAGTGTAACCCAATTCAATACTTTTCAAGCGTAGATAAGCAGCACTTTGTATATTGTAGGTCGAGTTTTCATCCGGCAAGGTGCCGGTATAAGCAAAGTGGCCGCTTATCCATTCCGTATTCGGATTGTATGGGTCTGCATTGGGGTCTACAGGGTGCCAACGGTCTAAGAATTGGGCCAAGCCACTGCCACCACCCCAAAGTGGTTCGCGCAGTTGTTCAATGTAGCTGACATTGAACAAGCCCGTTCCTTGGAAGAGCATATTCAGGTCGAAGCCTTTGTACGAACCACCAAGGGTCAAGCCATAGCTAATGAGTGGCACATCATCTCGATCCTTATCATCATAACCAATAGGGTGCCAATCCAGATCGCTAATAATGCCATCACCGTTCCAGTCTTCATAGATGTAATCGCCCACTACCGTATTCCGTCCAACAAAGATGGAGCTATTAATCAGATCAGCATAGCTCATGTATCTTCCCGCATCGGTCAGGCCCCAACGGATGTTGTTGTAGCGATTGTTTGTGTTATTGCGCCAGTTATCGTACGAGTTTCCAGCGCGAGCGCGTTCTACATAGCGATTTTGTGTACGGCTATAGCCAAACGTACCCTTTACAAAATAATGGAATGTCCCGATATGGTTGCGGTGATTCAATTCTAGATCGATACCTTGAGTTCGGTCGCTGTTCAAATTTTCTTGAGGCAGCTCAGCACCAATGACACTCGGTAGGCTTAGGTTACGTTGTGCCAATAAGCCCGAACGATCACGTCTGAAAATATCCACTACCACACCTAATTTTCCTTGCCAAGCATCAAAGTCTACCCCAATATTGGCTGTTTTTGCTACAAACCAAGTAATATTAGGGTTAATAAGGCCTTTGCTTTGGAGCGAGTTGATGAATTGACCATCAAAGACCGAACCTGGAGCCAACTTATTATTGTCGCCTGTGGCCGGATAGGTGTAACCCTGTAAGAATTGATAAGCTAAAGCACGATCGTCACCCAGCTCGCCATAAGAAGCCCGTAATTTCAGGTTATCTACAAAATCCAATGCGCTGCTGTTTTTAAAGAATCCTTCCTCACTGATACGCCAACCTACCGATCCGCCGGGGAAAAAACCATAACGTTTCCCTTCTGGAAATTTCGATGAACCATCCCGTCTAAAGCTGAATTCGGCGAGGTATTTTCCTTTGTATGCATAATTCAAACGGCCAATCAAGCCATTGTTCGCATTTCGATAGAGTGCTTCATCGTCAAAATTCATATAGCCCTGCTGGTTATTGCTGTTACCAGCCAAAAGCTGGTCAATTTCAAGCGATAGCTCCCGCTGTGCGTAAAAGTTATCGCCGTTACGCACACTGCTTTCAAACAATAAGAGCGCATTTACGCTGTGGTCGTTGAAAGTCCGGTCGTAATTTAACGATAACTGACCTAGGCGATTCGGCTTTGAGTAATATTCTCGGCGTAACGTACTGGGCGACTGCTGGGCGGTTGGTTTATAAAAGTCTGTCGCAGCGTCGTAGGTAAATTGGTCATACTGCTTTTGATACAATTTATTATCACTGGCATTATAGTCATAGCTAAACAACGCCTTCGCTTGCAAGCCTTCTACAAACGGTACCTGATAGGTTAAACTGATGTTTGATTGGAACCAACGGTTCGTATGGGTTTGGTAACCGGCAATATCCTTATTAGACATCGCTACCGGATTGGTACCATCTACCGTTGTCTGCATGATGTAATCCGGGTTGTTGTTGGCATAAATCGGTTCGAGCGGGCTTTGTCGCCAGAACGAACGAATGATCCACCAGGCCGATTGATAGGGTTGGTTCTTCTCGTCCAGTATACCTGATAGGTTCAGGTCTATGGTCAGATCTTTCGTAATCTTACTCGATACGTTCGAACGGATGTTATAGCGCCGGTAGTTCAGGTCGCCCGAGCGCAAGAAACCATCCTGATAGGTATAACCTGCACTCATAAAATATTGTGTATTTTCATTTCCTCCAGATGCCGATAGGTTATGTTGCATTTGGGGTACTACATCCTTAATGGTGGGTGTATACCAGTCGGTACTCACTTGGCTACCATTTCGGTAGGCGTCAAAATCACTTTCAGGAAACCCTTCTCCAGTTTTGCCATTCGGATTATGCATTAATTTCTCATTAAAGAGCGTCATGTAGCCAATGGCATCCAACGAGGTAGGTAATCCAGCTGGTATTTGCCAGGTTTGGTTTCCCTGATAGGTCAGCTGTAAGGTTCCCTGTTGCCCTTTTTTGGTGGTAATCAACACAACACCATTGGCGGCGCGTACTCCGTAAACAGCGGCAGCGGCATCTTTCAACACCGAAATGTTCTCAATATCATTTGGGTCCAAACGTGCAATATTATCGCGAGGCACACCATCGATGATGATGAGTGGAGTACCCAACCCACGGATATCAAAGCTATTATTAAAATCTCCTGGTTCGCTGGTGTTCTGCGTAATGCGTACGCCAGAAACTTTACCAGTTAGCATGTTCTGTACGTTTTCATTCTTGGTGGTTACAATTTCTTCGCTTTTTACCGAAGCAACCGATCCAGTTACAGTTGCTTTCTTCTGGGTGCCGTAACCCACTACCACAACCTCATTCAATGCTTGGCTTTCTTCTGTTAGTTGTACATTTAAGGTTGTTTTACCGGCTGTGGATAGTTCTTGTGTGCCATAGCCAATGAGGCTGAACACCAAGGTGGCATTTTGTGGTATTTGTAAAGAATACCGGCCGTTGGCATCGGTGGTTGTTCCGCGCGAAGTACCCTTTACCAATACACTCACTCCGGGCAGCGCTGCTCCTTTATCGTCGCTCACCACACCACCAATGGTCATGTCTTGTGTCGCTTTTAGCGCAACCAGGTCCTTGCGTTTCACGATGATAACGCCTTTTTGTATCGTGTAATCCAGCGGCTGCTCCGCAAAGCAACGGTCTAATGCCATTTTCAACGATGCGTTTTGTACGTTCATCGTTACGGGCTTTGCTTCATGCAGCATGGGGTCGTTATAGAAAAGCTGATAGCCACTTTGTTGCTTAATTTCTTCCAGCACGCTTTTTAAAGGTGCATTCTTTTTAGAAAGGGTAATGCCTTGTGCATAACCCAGTGCCGTTATCGGGCTCCAGATCAATAGCAGCAGTGCCGCTGTCAATCTCATGCATAGTAGCGGGCTCAAGCGGAGTGCCCTGCCTGTTTGCAGACAATAATTGGTATAGCCTTGCATAATAGATGTTATGTTAAAAAATAGGTAAAAAAATAATTGTTAGTGTTCTAGGTTATGTTATTACAAACTCACCATGATCCTCCTTTCTTTTAAGGTTATTTTTACGGTACCTGTTGCCTCCAAGATGTTCAGTACATCGCGTACATCGGCAAATCGGGAGAAGGTGCCCGAAAATACTTTTCCTGTCATATCGCCTTGGTAGCTCACTTCTACGTCATACCAGCGGGCTATTTTGTTCATGAGACTATAGATATGCTCCTCTTTAAAGGCAAAGAGGCCATTTTTCCAAGCAATGTAGTTGCTTATATCTGCGTGGTGTACCTGCAATCCATGTACGGGGCTCAGGATGGCTACTTGCCCCGGCTGCATCTGTCGTTCATAATCTTTGCCATTCAGTTTCACAGCACCATTCACCAAGCAGACCTGTTGCTGGGGTTCGTCGTTGTAGGCCGTTACATTAAACTCGGTACCCAGTACCTGAATATCCTGTTGGGCCGTTTTCACAATAAAGGGAGCTAGGTTTTTGGTGTGGGCAACCGCAAAATAGGCCTCTCCTTCCAGCGTAACCGTACGGTTTTGCTCATCAAAGCGTGTTGGGAAGTGTAATTTCGACTGGGCGTTTAACCAGACGTGTGTTCCGTCAGCCAATACCAACTGATATTGGCCGCCTCTTGGCGTAACCAGCGTATGGTAACGTATTTCGGTTTCCTCCTCGGCTTGTGCCGTATTTGCCTTAAAAACCAATAGGCCTTCTTTGGTTTTGTTTACTACCATCCCTACCTCATCGACCAGTTTGCCTGTATCCAATTCGTTTAATACGAGCTCTTTTCCATTCGCCAACTGTAGTCGTGCATCATCTTTGCCGGGTCTTACCATGGTGTCGGGCTGCATCAGTGTTTGACGCTTTATTATGTGACTAGGAGAGTTGCTATAAAAATAGGCGATCGCACCCCATACACAGATGATCAGTATAGCTGCTACGGCGCGTAGCCACCAACGCTGATGGCGTATGGGCTTTGTCTGATGGGTTAAGACCTCCTTCATGAGCCGGGTGTGCATTTCCTTTAAATGATCTGGATCTAGTGCAGTTGGTTCATCGGTGGTTGTTAGGTATCGTTCCGATTCCCGTTTTAACACTTCCTCCCATTCATCTTGGTATTTTCCCGTAGCGATGTCTTTCCAAACTAATTGCAACTCATGTGATGTACACGTGTTGTGTAAGTATTTGGTAAAAAGGGCCAGTTTTTTATCGTCCACAATAAGGTGTTTTATCTAATCATACAATTGGCAAGAAGATATCATATAGTGAGCAGAAAAAAAATTTTAAGATGTAGGGTGGGGCGTAAGGAATGAGGTGTGATTTATCACTGCTGGTGTTACAGAAGCAAAAATTGATGCATCACTTAAATGGATAACAGCCAGTTAATAGCAATAACCATACAAGCTGATGCAGCACGATGAACTGCTTAATATACTTCAACGCTTTTACCATATGGCTATTTACCGTCCCTTCAGTAATACCGAAGCGCTGGGCCACTTGCTTGTATGATAGGCCTTCCAATTTACAGAGTTTAAATACTTCTCGTTGCTGTGTGGGTAGTTTCTTCAACGCTTCCTGTAAAAGATAATTGCTTTCCCTGTAATCCATCCATTGCTCTGTTGTTTGTTCAATAGGTTTGCTATAATGTTTTAGCTCTTGAAGTATAAAATTTTCATGCTGTGCACGTTTAAGTAAATTCAATAAATGATGGCGTGCAATGGTAAACAAGTAAGCTTTGATATTTTGCGAAGGTTCCAGTAAATGGCGATTCTGCCAAAAGCGCGTAAAGGTTTCTTGCACGATATCCTCTGTTAATGCCGGTGATTTGGCCATGCCCAATACAAAAAAATATAAAGATTTTACATGCCTAAAATACAAGACACTGAGGGCTTTAGCGTCATGCGCAATGAGCAACGTCGCCAATTCATCGTCCGTTTTCTCCAAGTATACTTGCATGGTTAGCTATTGTTTTGGGCGCGCAAGTTAAGTTTTCCCTAATAGAATAGCAAAAAGTAGGCCGGATGCATTATGACATAAATAAATAAAAACGTTTCTTTGTATAACCAAGAAAAAGTATTGTATGCATCTACCGCTCCGTTATCTACATATCTTGATCGTCATTTTGTTAACCGGATTTATCTTTACCGCTCATGCACAGCAATTGGGTACAACTGATCTTAGTCAGGTTAATGTAGACGAATTGACTGATGATCAATTGCGGGGCTACTTACAACAGGCCGAAGCTTCGGGTATGAGTCAGCAAGAACTTTTACAACTCGCCGCATCTTCAGGCATGCCGCAAGCAGAACAGGAAAAATTAAATACACGCATACAGCAACTCCAAAGTGCTGGTAGTACGGTACAAAAACCGGCACCTTCCATTACTGATAAACATAAAGAAGGGCGTTCTGTTAATCAAACAACTGCTGATGCAGACACCTTTCAGCAGGTCAAACCGGTTCAATTAGAACCAGTGAATCGGCCCCTGCCCGTATTTGGAGCAGCGTTATTTCAAGGCAGCGATCCGAAGTTTGAACCCAACCTACGTCTCGCCACCCCAAAAAATTATGTCATCGGAGCAGGCGATGAACTGTTGCTCGAGATTTATGGAAATTCAGAAGCCAGTTATTCACTTACAGTCAGTCCAGAAGGAGCTATCAATATTCCTTATATCGGGATGGTTCCGGTGGCCGGCGCCAGCATGGAAGAGGCTACTGTACGAATCAAAAAGAGACTCAGTAAAATATATAAGGGGATGGATAGTGGTCAAACACAAATAAGCATTACCTTGGGCAATATCCGTAGTATCAAAGTGATTGTTACGGGCGAGGTGGTCAAACCGGGTACTTTTACCTTACCCGCTGTGGCCACTGTATTTAACGCCTTATATGCAGCAGGAGGACCCAATAATCAGGGTACCTTACGGCAAATCAAAGTCTTTCGTAATGGAGTTTTGATCACTACCGTAGATGTGTACGACTTTTTGTTGCACGGTAGTTTAAAAGAAAATATCGTCCTGCAAGATCAAGACATTATTCAGGTATTACCGTATACGAACCGAGTAGAAATACGTGGCGAGATAAAACATCCAGCCACCTTTGAACTGAAAGAAGGCGAGACCTTCGATCAGCTATTGAGTTATGCAGGGGGCTTTACAGAAGAAGCTTATCGTGCACGCATCACCGTTTTTAAGACGACCGCTACCGAGCATAAAGTAGAAGACCTGTTGGCTTCTCAATTTACATTATACTTGCCTCAAAGCGGTGATCAATATCGGGTAGGCAAAATATTAGATCGTTTTACCAATCGGGTTCGTATTTCAGGAGCCGTGTTCAGACCAGGTATATATGAGTTGAGTAGTGGGTTAACACTCAGCACGCTCATCAAAAAAGCAGACGGTGTCAAAGAAGATGCCTTCTTGAATCGTGGTTACATCAATCGGTTAAACGAACAGCGCCAGCGCGAACAAATATCCTTTTCCGTAGCCGATATTTTGGCAGGTACAGCAAATGATATTATTCTTAAACGAGAAGACGAGGTAATCATTTCATCTATTTCCGATTTACGTGCTGCGTATAAAGTACAGATCGAAGGAGAGGTACGTCGTACCGGTTGGTATGATTATGCTGACGGAATGACGCTGAAAGCGCTTATTATACAAGCTGGAGGCTTTACTGAAGGAGCCTCATCTACACGAATCGAAATAGCTCGCCGGCTTACAGCTGTCGATAGCTTAGCAGCAGGCACACAAACGGCCCATATCTATCAGGTAGATGTAGAACGTGATTTTACCGGAGCCGATAATTTTTTGCTCCAACCCTTTGATGTCGTGCATGTGCGTCCTACTGTAGGGTATGAGCGGCAACGTTCTGTACGCATTGAAGGCGAGGTGAGGTATCCGGGGCAGTATACCCTTCACCATAAAGACGAACGTATTTCCGATTTGATCAAGCGAGCAGGAGGTTTCACAACTTATGCCTATACCGCTGGTGCATCGTTAAAACGAAAAGATCTGGCACAAGATGGTTTTGATTCTACTGCTAACCAGTTCAAGCATCAAGCGCAAGTACAAGCTGAGCAATATCAAGAGCGGGTAGTCCGCTTGGGCAGTTTGCAAAAGAACACCCGCAACGATCTCAGTGTAGTACAGCGTGCCGCTACGGGCAGTAGTTATGTGGGGATTGATCTAGATCACATTTTGAAAACCCCTCATGGCAATGGCGATCTGATTTTAGAAGAAGGGGATGTCTTGCGTATTCCCAAACAATTACAAACGGTACGTATCAGTGGCGAGGTCTTGTCGCCTGTAGCCGTAGTTTATGAGCCTGGCAAAAAATTCAAGCACTACATTTCTGCTGCAGGGGGATTTTCAGAGCAAGCCCTACGTAAACGTTCATATGTAGTATATGCCAATGGCTCCGCTCGTAGCACCAAAAAAGTGCTTTTCTTTAATAATTATCCGAAAATTAAACCAGGCTCTGAGATTTTTGTACCACAACGTGAACCCCGTAGCCGCTTGAGTGCAGCACAGTGGGTAGGTATTGGCGGTAGCCTCGCAACTACCATTGGCGTCATTGTCGCTTTGTTTAGGTAGTAGGGTTATTTTTATGTATAGGATATTCATCAGAAGCAGCACTTAATTCTTACTGCGTTCTAAATTATCTAGTACTTCTTGGGTAAAACGTCTGGCTGCTTCCTTTGCTTGAGGGCTATTAAAATCTTCATGGGCAGCCAAGAAGTGCACGGCAGCCAAGCTTGAGTCTATATGAGTATGATTTTTTTGTTCCAAATCGGCGGTTAACATTTTTTGCGGTAGGTGTGCCGTCATATCGCGTAAGCGTTGCAATGCCAATATTCGGTCGGCATTTCGTACTTCATAAATCCAAAGCATCGTGTGATAGCAAATAACGATCAATGTAATAATAATTAACAATTCTGGAGTCCGAACGCTTTTCTGTAAAAATAGAGCTAGTGCAACAATAGAAGCATGTGCCGTTACAATCAGGGCGGATGCTTGTAGGTGCGTTAAGCCCAGATCTAGCAAACGGTGGTGTAAATGTTTCCGGTCTGCTGTAAAGGGCGATGTGCCTCGTACAATTCGCAGACTAAATACCCGAAACGTGTCAAAAACGGGTATAACTAGTAGTGCAATCACTACGGCGGGTGCGGCTTGTATCACCGGAACGGTGGCAGCCGTTTCTGTCCAATCATTTATTCGTACAAAGTGAACACTTAATAAAGCTATCACAAAGCCAATCGAATAGGCTCCAGCATCACCCATGAAAATGCGGGCCTTCGCTTTAAAATTATAATATAGAAATCCTAAGATAGCACCTGCCATGCAAAAACTGATGGCTGTGTATCCTTTATCGCCTATCAAATAGTACAGTACACCATATACAGTGCATACCAATAAAGTGGTTAGGCCGAGTAAGCCGTTGATGCCATCAATTAAGTTGAATGCATTGATTACAAAAACAATCACCAAACTGGTGAAAATGTAGCTTAATACGGTGCTAATTTGATACATATCCATTACGCCAAAGAAATTCGTAATTCGTATATCAGCAAAATGAATGATGATAAACGCTGCTAAGAATTGTGCAGCAAACTTTTTATAAGGGTCTAAGGCAATCAGGTCATCTTTTAGTCCAATGGTAAATACAATAATGCCTGATGCAAAAATGAAATTCGCATAAGGTAATGTAGTATAATCCATAAAAAAGCAGCTTACCAAAGCAAACGTACTGAACACAGCTACCCCACCCAGATTAGGAACTGAATAGCGATGTATTTTTCTAGCTTCACCTGTGGGGTCGTCAACCAATCGTTTCGTTTGGGCAATTCGGATAATAGCAGGTATAGCTATTAAAGCAATGATGCATGCACTAATAAAAGGTAGTAAAGTTACTAGCATATAGGTTTTTTTTATGTTCTATAAAACCGTTTATCTACTCGGGTGCTGCTCAAACTACCTGTCATACAGAACCGGT
>Ga0180219_1001672_pt1 | contig 13994 bp, 6 predicted proteins | sample eDN3rd30CBELigMG_FD_151338 | JGI IMG/M metagenome (GOLD analysis project Ga0180219, IMG submission 151338) | Enriched Miracle-Growth compost microbial communities from Emeryville, California, USA - eDNA 3rd pass 30_C BE-Lig MG (version 2)... ...
CCCTGATATCATCCGATACCAAATAATACGGATAGGACCCGTCCCAACCATATAGATTGGAGGCGCACATATAATATTCACCTTTATACTTAAATAGACAATTCCCTTCTCTTCCCGCACCATGGTATACTTCAGAGCAATCCAAAAGTCCAATCTGCCCATGTTTCACACCAATCTCAGATACATAAATTCTACTTCGTCCCCTTCCATAAGAATAGATCAGGTAAGACTTTCCCGTATCTGGATCGGTAAAAACCGTCTGATCGCCTGTATTAGAAGTACCTATCATGGATGTCATATCCAACTGACGGTACCAGTTAAAGGGGCCAGTTGGCGAGGCGGATGTTGTAATTAATTCATGACGGCCATGTTGTACAAACATGGCATATAGCTTTAGTTCTTTTATATAGGCAACACCAAGGCGACCTACCCAGGTCGGCCGTTCTCTGTTTAGCGCTACTTGATCCAAAACGTCTCCTTCAAAATGCCAGTCCACCAGATTATCCGAGCTGTAACAAGTAACTGACTGAAAGGTACTTTTGGGTAAGGTCACTGACGGATCAGTTTTGTACTTATCGGCCTCTTTATAATGAACTCCATACCAATAATAAGTAAGTCTACCGGTAATTGGATTTTTAAACTGAAAGATGCCCCCGCCCTGACTGTATAGTGGCTTTCCATCTACTGTTTGCCAGAAAGTATCGTTTTTAATACTTCGCAGTTGAGCAGAAGTAGGTGCCACAATACCTAATGCACAGAGCGTAAAAACTAGGCGTACATGTTGTTTAAAAGACCATTGAAAAAAATCCATAAGCCCAAATATTTAAATTAGAGCGAGCGTTCAAGGGTAATGGCCATCATACCAACGATAACTTCATTGGCAATAGATTCCCATTTTATGGATGCCAGTTCCTTGTTTTTATCCAGCGGTATCGCCAAAATGACGCCGGCACCACCTTTAATTTCCCTTCTGGAAACCTCACCTGGTTTTATACCTGTTGCATTTGCCATATCCCGGCTTACAATTCCAGTTTTAAAACCCAACCGGTAAGGCCTTACTGACCGGATTTTAAAAGCCAGTCCATCTGTATAAAAATCTTCTTGAATCGGGCACCAGGTTTCAGGATTTTTTAAGGCCAGTGTGGTATGTGTACCATCTTTGTAGGTAACAGTCACCCGCCCATTTTCAATCCCATACTGCATGGGACCAGTGGTGCCGGCCATCAGCAAATAAGCCATCTTCGCTTTACCTGTCAGGCCAACGAGGACCGAATCTGGATAATTATCCCAAAGTGTTGTAAATGAGATATTCTTACCTGTTTTAGGTGACCGGAAAGGAATGCCCAGTGACGTAATAAATGTATGATTCGTTACACCCGCCCGCAATCCGCTATCATCTATCTCATAAGTAAGATTGGGCTCACACCACTCTCCGACTCCCTGAGCTGGCGTTTGCAAAGTGGTATATGGAGACCTTGGTGATAGATATTTGTTGGTAAATATATCTGTAACTTTCGCATTCAACTGTTGATCCATATTTACTTCTGCGTACTGTCGCCGCGATGTTTTCTCTAATTTTGCCATTACATTTTGGCTAAAATCAGGGAAAATTACTTGCTTGGGACTGGTTGGTTCCCACCACCAGAGGTTACCCTGGTGTTTTTTCAAAAATTTTTGTTCCACCCCTTTAGTCAACTCGGTAATCTGAGCGATTTTATTACCACTCCACTGAATCTTAATATCATAAGCATTTGCAGTTGCGCAGTTAATTTCAATTAGTGGCTTCCCAATGCCATCAATGATCTTCCAGTCGGCCTTTTTCCCATTCACCGTAACAGCGCTTAATTGATCCAGGGGCGCACGCACTTGTAAGCTAAGTTGCAAGGGCTTTTTAAACCGGCTTACAATAATATAATGATCCGTTGACCCATCTCTTTTAAATTGATAATCAATATCCTTTTGTTTTATATCAGCAAACTGCCACTTAGAAGGAAATCCTGGTTTTATGACCAGTTTTCCATGAAGCGCATCAGGATAGATTCCGAAAAGCCCTTGCACAACATCCAGGCTATAAACGCCAATCACATCTCCAAAATCCCGGTAACATTCACCTAAGGCGGCGTCATAAAAACTAATTTGACCAATATTACCTGGAGAACGTCCTAAGTACATGCCATCCAGTACCGCGCTTTTAAAAAGTTTAAAGGCAGCGTCCGGACGCCCTGCCTGCCAATAGGCGAGTGCCGTATTGCCTACTTCCCCAAAGGCGACATTATTCACACTCCAGTAATAGGGCATCCAGGAAGAAGAAGCAATCGTTTGGTAATCTGCTTCTGTTGTAAAGCTTTTGCTAAGTACAGGTATATGCGGAATATACTGATCAATATAGCGGGTGGCCCGGTAATTCTGAAAAGGAGTTCCGGCCCCCATGCCAATGGGCGTGTAAATAGACCAGACGGCTGCACTGGGATGTACCAAATGCTTACCCATCAAATCCACATATTCTGCCCACCAGCCTTTATCTTTAAGCCAGAGTTTTTCATTCATGGCCTTTTTAATTTTTGCTGCTTCCTTTTGAAAGGGAGTTGGATCTTCTCCAATTAATGAAGCAATTTCAGCGGCCATCTTATTGGCTCTATAGTTATAGGCCGAACCAACTGCTGTCCCCCCGCTATTATACATCAGCGCATCTGATGCCCAGATGCCAGCATAATCATCATAAAGACCGTCATCGTCTGCATCCCAATTACGTTTCTCCCACTCCAGGCTTAATTTAATTACCGGAAATATTTTTTTAGCATATTCCAGATCCCCCGTCCAATTGAGATGCCACAACAGCTCATCAGTGTACACCATATTCATATCGTAATGATGCATTTGATGATTATTGCGCGGATTGCGGCAAATATAACCGTTGCTATACATGGGCGTACCCCACTTCTCAATGCCACGCGTCAGATTGAGCAGGGAATCCTGTTGCGGCTGCGGTAGTACCGGTGGTACATCAGTTACCTGGGAAGCGGCGTAATTATCAAAATGAACCGTAGCTCTGTCATGCCAGCCCAGGGCATCGCCCGCGTAGGCCGCACGCCAACCAGGCAGCGGCATCCGCCAGCCTACCGCGCCATGCTGCCACACATTTCCATCCCAGATGCCATCAGCAGCCATGGCAATGGTACCGCCCAGGGTATTTATATACGGATCCGGCGTATGAATCTGTAACGTATTTGCAATCCGTTGTCTGGCCTCATCCGCCTTTTGATAGGCTGAAGTGCCCACTGAGGGATCGAGGGCTACTAAATCCCCATTCATAAAAGCGATATATACAGGGCTGCTATGGATATTTACAGAAAAAGTCTTTAGTTGCCTGGGATGCAAGGGTGCATCAAAGGCGTCCTCAGGATCCACCCCAAGGTCGCCACTTCGATGCAGGCGGGCAGCCTTAATTTCGGAGATCTCGCAAATCAGCTTACTTCCTTCGGGTAAGTTTACCGGCTCAAACTGCCAAATGCCTCCCTCTTTGTCATAAAATGCATTGACGGAGATGTTTAACCGACTTTGGTCCCAGCGTTTATCCCCCACGACATAATCGCGTCTGCCTTCCAGATAAACGGATTTACAATAAGTCGTTGAATCCAGGGCCAGCCTTTTCCCGTCAACTTCCAGCTCAAAGCTGATATGTTGATTGATTTTTTTATTATAAGTGGCAAACACAGGCCGGTCACTGGTTTCGATCCTGAAAAGGGTCGGGCTGCCATATAATGCACGCGTATAGCGGTTGTGGCCGTTAACCGCTACAAAGCCTTTGCCTTCTGGACGGTAAGCCAAGGGTCGCGGCGCTTTTCGGTTATGCTTGACAGGCGCAGCACCTCCAGGCAGGTCGCCTACCTTCTTGGTGGCCTGTCCAGTGACAAAACACGTAGGAAGCCAAAATAATGAGCCTATTAAAAATATTACACGTCGCTTCATATCCATATCATTTCCCCTTTCTGGCCAATAAACTCCCTGCTGAAGCGTGAAGAAGTCCTTACAGCATGGAAAATAATTGGCCAATGTTTGTGGTCAGTTAATTGATATCTGATAATCCTTAAAATACTGACTAGCGGCTGGGCCAGCTTTTCCCGTTTAACGTAATGTTTTTTAATTGCAGGTTATGGATAAAATCAGGCACCTGATAGTCTTTGCCCGGGCTTTTAATTTTCAGGTTTTCCAGGGTAAAATTACTAAGGGTGTATTGAGCAGAGCTGTCAATTTTAATAAATGTCTTGCAATCGACATCACAGTTCCTGATCGTCAGGTTACTGACAAAGGAATGTGGTGGCTGATGACCTTTCAAGTCAAAAAACTGCCGCCAGGCACTGATCTCAAAAATAGTACTGGCATGACCGGTGATACCATATACAGAAACATAATTATGTTTTTGCGGAGTATCAGGACGCATTTTTAAGTAAAAAACCCGGCCGCCACTTACCACGCAATTCCGTAAAATGACATTATAGGTAAAAACAGATTCACTGCCAAGGGTCAGTGCAGGGCAATTCACAAAAGTATTGTTCTCCACAATAATATTTTTATTGGGGCCATTGTTAGGATCTTTGTCCGCTGTCGGACCCTTGCCTCCTTTAAGGCATAGACCGTCATCATTGACAGAGACATAACAGCCCTTAACCAATACATTCTGGCAAACATCCAGATCAATACCATCCGAACTTGGTGCCCTTACGGTAAATCCATTATTGGTTCCTGCAGCAATATGAACGCCGAGGATTTTAAGATGTTCACATTTATAATAATGGGAGGTCCAGAACGGAGAATTGATCAAATTTACATTTGCGATCAATACATTTTTACAATTGGAAACAAATAGCAGCCTGGGTCTTTGTTCATCCATATTGGTGCATTTAGGGTTCCACTTGCGTCGCAGCCAGAATGCTTTCCAATAACGAAGGCCATTTCCATTGATGGTCCCACCACCGGTTAAAGAGAATCCGTCAACATGGTCTGCATTAATGATTGCTGCAAAATATTTAACGGTCTGACCTTCTATTCTGGTGGAGATCACTTTAAAATCAGAGATATCGTCGCTTCCTTTTAAGGTAGCACCCTTAGCGATATATAACTTTGTATTGGGCTTAAAAAATAAAGATCCCGTAAGTACAACGCCTTTTGGCAGCACAATTACCCCTCCACCGGCTGCCGAGGCTTTATCAATAACCGCCTGTATTTTTTCTGTCTGTACCACTGTACTGTCTGCTATCAGGCCGTTTTTATACAAATCGTATCGTGTACCCATTTGATCTAGCGCTGGCACTGTGGTCTCGGAGAACCACGCTGGGATAACCGAGCCGTCCGGAAAATTACCTTGCGCGTTCAAAATGCGGCTGCCGATCAGCAATGAGCACAATAAAAGGATAACGGACATCCGAATTTGTTTACTTAAAATATTTTCTTTCCTGTTTATTTGTGTCAAAATTTAAAATGTTTTTAAATGAAGAAATCGGATTACAAATACCTCCGCATACAATATCAGCCACGTAGCGCCGGCTTATTGATTTAAACCAGTTCTAAAGTTAATTCATTTAATGCTGCTCATTCCATCGGTAGTCAGAAAAGCACCCTTGAGGCGGTAGCCTTTCTGACCAACCTTTTAAGTCAAATGATCTCCCTATCAGTAACCCATATTCTGGGTATAGAACCCTGGTTTGACCTGCATCTGGGCCAGCGGAATCGGATAAAGATATCGACCGTCTTTTACATTGGCCACATCGGTTCCGTCTGGATTATTGTACCGGTTAAATTTGGCAATGGTGGCGGATTTCCACTCATTCCAGCGAACCAGGTCAAACCACCTGACGCCTTCCCCCATCAGCTCTATTCTGCGCTCTTCTTTCACATACGCCAATGCCTGCGCTGCGCTGCTAGCTGTTTCAGCAGTGCACCCGGCACGCTCCCTGATTTTATTGACCATCGCCATGGCACCAGTTGGATTTTTAGCGGAAAGGATTTCCGCGTACATCAACATTACATCTTCCAGCCGGATAATCGGCAGATTCACGCCCCAGTCATTATAATCCTTCATATCTGCCTCGGCGTCAATAGACATACCTAAAGCAGCTATCTTTCTAATGGAAGGCATAAATTTATAGAACATGCTTCTTGTATCCACATTCACAACGCTGCCATCTGATAACTTCAAGGTATCCGTCGTCTGAGTATATGCCGGAAAATTAGGTTCTGCAGCAAAGCCCGTCAGTATAGAATAATTATACCCTCGCGCATCCCTGTGCGTCCTGTTACCGGAAGTATATTCTTTATCAAATTCATGCATCAGGGTCTTTTCCACAAATATCGAATTGCCAAAGATTCGCTGCGTAGTATAAGATGGCGGCAGTGCCGGGCTAAAATCAAAAATGGCCGTATTGCCTGTGCCGCCTGTCCGGTACTGGATCGCAAATATGGAATATTTATTATAATAATCATCTGTCGGCATAAACTGTTTACGCCACTCGGTGCTGTCAGGCGCCCAGTACTTGTCCCCGTTGCTGGCGGAATAATCCAAAACGGCTTTTAACTGTGTTTCAGCAAGAGAAAGTGCACTGTTATCATTAAAAGGAAACCCCGCCATTGTCATATAAACCCTGCCGAGCATGGCCTGTGCGGCGATCTTGTCGGCCCGCCCGCTTTTAGCGATGGAATTACCTGTATTATCCACCATCTCACCAGCGACAGGTAACTGATCAATAGCTGTTTTTAAATCAGGTATAACAATTTTATTCAAAATATCCAGGGGACTGGACTGCGGTACATTTTTCACTTCCGCAGGGCTCATTTCCTTATCGATCAAAGGTATATTGCCAAATAGCCTGGCCAGTTCAAAATAGGCCCATCCTCTGAGAAAATGCGCCTCTCCCAAAAACTGATTTTTCATTTTGTCATTTGTGCCAAAATCACATCCGGGAATCTTTGCCAGTGCCACATTTGCATTATAGATCACTTTATACCACTCATTCCATACGCTATTAAATGTGGCGATATCATTACCTGCCCGGAATGTTCCGATCTCAGTATAATCCCGTAATCCATCTGAGAGCGGCGTCACCCAGACATTATCAGAGCGCACTTCAGACATATATAAATATTCATCGTTGGCCAGATTTCTGAGCCCAGAATAAATTCCGATGATCCCTTGTTCAGACTGGGCGGGTGTCTGGTAGAATTCATCTGAGCTCAAAAGATTGGCAGGTGGGATATTCAACTCCTTTTTACAGGAGGTGCTTATCATTAGTGCTGCTAACACAAATACCAATATCTTACTATTGAATATCGTTTTCATTTTAGTCTATTTAATTAGATTAGAAAGTAATATTTATCCCCATGGTACATATCCTTGGAATCGGATAGCCGCCATAATCCAGCCCCAGCGCACTCTGGCCACCCGGCACAGAACTGGAAGCCGTATTGGCTGCTTCCGGGGAATAACCTTCATAATACCCATCCCATTTAATCAGGTTCTCCACGGAGACAAATACCCTGGCATTAGAAATCGCCTTTGTTTTAAAGGGAATGGTATAGCCCAGGGTCAGGTTTTTCACCCTCAGATAATCAGAAGAATATAACCACCGGGAATCAAGGGTTGTACCTGTTGTCGTACTTAGGATATAGGGGGTTTTTCCGTCACCCGGATCATCCTCAGACCACCAGGCATTGCGCCATCTGCCCATCATATTGGAAAGGGCGCCCATACTTGGCCTATCAATGGCGCGGCCGATGACCCCGAAAATTTTACCGCCCGTCTGAGCCGTCAATAATACAGACAGGTCAAAATTCTTATAGGTAAATGTATTGGTCATGCCATATACTGCGGTAGGGGTTGGGCTGCCTAAATAATCCCTGTCATCCTCTTTTGTAAATATTCCGTCACCGTTCACGTCTCTATAGCGGATGTCACCCGGTTTAATTGTTTTGCCTTCAAAGGTTACGGGCGTGCCGCCATGTGCAGCGCTATAGTCGTCAATTTGTTTTTGGTTCATCCATACGCCTACTGCATCATACATATAAAACGTATTGATAGGCCTACCCACCTCCAGAATATTGGAAGGATTATTGCCGTCAAATCCGGAATAAACTGGTGTATTGTCCGTTCCCAGCGACTTCACCTTATTATTATTAAAAGCCACATTTAGCGAAGTATTCCATTTAAAAGCTCCGGTGGTATTTGCAGAGTTCAGTTCGATTTCAAAACCGTGGTTGCCAATGGAACCCAGGTTATCCCATATAGTGGTAAACCCGGATGCACCCATGGTCGGCACTTCATATAACAGATTTTTAGTGATTTTTGTGTACCAGTCCAGTGATAGTTGTAACCGGTTGTTCAAAAAGCCTAAATCAGCAGCCAGGTCGGTACTGTTCGTTTTCTCCCAACCCAGGTCAGGATTTCCCAAAGAGTTCGCACTGTAACCCGCAGCTCCTCCGTAAGTCACGGCAGTAAGTGAGGCGTAGGCTGCAGTCGAATTAATCGAGTTGTTTCCAGTGACACCAAAACTTCCCCTTAATTTAAAATTATTCCACCAGGAGATGTCCATGTTTTTAAAGAAGTTCTCATTTGATATGACCCACCCCGCAGAAACGGCCGGGAAAGCGCCCCATTTATTTTCTGTGCCGAATACAGAGCCCCCGTCATAACGCAGACTTGCGGAAAGCAAATATCTGCTGTCGAAGTTATAGGCAAACCGACCGAAGGCTGAGTTTAATTTATTTGGGGTAGCTTGCGTGACATTAGAAGAACCCACTGTTAAAGTGCTACCATCAAAGGAATAGAGAATGGCATCATTAGGAAAAGGCTTATTAAAAGATTGATTGGTAGAAAATCCAATATTACTTTGCTCTGAGGATGCCCCCAGCATCGCGCTGATAGATGACTTACCAAATGATTTATCATAATTGGCAAGTGCCTGCAGTAAGGTACTCCAGGTGCGGGCTGTATTATGCGCCCCTGAGGAGTTAGATCCTTCTCCCTGCGCCCAGTTACTGCTGGTGCTGGTAAATGAATAAGTTTCTCCCTCCAGGTCATAATAATTTGTAGAGGCTGATAATTCAATTTTCAATCCTTTAAGCGGAGTTGCCCTTACAAATGCATTACCCATAATGCGCAGGTATTCATCATGGCGAATATTGGTGCTCATTATAAAAGTAGGACTGGAAGTCGTGCCTGCCCAGTCGTATTTTTCATTCGGTTCCACATTGGTTAAATAACCCACTCCTGGTTCAGATACCGGTGTGGAAGACAGGACGTGATGTGTCTGTGCATCCTTACCATTAGCTCTGCCAGACCCATCCCGACGGATTAAAGTTGGCGCAAGCGTCATACCTGCTGTCAGAAACTTATTGATTTTTGATTCAATATTCATTCTAAAGGTAAAACGGTCATAATCTGTTCCTGTCGCAATCCCCTGCTGTTTCATATAACCTCCGGAAAACAGGTAACTGGTGTTATCTGATCCTCCGGAAACATTAATATTATAATCCTGGATTGGTGCATGTCTGTAAAACTCATCCTGCCAGTCCAATAAATCAAGGCTTCCCGCATTCGCATTATAAGTATGCGCAGCTTTTGTCGCATCACTTACATAATTGAACCAACGGTCGTCAAAAACATCATTAAATGAAGCCGAACTTCCGGCCTCAATTCCTAAATTGGCGAGCCTTGTTGCATTATCGTCCTTAATGGAAGCGTTCGTAATGCCTTTGGCCGCAGCATCCCTTAGATAAATTGCATCGTTATATTTGATCCTGAACTCCATCCATTCTTTTGCACTCAATATATCGAGCTTCTTTTCCAAGGATTGAATCCCATAAGTCTGACTATAGGCAATCTTGGGCTTACCGTTTTTGCCTCTTTTAGTCGTGACAAGAACGACCCCATTGGAACCGCGGGACCCGTAAATGGCAGCGGAGGCCGCATCTTTTAGTACCTCAATGGAAGCAATATCTGACGGATTTAATCCAGCCAGGGTATTGATGGGTACCCCGTCCACCACATATAAAGGATCGGAACTGGCATTGACTGAAGCTGCTCCGCGTACCCGGATCTCCATATCGGCTCCCGGTTCACCTGTAGTAGTACGTACCGTCACCCCTGCCAGCTTACCCTGTAGGGCCGTTTCCGCCCTTGCCAGCGGTCTGTCTTTAATATCTTTAGCATCCATCCTGGCAACAGCACCCGTCAGGTCCGTCTTCTTAACAGATCCGTAGCCGATAACAATCACCGAATCGGCATCCACGGCTTCGGGTTGCATGACAATTTTTATACTTTCTGTTGTCACCCTGACCGTTTGCTGCTGGTATCCAATGCTTGTCACCACCAGAGAAGCGTTTTCAGGCACCGATATTTCAAAAGCGCCATTCGAATCTGCTATTTTAAATTGCTGTTTACCTTTCAGTTGGATGGTGGAACCCGGCAAAGGCTGGCCGGTCTCGTCAACCACAACTCCCTTCACATTAATTGTCTGCAACTGCTGCGCCGCAGCCCCGACAGGACTCAGTATAAACAAGGTCATTGCCATTAGAAACAAACCTTGTATCAAAAGGATTTTGTTTTTCATCATTAATAAATTGTGTTGATGTTTTTTTGCAACGCGTTAAAAAATAGGATAATACAATTCAAATCAGTCGACCGCCAATGTCCAATTCAACGGATCATTAACGTAAAATTTCTTCTGCTTATTTAATTCTATTCAATTCAAACACTTTGTCACTACCTGCACCGGGCTGGATTTTTAAAACTATTAGCGAGGCGTTAATAAATGCACAAGTGCTAACGAAGATATGTAAGTAGAAAGAGGGAACTATCCTGTACCGTCCTGCTTTTCAGCAAAAAATTATGCAATCGTTGCCGGGAATTTTGCGCAACAAAATATAAGTCGAATGGCAAACATACTTAAAGAAAAAGCAATCAAGGCGTTCTAAAACGGATCATAAGAATAACTGATTTTATGACATAATAGCGTTCAAAAAAAGCAGCCAGGTTTATAAAACAAAATAGCGGGATCAGTTTTTAAATTAAAAACTGATCCCGCTATTATTCCTGAAATATGTATAAAATTATTCAGTGTATATTAAACAGAGTTAACTTATCTTTTTTTTATTTAACAATAAAATCAGGCAGATCTTTAGTCTTTTCACAACCCAACTGGATCATTACCTGGCGTAATTGGTTTTTAAGAATATTAATGGTGTGCGTACCACCCTCGGCACCTAACGCGCCCACGCCGTACATGAAAGAGCGTCCCATAAAGGTAAATTCAGCGCCGGAGGCCATGGCACGGGCAATATCCGGACCAGAGCGCAAGCCGCTGTCGATCATGACTTTGATCTTGTCTTTATAGGTGAGGACTCTTTGCAATGAATGTACAGAAGACTCTGCCGCATCCAGCTGCCGGCCACCGTGATTGGAAACAATAATTCCATCCAGGCCCAGTTTAACGACCTTTTCTGTATCCTCTTCCGTAACTATGCCCTTAATGACCAGTTTCCCTTTCCATTTATCGCGCAGTGCCGCTACTTTATCCAGATTCAACTTGCCATTAAAGGTTTTATTCATAAATAACCCCAGATGGTGCATATTCATGCCCTTGGGGATATAAGGAAGTAAGGTCTGAAATTTAGGTGTACCGTGTAGTAGGGTACGGACAGCCCAATGGGGCCGGCCCATAATCTGCAGAACATTATGTAGTGTCATCCGGGGAGGCATGGAAAGGCCATTTTTAATCTCTTTGGACCGGTATCCGAATGCAGGTACATCACTTAAGATAACCAGCACCGGACAATTGTCTGCCGCACGTTGCAGGATTTTATCCCGCAGTTCAACCTCCTGGGGATGATACAGCTGAAACCAGGCCTTACCTTCTGTGATCTCTGCAACCTTTTCTATAGAACTGGTCGATACTGTACTTAAACAAAAGGGGATATTCTGTTCAAAGGCTGCCTTTGCCAAAATCTCCGGCGAACCGGGCCAGACCAGGCCCTGCAAGCCTACCGGAGCGATCCCAAAGGGAGCGTCATACACATGCCCAAAGAGTTCTGTTTTCATGTCCGGCACTTTATTGCCGGATAGGTAATAAGGGAGTAGTTCCACTTCCCTTAATTCGGTTGTATTCTTATCCAGGTTAATTTCCTCGTTACAGGCTCCATCCAGGTAATCAAAAGCAAAACCGGGTATTTTCTTTCTTGCTTTTGCCCTAAGGTAATCGACCGAAGGGTAATTGGTATTATATCGCGTATCCATAATTATTTAATAAAACGGCGTATTTTGGTGAACAGTCCATTTATGCAAATGTAATCCGATTCGCCGAAAAATATCTGATAAAGCGCATCAAACCATAATGCTGTTATGTTTTCAGTGCGCAGGGCTGGTTTTCATAGAAATTGCATAAAAAGGCGCTGAATAGTATTTCAGGTCAATGATATCATTGGGCAGTTGCCTGTCATTCCAGCTTTCATGGATGGCCAGTGCCGTACCAAGTGCCGTTGCCTGTGCCATCGATGCGGCATACACTTCAATTTCAGGGAAAACCGCTGCCAGTAAATTCATATAGATGGCGTTCCTGCCAAAACCGCCGTCCACAAATATTTTTTTTGTTATCCCTTTTTGTAAGATTATGGAGGTACTGGTAAACTGCTCGGATACAATAAACATCACTAGGGCATGGTAGGCCTCTTTGGCATTTTCAAAACCTTCCAGGGGAATATCTGCAAAACGCTTACCTTCCAGTAGCGAGGAGCGGTTTAGTTTATTAATGACGTTCCTGTCATATTCTGAACTTCTTAAGGCATCCATAGTGACCTTAAAATGCGTTGCAATTCGGTTGGATTGCTGTTCATGTTCATATCCTGCAAAAAGCCTGGCAGCTTTTACCGGCGTACCTTTATAGCTGATATAACACAGGCAATTTTGCCGGATCTCCTGCTCTGTAAGCGGGCTGTGATTAAAAGGATTTAAACTGATACACCAGGTCCCTGTAGAAATCAACACAAAGGGCTCCGTAAAATTGGCCAGATAAGGAATCAGCGCGGCGGAGCTATCATGCAGGCCCATGCCGACGGCAATCCCATATTTATTTTCACTGGCTGGCAGCACCTGATCGGAAGGAAATAAGGGCGCCAATTTTTTATCCAGCCCTTCATCCACCACCCACTGATGGTAATCCTGGCGCCTCAGGTCCCAGAGTTGTGTGTGGCAACCCAGGCTGGTGATATCGGAGAAATATTTGCCGCTGATAAGCGAACTCAGGTATTGCGGTAAATGCAGGGCATAATGTATTTTATTAAATAGCTCAGGCTGCTCCTTTTTAATCCGGTATAACTGTAGTCCGGCGTTCAGGCTGCCCGAAGCGGGAGAGGCCGTTTTCAGGGCTAGTTTATCAGCACCCCCGTAAGCTTCATATAGCGCTTTTTCAAGCGCTTCAGGATAGGGCTTCAGATAATTATATAAAGGCGCAATGGGCTGCCCGTTTTTATCAATATAAACCAGACTGGCTCCATAAGAGCTTATATTAACGGCCCTTACCTGAAACTTTTTTTTCTTCAGTAACTCTTCCAGACCGTTTAATATAAAATCCTTAAGCCTGTTTATATCTTCCGCAGGAAAACCGTCCTCATCTTCCGTCTCGGGCAGACATTCGGATCTTTCAAAAACGATCCGGTAGTGCTCGTCAAATAAAAAAATTTTCTTATTGGTCTTTCCTATATCAAATAATGCTATGACGGGTATTTTGTCCATAATCTGTTTTTACAATCCGGTGGTTTGAGCGTCTTCTCCTCTTTCTTTGATCAGCTGTTCTCTTACACCCAACTGTCTGTATAAAGTAAGAGGCTGCAACGCCCCTCCGGCCCTTTTACGCGCCTCGGCAACAAGGGGACGTACATCTGTTCTAAAAGCGTTTTGCAGAATTTCCTGGGCTTTTGCCACATCATTATTTGCCCTGGCAGTTTCCAAT
>Ga0180219_1001673_pt1 | contig 13993 bp, 7 predicted proteins | sample eDN3rd30CBELigMG_FD_151338 | JGI IMG/M metagenome (GOLD analysis project Ga0180219, IMG submission 151338) | Enriched Miracle-Growth compost microbial communities from Emeryville, California, USA - eDNA 3rd pass 30_C BE-Lig MG (version 2)... ...
CTGGCGGCGTGCTCGGCGAGGCGGTCGATCAGGTCGAGTTGGCGGGCAAGGGCCGCCAGTTGCTCGTGTTCAGCCCTGGCATCGCCGGCCGATGCGGGCGATGCGCCGGCCAGCGCGATGATCAGCGCCAAGGCCAGGGCCGGCGCACGGCGGCAGGCGGTCGTCAGGTTGCCAAGGGGTGTCATCACGCCGTTCCACAGTCGTCTGGATGGCGGGATGCTGCGGCGTGAGGCCGGGGTGGGCCACAAACAATCGGAACGGGCGCTATGCCGGATTTGCCCGGCTGCGAACCACCAGGGTGATGAGTCGGGCTGCTTGAGGCGGAGATGGTAATCAAGATGCGCCGCACATAAGGCTCTCTGGAACTTGATGGACGCATTTCCGGGCGGCCCATATACTCTCGTCAATAATCCCCAAACGCCATTGACAACCCCGAACGAACCTCAGGATGTCGAACGAACAGCTAGCAGGTCTGACTCAGCCGCAACGTGATCGGCTCGCCTTCGTCGAGCTGCGTGTGCGCTTCATCGGGGAGATCCGCCGTCAGGACCTTGTGTCGCGCTTTGGCATCCAGTCGGCGGCGGCGACTCGTGATCTGGCGCTTTACAAGGACTTGGCCCCCGGCAACATCGACTACGACTCCAAGGGCAAATCCTACGTGCTCGGACCGGACTTCCGGTCGGTTTTCGACTTTCCTCCGGAACGGGTCCTGTCGTGGTTGACCCAAGGCTTTGGCGATGGGGAGCCGATGCGGCTCAAGGCGTGGGTGGCGTCTGAGACCCCGTCGCGGCTGACCTATCCCGACTTGGATGTGCTCGCCGGTGTGACTAGGGCCATTCATCAGGAATGTCCGCTGGCGATCGAATACCACTCGATCTCCAGCGGCCGCGCGGAGAGAGAGATCGTCCCGTTCGCGCTCATCGATAACGGATTGCGCTGGCATGTCCGTGCTTTCGACCGGAAGAGCCAAGAGTTCCGGGACTTCGTGATCACCCGGATCAAACGCCCGGTGGTGTTGAAGGGCCACCAGGTCCACGCCCACGAGACGAGCGACCAGGACATTCAGTGGACGAGGATCGTTGAGCTGGAGCTTGTGCCGCATCCAGACCAGCCCCGTCCCGAGGTCACGGAGATGGACTACGGGATGCAGAATGGCCTGCTGCGAATGAAGCTACGCGCGGCCACCGCGGGATATATCCTGCGCAAGTGGAGTGTGGACTGTTCGCCAGACCATAGCCTGCAGGGGCATGAATATCGCCTGTGGCTCAAGGACCATCTGGCGCTCTATGGCGTGAAGAACGCCATCCTGGCGCCGGGTTACCGGTCTCCCGACCAGCGTCAGCTGATCACCGAGACAGACTGAGGGCGACATGCTCGATCACCTCAATCGTCTCGTCAACGAGATCGGTGCGCTGCAAAGCAAGCTGATCCTACTGGTTGGGCGCCCAGACGGCGGGAAGACCGCACTGCTCGCTGGTCTGGCCGAACGGCGTGGCGCCAAAGTATTGAACGTCGGCAGCGCCTTGGGGGGGCGGCTGGCCATGCTGCCTTCCAGGCAGCGCGTGCTCAAGGCGCCTGTCATCTTGCGCGAGCTGGCAGACGAGCATGCCAACGGCGATTTGCTTCTGCTCGACAACATCGAGCTGCTGTTTGATCAGTCGCTCAAGCTCGATCCGCTGGATCTGCTCAAGCGCCACGCTCGTGCCCGGCGTGTGGTGGCGGTGTGGCCGGGAGAGTTACGGGATGGCCGCCTGATCTACGCGGAGATGGGGCATCCGGAATATCAGGACTACGACCTCGACGGCCTGGTCCCGTTCGAGATTGAAACGGTGGGGTAAAGAGGAAAACGCATGCGCTACGGGGATCTCATTCAGTTCGAGCCGATCGAGTCGGTCATTCAGCTGCTCGACGCCAACCGGCCCGATGAGGCAAAGAAGCTCGTCGCCACCTACGTCATTTCCGACGACATGGCCGAGCGGATCACCAAGCAGATGATCCCGCAGCTCTCGTTCGACGAATCGGTCGACCACAAGGGTGTGCTCGTGGTCGGCAACTACGGCACCGGTAAGTCGCACTTGATGTCGGTGCTCTCGCTGATTGCCGAGGACGCTGCCTACGTCCCGATGATCCACCACCCCAAGGTCGCGGAGGCTGCCGGTTCGATCGCCGGCAAGTTCAAGGTGCACCGTATCGAGATCTCCAGCCAGATGTCCCTGCGCGACATCATCACGCAGGAGCTCGAGATCTTCCTGGAGAACCAGGGCGTCAGTTACGCATTCCCGCCAGCCGACAAAGTGGTCAACAACAAGGCCGCCTTCGAGGAGATGATGGCTGCCTTCGACGAGGTGCACCCCAACCACGGCGTCCTCCTCGTCGTCGACGAGTTCCTCGAATACCTGCGCTCCCGCAAGGACCACGATCTGGTGCTGGACCTGTCCTTCCTGCGCGAGATCGGGGAGGTCACCAAGCATCTGCGTTTCCGCTTTGTGGCCGGCGTGCAGGAAGCCATCTTCGACAGCAGCCGCTTCCAGCATGTCGCCGACAGCCTGCGTCGCGTGAACGAACGCTTCACCCAGGTCCTGCTGGCCCGCCAGGACGTAAGCTTTGTGGTGGCCGAACGTCTGCTCAAGAAATCGGCGGACCAGCAGCACAAGATCCGCACCTACCTCACGCCTTTCGCCAAGTTCTACAGCAACATGAACGAGCGGATGGATGAGTATGTCCGCCTGTTTCCCGTCCATCCGGACTACATCGGCACCTTCGAGCGGCTGATCTTCACCGAAAAGCGCGGCGCGCTGGTCACTTTGCGCGACCAGATCCAGGCTCTCCTGGATGAGGAGGTGCCGACCGATCGCCCCGGCTTGATCGGCTACGACAAGTTCTGGGATACGGTTACCTCCAACTCGGTGCTGCGATCAGACCCGAACATCGGCCCGGTGTTGAAGGTGGCCGAAGTGCTGGGTGAGCGGGTGCAAAAGGCGTTCACGCGCCCGGCCTACAAAGCGATGGCCGTGCGGGTAATCAAGGGGCTGTCCGTACACCGCCTGACCACGGGTGGCGACATCTACGTGCCGGTGGGGCCCACGGCCGAGGAACTGCGCGACACGCTTTGCCTGTACCAGCCCGGTATCGAGGACATGGGTGGCGAGCCCTCCGACGACCTGCTGACGGCGGTCCAGACGACCCTGCGCGAGATCGTCAAGACGGTGAACGGACAGTTCATCTCCAAGGCGCCCGACACCGAGCAGTACTACCTCGACCTCAAGAAGGACGTCGACTACGACGCCCAGATCGAGAAGCGCGCTGAGGCACTGTCCGACGACGCCCTGGACCGCGCCTACTACAGCGCCCTCATGCAGCTCATGGAATGCACCGATGAGCATGCCTATGTCACCGGCTACAAGATCTGGCAGCACCAGGTCGAATGGCAGGAGCGCCGCGTGGAACGCAATGGGTACCTGTTCCTCGGTGCGCCCAACGACCGGCCGACCGCCCAGCCGGAGCGCGACTTCTACATCTACTTCATCCAACCGTTCGAGCCGCCCCGTTTCCGCGACGACAACAAGACGGACGAGGTGTTCTTCCGGCTGAAGGGTCTGGACGACGCCATCAAGCGCCACCTGGCGTTCTACGCCGCCGCCCAGGAGCTGGCCTCCACGGCCAGCGGCGCGGCCAAGGCCGTATACCTGGACAAGGCCAAGGACGCCCTGCGCGACATGAGCAAGTGGCTGCAGGACAAGCAGATGACGGCCTTCGAGGTCACCTACCAGGGCAAGACCAAGACCCTGCAGGAGTGGGCCAAGGGCGTGTCCATGCGCGACAAGCTCCGGTTGGGGCCGGACGAGCGCGCCAACTTCCGCGACATCGTCAATGTGACCTCAGGTCTGGCCCTCGGCACCCACTTCGCGGATCTGGCGCCGGAATACCCGACCTTCTCGGTGTTGGTCACCGAATCGAACCGCAAGCAGCTCATCACCAACACCCTGAAGGCGCTGGCGGGAGGCACACGCACCAAGGATGCGATCGCCATCCTGGATGCGCTGGAGATGCTGGACGGCGACCGCATCGAGCCCACGCGCTCCAAGTACGCCCAGGAAGTGCTGAACCGGCTGCAGGCAAAGGGCCACGGGCAGGTCCTCAACCGCAGCGAGCTGATCAGCGGCGCCACTGACGTCGAGTACTTCGCGCCCGCGCGCTTCCGCCTGGAGCCCGACCTGCTGGTGGCGGTGCTGGGCAGCCTGATCTACTCGGGCGACATCGTTCTGGCCATCACCGGCGACAAGATCGACTCCGGCAAGCTCTCCCTGCTGGTCGAACGTGCGTTGGACGAGCTGAAAACGTTCAAGCACGTCGAGGCGCCCAAGGAGATCAATGTCGCCGTCCTGCGCTCACTGTTCGAGCTGCTGGGCCTGCCATCTGGATTCGCCCAGATGGCGACCCAGGGCAAGGAAGAGCCGGTCAAGGAACTGCTGGACGTCGTGGCCAAGCAGGTGCAGCGCGTGCTCACGGTCGGCACCGATCTGCAGGACCGCCTCAGTTTCTGGGGACAGTCCCTATTGCGCGAGGAAGAGCTGCGCGACTGGCGCGCGCGGCTGGAAGCGCTCAAGAGCTTCCTGGATGGGCTGTCGCCCTACAACACCGTCGGCAAGCTCAAGAATCTGCGCATCACCCAGGCCGACATCGATGCCCAGAAGAAGAATCTTGATGTGCTGTCCTCGGTGGAGAAGCTGCGCGATCTGGTGGCCGAGCTGGGCACGACGGCGGCCTTTCTGTCGCAGGCCGAGATGGTGCTCGCCACCGACCATGCCTGGGTGCAGCAGGCCCAGACAGCCCGCAAGGAGATTCTCGACAAACTCATCGCGGACAAGAGCGCCACGTATGCCGCCGAGTACCGCCAGCGCCTGGCCGCCCTGAAGAAGAACTACATCACCGCCTACGTGGCCCAGCACAGCAAAGCCCGGCTCGGTGTGGCGGAGGACAAGACCAAATCCGCCCTGCGCAAGGACCCGCGCATTGCGACCCTGCGTGCCCTGGCCGGCATCTCGCTCATGCCCACCGGTCAGCTGACCACCTTCGAAGACAAGCTGGACAAGCTCAAGAGCTGCGCATCCCTGGTCGAGTCCGACCTGGCCGCAAACCCTGTCTGCCCGCACTGCGGTTTCCGCCCCGCCAACGAGCAAGGCGACCTGCTGCCAGCCGCCAATGTGCTCAAGACGCTGGATGACGAGCTAGATCGCCTGCTCGATGGGTGGCAGCAGACCCTGCTGGACAACCTCGACGACCCGATCATCCAGGCCAACTTCGAACTGCTCAAGGCCGCACAGCGAGATCTGATCAAGGGCTTCCTTGTCTCGAAAGCCCTGCCGGATCCGGTCACGCCCGAGTTCATCGCGGCGGTGCAGGAAGCGCTGTCCGGCCTCGAAAAGATCGTGGTCACCGGCGAGGACATCAAGAAGGCCCTGCTGACCGGCGGATCGCCCGCGATGCCTGACGATCTGCGCAAGCGTTTCGAGGCGTTCATAACCGAGCGCTGCAAGGGCAAGGATGCCGGCAAGCTGCGGTTCGTGATCGAGTGAGGTGCCGGGGAGCGCTCAATGACTGATGGCAACCCACTGACAATGCCCGCCACCTGGCCCGAATGGTTGTCACTGGCAAACGTCTTGCTGACGGCGACATTCGCCTTCCTGACGTTCCTCATTTTGCGAGCGAACCGGGCGGCTGTCGCCGCGATGCGCGACCAGATGGCGGACCAGAATCGGCCCTATGTCCACGTATCGGTACAGGTTCGGCTCGGGACACCGGTATTGCAGCTGCTTGTCAGGAACGTCGGTCGCTCGCCAGCGGAGAACCTTCGGCTGCACATCGACCGGGACTTCTACCAGTTCGGGGAGCGGTCGAAGGCGCGCAATCTGGCCGAGCAGTCTGCGTTTACCAAGCCGATCGACTGCCTTCCGCCAATGTCGGAGCTGCTCTTTGATCTCGGCATGGGATTCAAGATCTTTGCGGCGGATGCCGATCCCGCAGTCTGCCCGCCCACCTTTGTCGTCTCGGCCGAATACGGGCATGGCAAAAGCACGTACAGCGAAAAAACGCACGTCGATCTGCGGCCCTACATGGGCACCAGCGTACCCCACCATCCCGTGGTGGAAGAGCTGCAGCGGGTCAGAAAATCCATTGACAAACTGAGCGGCGCAGCCAAGCAGGCTGCGGCCGCTCTGATTCAGGCGAACCGAGCCGAGGGAAAAGAATGAGCTCTTTGTTCAAGAACATCACAAACGACGAAGGCCCGGTGGAGTGCCTGGGCCAAACCTTTCCGAGCGATCAGGCGCGTCGCGAACATTACTTGAAGCTGCTGGCGGAGAAGCTCAAAGACCCAGAGTTTCGGAAGATTGAAGGTTTTCCTGTCGGGTCGGATGAGGACATTCTCGCGCTATCAGATCCGCCGTATTACACCGCCTGCCCGAATCCATTTGCCGCAGCTTTTATCAATCATTACGGCAAAGAATATGATTCATTGGCTCGGTACGAAAAAGAACCATTCTTGGCAGACGTAAGCGAGGGGAAGAACGATCCGATCTACAACGCCCATAGCTACCACACCAAGGTGCCGCATAAAGCGATCATGCGGTACGTCCTACATTACACACAGCCGGGTGACATGGTGTTCGACGGCTTCTGCGGTACCGGGATGACTGGAGTGGCAGCACAGCTTTGTGGAGATCGCAAAGTAGTAGAGTCACTGGGCTATCGAGTTGCATCTGATGGAACGATTCTTGAGCAACAAGTCATTGACGGCCAGCCAGTATGGAGACCGTTTTCCAAGCTTGGTGCGCGAACGGCCCTGCTGAATGAGCTATCCCCGGCCGCGTCCTTCATTGCGTCAAATTACAACACTGAAATTGACGTCGAAAGGTTTGAGATCGAAGCGAAACGGATACTCCAGGAGGTCACTGATGAGTGTGGCTGGATGTACGAAACGCGGCACTCAGATGGAAAGACAAAGGGACGCATCAACTTCACGCTTTGGTCTGACGTCTTTAGTTGTCCTGAATGTGCTGGCGAACTAATTTTCTGGGACGTCGCCGCAGATAAGGATGCCGGAAAAGTCCGTGATGAATTCTCCTGTCCACACTGCGCGGCTGTGCTTACGAAGAAGAGTTTGGAGCGTGCCTGGAGAACCTTCGTCGATGATGCAACGGGGCTGACCGTTCGCCAAGCAAAGCAAGTTCCTGTCCTCATTAACTACAGCGTGGGGAGGTCTAGATTTGAAAAGAGACCTGACCAAGAAGACCTGGATTTGATCGAAAAGGTAGCTGCGGAACCTGTTGCAAGTTGGTTCCCCTCCAATCGCATGATAGAGGGAGGTGAGACTCGGCGAAATGATCCCATTGGCATTACGCATGTTCATCATTTCTACACGCGAAGGAATCTGATCGCTCTGTCGCGATTTAGAGAGCGGATTTTTTCTGCCCGAGAACAAGAAATCAATCCTGGGTTGGGCCTGTGGTTTACATCGAGCCATGTTTGGGCCACCCGGTTGAATCGGCTGCTCGCGTCTAATTATTTTAAGAGCGGGGGCGGCGTAATCGGCCAGACGCTGCAAGGAACACTGTATGTCAGCTCTTTGGCGATCGAGACGAACTGCATTGAGCGTTTCTCTCTCCGAGTCAGTTCAGTTCCATTCACAGCCCATGGTGGCATCTCGTGCGTCTCCACGGGTAGCGCGGAGAATATGCAGGTTCCGAGTGATTCAGTTGACTATATCTTCGTAGATCCGCCATTCGGTGCAAACATAATGTACTCGGAGCTGAACTCCTTATGGGAAGCTTGGCTCAAGGTTAGAACAAATGCCACCGCAGAGGCTATCGAGAACAGAGCCCAAGGCAAGGCACTTGATGATTATCGGCGTTTGATGTCGAAGTGCTTTGAGGAGGCATTTCGGATTCTGAAGCCGGGCCGCTGGATGACCGTTGAATTCTCAAACACTCAGGCGGCTGTTTGGAATGCGATTCAAACTGCCTTGCAGGAGGCGGGATTTGTAGTAGCTAATGTCGCAGCGCTAGAAAAGTCACACAAAGGCTATAGGGCGGTCACGACCACAACGGCCGTTAAGCAAGACCTAGTTATCTCGGCCTATAAGCCAAACGGCGGACTCGAAGAGAGGTTTGAAAAGACGGGCGGTAGCGAGGAGTCCGCGTGGGACTTTGTCCGAACGCACTTGAAATACCTGCCAACCGTCAAAGGGCGGGATGGATCCCTTGAGTTCATTGCCGAACGCGACCCACGCATCATATTTGACCGCATGGTTGCCTGGTTTGTGCGTCATAACGCCCCCGTGCCACTCTCGAGTCAGGAGTTCCAGGAGGGCTTACGCCAACGCTTCCCGGAACGCGACGGCATGGTGTTCTTACCCGAGCAGGCGACCGAGTACGACAAGAAGCGCGCACAAGTCGCGCAGGCCCCGCAGATGGAGTTGTTTGTTTCCGATGAGCGGAGCGCAATCGACTGGCTGACGGATTTCCTGAAGAAGCGGCCATCGACCTACCAAGATCTGCACCCAGAATTCATCACACAGCTTGGGGCAGGCTGGAAGAAGCATGAGAAGAGGCCCGAACTGGCGGCGTTGCTCGAGGCCAACTTCCTTCAGTACGACGGCACCGGCGAGGTACCCAGTCAAATTCACAGCTACCTCTCCACCAATCACAAGGACCTGCGTGGGCTGGAGAAGAACGATCCGCGCCTGATCGCTAAGGCCAAGGATCGCTGGTACGTGCCCGATCCGAACAAGGCGCAGGATCTGGAGAAGAGGCGGGAGAAGGTCTTGCTCAAGGAGTTCGAAACCTACGTGGTCGCCACGGGACGCCGGCTCAAGGAGTTCCGTCTGGAGGTGCTACGCGCCGGCTTCAAGGCGGCCTGGGGTAGGAAGGACTACCAGACCATCATCAAGGTCGCCCAGAAGATCCCGGACGCGGCGCTTCAGGAAGACGAGAAGCTGCTGCTTTGGTATGACCAGGCGCTGACGCGCACGGAGGCCGATGCGTGACGAATGGCTCCCTGGGCTTCGCCGTCGGTGACTGGTGCTGGCATGCCCGGCAGGCCTCGCCCTGCCGGGTGATCGACCGCCAGGACGTGTGGGGCGAGGTCGCCTATCGCGTCTGGTTGCCGGCCAAGGATGCCGTGGTGCGCGCGCGCGCCCAGGATCTCGGTGATCTGACTGCCGTGCGGCCCACCGTGGAGCAGATCCTGCACACGGTCTCGGCGGCCAAGCTGCTCGACGCACTTGAGGACAACCTGCTGCTGGCGCCGATTCAGTCGAGCGTGGTGCCGCTGCCGCACCAGCTTTACGCGTTGAACCGCGCCATGAGCCGCGATCGCATCCGTTACCTGCTGGCGGACGAGGTGGGTCTGGGCAAAACCATTGAGGCGGGCTTGATCCTGCGTGAGCTCAAACTGCGCGGAATGGCGCGGCGCGTGCTGGTGGTGGCGCCGAAAGGGCTGGTGCGTCAATGGCAGGCCGAAATGCGGCTGCATTTCGGTGAGCACTTCCGCTTCATTGAAGCGTCAGAGCTGGCGGCGTTTCGCCAGTGGCGTGACAACGGCGCTCTTTCGGTTTCTGGGGGCGACGACAACCTCTGGCGCATGCATGACCAGGTGATCGTCTCGCTCGACTCGGTCAAACCCATCGAAGGCCGCCGTGGTTGGAGCTTGGAGCAACTCGCCACCTACAACCGCGAGCGCTTCGAGGACCTGATCTCGGCGGGCTGGGATCTGGTAATCATCGACGAGTCGCACCGCCTCGGCGGCAGCACCGAGCAGGTTGCCCGGTACAAGCTGGGCGCCGCCTTGGCGGAGGCGGCACCCTATCTGCTGTTGCTGTCTGCGACTCCACACCAGGGCAAGACCGACCAGTTCATGCGGCTGATGCAGTTGCTGGACCGTGAGGCGTTTCCGGACGAAGGCAGCATCAACCGCGACCGGGTACGCCCGTTCGTGATCCGCACCGAGAAGCGGGCTGCCATCGACGCGGAGGGTCAACCGCTATTCAAACCCCGGTCCACGCGACTCCAAGCCGTGGCGTGGCAGGACAAGCATGCCGCCCAGCAGCGGCTCTACGAGGCCGTGACGGACTACGTCCGGCACGGGTACAACCAGGCGATGGCCGCGAAGCAGCGGCATATCGGTTTCCTGATGATCCTGATGCAACGCCTGGTGACGTCCAGTACAGCCGCCATCCGCGCCACCCTGGAGAAGCGCCAAGCCCTGCTGGACGCGCCCCAGGCGCAGGCAAACCTGTTCGAGGCGGTGGACCCGGATGAATGGGCAGAGCTCGACGGCCAGTCCCAGCTCGACATTGCCCTGCAGGCCGGCGGCTGGGAGCGCGAGAAGTCGGAAGTCGAGATGCTGCTGGATCTGGCTCGCGAAACCGAGCGACAGGGGACGGATGCCAAGGCAGAAGCGCTGTTGGAGTTGATCTACAAGCTCCAGCAGGAGGAGAACGACCCGCAGCTCAAGGTGCTGGTCTTTACCGAGTTCGTTCCCACCCAGGCCATGCTGGCGGAGTTCCTGGAGAGCCGGGGCTTCTCCGTGGCACTGCTCAACGGCGGGATGGACCTGGACGCGAGAACCCGCGCCCAGCAGGCCTTCTCACGAGATGTCCGGATACTGATCTCCACCGATGCCGGCGGCGAGGGCCTGAACCTCCAGTTCTGCCATGTCATCGTCAACTTCGACATGCCATGGAACCCGATGCGGCTGGAGCAGCGCATCGGCCGGGTGGACCGTATCGGCCAGCCGCATGTGGTGCGGGCCATCAACTTCGTGCTGGAAGACACGGTAGAGCACCGGGTGCGCGAGGTGCTGGAGGAAAAGCTCGCTGTCATCGCCCAGGAGTTTGGCGTCGACAAAGCGGCGGACGTGATGGATTCGGTGGAGGTGGAGCCGATCTTCGACGAACTGTTCGTGCACGGGCTGCAAGACCCAGCATCCATCGACAAGGAATGCGATGCGGTCATCAACCAGGTTCGGGAAAAGGTGGCCGCGAGCCGGAAGGACACCGATCTGCTGACGGAAGACCACGCGCTGGAAGCGGACGATGCCCGCAAGTGGCGGGATCATCCGGCGCAGTACTGGTTGGAGCGAGCCATCACCGCCGGGTTGCCTGCGCGAGGTGGGGTGGCTGAGAAAGTTGGCGATGCCTGGCGTGTGAAGTGGGTGGACGGGAGCGAATCTCCTCGCGTCTGCTTCGATGCGCGCACCGCCGAACAGAACCCTGAGATGGAGTGGATCACGCTGGAAGATCCACGCGCCCGCGCAGTCATCGGCGAGCTGCCACGCTGTGTGGCGGGCCAACCCCTGCCGATTGCGACGGTGACCGGCTTGCCCGATACGGTGCATGGCGTGTGGTCGCTGTGGGAGATCAATCTCAGCGCGTCCAATCTCTCCGAGAGCTTCACCCGGCGGCGATTCTTGCCCGTGTTTGTCACCGACGACGGCCGCACCTTCGTGCCGACCGCCAAGCGGATCTGGGATCTGCTGCTGACCGAGAATGTGACGCTCGCACCGAAGGTCGAGGTGGAGAACGCCTTGGCCTGCTTCGAAACGTCGCTGGCTGCGGCCAAAGTGCAAGGAGAGCGGCTGTTTGCAGAACTGCTGGAGGAGCACCGCAACTGGCTCGCCGAAGAGCGCGAACGGGCGCGCTACGCCTTTGAGGCGCGCTACCAGGCGATAGGCCGCATAGGCCTTCCCGCGGTCAGGGAGCACCGGCGCAAACGGCTCGAAGCCGAGCACGAGACGCGTCTGGCAGCGCTGGCGGATGCGGAAGCCTGCACGCCGGATCTCAACGCCGTGCTGATGTTGAGAGTCGGCCAATCGGGAGGTGCACAGGCATGACCGCATGGGCTGATCGCATCCTGAAGGAGTTCCCCTCCGATCTCGCCCGGCTGTGGATTGTCACCGACCCGGACGACGTGTTACTGGATGAGCAGGTGTTGTCTGGCCTGCGCGAGCGCGGTTTCGACGTATTGCCTTTCGAGGACAGCATCGCCTTCCGGGCAGAGTACGAGGAGCGCTATCGGGCGGCGTGGGAACGCGGGGAGCCTGGCCCGTCCCGCGCCTTGGTCCTCCAGTTGCGTGGCACGGCCCTGGGCGAACTGCCTTGGGACTACTTGCGCCAGGCGCGCAAGGTCAGTCTGGGGCTTGTAGAGCTGTTTCCGAAACTGAGCTATGCGGTGGTCAGGCAGCTGGGCAGCGAGATGCTACCCGCGCTATTCGAGGCGCAGGCGCGGCACGTTCATCAGTCGCTGGGTGAGGCGGCGACGAAGGAGTTTGTGCTGACGCACATCTTCCGGATCAGCCCGCATCTGATCACCCGGCCAGAGGACCTTTGGCGTGAGCTGCTCCGTCTGCACTACCGCGAGGCACTGCTGCCGCCCGTGTTGGCGGAGCACGTGGAGCATGTGCTCGGTGAGCGAACGATCTTCACGGGCATTCCTGTCGCCGATCTGTTTTCGCAGAAGAGCTTCGCGCTGCGCGTGGTGCAGGACGCTTGGTATCGCTATCTGACCAAGCTGGGGCTCACCGGAACGCGAACGGGGGAGCCGGAGCCGCCGGACTATGTGCCCAAGCTCGACATCCCGTTCGATCACCACGATGTCCGTGTGATTGTCGATTCGATGTTTCTGGACGGCACGCTACACCCGCTGGCGATCCAGGGTGTGCCGGTCAACCTGCCGGAATGGGCGAAAGCGGGTGTTGTGCAGGATCCGTTGTCGATGCGGAATCTGGTGCTTGAAGGCATCAAGAATCTCGCGGATGAGCTTCCGACCGCTGCCTCCTCCTACCGGGACTGGACCCATTTCTCGCGTCGGATCGGCGAGGTGATCTCGCGTTTCCACGGTCTGGACGCGGCCCGGGCAGAAAGCCTGAAGGACGAAATGCGGGGCTTGGTGAGCGATGCAGACAGCCGGTTGCAAGAGTGGGTTGAAACGCACTACGCCGATTTGCCGTCCCTGCCAGCGGCCAAAGGACCTGTCATGGTCCATCACGTGCCGCGCTACCTTGCGATGCGCCGAGCGAGCGGCGAGGAGAAGATCGCGCTCGTGGTCTTTGACGGGCTGGCGGTAGATCAGTGGACCCAGATTCGCGAGTGCATCGTTCATCGAGCGCCGCGACTGATGTTCGACGAGAACGCTTGTTTTGCGTGGCTGCCAACCCTGACGTCGGTGTCCAGGCAGGCGCTGTTCTCCGGCCTGCGCCCACGCGAGTTCGCCGACAGCATCGAGACCACGTCGAAAGAGCCCCAGCACTGGACGCGGTTCTGGCAAGACCACGGACTTCGCGCTAATGAGGTCTTGTACCGCAAGTCGCTCAAGCGCACGGATGACCTTCCTGAGCTGGAAGCTCAGCTGTCGAACCCAACCGTGAAGATTGCTGGCTTGGTCGTGGATACGGTCGACGAGATCATTCACGGCGCCGTGCTCGGCAAGCGCGGCGTTGCGGCCCAGATCGGGAGCTGGTGCGACTCAGGCTTTGTGGATCGTCTCTTTGCGATGCTTCTGGAAAATGGGTTCTACGTCTACCTGACTGCCGACCACGGAAATGCCGAAGCGGTAGGGATTGGCCGCCCGAACCAGGGTGTCGCCTCGGAACTGCGTGGAGAGCGTGTCCGGACGTATCGCAGTGAGACTTTGATTGCGGAGACAGCAGCGGCAAATCCGGACACCTTCCGTCTGGATGTCGCTGGACTTCCGGCGAACTTCATACCGCTATTCGCAGGAGGGCGTGGGGCATTCGTGCCGAAGGGTGACCAGGGCGTGGTCCACGGTGGCATGTCCCTGGAAGAACTGATCGTGCCCTTCGTGAGAGTGAGTTACGTAAATTGAATCGAATGAAATCATCAGCACCGCAAATTGGCTTCGACCGCTTCATACCGCTGGAGTGGGCGGCGGCTGCGCTGCGGGTGCGTGCTGATCTGGGGACGCTCGATGATCTGAAT
>Ga0180219_1001676_pt1 | contig 13973 bp, 10 predicted proteins | sample eDN3rd30CBELigMG_FD_151338 | JGI IMG/M metagenome (GOLD analysis project Ga0180219, IMG submission 151338) | Enriched Miracle-Growth compost microbial communities from Emeryville, California, USA - eDNA 3rd pass 30_C BE-Lig MG (version 2)... ...
CCCGATGTCGATATGCCGCAAATCGACAACTTACTGGAGATCAAGAACATGCTCGCTGAACATTCTCGGTCCTGGACGCATCAATGGAAGATGGAAGGGCTTGCCGAGGGCCGGAAAGAAGGAAGGAAAGAAGGCCAGGCGGCCATTCTGCAACACCTGCTCACTCACAAATTCGGCCCTCTACCTGACGCCGTCTCACAACGCTTGAAAAACGCGACGTCAGCGCAGCTTGAAGCATGGTCTTTGGCTGTTCTCGACGCCAACTCTTTGGACGAGGTGTTCGGCGACTAAAGCACTAGAATCGTAGCTTCGACACCAACGGCGGCCGCGCGAACCACGCGCGGCACGAACGCCCGCAAAACCTCAAGGTCGCTCTACGATGAAAAAACTCGGGTTCCTCTCCTTCGGCCACTGGACGCCGTCCTCCCAATCTCAAACGCGCTCGGCATCCGACGCGCTTCTGCAATCCATAGACCTCGCCGTAGCCGCCGAAGAGCTCGGCCTGGACGGAGCCTATTTCCGCGTCCATCACTTCGCGCGCCAATTGGCCTCGCCGTTCCCGCTTCTCGCCGCCGCGGGCGCCAAGACGAAACGCATTGAGATCGGCACCGGGGTGATCGATATGCGCTACGAGAACCCTTACTATATGGTGGAAGACGCCGGGGCAGCGGATCTTATTGCGGGCGGGCGGCTGCAGTTGGGCATCAGCCGGGGCTCGCCCGAGCAGGTGATCGATGGCTGGCGCTACTTCGGGTACGAGCCGGCCGAAGGGCAGAATGCTTCGGATATGGGGCGCCAGCATGCGGAAATCTTTCTGAATCTGCTGCGGGGAGAAGGGTTTGCGGAGCCCAGCCCTCGGCCGATGTTTCCGAACCCGCCGGGCCTTCTGCGCATTGAACCGCATTCGGAAGGGCTGCGCGATCGCATCTGGTGGGGTTCGAGCTCTAACGCCACGGCCGTCTGGACGGCGAAGCTGGGCATGAACTTGCAAAGCTCAACGCTCAAGGACGACGAAACGGGCGAGGCTTTTCATGTTCAGCAGGCGGCGCAGATTCGAGCGTACAGGGCTGCATGGAAAGAGGCAGGCCACACGCGAGAGCCGCGCGTTTCGGTCAGCCGCAGCATTTTCGCGCTGGTGAATGACCAGGACCGGGCCTACTTCGGTCGTTCAGGGCAAAGCGAAGACCAGGTGGGCTTCATTGACGAAAAGACACGCGCGGTGTTCGGGCGCAGCTATGCGGCCGAGCCGGATGTGCTTGTCGAGCAGTTGAGGAAGGATGAGGCCATCGCAGAGGCCGACACTGTTCTGCTTACCGTTCCGAACCAGCTTGGCGTGGACTACAACGCGCATGTGATAGAGGCGATCTTGAAGCACGTGGCGCCGGCGCTTGGGTGGCGCTGACCACGCCTGCCGTAGCGGAAACCTGGTCGCTGATCTTGATGGACAAGCCACCAGGTGCTGATCTACATTGAGATGGCAGTCCAGAGTTTGTTCACCCGCGTGCCGTTACATCTTAGGAGCACCTCATGGAGGAAATCGCCCTGTCGGCCCATGTTCCCGCCCTGCGAGGCGGCAGCAACGCGTGGCAAGACATCGTACGAAAGATGATCCACAACGTGTCGGTCAGCGGCCCGAGCTCTGCTCCTTTCAGGGCGTATATTGCGGGCCGCCGATACGGCGACGTCAGCTGTACCCGCTTCTGGAGCACACCGCACAAGGTGTCGTGCAGCCGCGAAACCTACGCCAATTCTGGCGGGGCGGGCTATCTTCTGAGCTGGCAGCTGGAAGGCCAGGCTGTTATTGAACAGGCGGGAATGTCTATTTGCCTTATGCCCGGCAGCCTCGCCATTGTCGATGGTCGCAGGCCGATGAGCGTGCTGTTTTCACAGAACGTCAGGCGCATGGTGGCCAAGCTGCCGGTCCATGCCGTTGAAACCGCCCTGCCGGCCCTTGTTGCCGGTCGCCCTCTTTCTTTTACGCCGCAAGGCGGGCTGGCAAATATGCTGCTTGGCTATCTGGAAGAGATCGCCGATACGGGCAGCACAATCAATGTGCACGAGCTGCCGCTGCTTGCCGAGAACCTGTGCAATCTGCTGAAGATCAGTGCGGCGCACGAAGGGGTGGACGCGATCGATTCCAGGCAGCTGCGGCGCCGCGCCATCGAGCAGCATCTTCGAACCATCGCCCCCAACCCCGACATTTCGCTGGCGCAGGCGGCGGCGGGCCTGAACATATCGCCGCGCCTGCTGCAAAAGGAATTGCAGGCCATGGACACCAGCTTTACCAGGCTGATCACCGAGGCGCGGCTTTCAGCGGCGGCGGCAAAGCTAAGGGCCTCCAAGTCTTTGTCGGTCTCTGATGTTGCCTACCACAGCGGCTTCAACGACATCTCGCACTTCAACCATCTGTTCAAGCGCGCCTACGGGATGAGCCCTTCGGCCTATCGCGCTTCGGCAGGCTCGCCCGCACCGTAGATTCCGTACTTGCCCTGGGCGATGACCCCATTGGGGTCGAGCGCGTTCTTGATTTCACCGAACGCCTTTTGCAAAGACGGCATCAGCATGCCCATGTGCAACTCGTGATAGTCTGCCGGCGCGCGGCCCACGCCGACCCCACGCTTGGCGAATTCGTGGGCCAGCTCTCTGTAGCAGGCGTCCGCGCGGGCGTTCTCGTCGGCGTCGTCTTTGTTCCACACCAGCACGTGCAGGCCCCGGGCGAAACGCGCCGATGCCACGTGCATGATGATGTAGTCCATGCCGTGCCTGGCATAGATTTCCCGGCCCAGGCGATCAAGCTCTAGGGCCTGTCGGCCCACCATGGGCGTGCCGGGCAGAAACCACGAGTTTCCGCTGCCGGGCCGCCACTGCAGCATGCCCAGTTCGTTGGCGCTGGGCCGCCCGCTCATGGCGTCGACGGCGATGTTCAGGGCCGGAATGCCCAGGGCTTCATCGTGGCTGACGTAGCGCGCCTTGCCGCTGCGCTCGAAATGCGCTTTTACGCGCTGGATGGAAGGCTCCAAGGCGGCGTCGGAAGCCCCGTAGAACATGCCCGACACCTGCCAAGCACCCAGGCCATGCTTCTGCTGCAAGGCCTTCCTGCCCTCGAGCGAGAAAGCCTGTTTGCTGCCTTGCAGGTATTCCCAGTTCTGGTCTTCCGGCGCCATGGCGTAGAGATCGTTCGAAATGCGGAACAGCGTTGGCACGAAGTTTGAAAGCTTCATGGGGCGACACAGGTCGATGATCTCGCCAATGTCTTCATCGTCTGGAAAGACGAAGTGGAATGATTTTGCAGCGGGCGGGCGCGGCATGAGCCAGATGGCGGCCCGCGTAACAATGCCGAAGTTCGACTGCGCGAACAGGCCGTCCAGGGCGGGGCCGAAGGAATACTTCGACACATGCCAGTTCACCAGGTTGTCGCCTTCAAGGCTGCCGTCGCCGGTGCGCACGATATCGCCGTTGCCCAGCACCACCTCCATGCCGCACAGCATGCCGAAATGGTCGAAGTAAGGGCCGTATCCGGCGCCCCGGTCCATGGCATTGCCCAGGATGCCGCCATGAGGCGGCCCCGAGGTGGCGGACACCATCAGCTTGTCGCCCCGGCGAACCAGTTCGTCGTGCAGCATCTGGAAGCTGACACCGGGCTGCACCTCGGCGAAGCAGGTCTCCTCATTCACCTCGAGGATGCGGTTCATGCGGTAGCCAAGGTCGACAATCACCTGCCCCGGCTTGACCGGCGCCCGCGAGCCCAGGCCGATATTGTTGCCCGTGCTGATGGGATACAGCTGCACGCCATGCTGGTTGGCGGCGCGCACGACGCTTTGCACCTGCTGGGTTGATTCCGGGAACAGCACCGCGGCCGGTGGGCGCTCGGCGCCCGGCAGGGTATGTTCGCCATAGCGTTTTATTGTTTCGGGCCGCTGATCGACCCATTCCTTGCCCAGGGCGGCCGAGGCCGCGTCAAGAAAAGCTGAAATATTGCTGCTCATTTGTCTTCCTCCTTAGGGATCACCAGACGCCTACATCGTTGTCGTCTGCTGCACTCGCGTCTTGATGCATGTGGATAGGGGCTTCCGTGGTGCTTGTCTGTTTGGGCTCTGCCGCCAGCGGCTCAGGCGTCTCCAGATGCACGCCCTGCAAGGCGGGCGGCACCGGGCCGCCGTGGGCCCAGTCCAGAAGCTCTACCGTGTGCACGATGGGTATGCCGCTGTACAAGCGAATCTGGCTGATGCAGCCGATGTTTCCCGCGGCGATGATCTGCGGCTGAACACGTTCAATATTGGCGGCCTTGCGCGTGCCCAGCTGCTGCGCAAGCCGGGGCTGGAGCATGTTGTACGTGCCTGCGGAGCCGCAGCAGAAGTGGGACTCGGCCACATCCACCACCTGGAAGCCCGCCTTGCGCATCAGGGCCCGGGGCTGCACCGTTACTTTCTGCGCATTGCGCAGTGAACAGGCGTCGTGATAGGCCACCTTATAGGGAGGCAGCTGCGCTTTTTCAGCGGCATCAGCTTCATCGAGCGCATCGGCATCGATGCGCTGCAGCCATTCGGAAATATCGACCGCGATGCTCGAAACACGCCGCGCCGCTTCCGCCAGTTCCGCATCCCCGCTGAACATATGGCCGTAATCCTTGACCGTAGTGCCGCAACCCGAAGCGTTGACAACAATGGCGTCCAGGCCCAGGCCATCCATCTCGGCAAGCCATGCGCGTATGTTGGCGGCCGCGAACCGCAGGGCGGCGTCGCGTTTTCCCATGTGCAGGTTCAACGAGCCGCAACAGCCGGCCAAGGGAGGAACCACCACCTCACAGCCCATTCGCGTCAGTACCCGAATGGTGGCGTCGTTGATATGCGGCGACAACACTGGTTGCACGCAGCCAGCCAGCATGGCGACACGCCAGCGCTTCTCGGCCCGGGCAGGGTACACAGTACACGAGGCCCTTGAAGCCAATGCTCCTTGAGGAGCGGCGGGAACCAACCGAGTCATGTGGCGCAGCGAGGGCGGCACCCACTTTTCGAACCGCGCGGCCAGCCGGCCGGCGCCCAGCATTATTCTGAACAGCCCGGGCCTGGGCAGGGCGTAGCCCAGCGCGCCTCGAACAAGCCTTTCGCGCCATGGCCGCTGATAATTCTCTTCGATATAGGCGCGCCCGATGTCCACCAGGTGCATGTAGTCGACCTTGACCGCGCAGGTCGTCATGCACGACATGCAAGAGAGGCATCGATCGATATACCCGACGGTTTCAGGCGATGGGCTACCGCCCTGCTCCAGCATTTCCTTGATGAGGTCGATGCGGCCTCGCGGGCCGTCGTTTTCATCATGCAGCAAGGTATAGGTGGGACAGCCAGAGGTGCAAAAGCCGAAGTGCTGGCAGGTGCCCAATATCTTGTCGGCCTCGGCAATGTCGGGCCGGGCCAGCTGAATTTCCGTAAAACTGGTTTTCATCTTGAAAGCGGGGGGTTCTATATACTTTCATCATCGCCAATCCCGCGGCCATACTCTTGGAGATTGACGCTCTCTTCTTGGGGAATTGCGCAATGGCAATGCGCCCGCCAGTACTCGACGACATACTTCGAAGCGTTGCGCGCCGCTACCGCGTGCCGTCTGTACCAGCCTCAGTCCCGCTTCTGGAAGGCGGCAACCCCGCCACGTCCCTGGCGATCGCCATCGAGAAAGCCCGCACGGCCCTGGCGCGGGGCGAGGCTCCCGATGAAGCATCCAGGCTCGGCTTCCTGGAAGCGCTCTCTCGCCTGGTCCGCGACGCGATGCGGCCGGAACAGGGCGACCCGGCCTTCCAGGCCATGGTGCTGCAACACCAGGCCGCGCACGTCCGCGAGTACGCGTCATTGCTGGCTCGCGCCGACCAGGACCGCCGCGCGGTTCGCTCGGCAGTCAATGCGGTGGCGCATCCCGCCAAGCAGGCGCGGGCTTCGTCCGATCAGCAAGCGAAGGCCTTGACCCTTTTGCATGAGCTGGCGTTTTCGGCAGCATGGAAGAAGTTGGCGGACGCAACGCGAGCAGTTCTTGAACTGCCTGATATTGTTGTCGACCCGCCGTTGGCGCGCGGCATCGCTCGCATACGTGGTGAAGCGGCACTGGACCGCCTTCAGCGCCTGAAGGAACTGGAGCCCGACGCACTGGTCCAGCGATACCTGTCGCTACGCGACCGGAATGGGCCGCGCCCTGGAAGCGCCGGCGCCGCCACACAGGGCACAGCTTCGCGGCAGCGAGGCGCGGAAGTGGAAAACCTGGCGATGCAAGCGCTTCAGGCGCTGGCCCAAAAGCTTGATAGGGAAGAAGGCAGCGCCGGCTCATATCACGTCGTCACCTCACTGCGAGTGCCCGCTTCCTTGTCCACCAACGCCGAACGCGCGAAAAGCGAATGGGACGCGGTGTTGCTGCGCAAGGTGGAAAGCGCCGATGAAGCGTCAAGAAGAACTGTGCAAAGTGAAAAGGGCCACGCCACACGCGAGGCCTGGGACGTTCTGCTACTGGTCGAGGCAAAGGCATCTGTCGATGCCGCCACAACAGATCTTCCGCGATTGCTGCGCGGCCTGCATCTGCTGACGCAGGCCCATCGCGACACGATTTATACCTTCGAAAGCAGGCATGAAGCGGTACGCTTGCGCGGGGCTTCGCTTTCGAGGCTGAAAGAGGTTGAAGTAGCAATCAGGGGCAAGGCCGAGCCCAAGGGCGTTGGCCCGCTTCAGCGCACCGTGCTTTATTTTTGCGACGCACCCGCCGAAGCCTCGCCACGCCTGCTAAGCCCCGCCAGCCGCATGCAACTGCTGTCCACACAGGCCAGCCTGAAGTTCGCCGAAAAACTGGCGCAAGGGGAAACAACCCGCCTACATGACCTGCTACCCGTCTGGCAGCACTTGCTGGAATCCCCCAAATGGCGCGCTGTGCTGCACCAGTACCAGGCATTGCATCAAGTGCGGGAACTGATGGTTCACGCGGATGACCTGATGGCCGCCATCAATGCGTAGGCCCTGCGAATGAGGCCAGCGGCGCCATGGCACTCTTTACCTGTCCTCTTCAAGCTTGAAATCGTCCCCATCCAGGAAGGGATGTGCTCGGCTCAATAGCTGGTATCACCAAAAACGGTTTCCGCTGTCCGCGAACCCTTTCTACACTTGGGCAAAACCACGCCAAGAACCTGCCTGGTGGCACCGCGCCGGCCGCATTCGATCAATTACACGCACGCGCCTGCTCCGGGCATCCAAGAGACAAAACAATGAAGCTTCATACCTGCGGCGATGCCTGCCCGCCAAACTGCCCGTCCCAGCCCAGCGCAAAGGTCTGGGCCGATCCGGATGCACGTCCGTTGACGGTGGACATGCATTGCCACGTGATTGTTCCGGCCATAGAAGAAATGACAAGCGGCTGCCCCGAGAAGACCGCTGAACTTCAGGAACAGGCGCTAGGCATGGGGGGCACTTCGGTGGAACACAACAAGCGGGTCATGCTGCCTGCAGCGGGCCGCCGCCTGGTCGACCTTGACATGCGCCTTGCCGACATGGAATCGATGGGCGTTGACATCCAGGTAATAAGCCCCTCGCCTTCACAATATTATTACTGGGCCGACCAGGAGCTTGCGAGCAAGCTCGTGCGCCTGCAGAACGAATCCATCGCCGCCCTTTGCCAGCAGCATCCCGGCAGGCTGTGCGGCTTGGGCAATGTCGCGGCACAGCACGCAGAGCTGGCGCCGCGGCAGCTGGAATATGCGGTACGCGAACTGGGCCTCAAAGGGGTGGAAATATCGACCCAGGTCGCAGGGCGGGAACTGGCCGATCCGTCGCTTCAGCCCTTCTGGGCCAAAGCCGAAGAGCTGGGTTGCGTGGTGTTCATACACCCCTTCGGCACGAGCCTGGGAAGCCGCATCGATCAATACTATCTTGCCAACAGCATAGGCCAACCCCTGGAAACGACGATCGCGCTGTCGTCGTTGATATTCAGCGGCACACTGGATCGCCATCCCGGCTTGAAGCTGGTCGCCGCACACGGCGGCGGCTACTTGCCGGCCTACAGCGGCCGCAGCGACCATGCATGGCGCGTACGCCCCGAAGCCTCTGCGCCTACGCTGCCGCCCTCAGGCCACTTGCGCAATATCTGGTTCGACACCCTGGTTTACGACCCGGTTTCACTGCGCCACCTGATCGAACGCGTGGGGGCGGGCCAGGTCGTAGCCGGCACCGACTACCCTTTCGACATGGGCGACTACCAGTTGCACCGTCTCGTGGACAGTGTGGAGGGCCTCTCCGATGAAGAGAAAGCCCACATCCTGGGCGGCAACGCCTGTCATCTGCTGGGGCTGAACATCGATCAGGCGCTCCAGTACCGCGCAGTGAAAAAGACTTGAGCCGGAGCCCCCCGGCACAGAAAAATACGAGGTATCGCGAGAAACGATTTCACCATCCCCTGAATGCTGGCTAGGATTCGAGCAAAGAAATAAGCAGTCCTATCGACGCATTCTGGAGGAGACGTGAACGACTTCAAGACGGAAGTACGCGACGGCATGGCCATTGATTGGGATGTTCCCATCACCATGGACGACGGCGCCGTGCTTCGAGCCGATGTTTATCGGCCGCTGGGCGAGGGCAGGCACCCCGTGCTCATGACCCACGGCCCTTATGCCAAGGGCCTGCCCTTCCAGACGGGCTATGCCTTTGCATGGAATGCCCTGGAACGCGACCACCCCGAGGCGCTGGCGGATTCGTCAAACAAATACCAGGCCTGGGAAACGCCCGACCCCGAAATCTGGACGCGTGAATACGGCTACGTCTGTATTCGCGTCGATTCTCGTGGAGCGGGACGCTCTCCCGGCCGCATCGACGTGCTTTCCTCGCGGGAAACCCAGGACTTCCACGACTGCATCGAGTGGGCGGGCACGCAAAGCTGGAGCAATGGCAAGGTGGGCCTGACCGGCATCTCGTACTACGCCATGAACCAGTGGCAAGTGGCGGCCACACGGCCCAAGCACCTTGCCGCAATCTGCCCGTTCGAGGGCGCGGCCGACTTCTATCGCGACGCCGTACGCCACGGGGGCATATTGTGCACGTTCTGGATACGCTGGTACCCGGTGCAGGTGTCGGCAGTACAGAACGGGCTGGGCGAACGCGGCAAAAGCAACCCCAACACCGGCGAACTGATAGCCGGCCCCCAGACCGAGCCGCCCGAGGCCCTGGCGGCCCGCATTGCCGACCTGCCCGCCGAACAGCGGGCCCATACGCTTGACGACGACTACTTCAGGCAACGCACCCCGGCGCTGGAGAACATCGAGGTGCCCGTTTTTTCCCGCGGAAACTGGGGTGGCCTGGGCTTGCATCTAAGGGGCAATACCGAGGGCTATCAACGGGCGGGTTCAAAGCAGAAGTGGCTGGAGATGCACGGCTACGAGCACTGGACCGAATACTACACGCGGGAAGGTCGCGCAATGATGCGCAAGTTCTTCGATCACTTCCTGAAGGGCGAAGACAACGGATGGGAGAAGACTGCACCCGTCCAGCTCAATGTGCGCCATCCCGACCGCTTCGTGAAGCGCGAAGAGCAGGAATGGCCTTTGGCCCGCACGCAGTGGACGCGCCACTATCTGGATGCGTCCAGCATGACCTTGCGCGATGAGCCCGCCGGCCCGGCCAGCACGCACTATCGCGGCTTTTCGCAAGGCATCACGTTCTGGACGGAGCCCCAAAAAACAGAGCTGGAACTGACAGGGCCCCTCGCGGCGAAGCTGTTCGTGTCCTCCAGCACCGCCGATGCGGACCTCTTCCTGACCTTGCGCGCCTTTGGCCCGCATGGCCGGGAGGCGCTCTTTACGGGCGCCTCCGACCCCAACAACCCGGTGGCCTTCGGATGGCTGCGGGCCTCGCACCGCAAGCTCGACCCAGGGAAATCGCTGCCCTACCGCCCCTATCACGCTCATGACGAAGCCCAGCCGCTGACGCCGGGCGAAATCTATGAACTGGACATAGAGATCTGGCCGACTTCCATCGTGCTGCCCCGTGGATGGCGGCTTGCCCTGACAGTGGCGGGGCAGGACTTCGACCACGGCCTGCCTGGCCCGATGCCGCGAACGTACGGCGGAATAGAAATGCGCGGCTGCTCGCTGCATCTGCATGACGATCCGCAAGACAGGCCCGCGAAAGTCTTCGACGGCACGGTCACGATCCACTCGGGCGAAGACCATCCGTCGCATCTGCTGCTGCCCGTGATTCCGGCTTGATGCCCCCAGCAAAAAGCATTCATACCACTCAAGGAGACCCTCATGCATTGGATCAAGAAGGCGTGCTGCGCCCTGGCGTTCACATTTGCCGCAACATCGGGCGCCCACGCCCAAACCAAGATAACCCTCGGGCACACGGGGGTGGCCGATTACCTGGCCTCATTCGTGGCCCAGGAAAGAGGCTTCTTCAAGAAGCACGGCCTGGAGGTCACCTTCCAGCAGGTGGCCGGCGGCGCATTGGCTCCCGGCCTGCAGGGAGGCTCGCTGCAGATGGCCACCCTGCCGCCCACCAATATGCTGCTGGGCATAGATGGCGGACTCGATCTGGTCGCCGTTGCGGGAACCAGCGTAACCGCCAAGACGGACGAGAACTTCGGCTTGCTTGCCGGGGCGCCCTCGGAGATTCACAAGCCCGAAGACCTGGTCGGCAAGAAAGTGGGCGTGCCTTCCATCGGCGGCTCGCTGTATGTGCTGGCCCGCAAATGGATAGCCGACCAGGGCATCGACACCGGGAAGGTGAATTTCGTCGAGGTCAATTTTCCTCAAACAGGCGACCTGCTCAAGAGCGGAACGATCGACGCAGGCGTAAGCGCCGACCCCTTCCTGCCCCGGGCGGTAAAAGCGGGCAATGCAAGAGTGCTGGCCTATTTTCCGGCCTTCCTTCCCGAGAACACGTCCGGCGTCTTCTATGCCACCACACGCAAGTGGGCAGAAGCCAATCAGGCCGCCGTTGGCCAGTTTCGCACCGCCATCGCCGAAGCGATCGAGTTCACGAAGGCCAATCCGGAAGCGGCGCGCGAAGACCTTGCCAAGTACATCAAGCTGCCCGCGCCGGTTCTGGCTTCCATACCCACTCCGCGTCTAAGCGCTGAGGCAAGCCCCGAGCAGCTGTCGTTCTGGATCGACACCATGCACGGCATGGAGCTGATCAGGGCCAAGCCCGACGCCGGGGCGATCATCGCAAAGTAGCGGAAGCCGGAACAACGCCAAGACGCCTTCCCGGAACGCGAAACGCACGCGGGGCTCCGCCACAACCCATCTCTCTGGTGGCGGGCGACGCCCCCTGCTGCGAACCCGGCACCCGTTCGGAAATAGCAGGTATCGCCAAAAACGGTTTCCGCTCTTTGTCCGCCCTTCCTAAACTTCAAGCAAACAGTGTTTAGGGAGACCTCGTGCAAGCCATTACCTTTACCAACGTCCATATTTTTGACGGCAGCGGCACGCCCGCTTTCGATGGCGAGGTTCGTGTGAAAAAGAACCGAATCGAGCAGGTGGCCGTGGCCGGCAAAGCGTCCATTGCAAAAGAAGGCGATCAGATCATCGATGGCAAGGGCGCCACGCTGATGCCGGGCCTGGTCGAGGCGCACGCCCATCTTTCGTGGCCCACGTCGGTGGAGCGCTTTGTGCCGGGCATGTCGCTGCCCATCGAGGAACTGGTGCTGGGCACCGCCCGCAACGCCCGCATTCTGCTCGACCACGGCTATACCAGCGCCTACTCGGCCGGCTCGCTGAGCAAGCTGATCGAGGCCGCGCTGTATCGGCATATTGAAGACGGCGGCCTGCCCGGGCCGCGGTTGGTGCCTTCTTCCATCGAACGCGAGCCGCCCAGTCCCGAGGCGCTTTCCACCGGCCATGTGGAAGACCACGGCAGCGGGCCAGAAGCCATACGCGAGTTCGTCAAGGAATGCGCGCGCATCGGCGCCAAGTCGGTGAAGTTCTTGCTTTCGGGGCAAGACACGCTGGTTCCGGGCACGTCGCAGCAACTGCTTTATACCGAGGAAGAAGCCCGCGCGGCGGGTGAACAGGCGCGAGAGTCGGGTGTGTGGCTTTGCGCGCATGCGCAGGCGGCCGAAGCGGTGAAGATGGCGGTGCGTAATGGGTTTCGGGTGATCTATCACTGTTCGTTCGCCGACGAAGAGGCGCTGGACATGCTGGAGGCAAGGCGCGACGAGATCTTCATGGCGCCGGCGGTGGGCATGATGCAGGCGCTGGTGGATGCAACGCCCTTCGGCAATGTCGACCTGGGCCAGATGAAGCGCTTTGCCGCCGAAACGATAGAGCGGCAGCAAAAGCTGGTGCCGGAACTGAAGCGCCGCGGCGTGCGGGTGCTGCCGGGCGGCGACTACGGGTTCCCCTATAACCCCACAGGCCGCAATGCCTGGGATCTTGAACTGTTCGTGCGGCTGTTCGGCTATACGCCCGCAGAGGTGCTGCACGCGGCCACGGCGCTGGGCGGGCAGATTATGGGCATGGGAACGGAGCTGGGCCTGGTCAAGCCCGGTTATCTGGCCGATATTCTGCTGGTGAACGGCGACCCGACGCAGGACATCACTATTTTGCAGGACAAGCAGCGCCTGCTGGCCATCATGAAGGACGGCCGCTTCCACAAGGCGCCGGCGGCCGTGCACACCAACGCCTGATCTCAACTGATAGGCGTAGCGCCGCTGTCAAGCATCCCGGCAATGCCGACGAAGAGAATCCCATAGGTGGCGGTAACTGCCTGGCACCCAAAAAAGTCAGGCGTGAGCAAACCCCGCGGCGTTGACGCCGTGGATGCAGATCTCTTCGTCTTCATCTCCGGAGCCGCCGCTGGCGCCCACCGCGCCCACGATCTCGCCCTGCGCATTCTTGATGAGCACCGCGCCCGGCTGGGGCAGGAACTTGCCGCCGCTGGTCGAGGCCAGGGCGCCGAAGAAGTTGGGGTTGCCGGCGGCGCGCTCGGCCAGGGAACGGCTGGATGAACCCATGGCCACCGCCCCCCAGGCCTTGCCGGTGGCGACGTCGATGCGGAACATGCTTGCGCCGTCGTCGCGCTGCACGGCGCGGGTGTTGCCGTGTTCGTCGATGACCACCACGGCCATGGGTTTGTAGCCCTTGGAACGTGCGTTCTCGAGGGCCGAGTTGATGATCTGGTTGGCCTGCGCCAAGGTGAGTTTGCTCACTTTTTTTTGCTCCTGAAAAAAGACAAAGTTCATGTTCTGGGCCCAACGCTTCCTCTTGGGTTTGCGCCTTCCACATGGATTTATCGCTTCTGCCTGGATTCACGGCCTTTGCGAAGCGCTGCCTCAACGATGAATCCGCCCGCCGACTCGCAACACCCTGTTGGCGTCAATCAGAAATGACAGGCAACTGGCGGGCGGTTTCTATGATCTGCTCGCGCAGCCACATACAGCCCGGATCCGTTTCGCGATACTTGTGCCATTGCAGCACCTCGACCAGGCGCGGCGTGTTCATGGGAAGCGGAAACAGGCGCACGGGCATGGACTCTTCAAACTGCGTCGCCAGGCGGGTCTGCACGGTTGCAAGCCGGTTCGTGCCGATGACAAAGCGCGAGATCAGGTTGAAGTCATGCGTAATCACCTCTACCCGGCGTGTTTCCGCATGCTGGTTGGCATACCACTGTTCAAACCAGGGGTTTCCGCCCCGGCCATAGCGATACGCCACGTGGCCGGCCGAATGGTAGGTGTCGAGGGTAAGGCCTTTTTTGCAAATCGGGTTCTGGTCCCACGCCACGACGGTATAGGTGTCGTCGAACAGCGGCGTGCTGGGATGATCGGCGCTGACAAGATGGGCGGGGGTGATAAGCAGGTCGACCCTGCCCTGTTCGATGTCGCGCACCATCAGCGGCGAGGTGGGCCGCAGCTCGAAGGTAATGGCCGGCGCCAGTGCGCTGATGCGCTGCAGTACGTCGGCCATCAGCACCCGCGACACGTAGTCGGAGGCGATGATGACGAAGTGGCGCTGGGCCTCG
>Ga0180219_1001682_pt1 | contig 13953 bp, 10 predicted proteins | sample eDN3rd30CBELigMG_FD_151338 | JGI IMG/M metagenome (GOLD analysis project Ga0180219, IMG submission 151338) | Enriched Miracle-Growth compost microbial communities from Emeryville, California, USA - eDNA 3rd pass 30_C BE-Lig MG (version 2)... ...
GGCTTCCTGGCTCGACATTTCCGGCCGGAAACTCCTGATGAAGTCGCGGCGCCTGTGTTCGGCCTGAGCCGTTTTGGTTGGGGCGGCGAAGAACTGAAGGTCTTCCAGCTTGATGTACCGACTGCTCTGCTGGAAAAGAATCTCACGCTGATCGCAGGCGAGAACGGTTCCTACACCCTGCTGGACGATGATGACAATGTTCTGGTCGAAGGCAAGGTGGGTGAAGCCTATGACCAGCACGGCGTGAAAATCCAGGTCGAATCCCTGCACGCCAATCCGGGCACCCATTTCGACGTAGTGCGTGAGCGCCGGCTGACCACCATCCTGCGCTACCAGGACAATCTGAATGTCGCCGAGACTGGCAAGGAGTCCGGCATCATCAGCCTGTCGCTGGAAAACGATGAGCCGGCGCGCGCCCTGCAGGTACTGGACGAGATCAGCAAGCTCTATGTCCGCCAGAACGTTGAGCGCGCTTCTGCCGAAGCAGCTTCCAGTCTGGAATTCCTGCGTGGCCAACTGCCCGATGTGCGCCGTGAGTTGGAAAGGGCTGAAGATGCCCTGAGCGCTTATCAGACCCGTGCCAAGTCGGCTGACATAAGCCTGGAAACCAAGGCTCTGCTGGACCAGATAGTCGCCCTGGATACCAGCATTTCCGAGCTCAAGCTGCAGCAAGCGGAAATGGACCGCAAGTTCACCCGCCAGCATCCGGCCTACCAGGCCCTGCAGAAGCAGATCGGCGAACTTACCTCCAAGCAGAATGGCCTGTCGCACAGGGTAGAAGGCCTGCCGGAAACCCAGCAGGAGCTGCTACGTCTGACTCGCGACGTGCAAGTCAGTACCGCCATCTACACGCAACTGCTGAACAAGGCACAGGAACTGGACGTGATGCGTGCCGGCGCAGTAGGTAACGTGCGCATCATCGATACTGCGGATGTGGATATCACCAAGCCGGTCAAGCCCAAGAAAGCCATGATTGTCCTGGTAGCCACGCTGCTGGGCCTGTTCTTTGCCGTCGGCCTGGTCCTGCTACGCAAGGCACTGAACCGCGGCATCGAAACACCGGATGCCATCGAGCAGCTTGGTTTGCCGGTCTATGCCTCGATTCCTTACAGCGTTCTGCAGAAGGCAGAGGAAGACAAGCGGGATAAAGGCCGTGGACGTGCCGCCAAAGCGGCTCCACTGCTCGCCATGAGCCACCCTACCGACCTCGCCATCGAATCCCTGCGTAGCCTGCGCACCAGCCTGCATTTCGCCATGCTGGAAGCCGGCAACAACCGCCTGATGATTTCCGGCCCCAGCCCGGCGGTGGGCAAGACCTTCGTTTCCTCCAACCTTGCAGCCGTCATTGCCCAGACCGGCCAGCGCGTACTACTGGTGGACGTGGACATGCGCAAGGGCTACCTGCACAAGGTGCTCAACAGCGGGGAAGAGAATGGCCTGTCCGACATTCTGGTCAAGCGTTGCGATTTCAACACAGCCGTACGCACCACCGAAATCGAGGGCTTCCACTTCATCCCGCGCGGCCAGATCCCGCCGAACCCGTCCGAACTGCTGATGCACCCCAACTTCACGGCCTTCCTCGAAGAAGCCAGCCAGCAGTTTGACTTGGTGATCCTGGATACCCCGCCACTGCTGGCAGTGACTGACGCGGCCATCGTTGGCCGCCAATCCGGCACCAGCCTGATCGTCACCCGCTTCGGCCTGAACCCGGCGCGGGAGATCGAATTGACCATCCACCGCTTCGCGCAGAACGGTATCGAACTCAAAGGCGCCATCTTCAATGGTGTCGAGAAGCGCGCCTCGGCCTATTACGGCTATGGCGGCTACGGCTACTACCACTACGAGTACAAGTCGGACAAAGCCTGATCGAGGAGAGGCCAGGGAAAGCCTTATCCATATCCCCGTCCACATAACGGACTTTGGAACGCCGCAGGAGCAGTCAGTCCTGCAACGAGGGAATCATGCCGGACGCAACCGGAAAACGCTGGTATTTGGTGCAGTGCAAGCCACGCCAAGATCGACGAGCTTTGGAGAACCTGGAGCGCCAAAGCTACCAATGCCTGCTCCCCTTGCGCTCGATCGAACGCCTGCAAAGAGGAAAGTTGCAGCAGTCAAATGAGCCTTTATTTCCCGGCTATCTGTTTATTCACTTAGATAAAGTGGAAGATAACTGGCTGCCCATTCGTTCCACGCGCGGAGTAAACCAGATCGTTAGTTTCGGCGGACGTCCCACACCGGTTCCGAACAATATTATCGAAAAACTAACGAATATCGAAGTCCCTGCATCCCCAACGTTCTCGGAAGGGGATCGAGTCCTGATAGATGATCCCTGCTTGCGACAAGTAGAGGCTATCTTTCTTTGCAAAGACAGCAAAGAACGAGTATTACTTTTACTCAGGATACTGCAAAGAAATATAACAACCAGCCTTTCAATAAACAGAGTGAGAAAGAAACCCAGTCCGACCAATACAACTAAATAATCAATACTAATTACCGGACCTCCCATCCGCCATCTCACTTAAAATCTACAACTCGGATTGCAAACCCTTTCAATATTTTATATATCAACTTAAATAATACAGAAAGTTCTAAAGAGGTCGAGCCAGAGGTCAAGGAAGATCTGCAGTACTCCGTAGCCTTGCCTCATCTCGCGTACATCTGAAACCTAGTAGATGCGCTCTCCCTATCGCTGCCCCGTGTTCTCAGGAACCTGACCGAAAATCCTGGGGCGGTAGCGTGCCTAATTCATATTTTTCGATTCATAGCCTTTCCATTCTAACGGATAGGTTGCTTTTTACTCAGGAGCCAGAAGCCCGACATGAAAGTCACTGTCTACGGAATTGGTTATGTAGGTTTAGTTCAAGGTGCTGTGTTGGCTGAGGTAGGCCATGATGTCATGTGTGTGGACATTGACGCCAATAAAGTCGAGCGCCTAAATCAAGGTCATATACCAATATATGAACCCGGTCTCGAGGATTTGGTAAGACAAAATCATGTGGCTAAACGTCTCCAATTCACTACAGATGCCGATATCGGTACGCAGCATGGTGAAGTACAATTCATTGCAGTAGGCACTCCTCCAGATGAGGACGGCTCTGCAGATATGAAGTATGTGCTTGACGTTGCTAGGACTATCGCTCAACACATGAATGAAAACCGTATCATTGTCAACAAGTCTACAGTTCCAGTCGGTACTGCAGACAGAGTAGATCAGTGCATTAAGGAGGTTTTGACAAAACGAAATCGTAGTGACCTTGAATTCCAGGTCGTCTCCAATCCTGAATTTCTCAAGGAGGGCTCCGCGGTCAGCGACTGCATGCGGCCTGATCGAATTATTATTGGCACCAGCGATAGACAGGCTGAGGAGGTTATGCGTGAGCTCTATGCTCCGTTTAACCGTAATCATGAAAAAATTATTGTCATGGATGTACGTAGTGCTGAGCTTACTAAGTATGCAGCCAACTGCATGCTAGCGACTAAGATCAGCTTCATGAACGAAATGGCAAATCTCGCGGAACGTCTAGATGCGGACATTGAAATGGTACGTCATGGCATTGGTTCCGACCCGCGAATTGGTTATCAGTTCATCTATTCAGGTGCTGGATATGGTGGTTCTTGCTTCCCCAAAGACGTGCAGGCCCTAATTCGTACCGCTGAAGACATAGATTTCGAACCTAAGCTCCTAAAAGCTGTAGAAAAACGTAATACCGAGCAAAAGTCAGTTCTATACCAGAAAATTCATCGTCACTTTAATGGTGAACTAAGAGGCAAGACCTTCGCTCTCTGGGGACTAGCTTTCAAACCCAATACCGATGATATGCGAGAAGCCCCGAGCCGAGTACTAATGGAGGCTCTATGGAAAGCAGGGGCTAAGGTACAGGCTTATGATCCCGAGGCAATGAGCGAAGCTCGGCGTATTTATGAGAACAACAACCAACTTTCATTACACGAAACAAAAGATTCCGCACTGAAAAACGCAGATTCGCTAGTCATCATTACCGAATGGCAAGAATTTAAAGCACCAGATCTGAAAAACATAAAAGCCCAACTGAGCAGCCCTGTAGTATTTGATGGCAGGAATCTTTTCAATCCTAAAAAAATGGCTTCTATGGGAATCCTCTACTATTCCATAGGTAGAAATCCAAAACTCCTGCAAGGCTGAACAAAGTTTTAAGCAGAACATCCTTAGCAATTATTAAATAATAATTTAGCCTTCAATTTATCCTCGCATCAACAACAGATTAATTCTTAACTTCAAGTAAGCGCATTCCAAGGCGAACATCACATAGACTACAAAACAAATTCAAATGAAAACACATCCATCCAACAATAGAAAATTAATTAATATCATAAAGAATTTTTTTTCCCCGCTGCTACCGTGGCAAGTTCAAGATGCAGTCTTCTATTACCGCAGCTTTGGAAAACTACCATCCATTAAGAAACCAAGAACTTTCAGTGAAAAAGTTCTACATAGAAAACATTATGCCAGCAAGGATATATATACAAAACTAGCTGACAAATTCTTGGTCAGAGATTATGTAAAAGAAAAAATTGGCGATGAGTACCTTATACCATTGCTATTTAACAGCAATAACCCTGCCGAATTACTCAGTTTTCCAGACTGGAAAAACATTGTAATAAAACCCAACCATGGAGCAGGGATGGTTGAAATAATCGACAACATAGATATTTCAGAAGCCAGAAAAAAAGAGATAGTAGAAAAATGCAAGAACTGGCTAAAAATCGACTTTTCCAAAGCAGCAAGAGAAATACATTATAGAAAAATCCCAAAACTCATATTGGTAGAAAAGAAGCTTGGCGAAGGAACTCTCAACGACTATAAATTTCATTGCTTCAAAACAAAAAACAATGAATATAAATATGTACTCCAAGTAGTAAATGACCGTTTCTCAGAAACTGACTCAAGAGGCTACTACTTAAACTCCCTGGAAGATTGTGTCTGGTCTCATGGCATGGGGAATCATTCAATACCTACAGCGGAGAAGCCTCTACTTCATAAAGCAGTTGAGCTTAATTCAAAGCTAGCTCAGGACTTCGACTATCTCCGAATTGATTGGTATGCGCATGACGGTCAACTTTACTTCGGAGAGTTAACCTTTACCCCTGGCGCTGGGTTAATCAATGAGTTTGGCCCGGAACTAGAAAAGAAAATGGGTGATATGTGGGAAGTATTTTAGTTCCTCTCAACTCTCGTTGAAAACTTTATTCACAGACTTTATTTTCTTCAAAAAACTTCGACATAACCCATGAAAATACTCATCGCCAACACTCTATATTATCCGTACAAAATTGGAGGAGCAGAGGTTTCCGTTCAACTCCTGGCTGAATCACTGGTAAAAAATGGGCATGATGTTCATGTTGTAACCCTCAGCGATGGCACGTTGCAGGCTCGAGAAAGTATAAATGGTGTTCACCTCTACAGAATGCCAATCAAAAACATTTACTGGCCATTTGGCGATCACAAACCTAGCCGACTCACTCGGCTGATCTGGCATATAGTTGACATTTATAACCCCTTCAGCAAAGCAGCATTCTCAAGACTCATGAGGGAAATCGCCCCCGATATTCTTCACACGAATAATCTCGCAGGATTTTCCGTGGCCCTATGGGATGCTGCAGCAAAGCAAGGCATCCCCATTGCCCATACTGCTCGCGACTACTATCTAATCCATCCCAACTCTCGGCTTTACACCGACAAGCCGCAGAACCCTAACTCCCTTAGTTGCACATTATTCTCCGCCATAAAAAAATGGCGCTCCCGCTCCGTGCAAAATTTTATATCGATAAGTAATCATGTTCGCCAACAGCACTTATCCCTCGATTTTTTTCCAGATTCCATGTCTCGAGTTATATATAACTCCATCAGACTCCCCCCCCTGGATTTAAGGGAAAATTTTTTAGATTCAAAAATAACGCTTGGGTACCTTGGTAGAATTGAAAAACCCAAAGGAATTGAGTTCTTGCTCGATACCTTTTCAGAGCTTTCAGACCAGTACAACCTAGTTATCGCCGGAACCGGCGACAATTTTTATACCGAAGAGCTGAAGACCCGGTATAGAGCTCTCAATATCACTTGGCTAGGTCATACGTCACCAGCAGAGTTCTTCAGGAAAATTGATTACTTGGTAGTTCCATCTCTATGGGATGAGCCTTTGGGCAGAGTAGTGTTAGAGGCATACTCCTATGAAACACCTGTTATAGGCTCTGACGCAGGTGGGATTCCTGAGATCATCTTTGACGGGATAACTGGCACTAGCTACCAGCGCAACAGCAAAGAATCATTTAAGAAGGCGTTAAGCCAGATAACATCCGCCCCATACATTTATCTCAAGAAAAGCTGCGCAGAATACGCAAGAAAATATTCGGAACTTGAAGTGGTTAATATCTATCAGGATGAATATATAAAAATCGCACTACCTAAAAGCATCCAGAAAAATAAGCACCCACAGCAACTCAAATAAACAGAAATCACCGACGCAGACCGACAATGCAGGAAAGTCTCTTAGTTCAGAAAAAAGATCCAAACACCCTTAAATCTAGATCATTCTGGATTGGATTCTCATTGTATCTGCTAGCCTCTCTAGATGAGTTAAACATCCAAATATCCAGCTTCAACTTCAAGTTCAACTCAATCCTACTTTTAGCTATTGGCGTGCTGATTACCGCTGCAGGGAAAGCGAGAGTCCCCAAAAATTACTTGGCTCACGCAGTGCTCTTCATAATAGCATCAACGGTATCCGGCATATTCAGTATCAGCCCTGAAAAGGGTATACTTTACATCCCCTACATACTATCCACACTTATATTTACTGTAATAGCAGCCACTTACTACTCAGGAAAGAACCCAGACACATTCCTAAAGGGAATACTTTACAGCATCTCATTCCAAATAATAATAGCCGCCGCACTGGTAGCTCTTGGCATACATCCGCGAGCAAAGCTTTTTTATTATGAGCCCTCTTATTTTTCCTTGGCGGCAACTCCCCTCTTCGTCGTGCTTGCAAACAGTATGCTTGCAGCAAGAATAAAAGAAGCATGCATTTTACTATGCATCACCATCCTCTATTTAATAACGTCAAAATCCGCCAATGCCCTACTTCTCATTGGATTAGCATTTACACTCTCATTTTTCATCCAAGAAAAAGCAGCATCCAAAAGGAAAATGGCCAAGCGCACGCTAACATCCGTGATCGCACTCACAGCCGCAGTGCTAATATCCATAATCATAGTATATAGCCTGAGATCCTACTCCGGAAACGATCTATTGTTTTCTACATTAAGCAAAATAGCCAGCAGTCCAGACTTGATTCCAGACATTCTATCAAGAACCGGAAACAGGCCTAATAGAATCGCACTTGCATACGACGTATTTACCCACAATACTCTACTAGGCGTTGGTCCCGGCGCCTATCTGGACCATATAAAAAATATAAGCAGCGATTTATTTAGTTTACCTGCCTGGGTATCACCACAAGACCAGCCACCGATAAATATATTCCTTGAGGTTGCTGCAACAACCGGAATTGTCGGACTTACGTTTTTCCTCAGTACATTCCATCAAGTATTCAGAATCACCAAGACTGCCGCCCAGAAAAGCAAAAACGCACGAATAGTGTACATTTCATTTATTTGCATGACATTAGCTCTTCTGATCGAGAACAGTTATTTAAGGATATATTTCTGGATACTAGTCGGCTTAGGAATGTCATTCTTAGCAAAATACAAAAACATAAAGAGGCCAGACAATGCTTGAAAAATTTGCATTTGACGCACGCTGGATCGGACAGCATGGCATTGGCCGCTTTGCATTCGAAACATCTAAAAGGATAGAGTTTGGCCACCTGTACAAATCAGAAAAAAACCCAGCCGCCCCGCTCTCATCCATTTATCTTGGCAAATGGTTTAAAACCAGCAAAGCGGAAGTTCTTTTCTCCCCTGGATACATCCCTCCAATTTTTGTAAAAAAACCGTTCTGTTTCACTATTCATGACTTAAATCATTTAGACCTACCTTACAACAGCTCACCACTCAAAAGAGCCTTTTACCAGACAGTAATAAAACCAGCGATCAAAAGTTCATTTAAAGTCCTTACTGTCTCCGAATTCTCCAAAAAAAGAATTATTGAGTGGACAAACTGCCCCGCCGACAAAATTGAAGTTGTTTCAAACGGAACCAGCAGCAATTTCACCCCATTTGCCAAGCCCCAAAAATATAATACCCCCTATATTTTCTGCTGCAGCAACAGGAAGGGGCATAAAAACGAAAAACGGCTCTTTCAAGCCTTTTCTCAATGCAGCGCGAAATCAGACCTTTCCCTTGTGATGACCGGAGAAGCCGATAGCGAGACGACGCTGATACTCAATCACTTGAAGCTTGATGGGCGAGTGTACTTCACCGGAAAACTGTCTGAAGAGAACTTGGCCTCGTGGTACAGAGGTGCAGTGGCGAGTATCTTCCCATCAATCTATGAGGGATTTGGGCTTCCCGTAATAGAGAGCATGGCTGTAGGAACTCCCGCAATAATTGCGAATGCAGCATCACTTCCAGAGGTTGGTGGAACGGCGGCTTATTACTTTGACCCATTCGATATCGATAGCATATCGCAAGCAATAGACACAGTAACATATGACGAACTCTTAAAAAAAACAATGAGTTCGAGCGGACTGGCACAAGCAAAGAATTTTTCTTGGGACCGAACGGCAGCACTTGTCTCAAATGCATTAACCAGCCTGCATTGCTAATTAAGAGAACACCATGAAAATAGCCATTGTCCATTACTGGTGGTTTACCAATCGCGGAGGCGAGGCCGTTTGCTCTGCAATCGCAGAACTCTACCCAAACGCCGATATCTTCATGCACGCGTGTGACGAGGAACTGGTTCGCAAGAGGCTCCCGGAAGATTTCTCTGGACAAATAAAGACCACCTTCATTTCTCGCCTGCCTGGCGCGCAGAAGCACTATCAAAAATACCTGCCTTTCATGCCTATGGCGTTAGAGCAACTCGACCTGACCGAGTACGATCTTGTCATCAGCAGCGAATCGGGCCCAGCCAAGGGCGTAATCACCCGCCCCGATGCATTGCATGTCTGCTATTGCCACTCGCCAATGCGCTATGTCTGGGACATGTATCACGAATACCGTGCCGGCGCCGGGCGTCTCGTCCGCATGCTTTTCCCCTTCATTGCACACTGGCTGCGTGTCTGGGATCGGCTTTCGGCTGATAGGGTGGATCACTTCATTGCGAACTCGACGTTCGTTGCGTCGCGAATTCGCAAGTTCTATCGCCGCGAAGCGGAAGTCATTTATCCCCCCGTCAATGCTTCCGAGTTCAGTCCACTAGAGCCACGAGGCGACTTCTATCTATGTCTCGGACAACTGGTGGCTTACAAGCGCGCGGACCTGGCTGTCGAGGCCTTCAACCAGCTTGGCCTGCCACTCGTGGTAGTGGGCGAAGGCGAACTGTTCGAGCGTTTGAAGAACATGGCAGGCCCAAACGTCACACTGATGGGCCGACAACCATTCCCGGTTATTCGGGATCTGTTACAGCGCTGCCGCGGCTTGATTTTCCCAGGACTTGAAGATTTCGGCATTGTGCCAGTGGAAGCAATGGCTGCCGGTGCTCCGGTTATTGCCTATGGCAAAGGAGGAGTACTGGATACGGTCGTGCACGGAAAAACCGGCATTTTGTTCCATGAGCAAAGTGTCGAGGCCTTGATCGACGCGATAATGCAGTTGGAGACTGGAAAGTTTGATCTCTCCCCTATAGAAATGCATCAACATGCACAAACCTTTGTGAAATCCATATTCCAACAACGTATTAAGACCTTGATCGATGAAGCACTCGCAGCGACCGTTGCGCGCGCATAGACAGCAACATAAAAATACTCCCGTCAATGATGGAACACCGGATCTAAGGACAACCCCGATGATATTCCCCGTCATCATGGCCGGCGGCTCCGGCTCCCGGCTCTGGCCACTCTCCCGGCAATTGAACCCGAAACAGTTCCTAAAACTGGCCGACGCGCAACTCACTATGTTGCAAGCCACCATCGGACGGCTTCGCGGTCTAGATGTCGCACAGCCAAACCTTATCTGCAACGAGCAACATCGCTTTCTTGCAGCCGAACAGCTGCGGCAACTAGGCATGGAAAATGCTCGAATTCTTTTGGAGCCAGTCGGCAGAAACACGGCGCCGGCCATCGCGCTTGCCGCTCTTCAGCTCGTGAAGGAGATGGATGATCCCATCATGCTGGTCCTCGCAGCGGACCACTTGATCAAGGATGTAGAGGCCTTCCATTCGGGCATTTACACCGCTCTTCCACTAGCCTGCGACGGAAAGCTGGTCACCTTCGGAATCGTTCCAGGCCATGCCGAAACAGGCTACGGCTACATAGAGAAGGGTGACCAAGTAACGGAAGGTAGCTATATCGTCCGCCGCTTCGTCGAAAAGCCGAACCTGCCCGCAGCGCGTGACTATGTGGCCAGCGGGAATTACTGCTGGAATAGCGGCATGTTCATGTTCCGCGCCAGTCGCTACCTAGAAGAGCTCGAACGCTTCCAACCCGACATTCTGACTGCCTGCCGCAAGGCGTTAGAGCATGCGAAGCAAGATCTGCATTTCACCCGCGTCGATCACGATACATTTGCCTGCTGCCCGGATGACTCGATTGATTATGCCGTCATGGAGAAGACTTCCGACGCTGTCATGGTGCCGCTCGACGCAGGCTGGAGCGATATCGGCTCCTGGTCAGCACTTTGGGAGGTAAGTGTGAAGGACGATGAAGGCAACGTATTTATGGGCGATGTCCTGGGACAGAGCAGCCGCGGCACTTATATCCACGCCGATAGCCGGCTGGTAGCAGCAGTTGGGGTCGAAGATCTGGTGATCGTCGAGACCAAGGACGCCGTGCTCGTCGCGCACAAGGACAAAGTGCAGGAAGTGAAAAACATCGTAGAGCGGATCAAACGCGATAACCGCCGCGAACACCTTAACCATCGCGAGGTATACCGCCCTTGGGGCGTCTACGACTCCATCGACAGCGGCCACCGCTATCAGGTCAAGCGCATAACCGTCCAACCAGGCGCCAAGCTTTCCGTGCAGATGCATCACCACCGCGCCGAACACTGGATAGTTGTCAGCGGCACGGCAAAGGTCACCAACGGCGATCAGTCCTACCTAGTTACAGAAAATCAGTCAACCTACATCCCTATTGGACAGGTTCATGCCCTTGAAAACCCAGGTGTGATTCCACTGGAACTGATTGAAGTGCAGTCCGGCTCCTACCTAGGCGAAGACGACATCGTCCGCTTTGAAGACAAGTACGGGCGCGTCTAACTCCAAGCAATCCGACGATCACTCATTCAACGTGAGCTGCATAGCTCCCATCACTCCTGTAGGTTCCAAATGCGCTGCGCTGTCATCTTTGGAGGCTCCGGCTTCATTGGCGTTTTCTTCGCCAAGCAACTGCTCTCCACAGGAGCCGTTGAAAAGGTCTACCTGTTCGACAAAGAACAGGTAGCCGACAAACCTTTCGCTTATCGTACCCGACTGGTGCGAGAGTCAGCTGGAATCGTCGAGATTCGTGGCGATGTTCGTCAGAACATCGACTGGGCTCCGAGCGAGCCGGTGTCGCTCATCGCGAATTTCGCGGCCGTACATCGCGAACCGGGCCATAAAGATTACGAGTACTACGAAACCAACCTGCTTGGCGCACAGCATGTCTGTGATTGGGCAGAGCGTGTTGGCTGCAACGAAATCATCTTTACCAGTTCGATCTCTCCTTACGGTCCAAGCGAAGAGCAGAAAGACGAGAGCTCCCTGACCGTTCCCGCAACGGCCTATGGTGGATCAAAACTGGCTGCCGAGAAAATACACCAAACCTGGCTGGCCGCGGACAAGGAAAAGCGTCATCTCATCATCGTACGCCCCGGCGTGGTATTCGGCCCGGGCGAAGGCGGAAACGTTTCGCGTTTGATCAAGGCAGTGATCCGCCGTTACTTCTTCTACATGGGCAATCGCAATACGCGGAAGGCTGGCACCTATGTGAAGGAGTTGTGCCTAGCCATGTGGTGGATGCTGCAGCGGCAGAAGGCCCAAGGCGAGCATTTCTCTCTATTCAACATGTCGATGAATCCCGGCCCCTCGATTCAGGATTATGTTGATACCGTCTGCCAAGTCGCCGGTATAAAGCGCAAACTACCGGGAATTCCTTATCCGCTGCTGCTGAGCGTGGCGTACGGCATAGAATTGATCGCACGCCCTCTTGGACTACGTCACCCCTTCAGCCCCGTCCGTATTCGCAAACTGGTGCGCTCTAACAATATCTATCCCGGCCGCCTGGTCGAGTTGGGTTATCCCTATCAGTTCGACCTGAAATCAGCCTTCAGCGACTGGAAATCCACCGCCCCCGAAGAATGGCGCTGATTTCACATAAGTGTGTCAAGTTCCAGAGGGAATCCTATAGATGAACGGCATGGACCGCGGAATTCTCCGCCCTCATCAAGCCACTATTTCAGTGCTGCAAAAATTGCTTGATCTGTTGGTGATCTGCACTGGTATGGGTTGTGTGATCATTACCAACGACACCATATCGAATACTGCGCCGATTATCGCTACCCTGCTCGCCCTAGTCATTTTCTATCTACTCGGCGATTTCGGGCAGTTATATACGTCTTGGCGTGGAGAGCGGATTCGTGAAGAGCTGCGCAAGGTCGGTGGTATTTGGGCCATAAGTTTTATTGGTGTATTCGTCGCAGACTATTTCATGGCAGATACCCCTCTGCTCAACGATGCATCTCTGCTTCTTTGGTTCTCGCTAGTGTTGTTCAGCCTCTGCGGTTATCGCGTGCTGCTACGCGTAGTCTTGCATGCATTGCGTCAACGAGGCTTCAACACCCGCTCGGTAGCTATCGCCGGTGCCGGCCCCCTGGGCCAGCGCCTGGCCGCCAACATCGCTGGCGCGCCCTGGATGGGCCTGGATCTGCTCGGCTTCTTCGACGATAAACACCGCGAACCGGTTCGCCTGGGAAAAAGCACAGTCAGATTGCCTGTCTCAGGCGGTCTGGAAAAGCTGATCGAACAAGCGCGCGCCGGCGAAATCGACCGCATCTATATCACCCTGCCGATGCGCAGCGAAGCCCGCATCAAATGGTTGGTGGAACAGCTCAGCGACACCACCGCATCGGTCTATATCGTTCCGGACGTATTCGTCTTCGAACTGCTGCACGCACGCAGCCAGAACATCAACGGCGTACCGACCATCAGCATCTTCGACAGTCCCATGACCGGGGCAAATACCGTGATCAAGCGCCTAGAGGACATCATCCTCTCCGCGATGATTCTCTGCCTGATCGCTATCCCCATGCTGCTCATCTCGGCTGTGGTGAAGTTCAGTTCCCCCGGCCCGGTATTCTTCCGCCAGAAACGCTACGGCATCGATGGACGCCCCATTGAGGTCTGGAAATTCCGCAGCATGCGGGTGATGGAAAATGGCGCCGATGTGGTGCAAGCCACTCGGGGCGACAATCGTATCACTCCCGTTGGTGCCTTCCTGCGCCGTACCTCTCTCGATGAACTGCCTCAATTCATCAATGTGCTCCTGGGCGACATGTCCATCGTCGGGCCACGTCCACATGCTGTAGCGCACAACGAGCAATACCGCGGCCAGATCAACAGCTACATGCTGCGCCACAAGGTCAAGCCTGGCATCACCGGCTGGGCACAGATCAATGGCTGGCGCGGCGAGACCGACACGCTGGACAAGATGAAGAGGCGCGTCGAACACGACCTTGCCTACATCCACAATTGGTCCCTCTGGTGGGACCTGAAAATCGTTTTTCTCACGGTGTTTAAGGGATTCATCCACAAGAACGCCTATTGAGAGAACAGAAGGCTGAAGAACTCCGGAGCTCGCCATTAACCAAACCGTGGAT
>Ga0180219_1001683_pt1 | contig 13942 bp, 12 predicted proteins | sample eDN3rd30CBELigMG_FD_151338 | JGI IMG/M metagenome (GOLD analysis project Ga0180219, IMG submission 151338) | Enriched Miracle-Growth compost microbial communities from Emeryville, California, USA - eDNA 3rd pass 30_C BE-Lig MG (version 2)... ...
GATGCGTGAGCAATCGCCTCTGTGCCTGGCCTACATCGACGTGGACCGGTTCAAGTCCATCAACGACACCTTCGGCCATGCCACGGGTGACCAGGTTCTGGTAACGGTCGCCCAGCGCATGCTGTCTGCGGCGCGGCAAACCGACACGGTGGCCCGCTATGGCGGCGAAGAGTTCATCGTGCTGCTTCCCGACACCCGCCTGGCCGACGCCCGCGCCGTGCTGGAAAGCATGCTGGCCAGCGTGCGCGACAAGCCCTGCCTGCCTGGCGCTGCTGCCGATTCGCACGTTACTTTCTCGGCCGGCATCGCCGCGCTCGTTCCGGGCGCGGCATCGTTCGGCAACCCGGCAGCATTGCTGGAAGCGGCCGACGATGCGCTGTACAGGACCAAGTCGAGCGGACGGGGACAGATCACCGTGCACGAGCCGGATGAGCAATAAGAGATGCGCGATACGTAAGCGAGGCTCTGTGTAAGCGCCGCCCGATTTCGTCACGCACCGACGCGACGCCTTCGATTCTGCCCCGGAAAACAGCGCGCACGGCGGCGGGGCCTTGTTCTAGCCGCGGTCGCGAAGGTCTTTGATGGCCACCGCCAGGGCCAGCAGCACCACCAGAGCCACCACGCCGAAGCCGACCAGCACGGCTATGGCCCACGATGTGGTGGCCTCGAGCGTGGCGAAGGTCGCGGCTGTAATGACGGCAATGCCTATTGAGGTGCCCATGCGCTGGCCGGTCTGCATGATGGCGCCGGAGCTTCCGGCGTACGAGAGGGGCACGTCGGCCAGCGTCAGCGCCTGGTTCGGGCTGATGACCAGGCCTTGCGCCAGCCCGATGAACGACAGGGTGGCCACCAGCCACCATATGTTGACCAGTCCCTTGTCCTGCAGAAGGGCGACAAGCATGCTGGACCCCAGGCCGAGCAGTGCCAGCAGGATGCCGCCGATGACGATGCGGCGGCCATAGCGCATGACCCGCTTGCCGGCCCAGTCGGCTGTGTAGGCCGAAAGCAGGGCCGCGGGCACGCCGAACAGCCCGGCTTCCAGGGCGCTTCTGCCCGTGCCCAGCTGCACGTACAGCGCCACCAGCACCCAGACGCTGGTCATGCCCAGGAAGTACAGGGTCATGATGAGGGTGCCGTTGGTAAAGCTGGAAATAGAGAAGATGTTCAGGTCCACCATCGGGCTGCCGCCCAGGCGGGCGTATCGCCGCTCCCATTTGACCCAAACGTAGGCCAGTATCAGGCCTGTCGGCAGCAGCAGCCAGGTAATGGGAGCGGTGCGCGATTCCATGAAGGGAAACAGCACGGCAAGCACGGCCAGGCCAAGCAGGGCTGCGCCGACGGGGTCAAGCGAGCGCAGCAGGCTGCTGCCCGGCCTTGCCGCTTGCCCCTCGCTGCCGCCCTGGGAAAAAAACGGACGCGGGAACCAGAGCAAGCCCAGGACAATGGTGGCAAGCCCCACGGGAACGTTGATAAGAAAGGTAAGCCGCCAGCCCAGGTCGGCGCCGCCCAGCTGGATGAGCAGGCCGCCGAATACAGGCCCCACCGCTACCGAGAAGCCCACCACCGTGCCCAGGTAGCCGAACGCCCTGCCCCTTTCGGCGCCTCGGAAATACTGCTGGATCATGCCTATGCCCTGCGGGCTGAGCAGGCCGGAGCCCAGCCCCTGGACGAAACGCGCGGCATTGAGCCAGGTGGCGTCGGAGGCCAGGCCGGCCGCCACCGAGGACAGCGTGAAAATGAGCGTTCCGATCAGAAAGAGCCCGCCGCGGCCCATGATGTCGCCCGCCCGGCCCGAGCTGACCAGCACCACGCCAAAGGTGAGCGCATAGCCTGAAAGCACCCATTGGATGTCCGACTGCGAGGCATGCAGCCCGTGCTGTATGGAGGGCAGGGCGACATTGACGATGCTGACCCCGACCAGCGACATGAACAGCGCCACCAGCAGGACGATCAGGATTCGCCAGCGCGCCGGATCGGGCTTGAAGGGGGCGTTTTTCTTATTGGCGGCGGTCACAGGGTTTACTCCTCGATTCATCGATGGGAGTGCGGCGGGCGGTGTTGCGGGGCGTTCCGGCTTTCCATATAGCGTCATTATGCGCGAAAGACCGGGACGGCATTTTACAAAGGGCGCAGGTCACCTGACGCGAATCTTGATGCTGTTGAATCGCCTTGAAAATTGGCTTGTGCACTGGCGGGGCCGTTGACTACACTGGCCTGGGCACCCTTCAATCAGTTTTACGAGGCAAACAATGAGTCAATTCAAAATTGCAGTGGTCGTCGGCAGCATTCGCAAAGAGTCGTTCAACGCTCGCCTGGCCGAGGGGCTCAGCCGCCTGGCCCCTTCGAGCTTCACCTTCAGCAAGCTGCGCATCGACGACCTTCCGCTGTACAACCAGGATGACGACGGCAACCAGGCCGAAGCCGTCAAGCGGCTCAAGTCCGAGATCGCCGCCGCCGATGCGGTGCTGTTCGTTACGCCCGAATACAACCGTTCCATGCCCGGCGTGCTCAAGAATGCCATCGACCATGCTTCGCGGCCCTATGGCCAAAGCGCCTGGGCGGGCAAGCCGGCCGGGGTCATCGGCGCCTCGATCGGAAGCATAGGCACGGCCCTTTCGCAGCAGCACTTGCGCAATGTGCTGGCCTATCTTGACATGCCCACCATGGGTCAGCCCGAGGCCTTCATCCAGGTAAAAGACGGGCTGTTTGACGACAATGGCGACATCGGCGCCGGAAGCCGTGAATTCCTGCAGAACTGGGTCAATGCCTTTACCGCCTTTGTAGAGCGGCACGTGAAAGCCTAGCTTGGCTCGCCGCCACGCAAGCGCCAGGCCTTGGCCTGGCGCTTTGCCGTTCAGTCGCGTCCGGCCTCGATGATGGCCTGGGCCAGGCGCGGTGGATTCGAGAACCAGGTTTCGTGGCTGCCCGCGCACTCTACCAGCCTGAACAGGCCAAGGCGCTCGGATAGGCGTGGATGCCAGGGCAGGCCGTGCGGCAAGGCGATGTCTTGCTGGCAGTTAAGGTACGACTTGCCGATATTCAACTGGGCCAGCGGCTGCTTCAGGCTGATGGGGTCGATGAAGGTGTGGTAGGGGTGCGGATTCAACTTGGCGTAGCTGGATTGCGCCAGGGCCAGGTCGGCGTCATTGATGAAGGCCTCGCGCCAGATCGGAAACGGCAGCATCACCGCATTGTTGTTCTGGGCGGCGATCGAATCGAACAGCTCTACGTAGTGGGGCGGGACCAGGTCGTTCAGGCACTGGCCGTCAAGGGGAACAAAGGCGTTTACATAGACCAGCCGCTCGAGCCGGTCGGCGATGCGGTCGGCCACGCCCGAGATCACCATGCCGCCATAGCTATGGCCCACCAGGCGCACCTTGCGCAGATCCTTGTCTTCAATAAAGCGTACGGCGGATTCGATGGCGTCGTTCAGGCCCAGGGTGCTGCGGTCGTCTTCGGGGCGATTGCCCGCCAGCGTGGGGCAATGAACCACGTGCCCGCTTTCGCGCATGTGCTTGGCGACGGCTTCCATTTCGGCGCCGGTATGCCAGGCGCCGTGGATGATGACGTAAGTATCTGACATCTTTTGTCTCCTAGGTTGTTTTTGTTGCGGCTCCCGTATTCTTGCACAGGGGCCGGCGCTTCAAAAAGCTGTTTTAATGTCGGGGCAGCATGCCAACCAAACATTTCGACATGACCGACACTACCCTTACAGCGGATCAAACCCCCGCGCTGCTTCCCGAAGGCACTCAGCGCGGCAATATATGGCGGCTTTCCATTGCCCAGGCCTTGGCCGGGGCCAATGCCATCGTGGTGTTCGCCACGGGCTCCATCGTGGGCAATATGCTTGCTCCCACGCCGATGTTCGCCACCTTGCCCATTTCCATATTCGTCGTCGGCATGGCGGCGTGCATCCTGCCCGTGGGCGCGATTGCCCGGCGATACGGCCGGCGCACTTCTTTTCTGGTGGGAACCGCGGCAGGCGTGCTTGCCGGGCTATTGGCCATGCTGGCCGTGCTGCAGGCGGGGTTCTGGCTGTTCTGCCTGTCCACCTTCTTTGCGGGAGGCTATGCGGCGGTCGTGCTTTCCTTCCGCTTCGCGGCGGCCGATGGCGTAGAGCCGAAACGGCGCGCGCGGGCGCTGTCGCTGGTCATGGCGGGCGGGGTTGCCGCGGGGGTCGTGGGCCCGCAGCTTGTCACCTGGACGATGGACCTCTGGCCTCCCTATATGTTTGCCGCCACCTATCTGGTGCAGTCGGCGGCCGCCGCGCTTTCGGCGCTTATCCTGCTTGGCGTCCGGCTACCCATGCCCACCGCGGCCGAGGTGGCGGGCGGGCGGCCGTTGAGCGTCATTGCCAGGCAGCCGCGTTTCGTCGCCGCCGTGGTGTGCGGGGCCGTGTCCTACATGCTGATGAATTTCCTCATGACAGCCGCGCCCCTGGCGATGCATCTTTGCGGGCACTCGCAGGAATCAGCCAACCTGGGCCTTCAATGGCATGTCATCGCCATGTATGGGCCCAGCTTCTTCACGGGCAGCCTCATCACGCGTTTCGGCGCGGGGCGCGTCGCCAGCGCCGGCCTGCTGCTCACGGGCCTTTCGGCCGCAATTGGGCTGGGGGGCATCGATGTAATGCACTTCTGGTGGATGCTGGTGCTGCTGGGCGTGGGCTGGAATTTCGGCTTCCTGGGGGCGTCTTCGCTGGTGCTGGAATGCCATCGCCCCGAGGAAAAGACTCGCGTGCAGTCGCTTAACGACTTCATCGTGTTCGGCCTGATGGCGATAGGCTCCTTTTCATCGGGCGGCCTGCTTTCCGCCTATGGCTGGGACATGGTGCTGTGGGTGTCCTTCGTGCCCCTGGTCCTGGCGGTCGTGGCGCTGGCGCTGGCCATGCAAAGAAGGGCGCGGGCCGGCTCGGATGAGGCGAGCGCATAGTAATAGCCACTTCACCTTTCAATCTATACGAACTGCACATGCCTCGCATCGCACTCATACACGCCCTTGCCCATTCGGTGGCCCCCATCAACCAGGCCTTTGCCCGGCACTGGCCGCAGGCCGGCCTGATGAATCTGCTGGATGACAGCCTGTCTTCCGACCTGGCAAAGGGCAGCCTCGATGCCCGCATGCACCAGCGCTTCCAGACGCTGGCCGACTACGCCGTCGATTGCGGGGCCGACGGCATCTTGTTCACATGCTCGGCCTTTGGTTCCTGCATCGATACCGTGGCCGGCCGGCATGCTTCCATGCCCGTGCTCAAGCCCAACGAGGCGATGATTGCGGCGGCGGCCCGGCAGGGCGGGCGTATCGGCCTGGTGGCCAGCTTTGCCCCCACCCTGGCGTCGATGCCGGCCGAGTTCCCGGCGACCGTCAGTGTGGACGTGGAGCTGGCCGACGGCGCCCTGGCGGCCCTGGAAAACGGCGACGGCGCAAGACACGACGCGCTGGCGGCCGAGGCGGCGCAGCGCCTGTGCGAACGAGGTTGCGATTTGATCGCCCTGGCGCAGTTCAGCCTGGCCAGGGCGGCCGACACGGTGCGCGGCAGCGTATCCGTTCCTGTGCTGACCACCGTGGACAGCGCCGTGGAACTGCTTCGCAGCAGGTTGGCATCCTGAGTTATTTATTGAATACTCACGACATTATTCCTCTATCATGAGGGCAGGAAACACTCCATTCGCCCCGGCATAGAAGAAACCATGACACAGCAGCAGTTGCCCGCATCAGACGGTCCCGAGCAGCGCATACCCCGGTCCGTCTACGTGCTTACCGGCTGCGTCGGGGTAATTGGAGCAAATTCGCTGGTGCTGGGCCCCATCGCACCCGAAGTGTCGCGCAGCTTCGGCTCCGACGTGGCCACGGTCATGATGGCCACCGCCGCCTTCGGCCTTGGCGCCGCGATCAGCTCCCTGTTTCTTGCTCCGCGCATAGACCGCTTCGGTGCGCATCGTATGCTGCGGCTGGCCATGACATTAATGCCCATCGCACTGGCAGTCAGCGCGCTGTCTCCCGTGGTTGCGGTGCTTGTCCTGGCGCAGTTTGCGGCGGGCATTGCCTCGGGCGTCGCGTTGCCTGCAATCTACGCGAGCGCGGCCAATATGGCTCCGCGGGGGCGCGAGAGCAAGACCATCGGCGTGGTGCTGAGCGGCTGGACGCTGAGCATGGTGGGGGGGGTGTCGCTGGCGGCCATCGTTGCCGACCTGACACATTGGCGCGCCGTGTACGGCATCGTGGCTTTGCTGGCTGTGTTCGCTCTGGGCTTGCTTTCACGGGTGAAGCGACCCGAGGCGCCGCCGGCCGCAAAAGAAACAAGTCTTTTTGCCGCGTTCGGCTTGCCCGGCATCAGGCCTCTGTTGCTTGCCTGTGGAGCCTTCATGACGGCCTTCTACGGTCTCTATGCTTATCTTGGCGACTACTTCCACAGCACGCTGGGTCAGCCGGTGAGCGCCAACGGTTTGATTACACTGGTATACAGCGCGGGCTTCGGCAGTGCCATCCTGATGGGCGGCGTCGTCAATCGCGTGGGAGTCCGGCGCATGCTGTCGATGGCGCTTTTCTGGGTGGCCTGCGTTTATCTGCTACTGGGCGTGATGGGCAGCGGGCTTGTCCCGGTACTGTGCCTTCTGGCTGCGCTGGGCTTTGGCAACTATTACTGCATCAATCTGCTGATCGTGCGGCTGACCGCCATCGATCCGGCCAAGCGGGGCGCCATCATGGGCCTGTACAGTACGGTTACCAACCTGGCCGTGTTCTTGGGTACGGGCAGCTTCGGCGTGGTGTACGAGGGCGGCGGCTTTGCCGCGACGGCCTATGCCGCCGCCGCGCTGACGCTGACCGCGGCGGCGGCCAGCACGTCCAGGCGCTGAAGAGCCGGTTGCCTGGCCGCTGCCGGGGTTTATTTTTCCGGCATTGCCGACGAGTGATGGCTGGTGATCAGCCACTGTTTGCCGTCCCAAGCATAGGTGTAGGTATAGCGGGCAACGACCTCGGCGCCGGTCGAGGCGAAGGTGAAGGTGTAGATGCCCGCGTCAACGGCCGTGTTGCAGCCGATTTCTATCATTCTTGCGTTGATTCTTCCGCTGGGCTTGTTGGCCAGGAAATGGTCGAAGTAGTCTTCTTTTTCGGCTGCCGAAAACCGGGGCTTGTTCGATACCGTCGGCAGCAGGATGGACCGTTGGGCATAGTTGGCCACCACTTTGCCCGGATCGCCGGTTTGCAAAGAGGCGTTCCACCTGTCGAACAGAGCTGCGATGTCCTGCTCGCCCGCGGCCTTGCAGGTTTCGGTTCGCGAGGCGGATGTGACTGTGCCGGACGGAGGCGTGGCGCAGCCTGCCAAAGCAAGGAGCAGGACTGTGGAGAGGGCGGCGGTGTTCTTCATCGTGGTTCCTTTGCGACGGGATACAGAGTGGGTCAGCTGTGATGGACGAAGCGGTCGCCGAGCCAACAGGCATGAACGGCCAATGTGTGAGGCTTTTTATCAATTTTTCGGGAATTTATCCAGCCCTGCTTTCATGCCGGGGCTGTGGCCTTGCGCGCGCACCTTCTGCCTTATTCAGAAGATAGACGGCCGCATCAACGAATGAGGGCTTGCCGACGGTCGGCGCAGCCCCCTATGCGCTGTTGTTCTGCTGCTCGATCAGCGAATCTTGCGTGGCGTAATAGGCGGCGACCGCCTTGCGCAGGTTGAAGCGGACGCTTTCCTGCACCGCCTCGACGTCTTTGTCCATGAAGGCCTCGGTAATTTTGCGGGTCGAGGTCAGGGACCATTCACGGAACTTCGGATTGCGCAGCGTGGCCAGCCGTACGGCTTCGACGTGGTCGGCCAGGCGCGTGATCATGCTGGCCAGGTGCCGATTGGGAACCTGGCTGATCCACGTGGTGCGGAAAAGATCGTTGGCCTCCATATAGCCGATGATGTCGTTCGATTCGTGTGCCTTGATCGATGCCTCGGTGGCCTGGCTCATGATGGCAAGGCCTTCGAGCGTGGCGCTTTCGCAGGCGCTGGCGGCGGCCGCGGGTTCGAGCAGCAGGCGCACTTCGAACATCTGGGCAATGTCGGCGGGTGTGAAGCGGCGCAGCACGAAGCCCCGCGAAGTGCCCTCGAGCAGGCCCTCGTGCTTGAGCTGCAGAAGCGCCTCGCGCACCGGCATGCGCGACACCGAAAGAGAGGCCGCGATCTCGTGGTCGACCAGCCTGTCGGCCAGGCCGATTTCGCCCTGGCGCATGCGCGAGCGCAGATGGTGGTAGACCTTTTCCCGGATGTTGAGCTTTGGCGGCTGCGGGCGGGCGGCCGTCGGGCCGGGTTTCCTGGCGGTGCGTGTCATGGCGAATCAGATGCCTTGTTGGTGCGCAGGATGAACTTGCAGTGCTTGCACCCCTGCGCGGCGCATGCGGTTTCGTCCACCGATACCGGGGCCTGCGCGATCAGCGCGCCTACCGCCGACAGCATGCCGGCGATGGCGCTGCATACGGGCTTTTCGCTGGCGCCGAAGCCTACGGCAAAGGGACTGTTGTGCACGATGAGTTCCCACTGCCCCTGGGCATCTTGACTGAACGCCCATTTTCCCCAGCCCAGGTCGGCCGAATAGGCCTCCATGGTTTGAAGAAAGCGCCGGGCGTCGTTCTGCTGCGACTGAAAATAGGATTGGGCCGACTTGCCCCCCGACTCGCGCACGGCCTGCCCGAATGCGGCCAGCGCCTGGGCTTGCGCTTGCGGCTCGAGCTTGCGAAATATACCCATGAGCACATCGGCGCGCAACATGAGGTAGCGGCGATCGGCATCGGTGATCTGCCCCGATTGAGTGTCCCAGTGCAGCTTGTCGCGAAGTGTCTGAGCCATTTCCGTGTTTCCTTCGAACCCGCCCAAAGGGCTTTTCTAACGATTGAATCAAGAACATTATACTTCTTGAAATCAAATTATCTTATTGATATACAACAATAAAAATAATAGGGAAAACCATAATCTCAATTTATTTTCTCAAACAATATACTGTTTTCCTGCGGTCGCCGGCATGGGCTGCAATGCTTTTCGGGGGCTTTCGCCTGGGGCGGAAGCGTTCTGTGGTTCAAGTGCACTCAAGGAAAATCCCGTGAAAATATGGCAAAAACTGGCAGCTGGCCTGGCATGTGCGTTCTGTCTGCACGGCGTTGCCGCCCAGGCTCAAGAGCGGCCTCAAGAACTCAAAATCGCATACCCGGTCGACGTCCCTAATTGGGACCCGACCGCGGTCACTTTTCCGGCCGGGCAGTCCATCTACAAGGCGGTTTTTGATTCCCCCATATTCGTGGGGGGCGACCTGCAGGCCGGTCCCAGGCAGATCAAGGCATGGCAGTGGCTGGACGACACCGGCACCCAGCTGCAGGTCGAGCTGCGCGATGACATCTACTTTCATGACGGCAGCCCGCTTACCGCCGAAGACCTGAAGTTCACGCTTGATCGCGCCATCGAGAACAAGACGTTGGCGCTGCACGGCATGATACCCACGCTCAAGTCGGTCGAGGTGCAGGGGCCCCACAAGGCGGTCATTCATTTTTCCAAGGCCACGCCTACGGCTCTGAAGGGGCTGGCCTTCCTGTCGGCCTACATCCTGCCCAAGGCCTATTTCGAAAAGGTGGGCCCTGAAGGGTTCGCCAGCAAGCCCATCGGCGCCGGCCCGTACAAGCTGGTCGACTACCAGCGCGGCTCGCGCATCACACTCGAGGCATTCGACAAATACTGGCAGGGCGAGCCGGCCATCAAGCGCGTCATCGTCGATATCGTGCCCGATTCTTCGGCACGGGTAGCCGCCATCGAATCCGGACGCGCCGATATTTCGGTGCAGATCCCGGTGCGCGAGGTAAACCGCCTTGAAAAGAACCCCAATCTCGTTGCCAAGGTGTATCCGTACAGCGAAATCTACATCCTGCAAATGCCCAGCTACGTCGACGCGTTCCAGAACGAACACGTGCGCAAGGCCATGCAACTGGCCATCAACAAGCAGGGCCTGTCCAAGGCCTTCTACAACAACCAGGCACAGCCCATCTCGGTGCTGGCCACCAAGGGTTCGCCCGGCGACGTGCCCGATTTCAAGATCGAGTTCGACCAAGAAAAAGCCGCCCAGGAACTGGCCAAGGCGGGCTACAGCAAAGACAAGCCGCTGAAGATCCGCATGCTGTCCACCAACAACACCTTTCCCTCCGATTACGACGTGGCCCGAGCCATTTCGCAGATGTGGTCCCGCATCGGCATCGAGGCCAATGTCGAAGAAATCACGGTTGCCAAATATCTCGAGCTGAGCCATTCGTCCAAGGTTCCAGGCGTAATGCTGTACAGCTGGGCCAATGCCACGGGCGACCCCGAGATCTTCACCGGCCGCATCCTTGACCCGCGCCTGCGGTTCTCCACATGGAAAGAGCCCGGCCTGGCCGACGAACTCGATGCCTTGAACGTGCAGATGGACGAAGAGAAGCGGGTGGCGGGCTATCGCGCACTCAACAAAAAGGCGGCCGAGAATGCGTGGAGCCTGCCCGTGCTGCAGTCCATTTCCACCATCGCGTACAAAAAGGGCCTTAATGTCGAAACCTACCAGACGGGCTACATCCTGCCTCAGGAGTACTCATGGAAGTAAGGCGGGCAGGGCGGCCGGCGCGCTGCCCGGCTGTTTCACGGCCGTGGCGGCCATGAAGGAAGGGCGCCATGGCTAGCTATGCGGCCCTTCTTGGAAGAAAGTTCGGCACGGTGTGTCTTACGGCGCTGCTGCTTTCCATCGTCGTGTTCATCGTGCTTCGCATCATTCCGTCCGACCCGCTGGCCATGATGCTGCCGCCTTCGGCCACGCAGGCCGACATCGACTTCATCCGTAAAGAACTGGGGCTCGACGGCTCGATCTTCCAGCAGTACCTGGTGTGGCTGGGCAACGCCCTGCAGGGCGACCTGGGCGCTTCGATCTATTTCCGCACCCCCGTGCTCGAACTGCTGAAGACAGCCTTGCCGCCCACGCTGGAACTGGTGCTGGTCAGCCTGGTCATGGCCCTGGCTATCTCGATTCCGGGCGGCGTGCTGCTGTACAAGCTCGAGCGGCGCAAGGGCGAGATGCTGGCCGACTTCGCATTGGTGTTCCTGCTGTCCGTCCCGTCTTTTCTGTGGGGCATCATACTGATCATCGTGCTGGGCGTGATCTATCCCGTTCTGCCCTTCATGGGGCGTATCGACCCGGGCTTCTCGGTAAATTCGATTACGGGGTTCCTGCTCATCGACACCGTGCTGCAGGGCCAATGGCGGGCCTGGCTCGATGCCTTCCAGCATCTCATCCTGCCGGCGCTGGCCCTGGCGCTGTCGTTCAGCCCCATTATCGTCAGGGTGCTGCGCTCCAGCTTGCTGGATACCGCCGCCGCCCAATACGTGAACGTGGCCCGCCTGCGCGGCCAGTCCGAATGGCGGGTGCTGGTGCACCACATGCTCAAGAACGCCGCCTTGCCCACGCTTACCCTTATCGGCGTGCAGTTCGGCTTTCTGTTCGGCGGCACGCTGCTGATCGAGCTGATCTTCTCCTTTCCAGGCATAGGCAACCTGATGGTGCAGGCCATCAAGAACTTCGACCTGCCGCTGATCCAGGGCGTGGCGCTGGTTTTCTGCCTGATGGTGCTGGTGGTGAACTTCTGCGTAGACGGCCTGTATGCGGTGCTCGACCCGAGGCTCAGAACATGAGCAGCACAACCATCAATCAACAGGCCAGGCCGCGCGGCGGCGTGGCGCGCATCCTCAGCCATCCCAAGGTGGCCGTCGGGGGCGCCATGGTGCTTCTGTTCGTCCTGGTGGCGGTATTCGCCCCGTGGCTGGCCCCCAACGACCCGAATGCGCAAGACCTTCTGGCCACGCTGCTGCCGCCGGCCTGGGCCGCCGACGGCATGGCCCAATATCCACTGGGCACCGATTCGTTGGGCCGATGCGTGCTGTCGCGTCTTATCTATGGCAGCCGCATCGCGCTCATTGTGGCGGTGGCGGCCGCCACGGGCACCATGCTTCTGGGCACCACGCTGGCCATCCTGGCCGGGTATCTGCGTGGCGGCTTCGACCGGGCAACGAGTTTCATCGTGGTGCTGTGGATGGCGTTTCCGCCCGTGGTGTTTTCGATGATGCTGATGGTGGGCCTGGGCACGGGCGTGCGCAACGTCATCCTGGCCGTGATTCTGGTCGACTGGACACGCTTCTACCGCGTGGTGCGGGCCGAGGTCATCGTCGCCCGCCAGCGCGAATACGTGCAGGCGGCGCGCCTGCTGGGCTTCTCGCACCTTCGGGTCATGTTGCGCGAGGTGCTGCCCGGCGTGGCGCCGCTCATCATCACCTTGTTCAGCCTGCAGATGGGCGTGGCCATCATCGTCGAGGCGATCCTCAGCTTCGTGGGCCTGTCGGTGCCTTCCAATGTGGTTGCCTGGGGCGTCATGCTGGCCGACGGCCGCGACCAGATCTACCAGGCGGGCTGGAACCTGCTGGCCCCGGTGTGCGGAATCGTCTTTGCCGTGCTCGCGTTCAACCTGCTCAGCGACGGCTTGCGGGTGGTGCTTGATCCGCGCTTGCGCAAAAGAGGGGGCGAATGATGCCGGCGGTGCTTGAATTCAAGAATGTTTCGGTCAGCGTCAGGGTGGGGGGCTCAGACGTCGCCTTGCTGCGCAACGTCACGTTCGACGTGGGCAAGGGCCGCATCCTGGGCCTGGTGGGCGAGTCGGGCGCCGGCAAGAGCATGGTCGGCAGGGTGATCTCGGGCCTGCTGCCCGAGAACCTGCGGTTCTCATCGGGCCAGGTGTATTTCCAGGGCGGCGAGCTTACGGGCCGCAAGGCGCGTGCGCTGCTGGGCCGCCGCATCGCCTTCATTCCGCAAGAGCCGCTTTCGGCGTTGAACCCCGTGCTTACGGTGCGCCAGCAGATGTTCGAGCACATGAAGCACATCGGCCTGCCGCGCAAGCAATGGGAGCCCTATTGCATCGAGCGTCTGGCCGAGGTGGGCCTGCCCGATCCGGCCGACATGCTCGGGCGTTATGCGCACCAGCTTTCGGGCGGCCAGTGCCAGCGCGTGCTGATCGCCATGGCGTTCTCGGGCGACCCCGAGCTTATCGTGGCCGATGAGCCCACCACGGCGCTCGACGTCGTCACCCAGGCGCAAATCGTAAGGCTGCTTCGCCAGGTGCAGCGCAAGCACGGCACGGCGGTCATTCTCATTACCCACGACCTGCGCATGGCGGCCCACGTCTGCGACGAGGTGGCCGTGCTGTATGCGGGCGACGTGGTCGAGCGGGGTGCCGCGCGCCGGGTGCTCGAGGCGCCCTGGCATCCCTATTCTTGGTCCCTCAAAATGGCCACGCCCAACCTGACCGGGCCGCAGTATGTCCTGCCGGCCCTGGCAGACCTCATGCCGGGCCTGAAGCAGATCGCCGAACTGCCCGGTTGCCGCTTTGCGCGCCGCTGTCCCACACGCAATGCCGAATGTGAAAGCCGCGTGCCGCTGCTTGAAAGCGTGGGCCAGGGCCACTATGTCGCATGCGCAGGCCAATGCCGGGCCGATTCGGCGAGCCGCAAGACCGAACCCCACGCGCTGCCGCCGCCCGCCCACCCGGGCGGCCGGCCGCTGCTCGAGCTTCGCGGCGTGGGCATGACCTACCAAGGGCGGGGCGGGCGCAAGGGGCAGCTGTTTCATGCGCTCAAGCCCTTGTCCCTAAGCATAGGCCCCGGCGAACTGCTCGGCGTGGTGGGCGAGAGCGGTAGCGGCAAAAGCACCCTGGCTCGCCTCATGGTGGGCCTGATGGCCCCCACCGCCGGTACCGTGCACGTCGATGGCGTTGCGCGGGCCCAAGCCTCGGCCCGCCAGGCCGCCCAAATGCGCGAAACCGTGCAGATGGTGTTCCAGGATCCCGATTCCGCCCTGAATCCAAGGCGCACCGTCGAAGGCCTGGTGGCCCAGGCACTCGAGCTGCGCTC
>Ga0180219_1001684_pt1 | contig 13915 bp, 14 predicted proteins | sample eDN3rd30CBELigMG_FD_151338 | JGI IMG/M metagenome (GOLD analysis project Ga0180219, IMG submission 151338) | Enriched Miracle-Growth compost microbial communities from Emeryville, California, USA - eDNA 3rd pass 30_C BE-Lig MG (version 2)... ...
CTTGACACGCAGATCCATGCCCCCCAGTCTGCCCGCGTCCGTCGTTCCCGGGTAGCCTGGCGGCGGATGCCGGCGCCGCGCCGCGACGCGAGCCCGTTGGCACGGCGTTCCGCGTATTGTGGGATTCAATCCCACACCCTCGTTCGAAGGAGAACGCATGGACATCGTTGGATCCGCGGCGCTGGTCACCGGCGGCGCGAGCGGTCTGGGGCTCGCGACGGCCCGTCGCCTCGCCGCGGCCGGTGCGCACGTCACGATCGTCGATCTGCCCGCTTCGGCCGGCGCCGACGTCGCCGCCGAACTCGGCGGATCGTTCGCCGCCGCCGACGTCACCGATGCCGATCAGGTCGCCGCCGCCGTGGCGCAGGCATCGGCCCACGCCCCGCTGCGCGTCGTCGTCAACTGCGCCGGCATCGCTCCGCCCGCCAAAGTCCTCGACCGTGACGGCACCCCGTCCCCGCTCGCCGGGTTCGAGAGGATCATCCGGGTCAACCTGGTGGGCACATACAACGTCATCGCGCAGGCCTCCGCCGCCATCGCGGTCACCGACCCGACGGCCGGCGGGGACCGCGGCGTCATTGTCAGCACGGCATCCGTCGCCGCGTTCGACGGCCAGATCGGCCAGCCCGCCTACGCCGCGAGCAAGGGCGGCGTGCACGCCATGACGCTGCCGATCGCGCGCGAGCTCGCCCGGTACGGCATCCGCGTCTGCACGATCGCTCCGGGAATCATGGAGACGCCGATGCTCGCCGGACTGCCCGAGGCCGCGCAGGCGAGCCTGGGGCAGCAGGTGCCGTACCCGCAGCGGCTCGGCCGCCCCGACGAGTACGCGTCGCTCGTGATGCAGATCGTCGACAACGGCTACCTCAACGGTGAGACCATCCGACTCGACGGCGCGATCCGGATGGCGCCGAAGTGAGCAACCAGCGGCGCGGCGTGCACAACTCCTCCTCATTCCGTCTCGACCGGGGGAGCAGACGGCCCCAGACCACGTTGAGGCGGAGTTGTGCACGCGAAACGAAGGGAACCGACTTCCGATGACCGAAGAGTCCATCCTCCTTACCCGGGACGGCGGCTTGGCCCGCCTGACCTTCAACCGGCCGGCCTCGCTGAACGCCATGGGCTTCGAGATGGGCCGCCGGTGGCGGGATCTCGCGCGCGAGGTGACCGGCGACGACACGGTCGGCGCGATCCTCATCGATGCCAACGGCCCGGCGTTCTGCGCCGGGGGAGATGTCGTGGAGATGGCGACCTCCGGCGCATCGGGCGCCGACGTGACGCAGGCCGCCCACACGATCCACGACGGCATCCGCACGTTCGTCGAGTCGGACAAGCCGATCGTCGCGGCCGTGCAGGGCGCCGTCGCGGGCGGCGGTCTGGGCCTGATGCTGACCGCGGACTATATCGTCGCCGCCGATTCGGCGAAGTTCGTCAGCAAGTACGCCAACATCGGGCTGACCCCCGATCTCGGCGTCTCCACGCTGCTGCCCGGCGCGATCGGCCACCGCCGCGCTCTGCAGCTGCTGCTGCAGGACCGCACGATCGACGCCGCGACCGCGCTCGAGTGGGGCCTCGTGAGCGAGGTGGTCCCCGGCGGCGACGTCGCCGGTCGGGCAGAAGAGATCGCCCGATTCTGGCTGGGTGCCGCGACCGCGGCGTTCGGGCAGGCGAAGCGACTCGTGCGCACCGGCGCCGACCGCACCTTCGCCGAGAACCTCGACGACGAGGCGCGCTCGATCGGGGCGCGATTCGACACCGAGGAATCACGTATCCGCGTCGCGGCGTTCGCCGCGGCATCGCGCAAGAACAAGGAGAACCGATGAGCGACGCTTCGACAGGCTCAGGGACCGGTGTGGGCTCACTGGCCGGCAAGACCATCCTGATGTCCGGCGGCAGCCGCGGCATCGGGCTTGCGATCGCGCTGCGCGCGGCGCGCGACGGTGCGAACATCGCGCTGCTCGCGAAGACCGACACGCCGCACCCGAAGCTGGAGGGCACGGTGCACTCGGCGGCGGAGCAGATTCGCGCCGCGGGCGGGCGGGCGCTGCCGATCGTGGGGGATGTGCGCAACGACGACGACGTCACCGAGGCGGTGCTGAAGACACAGGGCGAGTTCGACGGCATCGACATCGTGATCAACAACGCGTCGGTGATCGACCTGTCCGGGTCGCTCGACCTCGCGGCCAAGAAGTACGACCTCATGCAGGATGTCAACGTCCGCGGCACGTTCATGCTCTCGCGCGCGGCCCTGCCGATTCTGAAGGATGCCGAGAACCCGCACATCCTGTCCCTGTCGCCGCCGCTGAACATCACGCCGCGCTGGCTGGGTGCGCACACCGGCTACACGCTCGCCAAGTACGGCATGACCATGACCACCCTCGGCTTCGCCGCTGAGTTCGCCGAGGCCGGCGTCGCCGCGAACACGCTGTGGCCGCGCACGACGATCGCCACCGCCGCGGTGCAGTACGCCCTCGGCGGAGACCGGATGATGAAGGTGAGCCGGACCCCGGAGATCTACGCCGACGCGGCCTACCAGGTGCTGCTGCAGCCCGCCCGCGAGTACACGGGTCAGACGCTCATCGTCGAGGACGTGCTGGAGGCCGCCGGCATCACCGACTTCTCCGGCTACGCCGCCGTGCCCGGCACGCCCGACGCGGAGCTGTTCCCGGACATCTTCCTCTGACACCAGCCGCGGGGGTGTGTCGCCGCGTCGTTGCGCTCCGCGCGCAACGACCGGTGGACGCTAGACCAGGCCGAGCTCGACGAAGGCGTTCCAGACGCCATCGTCGAGCACGCCGGTGGTGACGCGCCCGGCGCGGGCCTGCAGTTCCGGATCGGCGTTGCCCATCGCGATCGCCGTGCCGACGACGTCGAACATCTCGACGTCGTTCCAGCTGTCGCCGATGCCGACGGCATCGGCTGCGTCGATGCCGAGGAGGGCGAGCATCTCAACGATCGCCGCGCCCTTGTTGGTGCCGTTCAGCGAGATCTCGCCGTTCGACCCGCCCGGCAGCGGCATGCTGCCCGGGATCACGTGGAACCGCGCGCCGAGATCGGCCTGGGTGCGGTCCACGCCGTCGGATCGCTCGCTGACGAACACGGCCTTGGCGATCGCGTCGAGGTCGGCGTCCGCGACGTCGCGATAGCGGTCGGCGGCGTCGGCGATCACCGCGTCGAGCAGGTCATCGTCGGTGCTGTCGTCCAGCCCCAGTTGGCGCAGATCCTCCGCGCGGCGGGCGGCACGCAGCCGTGCGAAGTCCGACATCAGTGCGAGGATGCCGCCGCTGGCGAACACCGCCTCGTGCGACTGCAGGAAGTAGTGCACCCCACGCTCGCGGAAGTAGGTGACGAGCCGCTCCACATCGGCCCGCGGCATCGGGTGGGCCAGCACGAGCTCGCCGCCGCGCGTCGCGAAGGCGCCGCCGTTGGTGATCGCGCCGTCGAAGCCGATCGCGCGCACGTCCGGGTGGAGGTCGCCGTCGGATCGCCCGGTGCACAGGTAGACGAGGTGGCCGTTCGCACGCGCCGTCCGGATGGCCGTGACCGTGGAGGGGGCGATGACCGAACCGTGCTCGAGGATCGTGCCGTCGACGTCGAGGAATGCGATTCGCGGGGTGGAGGCCATAGGCCTACGGTATCGGTGTGCCCCTCCACGTTGCCTGGCCATGCCGGAGCTGACCGCGCTCGGCTGGCTCGCTCTCGCGGCAGGGGCCGCGGTGATCGGTCTGTCCAAGGCGGCGCTGCCGGGGGCATCGACGATCGCCGTCGCCCTGTTCGCCGCCGTGCTGCCGGCCAAGCAGTCGACCGGGACGATCCTGCTGCTGCTCATCGTCGGCGACGTCTTCGCGCTGTGGGCCTATCGACGGGATGCCGACGTCCGCGCGCTCCTGAGACTCGCGCCCGCTGTCGTGGCGGGGCTGCTGCTCGGCGTCGTCTTCCTCGCGTTCGCCTCGGACGACGGCGTGCGTCGGGTGATCGCCGTGCTCCTGCTCGCCGTGGTGGCCGTGACGCTGTGGCGGCGCCGAGCGTCCGCCGCAGCACCGCGGCAGGAGGCGAGTGGGCCGCATCGCGTCGCCGCGGCCGTGTACGGCGCGCTCGGAGGGTTCACGACCATGGTCGCGAACGCGGCGGGGCCGGTCATGTCGATGTACTTCCTCGCCGCGCGGTTCCCGGTGCGGGCATTCCTCGGCACCGCGGCGTGGTTCTTCGCGATCGTGAACGTGTCGAAGGTGCCGTTCTCGATCGCTCTCGGGCTCATCACGCCGCCCGGTCTCGTCATCGTCGCCGTCCTGATCCCCGTGGTCTTCGGCGCCGCATTCATCGGACGTCGCATCGCGACGCGCATCGACCAGCGCCTGTTCGACCGACTCGTCATCGGCCTGACGATCGTCGGCTCGCTGTACCTTCTGCTCGCACCCTGACGTCGGCTCCGTCGACGATCGCCTCCGCCCCGCCACCGGCAGGGTGATCAGGACAGCGGTTTGCGCAGGAACACCTGCTCGATCCCGTCATCCTCGGTGACCCGCTGGGTCTCCCGGTAGCCTTCGCGTTCGTAGAGGCGCAGATTGGCCTCGCTCAGCGAGCCGGTGAACAGCTCGGCTTCGACAGCGCCGGCATCCCGCCCCGCCTGTTCCACAGCCGCCAGCAGACGCGAGCCGAGCCCCTCGCCCTGCCGATCCGGGGCGATCGCGAGCCGGCCGATCAGCAGCAGATCCCGGTCACGGCGCGCCCGGACGGCACCGATCAGGCGGTCGCCGTCGAGGGCGACCTGGCCGAGGTTCGCCGCCAGCTCGGCACGCACCTCGTCGAGGGTCTGCGTCAGCGGCGGCATGTCGACCGAGCGATAGATGAGCGCCTCCTGCACGAACGCCGCGCGCTGGACGGTGAGCACCTGCCCGGCGTCCTCGGGGCGGATGGCGCGGATGTGGACGGGACGGTCGCGTGCCTGCTCGGACATGCGCTCACCCTACGCCGCGATCGGCTCGCGCCCGCGCATCGTCCAGGACGACGAGCGGGCGCGAGCCGATGCCGTGGATCAGGCCTGCAGCGAGGCCCCGTTGGTGCGGATGACCTCGGCGTACCAGTCGAACGACTTCTTCCGGTAGCGGTCCAGCGTGCCGGTGCCGTCGTCGTTGCGGTCGACGTAGATGAACCCGTAGCGCTTGGACAGCTGCGCGGTCGAGGCGCTGACCAGGTCGATGCAGCCCCAGCTGGTGTAGCCGAGCACATCGACACCGTCCTGCAGTGCCTCGCCCACCTGCACGAGGTGGTCGTTGAGGTAGGCGATGCGGTAGTCGTCGACGACCGTCTTCACTCCGTCGACCTCGACCAGCTCGTCCTTGGCGCCCAGACCGTTCTCGACGATGAACAGCGGCTTCTGCCAGCGGTCCCAGAACTGGTTGAGCACGATGCGCAGCCCGACCGGGTCGATCTGCCAGCCCCACTCGCTCGCCTCGAGCGTCGGGTTGGGCACGCCGCCCATGATGTTGCCGGCGCCCGCGACCTTCTTCGCAGGGTCGGCCGTCTCGGCGATCGACATGTAGTAGCTGAACGAGACGAAGTCGACCGTATGGGTGAGGTCCTCGCGGTCCTGATCGGTGATCTGCAGCTCGATGCCCTTCTCGTGGAGGGTTCGCAGGAAGTAGCCCGGGTAGCGGCCGCGGGTGTGCACGTCGCCGTAGACGAGGTTGGCGTGATCGGCGTCCATGACCGCGACCATGTCCTGCGGCGACGGGGAGAGCGGGTAGATCGGCATCGACAGCACCATGCAGCCGATCTGCGCGTTCGGCGCCAGCTCCCGTGCGATGCGGGTCGCCCGCGCCGAGGCCACCAGCTCGTGGTGCATGGCCTGGTACAGGGCGGCCTCGCCGAGCTGGTCGGGCGGCGTGCTGATGCCGCCGGACATGAACGGGGCGTGCAGCAGGGAGTTGATCTCGTTGAACGTGAGCCAGTACTTCACGCGGGCCCCGTAGCGCTGGAAGAGCACCGTGACGTATCGCTCATAGAAGCCGATCAGCTCGCGGCTGGCCCATCCGTCGTAGGTCTCCGCGAGATGCAGCGGCGTCTCGTAGTGCGAGATCGTCACGAGCGGCTCGATGCCGTGGCGCTCGAGCTCGTCGAGCAGCCGGTCGTAGAACGCGAGACCCGCCTCGTTGGGCTCGGTCTCGTCGCCGTTCGGGAAGATGCGGCTCCACGCGATCGAGAAACGGTAGGTCTTGAAGCCCATCTCGGCGAACAGTGCGATGTCTTCGGCGTAGCGGTGGTAGTGATCGATGCCGACGAGCTTCAGGTTGTCGGGCGTGGGCCCTGCGGTGCGCGGCGAGCCGATGCCGCCGCCGGGCAGGACATCCTGTACCGACAGGCCCTTGCCGTCGGCGTCATAGGCTCCCTCGAGCTGGTTCGCGGCGGTCGCGCCGCCCCAGAGGAAGGTGTCGGGGAACGGGGTGGTGCTCATGTGTATCTCTCCTACTTGGCGATCGCGATCGAGTCGACGGAGACCGCGGTGAACAGCGCCTCGCCGTGCGCGATCGGGCCGTCGGCCGCGGCGTCGATGGCCGGGTACAGGTCGGGGTTGGTGATGATGACCGGGGTCGTCAGGTCGTAGCCGGCGCGCTCGATGGCGTCGCCGTCGAACTCGACGAGCAGGTCACCCGCCTTCACCTGCTGGCCGGCCGTGACCTTCGTCGTGAAGTGGTCGCCACCGAGCTTGACGGTGTCGATGCCGATGTGGATCAGCAGTTCGGCGCCGTCGACGTGGCGCAGGCCGAACGCGTGACCGGTCGGGAAGGCCGCGACGACCGTCGCGTCGAAGGGGGCGTACACGGCACCGGACCGTGGCTTGATCGCGATGCCCTGGCCGAGCGAGCCGTCGGCGAACGCGGCGTCGGGCACCTCGTTCAGAGGCACCGCGGTGCCGTCGAGCGGGCTCAGCACGACGACGTCGTTCGCGGTGGGCGAGGCGGGCTCTTCATCGGCGGGCTCCACGAACCCGACCAGCACGGTCAGCAGGAACGGGGTGATGATCGCGACGAGCAGGCCGATGACGAGCATGATCATGTTGCCGTTGCCGAACAGTGCGGGCAGGGCCAGACCCGACGGCACCACGAACGAGGTCGAGAAGACACCGCCGATGGCGATGATCGCGCCGCCGATCGCGCCGCCGACGATTCCGAAGGCGAACGGTCGCTTGAGGGGCAGGTTGATGCCGTAGATCGCCGGTTCGGTGATGCCGGCGAGGAAGCCCGACAGTGTGGCGGGCGCGGCGAGGGACTTCAGCTTCCTGTTGCGGGCACGCACCCAGACGCCGGCGACGGCCGCGGCCTGAGCGAGCACGGCTGCGAAGACGGGGCCCAGGAGGGCGATCTGACCGGTCGTCTGGAACTCCAGGGTGAACAGCGGCACGAGGCCCCAGTGCAGACCGAAGATCACGAACACCTGCCACAGGCCGCCCATGATCGCGCCACCGGCCCAGGGGGCGTTCTCGAAGACCCAGCCGATCGCGCCACCCAGGCCACGGCCGAGGATGTCCGAGATCGGGCCGATCACGACGAAGACGAGGGGCACGGCGATGAGGATGACGATCATGGGGGTGACGAAGCGCTTGATCGCGCTGGGCAGCGCGGCGTACAGGAACTTCTCCGCGTGGCTCTGCAGCCACACGATCACGATGATCGGGATGACGCTGGAGACATAGCTGACCATCGTGAACGGAATGCCGAAGAAGGTCAGCCCTTCCGCGCCGGTCATCTCCGTGATCGTCGGGTAGACGAGCGCTCCGGCGATGGCCAGCGAGGTCCACTCGTTGGCCTTGAAGTATCGCGCCGCGGTGATCGCCAGCGCGATCGGGAGGAAGTTGATGAACGCGTCGGAGAGCGCGTTGAGCACGGCGTACGTGGAGGTCGCCGTGTCGATCCAGCCGAACGTCGCGGCCGCGGCGAGGAATGCCTTGAGCAGGCCGGTGCCCGCCAGAGCCCACAGGACCGGCGTGAAGATCGACGAGATCATCGAGATGAACCTGTTGAACAGGTTGCCCTTCGGCGCGTCATCCGTCGCGGAGGACGAGCCGCCGAAGGTGGAGATCTTGCCGATCTCGGCGTACACCTCGGGCACGTCGTTGCCGATCACGACCTGGTACTGGCCGCCGGCCTGCGCCACGGTGACGACGCCCGGCGTGGCCTTCACGGCTGCCGCATTCGCCTTGGCCTCGTCCTTCAGCACGAAGCGCAGGCGCGTTGCGCAATGCACGAGCGACTGCACGTTCTCCTCGCCGCCGACACCGGCGAGCACGCCTGCCGCGGTCTTCGCGTAATCCGCCATCGGGATCCGCCTTCCTCTCGCCGCAGCTCTGCGGCCTCTTGTGGTTCTCACGAGGGCCGGATCGTCCGTTTTCGGGCAACAAAAAAACCTGAACTCGTTCATCACCGATTCGGTGATGTGAGTCCAGGTTTCGCCCGCGTGAACGGTAACGATCCGGAGATCTCGGCGGGCCCTCAGCGGTCCCGCGGTCCTCAGGGTATCACGGGCTCGGGATTCGTGCCGGGGGAGATCTGTGCCTTCAGGCGTTCGACGTGGACGATCACATAGAGCAGCTCTTCGTCGGTGAGTTCCGCGTCGGTCGCCTCGCGCACGTACGACTTGACCTCCACGGCGATGTCGTAGGAGGCGGGATAGCTGTGCTTGGCGAACTCGAAGAACGACGTGTCGCCGCCGGCGAGCATCGTGCGGGTGACCAGTCGCTGCAGCAGGAACTGGATGTGCAGGATGAATCGCGCGTAGTCCGGGCTGGTCGCGTCGAGGTGCACGCCCAGGTGCTGCTCCACCACCACGACGATGTGCTGCAGGCGGCGCAGGAGGAGCGCCGCGGTGCCGTTGGGCTCGTCCCGGGTCGCGTTGAGCAGATGCATCGTGAGGAAGACGGCCTCTTCGGGGGGCAGCTCGCGCTCGAGGGATGCCGCCAACGATGCGGCCATCCGCTCGGCGGCGGCGAACTCCTGGGGGTAGAGCACCCGCAGCTCGGGCATCGTGGTCGCGGGGATGCGCAGCCCCTGGTCCAGCCGCACCAGCACGTATTGGACGTGGTCGAGCACGGCGATCGTGAGGTGGCGTCCGAGGTGGTGCCCCAACATCCGCTCGGCCTCGTCGACGGCTCGGGTGACCGCCTCGATCACCGGATACGGCACGTCGACGAGGAGTCGTCGTTCGCGCTCGCCCTGTGCGCCCGGGTCGAGGATGAACGTCTTCTCGACCTTGCCAGGGTCGATCGGGTCGTCCGCACGCAGGCCGAACCCCAGCCCACGCCCCATCAGCACACGCTCGTGTCCGGACTCGTCGATCGCGATCACGACGTTGTTGTTGAGCACCTTGTGCGCCGCGCGCCCGGCCGCGCGCCCGGCTGCGGGGGCTGCGCCGGCTTCCTCACCCATGGTCGCCAGTCTAGGGTTTGCCGTCGTCCCCGACTCCGGCCCCGTCAGGGCGGCGGGGAGCCGGTCAGGATCACGTGCACGCCGTCACGAGACCACCAGAAGGCGATGGACTGACCGGGACGCATGCCCGGGGGCCGTTCACCGGGGTCGATGTCGTCGTAGCCGATCACGGCGGCCAGGGATCCCCCGGCGCGCAGCGCGGCCGCCGTACAGCGGCCGAAGGCGCGCCGCCCACGCGCCACGACGATGCACTGGTCCGGCTGCAGCAGCCCGTCGCCTCCGCCGATCCAGACCTGCCAGCCGTACAGCACCGCGATCTCGCGCGACCAGGTGATCGTTCCGCTGGAAGGGAAGGGCGGCGGCTCGTCCTCGCGAGACAGGCTCGGCGCCGACCCGTCGTCGGCGACGGGCAGCTCCAGCAGCTCGACCCCGTCACGGCTGCGCGTCGCGGCATACGCCTGCGGCACGGTCGTCTCACTCAGTTCCACCGGCTGCAGGCGGAAGACGTCGGCCAGCAGCTCTGCGGCGACGAGGGCCGCGATCGCCACCGCGACGATGATCGTCGGCAGATGCCGGCGTGTGCGGGCGGGACGCCGCGCTCCCCGCACGGGCGCGCTCGCCCGGTCAGGTGGCGGCTCGTCGGCCGGGGCCACCGCGGATGGCTCGGCCGCGCGCAGGCGCTCGTCGCGGACCGCCTGCTCGAGGCGCTCGAGACGGGCGAGCGCGCTCGGGTCGTGCTCGCCGGCTGCGCCGAAGACGCGCCGCCTCAGCTCATCGAGTTCGGCGCGGTCCGCGGCATCCATCGCCCCGTCCTGTCGTCACGGCATCAGGCTACGCCCGCGTGCCGACCGGCATCCATCGCCGTCGCGGTCGCGGCCAGCGTTCGCGCAGGTCGACTCGATACCCTGGACCTCATGACTGAGACCACTCCCGTGCGCGCGACCGGCACCCGGCAGGTGCGCCCCCGCACCGAGGGGTGGACTCAGCGCAAGGACGCCGAGGGGCGCCCGCTGCTGCAGTTCTCCTCGCCGAAGCGCGGCATGCCGCCGGTGCACCTGGCCGACCTGACTCCCGCGCAGCGCGTCGAGAAGGTGACCGAGCTGGGGATGCCGGGCTTCCGCGCGAAGCAGCTCGAGAAGCACTACTTCCAGCACTACACCTCGGATGCCGCGGCGATGACCGATCTGCCGGCCGCCGGCCGCGACGAGCTCGTCGCGGGACTCCTGCCGAACCTACTCACCGAGGTGCGGCGCCTGGAGACCGACAAGGGCGACACGATCAAGTTCCTCTGGAAGCTGCACGACGGCGCGCTGGTCGAGTCGGTGCTCATGCGGTACCCGGGTCGCATCACGCTGTGCGTCTCGAGCCAGGCCGGCTGCGGGATGAACTGCCCCTTCTGCGCGACCGGGCAGGCGGGACTCACCCGCAACATGTCGGCCGCCGAGATCGTCGAGCAGGTCGTGCGTGCCAACCGGCTCATCGCGGACGGAGCCCTTCGACACGTTCAGGGGCCGGGAAAGACGCGCGAGCGCGTCACGAACATTGTCTTCATGGGCATGGGCGAGCCGCTGGCCAACTACAACCGCGTCATGCAGGCTGTGCGCACCATGGTCGACAAGGACCATGGGCTCGGCATGAGCGCGCGCGGCATCACCGTGTCGACCGTCGGCCTCGTGCCCGCGATCAACAAGCTCGCCGCCGAGGACATCCCGGTGACCTTCGCCCTGTCACTGCACGCACCCGACGACCACCTGCGTGACGAGATGATCCCCATCAACTCGCGGTGGAAGGTCGACGAGGCGCTCGACGCCGCGCGCGGCTACTTCGAGAAGACCGGGCGCCGCGTCTCCATCGAGTACGCGCTGATCAAGGACATGAACGACCACGCGTGGCGCGCCGACCTCCTCGCCGAGAAGCTCAACGCGCGTGGCCGGGGCTGGGTGCACGTGAACCCGATCCCGCTGAACCCGACCCCGGGATCGGTGTGGACGGCCTCGGAGGTTCCGGTGCAGAACGAGTTCGTCCGACGGCTCAACGACGCCGGCATCCCCACGACCCTTCGCGACACGCGCGGCAAGGAGATCGACGGGGCCTGCGGCCAGCTCGTCGCCACGGAAGAGGACAAGGTCGCGGCCGACGCGACCTTCGCCGAGGTCTGACCGCCCGCCCCCACCCGGGCGAACGCGAATACGCTGGAGCAATGGTCAACTATCGTTTCCTCGGCAACAGCGGATTCAAGGTCTCCGAGATCACCTACGGCAACTGGCTCACCCACGCCTCTCAGGTGGAGAACGAGGCCGCCGTCGCCACCGTGCACAAGGCCCTGGACCTCGGCATCACCTCCTTCGATACCGCTGACGCATACGCCAACACGGCGGCGGAGGTCGTCCTGGGCGACGCGCTGAAGGGTCAGCCGCGCGAGTCGCTGGAGATCTTCACCAAGCTGTACTGGCCCATCGGACGCAAGGGCCCCAACGATCACGGACTCAGCCGGAAGCACGTCTTCGACGGCATCCACGGCTCGCTGCGCCGCCTGGGTGTCGACTACGTCGACCTCTACCAGGCGCACCGCTACGACTACGAGACGCCGCTCGAAGAGACGATGCAGGCGTTCGCCGACATCGTCCGCCAGGGCAAGGCGCTGTACATCGGCGTGAGCGAGTGGACCGCCGAGCAGCTGCGCGCGGGCCACGCGCTGGCCACCGAGCTCGGCTTCCAGCTGGTCTCGAACCAGCCGCAGTACTCCGCGCTGTGGCGCGTCATCGAAGGCAAGGTCATCCCCACCAGTGAGGAGCTCGGCATCTCGCAGATCGTCTGGTCGCCGATGGCGCAGGGTGTCCTGACCGGCAAGTACCTGCCCGGGAAGCCGCTGCCCGCCGGCTCCCGCGCCACCGACGAGAAGGGCGGCTCGCGCATGATCGCCGACTTCATGCGCGACGAGGTGCTGTCCGCCGTGCAGAAGCTCGTGCCGATCGCGGAGGAAGCCGGCCTCACGATGCCGCAGCTGGCGCTGGCCTGGGTGCTGCACAATCCCAACGTCTCGGCCGCACTGGTCGGCGCGTCGCGTCCCGAGCAGCTCGAGGACACCGTCGCGGCGTCCGGCGTGGTGCTCGACGACGCCGCGTACTCGGCGATCAACGAAGCCCTCGCCGGCGTCGCGGTCACCGACCCCGAGGAGACGTACTCGGTCTCCCCGAAGGCACGCCTGGTCTGAGCCGGGTCCGGCCCCATGGCGACGACGAGCGCCGGCATCCTGCTCCACCGCACTGACGCGGAGGGCGGGCTGTCGGTGCTCGTCGCGCACATGGGTGGCCCGTTCTGGGCGCGCAAGGATGCCGGTGCGTGGTCGATCCCGAAGGGCGAGCACGGCCCGGACGAGGCGCCACTGGACGCGGCCACGCGCGAGTTCCGGGAGGAGCTCGGCGTCGACCCGCCGGATGCCGCCTACGTCGAGCTGGGCACCTTCGTCTATGCATCAGGCAAGCGGGTCACGGTGTTCGCCGCCGATGGAACCGGTTTCGATCCGGACGAGTTCGCGTTCGGGACATTCGAGATGCCGTGGCCACCCCGGTCCGGCCGGATGCAGACCTTCCCCGAGCTGGATCGTGTCGAGTGGATGCCGGTCGAACAGGCACGTGATCGCCTCGTGGCCGGTCAGCGCCCCGCGCTGGACGCGCTCCTGCGGCGACGGTGACACCTGGCGCATGTCGGCGCACGGGGGGAGACTGTCACCGGGGGAGGACCTACGAAAGGACAGGTCCATGCCGCACGGCGACATCACGCACATCGACATCCCGGTCTCCGACCTCGGGCAGGCCGCCGCCTTCTACTCGGGGCTCTTCGGGTGGGAGATCGCAGAGGTGCCCGGCTACGAGGGCTACCCGATGTGGCAGGCCCCCAACCGGATCAGCGGGGGCGGACTCGCGCCCCGCAGTGAGGGCTTCACGCAGCCGCGCTCCTACGTCGAGGTCGACTCGATCGACGAGACCGTCGCGAAGGCGGAGGCCACCGGCGGCCGCGTGGTGCGGGCGAAGGAGAACATCAGCGAGACCAGCTGGTGGGCGGTCATCGTCGACCCCGACGGCAACGAAATCGGGCTCTACGAGGGCACCACCGAGGCGTGACCTGATGACGGCCCGTCGTCGTCGAGCGCGGGCCGGGCTGCGGCGATGTGGGAGATCGACCGCCACACGAGCACCAGGGTCAGGCTCGCGCCGGCGAAGGCGAACCACCACGGGGCGGTGAGCCCCCACACCTGCGCGATGATGCCGCCGAGCGCCTGCCCGATCACGAGCCCGCCGAACACGCCGACCATGTTCACCGACGCGATCCGGCCCTGCAGCTCGCGGGGAACGAGACGCTGGCGCACTGTCGTGGAGATCGTGCCCCACACGAACGCGTAGACGCCGAAGAAGAACAGGATCACGAAAGCGACGGCTGCAGAGGTGTTCAGCGCCATCGCGAGATGCATGAGCACCTCTGCCGACAGGCAC